>Ga0306923_10003192_pt1 | contig 15319 bp, 15 predicted proteins | sample sta12Can44000108_FD_203841 | JGI IMG/M metagenome (GOLD analysis project Ga0306923, IMG submission 203841) | Lab enrichment of tropical soil microbial communities from Luquillo Experimental Forest, Puerto Rico - statanox.12C.anox.44.000.108 (v2)... | ecosystem: Environmental > Terrestrial >... | reverse complement strand
CGCTGGCTCCGATGCGGTTGGCCCCGGCTTCGACCATCTCGGCCAGTTGCGCTGCCGTGCGAATACCTCCGGCGGCCTTCACGCCGATGCCGTGTCCTACTACACCCCGCATCAGAGCGACGTCAGCCGCAGTCGCACCGGAGGCTGCGAATCCAGTAGAGGTCTTGACAAAGTCGGCGCCGGCATCCTGAGACAGCGCGCACGCGAGGATCTTTTCCTCCTGATTCAGCAGCGCGGTTTCGATGACGACCTTCAGGATGGCGCCGTGGGTATGGGCCATCTTGGCCAAACTGCGAATTTCCGTCTGCACCAGCACGCGGTCGCCGCCTTTAAGCGCCCCGAGGTTGATAACCATGTCGAGTTCATGCGCGCCGTTCTGCACCGCTGCTTCGGCCTCGGCGAGCTTGGTGACCGTGAGGTTTGCGCCCAAAGGAAATCCGACCACGGTGCCGACCTTCACCAGCGAACCGTGGACCTGCGCGGCGGCAACGGCAACCCAGGCGGGATTGACCATGACGGAGAAGAATCCGTAGCGCTTGGCTTCGCTGCAATGCTTGATGACGTCTCCGCCGGTTGCGGCCGGGGTGAGCAGCGTGTGATCGATAAGGTTGGCTACCGAATGCCAATCCTGCATAAGGGCCGACGTGTCGCGCCCCATGACGAGAGAATTAACCGACATAGGCAAACGAGATTTTACGACGACTCTTCATCCGATTCCAGAATGCAAATATCCGGCAGATTGCGGAAGCGTTCGCCAAAGTCCAGGCCGTAACCGACGACGAACTCGTCGGGAATTTCGAAGCCCACGTAGTCACCATGAATTGGCTGTTTGCGTCGCGAGAGCTTGTCGAGTAGCGCGGCAATCTTGAATGACTTCGGTTTGTGACCAACAAACTGATGCTTGAGGTAGGTTAGCGTGAGGCCAGTGTCGAGAATGTCTTCAACCAGGATGATGTTCTTGCTCTCCATCGACTGGTCGACATCTTTCATAAGCTTCACTTCCCCGCTTTGCTCGTGCGAGTTGCCGTAGCTCGACACAGCGATGAAGTCGAAGGTGGCGTCGAGTTTGATCTCGCGCGCGAGATCGGCGAGGAAAATCGTTGCGCCCTTGAGGACTCCGATCAGCACCACGGATTCGCCCTCGAAGTCGCGAGTGATTTGGGCGCCCAGTTCGCTAACCTTTTTGGCAATTTGTTCGCGCGTGAATAGGACTTTGAGGCGGTCCAAGTGGGTCCCCGATTCGTGCGGTGCGAATCTTGGATGGTAGAGAATTGACGGCGGAAACTCAACCGAACAATGGCGTGCTGCGGGCGGATTCAAATGCTGTGGAATCAAATTGGCTATTGTCTGCCAGCGACGAATTGGCTCTATCTCGTTCTCACCTAGCCCCTGTGACGCCCGTCCTCTCCCGTCCAATGCCCTTGCCATACCGTTCACCGCAACAAGACGAAGGAGATCTACCGCGTGCCGATACCAAAGCTATAGCCGCTCTTGCCAACCTGCCAGTCTCCAACATATCTTCAAGCTGCGATGACACCCACTAAGTCTTTATTTCGGAATAGTTTCCGTATAAGTCTCACGCGCTCCATATTTTACGCGATATTTCGAGCGCAACCGTTTGATTCTAAGGATTCGAAGAGGGAGGGGGATAACCCCGTTAAGTCAAGCCGATCCGCTGCTGTGACCGAAGCGGGAGCGAGTTCGCCAGACTCTGAGCGAGGAGCTCGCCGCCGTAACCAACGAGTCGAAGGACCTGCGGTGCCTTCTTTTCGGGGAGTGGGTCTTTCCATTCCTTCCTTTCCCTTGTTTCGTAACGGGCTGGGATTCCTGCTCATGGTCACCACTCTGCTCTTCGCACTATCTCCTTCTTTCGCAGCCGAGCGTCCGGCTGGCTCGGCTGAAGCACAGACGGCGATCTATTTCGAGAACATCCGCAGAGACCCGAATTTACTGGTGGCGTTTCTGCGGGAAATGCCCAAGGGCGGCGACCTGCACGTGCATCTGTCGGGCGCCATCTATGCGGAGACACTGATTCAATGGGCTAAAGACCAGCACGCCTGTGTTGATCCGAAAACGTTTTCGCTGAGCCCCGCGCTGCGCCAATCGACGGGCGAGCCGGTGTGTCCAACCCCAACGGTGCTGGCCGAAGCCGCATTGTCGAATCCGGTGCTGTACCGCGGCATGATCGATGCGTACTCGATGCGTAATGTGGAGTTCTCCGGGCAATCGGGGCACGATCACTTTTTCGACGCGTTTGAGAAGTTTGGCGCTGCGACCTCGTCGGAAAACACCGGCAAGATGCTGGCCGATACGGCTAATCGAGCCGCCTCCCAGCATGAGATTTACCAGGAGCTGATGTTCACTCCGACGGGCAAGCCGTTCAGCGACATGATGAACTCCGACGTGGTGAGAGCTATCAAGTTGCGCGACGAGGCGACTACTGAGGATTTTGCCGCCCTTCAGAAGGCCTTGGAGCATAACGGCCTGACGAACGCATTCGAGGACGCTATCCAGCAGGTGAATGATGCAGAAAAGAATCGCAATGAGCTACTGAAGTGCGCGACTCGAGCAGCAGACGCCGGCTGCCAGGTGACGCAACGCTATCTCTTCCAGGTCGGGCGCGGCAGACCGAGGGAGATCGTCTTTGCCCAGATACTGATGGGATTCGAAATGGCCAGGGCCGACCCACGGTTCGTGAGCCTCAACCTCGTGATGCCCGAGGATTACTACATCCCGATGCACGACTTCTCGCTGCACATGCGGATGCTGAAGCACCTGCATGCACAGTATCCCAATGTGCCGCTGACGCTGCATGCCGGCGAGTTGGCTGCCGGATTAGTGCCGCCAGAAGGGTTGAGGTTCCACATTCGCGACTCGGTCGAGATCGCCGGCGCAGAACGCATCGGACATGGGGTGGATGTGCTGAACGAAAACAGTCCGCTGCAACTGCTTGATGAGATGGCGCAGAAAAAGGTGATGGTGGAAATTTGCCTCTCCAGCAACGCCACCATTCTCGGCGTGAGCGGGCGGGCCCATCCGCTGCACGATTACATGCGGGCGGGAGTGCCGGTCGCGTTAGCCACCGACGACGAGGGTGTCGCGCGTTCCGACATGACTCACGAATATTTGCGCGGCGCCCAGGACCAGAACCTGACGTATCTCGAGCTGAAGAGGATGGCCCGGACCAGCCTGGAGCACTCCTTTATTCACGGCGCCAGCTTGTGGAGCGACGGCAAAACGTTTGCGCCGGTGAAGGATTGTGCAGGGTCGGTGTCGGGCGCGACAGTACCGCTGGCCTGCCAGAAGTTTCTTGAGGCAAACGAGAAGGCGAAATTGCAGATGACGCTGGAGCAGCAATTCCGCGAATTTGAAGGCCGCAAGTGGCCGGCGATTACAGTTGAAAGCTCTCCGGCAGTAGCGCGCTGAGGGTCGTCTGCTTGCGAACGCCGTCCCTCTCGTAGAGCACGATGGCGGCGAGTCCGAACTCGGAAAGCACCTGGCGACAGGCGCCGCACGGTGTGCAGCTCTGGTGATCGCGATTCACCACGGCGATGGCTTCAATGCTGACACCGTGCGACAACTTGCCTTCCGTGACAGCACGAAATACCGCGGTGCGCTCAGCGCAGTTGGTAAGCCCATAGGAAGCGTTTTCGACGTTACAGCCGGTCACGATCTCGCCCGCGCTGGTGAGCAGTGCCGCACCGACCTGAAAGTCCGAGTAGGGGGCGTAAGCCAGGGCTGCAGCGCCCTCGGCGGCCTGCCAGAGTGTCTGCGCGACATCGGGCGTGAGCTTTGTCGTCATTTCAGGAACCGGGTTGCGAGGGCGTGTCGCCCAGTTTTGGTGTGGTCTTCCTGTTGGGTGATGGCGGGCTTGCGGGTTTCGCTGGCGGCGGAGGATCCACCGCGCTATCCAACCACGCCGTGTACCAGAGATCGCGCAGCATGGTGGCTCCGTACGCCATGCGCTGCGCAATGAACTGGCGTGACTCGGCACTACCCGCGCCCTCGAATCCGCCAACCTTCTCCAATTGATACACCTGCTCAACGTAGCTGTGCGATTTCCAGAGATAGGAGACGTAGTCCTGGAAAGGATCCTTGAGTTCGCGTGCCTCCACCGGAACCAGATCAGCGAACTGAAGTTGCTTTTGATTTGCCGAGACAAACAAGCCTTCCATCTTCCAATGAATGGTGTTTGCGGTCGTGTAGCCGTTGGGATTGGCACTGGTCCATCCGTTGTAGTTCACGGTGGTATGGAGGGGATTCGCGGCATCCGCGACGTAATGACCCAGCCATCCAGCATAGAAGGTGGCGTTGCGCTCGGCGAACTCGGTGCTGCGATGATCGCGCACCGCGTGGCGATACTCGCGAAAGGCAACAATCAGGCGCTCGAAGATCTCCATTGCGATGTAAGGCTGCAAGCCAACTTTCTCGGGCCAGAACTTGTCAGCCTGGGCGGGATTCTGCCGTCGCTCGGTTTCGAGCGCGCGGTAATAGCTATAGCGATCCGGCGGCAGTGTGATGCCCTCGAAGAGCTCGAGATCGATGAAGTGGTCGGCTTCCTGGGAGAGCTTCAATGCCAGCTCGGTTTTTTCGCGCCAACGGTCGGGCTCGGGGCCGAGGTAGGCGAGCTGCTCCGCCGCGCTCCGCAGGAACGACGGCATATCCAAAGGCAGCTTCTCGGCCGCGACACGATTGATCATCATGTGACCTTCGTTGCCCCAGGGCGACGCGGAATTGCCTAGCAAGAGGACGATGAGCAGGAGGGGTACGAAGCGCGATCGCAAGGCCATAACTATTCCGGAACTTCAGCTACTCTCACCTGCCCGGTAAGCTCGCCTTCTTCCGGCTTGCCAAGGTTGGGCTCGAAGCAGCGTCGGCACCGCGCCTCGTACATTCCCGAGGTACCCACGATGAGGGCCTCATTGGCTACAACCCGCTGCGTATGCTTGGCCGGATTTCCGCATTGCATGAAGATTGCCAGTGTCTTGGTAATCTCGTCGGCCGCGGCCAGCAGCTCGGGAATGGGAGAAAACGGGCGGCCGAGATAGTGAGTGTCGAGGCCAGCGATAACGATGCGCTTCCTGATGTCGGCGAGGCGAACAACCAGCTCAACCAGCTCTGTGCCAAGGAATTGCGCCTCGTCGATGCCGATGACTTCGGTACGGATGTCGAGCAGCGCCTCGATGTCGGCGGCGTCGCGCACCCAGACCGCTCGTATCTTGAGGTCGCTATGCGACACGATGTGGTCGGCAAAGTAGCGGTTGTCGATGCCGGGTTTGAAGATTCGCACGCGTTGACGCGCTCTTTCCGCGCGCCGCAGCCGCCGGATCAGTTCTTCGCTCTTTCCGCCGAACATGGGACTTGAGACCACTTCAATCCATCCAAGATTGCCATTCGCCCAGTTCATGGCACTATCGTCGGTTGTGTTGCTTGCTGTGATTGCATTGGCTCGTCACCTCGAGGATACCGCACGGTAAGAGACTGTTTAAGCTTGCCAAAGGTGCTGAACATTCAGATCCGCAGCCGAGGATCCGGCGCTAATGCTGCTGGTCGGAAGCTCCGTCAGCAGATAGACGGGAATTCCCTAGCGACGCGCCAAGGTTAGCTCAGACTGGCAACCTGCGTCCTTGCGGGCGTGTTGGTCCCAACAGACCCCAATATAGTCGGGACGTTGCTCGATCCAATCGAGATTGTAGGCGAGGAGCTTGCGGATGGTCTGCTGAAACCGGGGCAGCTCGGAGTGCTTCCAGTCGCGGAATTCGCGGCGCTCCCCGTCGGTGAGATTCTTCTCTTCGCAAACGTCATGCCCTAGATTGCGAAGGAATGGGGTGATCTCGCCCTCGAGCTTCTGCCCTACTCTGGAGAGCATTCAATTGCGCTTGAGAGGCAGACCAGCATGGGGAAATGCGATTGTCGTTGGTCGAAGGCGGAAAAGGTCAATCGTGGCCCATGCATTCGCTGAGAAAAGTTCGGCGGCCGCGGCTTACACCCGCGCCAGATGCACTCCAAACCAATTCTGACGGTCCTGCCACGTAGATTCGAGCATGAAACCACTTTCGCGAAAAATCGCCTCGATCATTCCCATTGTGTACTTGTAGCTGTTTTCAGTGTGCATGCGCTCACCGGCGGCAAATTCTATGTCCAAGTCGATTACAGGCAGGAACACCCTGTGGGCGCGCTCGCTCTCGAGATAGATTTCCATGCGGGAGCAGCGCTTGTTCCAGAGCGCGACGTGGCGGAAGGCATCGAGGTCAAAATCGGCGTCGAGCTCACGATTCAGCCGCGCCAGGATGTTCTTGTTGAACGCAGCGGTGACGCCTTGTGCGTCGTCGTAGGCAGGGAGCAGGATCTTCGGGCTCTTCGCGAAGTCTGCGCCCAGCAGGAGTGCGTCTCCGGAGCGCAGCGACCGCCGAATGCGACGCAGCATGCGAACCGATTCGTCCAGCTCAAAGTTACCGATACTGGAGCCGATATAGAGCACCAGCTTGCGGCCGGAAATACGGTTAAGCGCCTCCACGCCGCCGGTGTAATCAGCGACGATGGGGTTCACGCGGAGTCGCGGAAAGCGTCTCCCAAGCTGGGTCACAGCTTCCTGCAACGCGCTGGGAGAGACGTCGATGGGATAAAACAGCGACCGCGCCTGGCGCCGCAACAGCTCTTCGAGCAGGATGCAAGTCTTGCTGGCAGTGCCGGCTCCCAGTTCGATCACCGTCAGCGACGCACCTGCGGCCTGGAGTATCTCGCCGGCATAGCTTTCGAAAATCGTCCGCTCCGTGCGCGTGAGGTAGTACTCGGGCAAATCGGTGATTTGCTCAAAAAGCGCCGAGCCCGCTTCGTCGTAAAACAGCCATGAAGGTAGTCGTTTGGGATTGGCACTGAGCCCCTCGCGCGCCGCAAGCGCCGTCGTCTCGTTGGCTACCAACTGCAATTGCTTGCTAGTCGCCATTGGCCAGCCGAATTCCCATGAACTGCCAGCGCGCATGGGGAGGAAAGAAATTGCGGTACGTCCCCCGAAGGTGTGACTGCGGTGAGGCGCACGATCCTCCGCGCAGCACCATCTGATTCGACATGAATTTGCCGTTGTACTCGCCGACCGCGCCGGGGACCGGCTGGTAGCCCGGATAGGCGAGGTACGCGCTGCCGGTCCACTCCCAAACATCGCCGAACATTTGCGTGAGGGAGACGCCTTCCGGCGCAATCTGTGGATGCAACGCGTCGCTGTCCATGAAGTTGCCTCCGATCAGACAGGACTGCGATGCTACTTCCCATTCGGACTCGGTGGCCAGCCGGGCGCCTGCCCAGCGCGCAAAGGCATCGGCCTCGTAGTAACTCAAGTGACAGACTGGCTCGGCTTCCTTCACGGGCTGGATGCCGTTGAGCGTGGAGTGCCACCACGCGCCATCGCGCCGCTCCCAGTACAACGGAGCGACCCATTGATTGGCACGGACGGTATCCCACCCATCTGACAGCCACAGTTTTACCGTGGCATAGCCGCGATCGTGCATAAACTCCATGTACTCGCCGTTGGTCACCAGGCGCGACGCAAGGCGGAACGGTTCGAGGTAAACATGGTGACACGGGAGCTCGTTGTCAAAGCAGAATCCCTGGCCCTCGAAGCCAATGGGATAAATGCCTTTGGGAAAAGAGTGCCAGGTGAGTTCGGGAGCGCTCTCTTCTGATGCCGGTGCCGCTACAGGCCGCTCGCGGTAGACCGAACCTAGCGGGTTCGCGGCGAGTCCGTACTTTACGTCGGTCAGGATGAGTTCCTGATGCTGTTGCTCGTGGTTTAACCCTAGCGTGACTAGATCGACGACATCCCGTGCGAGATCGCGTGATAGTAACAGCTCCATGGCTTCGTCGACATGGCCGCGATAGGCATGCACTTCCTCCAGCGACGGACGCGATAACACATGCCGCATTGCGCGCAGCGGACGGTCGCCGATGGCGTCGTAGTAGGAGTTAAAAAGAGTGCGGAAGGCTGGATTGATTGTCTTGTACCCCGGAAGCTGTTCGTGCAGAAGAAAGGTTTCGAAAAACCAGGTGGTGTGCGCCAGATGCCACTTCGCCGGGCTGGCATCGGGCATAGCCTGCAAACTGTGATCTTCAACGCTCAGCGACGCGCAACATCGCAGCGAGGCCTGCCGGACCCAGCGAAACTGCTCGGCCAGGCTTGTGCTCGCAACTGCCCCTGCGGTGCCTACAACTCCCAAAGATTCGGTCGTGCTTCCCATAGCTAGTTGAAAATGGTGCCTCGACGTCCAAGGCACCTCCACACAAGATGCCAGACGAAGCCGGAAGCTGCAAATTTTGAATGAAATTTTTCCAGAGGGGGTTGGTCGAAGGACACAAAGCTCACGAGGATGCAGGAATGGCGGGTAAAGATGTCTGGGAATCGTTACTTTGTGAGCCCTACCGGTCGAGAGCCAGAAGAGGACTCGCAGACGCCGGTTAGTATCGGTTTGCGGTAGCGTCCGCGAATGGAATTCCACCGAATCTTCAGCACCTCCATGCCCATTCTGATTCCGTCACGCACCGGGTGGATCTTCGAGCGATGATCATGCGCCCACTCGACCGGAACCTCGGCAGTCTTTAGCTTGAATTTGTCGGCGAGGAACAGTAGTTCGGGATCGAAGCCCCACCGCGCAATGTGCTGGCGTGTGAACACCGTCTCGATGGCGCGTCGATTGAATGCCTTGAATCCGCACTGCGTGTCTTGGTATCGCAGGTCCAGCACAAAACGAAGTCCGAAGTTAAACAAGCGCCCGTAAAGTTGACGCATTAGGGGCTGACGCGCGGTTTGCAGTTCGCGCTGCAACCATCGTGATCCGATCGCGACGTCAGCGCCCGCCTTGATTGCCGCGAAGAGCTTGTCAGCTTCCGCGATCGGCGAAGACAGATCAGCGTCGGTAAACAACGCCACGGATCCGCGGGCGTGGAGCATTCCATTGCGCACGCTGTAACCTTTGCCACGATTGCCCGGGTTCTCCAGCAGCAGGATAATCGGATTACTTGCAGCGAATCGCCGCACGACATCAGCGGTCGCGTCGGTCGAGCCGTCGTTGACGATTATGAGCTCCGCCGCAAGGCCGCGATCGCGAACGTATTCCAGCATTTTCGGAATCGACTCACCCAGCCGCTCGCTCTCGTTGTAAGCGGGGAGGATGAAGCTGTGGGTAGGCGCGGTCATCGCAGGTTTCGGATGTGGCTCATTGTATGACATGGAGAAAACGGCGAGAGCGCGTAGCTCCCAAAGCAGTTTCTCTTGCCGACGCAGTCGACGTTATAGGGCCATGCCTAAGTTACACATTCCTTGATGGCATCCTAAGCTGACTCGGCTGACGTTTACGCCAGCAGAACGGCCAGCGATCGGTGAACGTGAACACCCGTCACGCCTCACACGCCCGGCGAAGAATGACGTAAACTAGCGGCACCGGACGGCATGGGGTGCCTTTGAGGTCGTTCGACGAGCTGCTACACGATGCCGAAATTGCCCACGGCCACCTCTGCGCCGGGCAAATCCTTGGCGTCCGCATGGCCATGCTCGGCCTCGAGCTGCTGGGCCTCGACGACCCCTACGGCAAAGATCGCAAGCGACTTGTTACGTACGTCGAAATTGATCGCTGCATGACCGATGCCATCGGCGTGGTCACGGGATGCCGGCTGGGCAAGCGCGCCCTGAAGTTTCGCGACTGGGGCAAAGTCGCTGCAACGTTTGTGGATCTGGAAGGCGGCCGCGCTGTCCGTCTATGTGCCCGTGAGAGTTCGAAAGCACTGGCGAAACAGATGCATCCCGAAATCGGTAACAAGAACAAGCAGCAGATGCTGGCCTACCGCGAAATGCCCAATGATGACCTATTCGCCATCCAGTGGGTGAAGGTCGAGGTAGGTCCGGAAGAACTTCCCGGCTATAAGGGCGAGCGTATCGTGTGCGCGCTATGCGGCGAGGGTATCAACTTCCAAAAGGAAGTTCGCCGCGATGACGTGATTTTGTGCCGCGCCTGCGCTGGCGAGCGCTATTACGAACCGGCTTGAGCCGGCGCCGCCAGTGCATGCTCAACCACGTGCGCCGTCTGCAGGACGGTTGACTCATCGAAGTGCTTTCCCAAGACCTGCAAGCCAATCGGCAGGTCCTCCTTGCTCATGCCACAGGGAACCGTGATTCCCGGAACGCCAACGAGATTCGCCGTCACAGTGTAGATGTCCGCCAGATACATTGCTAACGGATCATCCGCCTTCTCACCGAGCTTGAACGCAGGTGTTGGCGTTGTCGGCGTGACGATCACATCGACTTTCGCGAATGCCTCGTCGAAATCGCGCGCCAGCAGGCTGCGCACTTTCTGCGCCTTGAGGTAGTAAGCGTCGTAGTAACCGGCGCTCAGCGCATAAGTGCCAAGCATAATGCGACGCTTGACTTCGGCGCCGAAACCGGCATCGCGCGTCTTGCGATACATCTCCGCCAGTGTCTTGGCATCGCGTGAGCGCATTCCGTAGCGCACGCCGTCGAACCGGGCCAGGTTCGACGAGGCCTCGGCTGTCGCGATGAGGTAGTAGGTCGGAATAGCGTATTCGGTGTGCGGCATCGAGATATTGACGATCTCGCACCCTGCTCTCGCCAGCTCCTGTATGCCCTTCTCCACCGCGGCGCGCACCTCCGGATCGAGCCCCTCTCCGAAATACTCTTTCGGAATTCCGACTTTCAGCCGCGTGACAGGCTGGCCGACGGCGGAGACGTAGTCCGGCACCGGCAAGTCCGCCGAGGTTGAATCCATCGGATCGCGCCCCGCCATCGACTGCAGGAGCAGCGCGACATCTTTTACTGTCTTCCCGAAAGGACCGACATGATCGAGTGACGACGCGAACGCGATCAGGCCGTAGCGCGAGACGCGCCCATAGGTCGGCTTCAAACCCACCACGCCGCAGAACGCTCCCGGTTGGCGAATCGACCCGCCGGTATCGGAACCCAACGATGCCACCGCGGTTCCCGCCGCTATGACCGCCGCCGATCCGCCGGATGACCCGCCAGGTACGCGCGAGTGGTCGCGCGGATTCTTCACGGGATGGAAGCCCGAGTTCTCATTCGACGAGCCCATGGCGAACTCGTCGCAGTTGGTCTTGCCGAGAACGATCGCACCCGCCGCCTCTAGCCGCGCCACCGCGGTCGCGTCGTAGGGAGCAATGAAGTTGTCGAGAATCTTCGACCCAGCCGTAGTGCGTACCCCCTGAGTAACCAGTACGTCTTTGATCGCAACCGGCACGCCGGCCAAAGGAGGCAACGCATCGCCTTTGTCGGCAAGCTTGTCGACGTACTCCGCCTGTCGCTGCGCGCGCTCCTTGCATAACGTGAGGTACGCTCCAATCGCGGGATCGTCGGCTTCGATCTTCGTGTAGAACTCGTGTATGAGCGCAGTCGCGGTTGTCTGTTTTTCAAGGACTGCCGTGCGTGTAGCGTCCACCGTTAGTGTGTCGAGATTCATCGTGTTCCCTAGTCCCCGTTCCTGTGTGCCGCGCGGACTAAAGTCCGCTCGGAATGACAACCCAACCACTGAGACGCTGGCCTAAGGCCAACCACCCGATCAACGCATTTTTTTCCAGCCTGTGAAGCTGTGCCCTGCCGCAATTAGTGGCCCCTAGCTAGCGTTCAATTACCTTTGGCACCTTAAAGAACGTGCCGTCGGTCTGCGGGGCATTTTGCATTGCCTCATCGTGCGGCAAGCACGGACGCAGCTCGTCCCGCCGCATAGCATAGGCGAAGGCCTCGCCCGGGCTCGCGTCTTTCGACACGCCATAACGGCTTGCCACCTGCGCCATTGGCTCGACATTGCTCGTATCGAGTTGGTTGAGCCGATCGACATACGCCAGGATCGAGTTCAGGTCCCTCAACATGCGCGCGCGCTCCGCGAGCGTCAGCTCCAGATACGCGAGATCGGCGACGTAGGAAACGTCCTGCTCGGAAACCATGTTTTGTCCTCGTGATTAAACCGTTGGACGGGTGGCGTGCGGCGCCACCACGAACGAAATATTCCGCACTTGCTGTCCTGAAACGTGATTCAGGCCGGCAAGGTATTGCTGGTACATCTGCTGCAACTGACTACGCCACACTACGTCGGGCACGGCGACTACCAACACGCCATCGACGAAGCTGAGGGCCCGTGTCTTCTCGGCAACCGTCGCGCCGCAGACCACCGGCCATGCCAGTAACGGAGCCTCATCGCCCGCTTTGCTGCAGACATTTTCGGCAAAGATCTTCTTCAGCGTGCTGCGCACGTGCTGCATGGCGTGAACTCCGATTTTAGCATCGCAAAACGACGTGACCGGCTGCGGCTCTGTGATCATCTCGACTCCGGAAATTCACGCTTCACCAACTCAACGGCCTCTTCTCTGTTGTGGATTGTGCCTTCGAGCTGCGCGTCTTCCACCGCCGCAAGCATTTCCTTGAATCGCGGCCCCGGCACGTAGCCCAATTGGATCAGGTCATCTCCGTCCACGAACGGTTGAGGCCTGATCTGCTCAGGCGGTGTTGTGCGTAGCTTGTCAGCAACGAAATCGTACAACCCCAGCTCGCCATGACTCGCGAGACAATCCATGCGGTGCATTTCCATGTGCTCGTCGAATTGCGGAAGGCGCAAGAAACGCTTCAACGTCGCAGGTTTCATCTTCTCCACGTCCTTGAAGCGCATGTGGTTCGCTACCAGCGCCTCTATCTGCTTGGTATCATCATTCGAGAAATGCAGCCTCTGGCAAATCTCGTGCGAAATGTGCACACCAACCTCGACGTGGCCGTCGAATCGAATGCGATCGGGTGCCATGCGAAAGGTCGGTGGCTTGCCGACATCGTGCAGCAACGCTCCCCAGGCCAGCGTGCGCGAACAATTTGCCGGCAGCTGCTGCAGAAGCATCATGGTGTGAATCCAAACATCGCCTTCGGGGTGAAACTGTCGCGGTTGCTCGACACCATGCATGCGCGTGATCTCTGGCAGTACCTCCTTCAGCAACCCTGATCCATCGAGCAGTTCGAACGACCGCCGGGCATGGCCTTCTGTCAGCATCTTGGTCAGTTCGTCGCGCACGCGTTCGCGGCTCACCTGCCGGATCAGCGGTGCGAGCTTCTGCATTCCAGCGAACGTTGACGAATCGATCGTGTATGAAAAGCGCGACGCGAAACGCACCGCCCGCAACATGCGCAGTTTGTCTTCCTGAAACCGGCGCTCGGGATCGCCGATCGCGCGGATGATCCCAGCAGCCAGGTCAGCACGCCCACCGACGAAATCGAGAACACGATCGTTGTCTAGCGGGTCCATCAGCAATCCATTGATGGTGAAGTCGCGCCGCTGCACGTCTTCCTGCGGCGACTTCGAATACTGCACCTGGTCGGGATGCCGGCCGTCGGAGTAGATACCGTCGCTGCGGAACGTCGCCACTTCGATCGGATGTGGCGGAGCTGTGGGTTCGAGCTCTCGCCTCTCTCTAGGAATGGGCACGAGAACCACACCGAATTGGGCTCCAACTGCGTACGTCTCGGGAAAGATGCGCATCACCTGGTCCGGCGTGGCGTCCGTGGTGACATCGTAGTCCGTCGGCTCGCTTCCCAGCAGCATGTCGCGCACACATCCTCCGGCCAGGTACGACTGGAACCCGTGCCGGCGAAGTTCGCGAACCACATGGAGGGCATGTACCTTCATGAATGAAGTGATTGTATTCCGCGCTTCGGGAATGCTCCTCCTACTCTGCCTCTTTCTGCACAACGCAAAACAAATTGCCGTCCGGGTCTTCCAGGACCGTAAAATCTCTCGGGCCTTTCGATCGCCAGGAGTACCGCCTGGCACCTAGAGCGAGAAGACGGACAACTTCCCTTTCGGCTTCCGAGGTATACAGATCCAGATGCAACCAGCTTCTCCTCGCTTTTGGATGATCGCGTTGCTGAAACGAGAGATTGGGACCGCGCCGTTTCGGATCCGTCAGTACCACCCACCCTGCGGCAGCCGGCTCGCGAGGAACGTAGTTGAGCGCATGGCCCCAGAATTCGACCATGCGGCTGAATTCATAGCAGTGGATTACGATCGCACCGATACGCACTGCAGCCCTGAACAGTTTCATGAGGGCAGCATACCAGCGCACAACTGTCCCGACGCCAGCGGAAAACCCGCCGCCCAGTGAGCCTAGCCCATTGGTTCATTAAAATGAAGTTATGGGCGGTACCTACATTCTCGGCATCGAGTCTTCCTGCGACGAAACTGCAGCGGCCGTCGTGCGCTCGGGCGAAGAACTCATCTCCAATGTTGTCTACTCGCAGATCGCAACCCACCATCCTTATGGAGGAGTTGTTCCTGAGCTCGCTTCGCGCGAGCATCTGCGCACAATCGTGCCGGTGGTCAGAAAAGCGCTGGAAGATGCCGGACAGACCTATGAAACCATCGACGCCATCGCCGTCACGCAGGGCCCGGGACTGGCCGGCTCCCTGCTGGTCGGTCTGAGCTACGCCAAGGGACTGGCTTTCGCGCTGGATAAGCCACTGATCGCGGTCAATCATCTTGAAGGACACATCCACGCCGTTCTGCTGGAGGAGCGACAAAATGGAACCAGCGAACTGCTGTTTCCCGTGCTCGCCCTGGTGGTCAGCGGCGGGCACACGCATCTTTATCTCGCCGAGCGAGGTGACCGCGGGTGGGCCTATCGCAGCATCGGCCACACGCGCGACGACGCGGCTGGAGAAGCCTTCGACAAAGTCGCCAAGCTGCTGGAACTCGGCTATCCTGGAGGGCCGGTCATCGATTGCCTCGCCCGGCATGGCAACCCGAACGCGGTGAAGTTTCCCTTTGCACAGATCAAGCATCGCGACCGCAATCCACAAAACCGGCATTCCGCCGGCGAGCGCCGCACCGATTTTTCCTACAGCGGAATCAAGACCGCCGTCTTGCGGTACGTCGAGGTGCACAACATGGCTGAGAGCATTCAGTGCCGACGCGAAGTCATTAAGACCATCGCCAAGCCGACACCGCAGGATTACTTAGCCGCTTGCGATTGCCAGACGCTTGACCTCATCGCATCGTTCCAACGCGCCGTTGTCGACGATCTGGCTAGCAAGACTCTGTCGGCTGCGATGGAATATGGAGTGGCGACGCTGCTGGTGACCGGTGGAGTCGCTGCAAACAGCGAACTGCGCAAGACCTTCGAGACTCGCGCGAATGAAGAAGGCATCCTCGTGCTCTTCCCTTCGCACAAGCTTGCTACCGACAACGCCGCGATGATCGCCGCTGCCGCCTATCCGCGATTCCTGGCGGGTGAGTTCGCTGATCCAGAGTTGTCCTCTGATCCCGCGCTA
>Ga0306923_10003191_pt1 | contig 15319 bp, 13 predicted proteins | sample sta12Can44000108_FD_203841 | JGI IMG/M metagenome (GOLD analysis project Ga0306923, IMG submission 203841) | Lab enrichment of tropical soil microbial communities from Luquillo Experimental Forest, Puerto Rico - statanox.12C.anox.44.000.108 (v2)... | ecosystem: Environmental > Terrestrial >... | reverse complement strand
TGATCGTCAACAAGGACGACGTGGTCGAGCAGCGCTATGTGCAGCTCGGCCAGCTCGACGGCGCGCTGCGGGTGATCACCTCGGGTCTGAAGCCCGACGACCGCGTCGTCGTCGGCGATCTCTGGCGCGCCACCCCCGGCACCAAAGTGACGCCGCGGTTGACCCAGATCGAGGCGACCTCCACGGGTGCCAAGCCATGATGTCGAAGTTCTTTATCGAGCACCCGGTGCTCGCGAATGTGCTGGCGATCGCGCTGGTGCTGATCGGCGCCATCTGCGTCTTTCGCCTCCCGGTCGCGCAGTATCCGAACATCGTGCCGCCGACGGTCCAGGTGAGCACCCGCTATCCCGGGGCAAGTGCCCAAACGGTCATCGACACAATCGCCTTGCCGATCGAGCTGCAGGTCAACGGCGTCCCGGGTATGATCTACATGGAATCGACCAGCGCCTATGACGGCACTTACAACCTGACCGTGTCGTTCGAGATCGGCTCGGACCCGAACATGGACCAGGTACTGGTGCAAAACCGGGTACAGAACGCCATGGCCCAGCTGCCTCAGTCAGTGCAGGGGCAAGGTGTCTCCATCCGTGCAAAATCGGCCTCGATCCTGGAATTCGTGACGCTCGATTCGCCGGACGGCCAGTACGACGCCCTCTATTTGTGGAACTACGCGACTATCAACCTGGTCAACGAGCTGGCGCGTCTGCCGGGTGTCGGCAATGTGACGGTGATGGGGGCGGGCGAGTACTCGATGCGGATCTGGATGGACCCGCAGCTGCTGCAGTCGTTCGACCTCGTGCCGCAGGACGTGATCAACGCTGTGCAGCAGCAGAGCCAGGAGGTCACGGCCGGGCAGGTCGGCATGCCGCCGGCGCCAAAGGACCAGCAGTTTCAGTATACTATAGACATTCTTTCCCGGTTCAACGACCCAGGCCAGTTCGCCGACATCGTCATCAAGGACCAGACCGCCCAAGGCGGCCGTCTCATCCGGATTAAAGATGTCGGGCGGATCGAGATGGGCGCGCAGACCTATTCGCAGGATTTCAAGCTCGACGGCAAGCCCGCTGCCGGCATCGCCATCTACCAAACCCCCGACGCCAACTCGCTGAAGGTCGCGGCGGTGGTCGCCGCGAAGATGGAGGAACTCTCCCGCCGCTTCCCGCAGGGATTGCGCTACGCCATCCCCTACAACACCACGATCTTCATCAACGCTTCGATCAACGAAGTCTACAAGACCTTGTGGCAGGCGGGGGTCCTGGTGTTGATCGTGATCCTCGTCTTCCTGCAGAATTTTCGCGCCACGCTGGTGCCGGCGACGACGGTTCCGGTGACAATCATCGGCGCGTTCGCCGGCATGGCGGCACTCGGCTACACCGTCAACCTGTCGACCCTGTTCGCGCTGATCCTGGCGATCGGCATCGTCGTCGACGATGCGATCGTCATCGTCGAAGGCGTCTCGAAATATATCGAGCAGGGGATGTCCGGCCACGACGCCGCGATCAAGGCGATGGGCGAACTGTTCGGGCCGATCATCGGCATAACCCTGGTGCTGATGGCGGTGTTCCTGCCGTCGGCCTTTGTGCCGGGTCTGAGCGGGCAGATGTTCGCGCAATTTGCCTTGGTGATCGCCGCGACGGCGCTGATCAGCGCGGTCAACGCGGCGACTCTGAAGCCGACGCAATGCGCATTGTGGCTGCGCCCTCCAAAGCCGGTCGAGCAGCGCAATTACTTTTCTCGCTGGTTTTCTCGCGGCTTTGAACGCGTCTATGGCGGGATGGAAAACGCCTATGCTCGATTAATTGGCCGCATGGTGCGGTTGAGCGGGCTGATGGTCGTAATTGGGCTGGTGCTGGCGGCGGCCGGCATCTGGGGTATCGCCCGTCTGCCGACCGGCTTCATCCCACCGGAAGACCAGGGGTATTTGCTGATCGTCGCACAATTGCCTGACGGCGCCGCCCTCGGGCGCACCACCGCGGCACTCGACGGGGCCACCAAGATCGCCCAGGATACGCTGGGGGTCGATCGGGTTATTGCGATCACCGGGCTGTCTGCACTCGACAATTTCGCCGACCTCGCTAATGCCGGGGTCAGCTTTGTCGTGCTCAAGCCGTGGGACGAGCGCAGCAAGGCGAAAGGGACGGACATCCTGACCATAGCCGAGCACCTGCAGACCGCGCTGAACGCGGCTCCAGACGGCAGGCTCTTAGTGGTGCCGCCGCCACCGATTCAGGGCATCGGCAATGCCGGCGGCATTCAAATGCAGCTCGAGCTGCTCGGTGGCAGCTACAATTATCAGAAGCTGGATGAGGTCACCCAGCAGCTGGTCAAACAGGCCACGGCCAATCCGCAATTGCAGCATGTGCTGACGACGTTCAGCCCGGGCGGCCCGCACGTCTCGGTGACCGTGGACCGAGCCCGGGCGCAGACCTTGCGTGTCTCGGTCGGCGACGTGTTTTCCGCTCTCTCCTCCTATTTGGGGTCGACGTTTGTCAATCAGTTCAACAAATTTGGCCAAGTATTCCAGGTTTACGTGCAGGCAGAGTCACAGTTCCGGCTACAGCCTGATGATCTGTTGAACCTCTATGTCCGCAGCTCGGATAACCAGATGGTGCCGATCGGCGCAGTCGCGCATCTCGGCGAGGAGGTCGGGCCGTCGCTCATCACGCTGTATAATCTCTATCCGTCTGCTACGATTATCGGCGCGCCCGCCCGCGGCGTCAGCTCGGGCCAGTCGCTGACGGCAATGGAAGACATCGCGAAGAGAACATTGCCGAGCGATGTCGGCTATCAATGGACGGCGATGTCCTTTCAGGAAAAATTGACCGGCAACCAGCTCTATTACCTATTCGGATTGTCGGTGCTGCTGGTCTATCTCTGCCTCGCCGGCCAGTACGAGAGCTGGATCTTGCCATTAGCGGTGTTGTCGGCGGTGCCATTGGCACTGCTGGGGCCGGTCATCGCTCTGACCAGCCTCGGGGTCGCCAACAACCTCTACACCCAGATCGGCCTGATCCTGATGATCGCGCTGTCGGCGAAGAACGGCATCCTGATCGTCGAGATGGCCCGCGAAGGCCGAATTATGCACGGCAAGCCGATCCGCGAAGCCGCGATCGACGCAGCGCGCTCACGGTTCCGGCCGATTTTGATGACGTCGTTTGCCTTCGGGCTGGGGGTCGTGCCATTGGTGCTGGCGACCGGAGCCGGAGCGGATGGCCGCATTTCGCTGGGCCTCAGCGTGCTGAGTGGCATCGTCGCGTCGACCTGTCTCGCCGTGCTGTTCGTCCCTTCCTTCTTCACGGTGCTGCAGGGCTTCGAGGAGTGGCGCAAAGCGCGCAAAAAGGCGGCGCCGGTTGCGGCCCCCCGCGCCGCGGAGTGAGCAGAGCATCCAGGCTCTAAGACTTGCGAGAAAGCCCACCGGCTTTGAATTCGGCCGCTGCTACCACGTATATGGCCGGGAGTAGGGGCGGCGGACAATAGTTCGTGCACGCCCTCGCATAGGCGGCGGAGGTAGCGGTGGCAGCAGAGGTAAGGACTGGACGAGAATCAGCTGCTCACTGTCGAAGCCAGGCTTGGAAGAGCCCTTCTTTGCAGGGCTCTGAAAGCTCGCGGAGATGCTCCGTCATGCAGGCCTTGATCCTGTCTTGGCTGGGTGCGACCTGACTACAGAACCGCGCAATGTCGGGCTTGCATTCTGTCAGGACCGCCTGCGCGCCGGGCCGCATTTGTGCCGTTGCGCCCGATGCGGAGAGCAACGCGTTTGGCTGGTAGTAGGGCGGCGGATAATAATTCGTGGTTGCCGCTGCGTAAGCGGCGGAGGTAGCGCCGGCGGAGGTAGCGGCGGCGCCAACCGCCGCGCCAGCTGCGGCGGCACCCCGCCCCGTGTAGACCGGGGTGACGACCGCCGTCCCGCCATAGTAGGTGCCGCCATGGTAGTAGGCGCCGCCATAATAGGCGCCGCCACCGTAGTGGTAACCGTAGGTGCCGTAGGCGCCGCTGTGATAAGTGCCGGTGCCGTAGGCGCCGATGTGGTACGCGCTCGTGCCATAGGCGCCACTGTGGTAGGCGGTGGCGCCGGAAGGGCCATAGTGGACACCGGTGGTGCCGAAGGCGCCGCTGTGCCAGGCGCCGCCGCCCCAGGCCCCGTGATAGGCCCCGCCACCGAACCCGCCGTGATAAGCTCCCCACGCGAATGCATTGGGCGCCAGCGCTACCGCCGCTGAGAGGCCCAGCGCGAGGATCGTCAGCCGCTTCATCACTTGCCTCCTTTCTTGGCCGGAGCCGGCGTGGCTGCCGGCTTCAACGCCACCTGTTCCGCTCCGGCCGGTGGCTGAAAGGCGAACTCGGCATCGGCGGGATGGATGTTGAAGTTCCAGTCGGAGAACTCGGCGATGAAGTTGGGTTGGCCGGGCAGCGACCGATACGTGACGACTAGCCGGCGCGGCACGGATTGCTTGCTTTTCGACAGCCACAGCTCGAGCTCGATGCCCGGCGGCTGCGAAAAGAATAGGTGATCATACGGGGCCCCGTCGATCGTGATGGTATCGACGATGCGGCCCGAGGTCACCCCTGTCAGAAACGCCTTGTTCGGCGCCTCGCTCAAGAAATCGGCGAGCGGGAAATCGACGCCGAGGCGGCCGACCGCCTCCTTAATCATCGCTTCGATCGTCCCCTCTGGCACCGGAATGCTCGCGTATTTATTCGCGGTGACCGAATAGACGATGGCAGTCTTGCCGTCGAAGGCGAGCTTCGTCGAGCCGTCGTCCCCGTCGACGTCGACCAAGAGCCGGCTCGGCCGGTGCACGGTGACCTTTATCGTGTGGAAGATGTGAAGCGGCTCGCCGTTCGGGTCCGCGTAGACGCGGATCGTGTGAGCTTCAAACGATAACTCCTCGGTCCGCAGGATCTGACCCATGCGCGCGAGATCCCCGGCTGCCTCTTCGCTGATCGCCGTTTCGCCGAGTCGGCTGCATAGGCGCCGGGGACGGTGACCGGGAGGGCGCCGAGGATCGCGATTAACCCACCGGTAACCGCGGGTCGAACCTTCACGGAACGGCCTCCCTTTTCAAATCTATTTTGCCACTTGCCCGCCCACCCGTAGTCGACAGGATGGTTCGTTGATGTTCGTTAATTTTTGTCAGCAAATTGATTCAAGTCAACCGTGTCTCGAAGCGGGTGCCATTAGCGATCGGATCGACCCGGATTCGCCGACGTAGGGCTGATTTCGAGCGCCGTTCGTACATTTACTGACCCCGGATGCCCGGTATGCGGTTATCTGAGACACGCAGACGGATAGCGTGGTCAGCAGGCGCGGTGACTTTCGCGCCGATGTTCCAGGTCGGCATCGCACACTGGCCGCATGCAGCAACAATCCTTCTCGCCCTCGATTGGCTCAGCTTCTCGAGGTGAAGTCTTGCGCGAGTAGTCTTGATGGAACGATACTGCAGCGCAATCCAGGCAGTGCAAAGCAATGGAGGATCGATCATGTTGAAGAAGGGAGTCGTGATTGCTGGTGCCATCCTGCTGCTCTGCACATCCGGGGCGATGGCGCAAATGCGCTCCGGTGCGCGGGCCGTTCTCCAAGCATGCAAGCCCGACATCGCGCAGTTCTGTAGTCAAGTTCCGCCAGGTCAAGGCCGGATCAAAGCCTGCATGAAAGAACATCTCCGCGAGCTTTCAGAGCCGTGCAAGGAAGGGCTCTTCCAGGCTTGGCTAAAGGAGTGACGATCTGATCCTCGGGGAGGGCACTTTCGACGCGCGAGCGGCGTTCACAGGATGTCCCATGCCCCGGCGAAATGCAGGTTTTCGTGACACCGTATTTCCGGCTCTCCCGCGCCTATGCCACGACCACGACGCCGCGGGCGCGGACGCCCCAGGCCAATTCGAGCGTTGGCCCCTTCGAGCTGCTGGGGGATCCGCTGGCGCTGTTGGGGCCGGTCGTCGCATTGACCCAGCCTCGGGGTCGCGAACAACCTCTACACCCAGATCGGGCTCATTCTGATGATTGACTTGTCGGCCAAGAACGGCATTCTGATCGTCGAGATGGGCCCACGAAGGCCGGATCGTCCACGGCAAGCCGATCTTCTGAGCCGCGGTCGAGGCGTCGCGGCTGCGGTTCCGGCCGATCCTGATGACCTCGTTCGCCTTCGGGTTGGGGGTCGTACCGCTGGTGCTGGCGACCGGAGCGGGTGCCAATGGCCGGATATCGCTGGGGCTGAGCATGTTGAGCGGCATCATTGCATCCACCTGTCTCGCGGTGCTGTTCGTGCCGTCGTTCTTCACCGTATCGCAGGGCTGAGAGGAGTGGTGCAAGGCACGGAAGAAGGCGCCTGTTGCCGCTCCCGACTAGCCGAATAGCCGGGGCTTAGTCCTGCAGCTCAAACACATTGAAGTGCCAGCGGCTGTGATCGATGTAGAGACCGCTCTCCACGAGCTCGCTGCCGTCGCGATCATAGACCTCGGCCCCCATGGTATCGGTAAGACGTACCTGCTTGCCGCGGGGCTCCGGGAATTGCAGCGGCAGACGGCATTACCGCTGGTTGCCGGCGTAATTGACGACGACGACATAACTGTCGCCCGCCTCGCCAGCCCAGGCGTAGGCAACAAAGTTGTCCGAGGTCCAGTTGCCGAACCAAGCGACTCGCGGTTGGATTTGTACACCCAGGCGCCGCCGCGAACGGCGCTAGTTTCCTTTAGGCCTGTAATAGCTTGGCATAGAAGGCGGCGATTTCCGGGCTCGTCGGCTCGACCGGAGCACGGCAGAGATGCGTCGGCACGCGCACCCGCGCCCCCTCGAACTGGCCCTGATAGAAAAAGGGCAGTCCGGGCGAAAAAAAAGTAATGATCGCTGCCGCCCGGTGCAGCGGCGCGCGGCTCGTCGTGGTTTTCGAGAAAGCGGGCGAGCTTGTCCTGGAAGTCGAGGCCGGCAGCCAGGTGGTCGCGGATCGGCCGGACCTGGGGCTCCCTCAGGCGGTCGTAGAACCGCTTAGCAGTAGTCGAAGCCCTGCTGCTGCAGTGTCCGTTCGAGGTCCCAATAGACCTCGGCCATGAGTGTGAAGTCGGAAGATTTCTCGCGCACCGCGGCCGTCGCCTTTGGCCAGAACGGCTCCGGCGTGATCCCCTAGGTCCGCTGGAAGGCCTCCGGCAACAGCAACATCGCCATGTCGCGGCGGACCCCGTCACACTTGCCGGTGATCGCGATCAGCTCGTCGATCCGGGCTGCCTGCAGCTCTGGGTTGGCGTAGTTGAGCTGCAGGTGTCGGGCCAGCCCGGAAAATTGGGATCTCGGCCACGGGCTAGGATTCTCGATCCCCGATCGGTGGCGACCGGCAGGTAATTTTCCGGTGCCCTCGCCAACGCCTCCTCCTCGCTGACATCGACATAGTATTCGGGGCGGGTCTTGGCCCAAGGATGGTCGGGAGCAGTATGGTTTGGCACGAAGTCGAGCATCAGCTTGATGCCGCGCCTTGCCAGCCTTTCGCGGAATTGCGCCAACGCTCTCTCCCCGCCCAGCAAGTCGCTGATGGCGTAGGCAGTGATCGCAAAGCTAGAGCCATAAATGTCTTCGTCGTGTAAATCGGGCAGCGCGGTCTTGAGCTCGGCGCACCATCGCGGGTTGCCGCGCGAGACACTCCGCCCGGCCGCGCCGGTCTGCCAGACGCTCAGCAGCCAGACACAGTCGAAGCCTCGTTCGACGGAGCCGTCCAGCGTCGCGTCGTCGATGTCGGCCAAAGTGACCTGCTTACCAGCATCGCGGGACAGACGCTGCAGCCAGACTCGGGTGTTGATCTGAAACAGCGACGGATAGCGCAGGCTGACGGCGAAAATTCCCCTCTGCCCATATCTGCTGCGTCACTCGGCCGAACGCCGCCCCGCGCCGCTTCGCAGAAAGGTAAGCGGTGGTCGTCGCGCCGTCCCCCGGGTGCCGCCATCCTGCGGACTGCGACCCGCTGTACGGGACAAGCCTCGCGCCGAGCGGAAAACTCTTGCTCCGTTGGTGCGTCGTGCGGGTGGACATGGGCTGGGCTTGCCTATAGTGCTCGTGCCGATTATTGATATCCGCAACCAAACAATCTTCAGCTACTCGTTTGGGCGCTGATGCATTACCGTCACGTGCTGGTAAGATGCGACCGTGATCCCAAAAGCGCAATCGGAGGGACGTATGAATTCCGTCACGACCACACCTCAATCCATTAGCGCCTACGGCCCGGCGCGGTCCACCGTTGAGGGTAGCCCGCTCGAGCCGCAGGAGCTGGAGCGGATCCATACTTATTGGAACGCGACTCTGTTCCTTTCGGCCGGAATGATCTACCTACGAGACAATCCGCTGCTTCGTGAACCGCTGAAGGCCGAGCATGTCAAGCGTCGGCTGCTCGGTCATTGGGGCTCCGATCCGGGCATGAGCCTCACCTACATTCACCTCAACCGCCTGATCAAAAAATATGATCTGAACGTCATTTTCCTCGCCGGGCCGGGACACGGCGCGCCCGCCCTGATCTCCAACGTCTATCTGGAGGGCACCTACTCCGAAATCTACAGCGACGTCTCCGAAGACACGGACGGGCTGCAACGGCTGTTCAAGCAGTTTTCTTTCCCGGGCGGGATCGGGAGCCATTGCACCCCAGAGACACCCGGTTCGATTCACGAGGGCGGCGAACTCGGCTATTCGGTGTCGCACGCGTACGGCGCAGCCTTCGACAACCCGGATCTGATCGTTACCGTGATGGTCGGTGACGGTGAGTCCGAAACCGGGCCCCTGGCGACCGCGTGGCACTCGAACAAGTTCCTCAATCCCCAACGCGACGGGGCCGTGCTGCCGGTCTTGCATCTGAACGGGTATAAGATCGCAAACCCGACCATCCTCGCCCGCATCCCGCACGAGGAGCTGGAGTTCCTGTTTCGCGGCTACGGGTATGAGCCGTATTTCGTGGAGGGTTCCGACCCTCCCAGTATGCATCAGACGATGGCGGCGACCCTGGAACATTGCGTCAGGAGGATTCAGCATATTCAGCAGGAAGCGCGTAAATCCGGATCGGAAGTTAAACGGCCGCGCTGGCCGATGGTAATCCTGCGCAGCCCCAAGGGATGGACCGGCCCCAAAGAGGTTGACGGGCACAAGGTCGAGGGGTTCTGGCGCGCCCATCAGGTGCCGCTGGCGGAGATGCACGAGAAGCCGTCGCATCTGGCGCACCTTGAGGAATGGTTGCGCAGCTACCGGCCCCAAGAGCTTTTCGACGAGGCTGGGCGGCTGCTGCCGGAGCTGCGGGAGCTCGCACCCAAAGGGGCGCGGCGGATGGGCGCCAATCCGCATGCGAATGGCGGGCTCTTGCGCCGAGGGCTGAAATTGCCGGACTTCCGCGACTATGCCGTCACCGTCGAGAAGCCCGGAACGATCGAGGTCGGCCCTACCCAGATTCTGGGCCAATTTCTGCGCGATGTCGCGCGCAACAACCCGACCAATTTCCGGGTGTTCAGCCCCGACGAGAACGCCTCCAACCGTCTAACCGCGCTATACGAGGTGACCAAAAAGACCTGGCTCGGCGAATACTTCCCCGAGGATTCCGACGGGGGCGAGCTCGCGCCTGACGGCCGGGTCATGGAGATGCTCAGCGAGCATACATTGGAGGGCTGGCTCGAAGGCTACCTCTTGACCGGGCGGCACGGCTTCTTCTCGACATACGAAGCTTTCGTCCATGTCATCGACTCCATGTTCAATCAACACGCAAAGTGGCTGGACAAATGCAACGAGCTGCCCTGGCGTGCCGATGTCGCCTCGCTCAACCTGTTGATTACCTCGACAGTCTGGCGACAGGACCACAACGGCTTCACACACCAGGATCCCGGGTTCTTGGATGTTGTCGCCAACAAGAGCCCGAGTGTCACGCGCATCTACCTGCCATCGGATGCGAACAGTCTGTTATCGGTCGCCAATCATTGCTTGCGCAGCCTGAACTATGTCAACGTCATCGTCGCCGACAAGCAGCCGCATCTCCAATATCTCGACATGGATGAGGCAATCAAGCACTGCACCAAAGGTGCATCGATATGGAGGCAGGCGAGCAGCGATCAGGACAGCGAGCCCGAACTTGTGATGGCGAGCTGCGGCGACATCGCAACGATGGAAGCGCTGGCCGCTACAGCCATGCTGCGACAGCATTTCCCTGAATTGAAGGTGCGCTTCGTCAATGTCGTGGATCTGTTTAGGCTGGTGCCCAACACTGAGCATCCCCATGGATTCACGGACCGCGAGTTCGACGCGCTGTTCACGACCGACAAGCCGATCATCTTCAATTTCCATGCCTATCCCTGGCTCATCCACCGGCTGACCTATCGTCGGACCAACCACCGCAATATGCATGTGCGCGGGTACAAGGAGCGCGGCAATATCAACACGCCGATGGAACTCGCCATCCAGAACCAAGTGGATCGCTTTACATTGGCGATCGACGCGATCGACCGTGTCCCCTCGCTGCAGGTGCGCGGCTCACACGCGCGCGAGGCGTTGCTGAGCGAGCAGCTCGATTGCCGCAACTACGCCTACGAGAACGGCATCGACAAGCCCGAGATCACCGACTGGAGATGGCCACTTTGACCTAAGAGCTGCCGACGATCTGCAGGGCGTCGGTCAGAATCGCTTGCAGGTGCTGCTCGTCCCTGGAGCTTTCGGCGTAGATCTTGTAGACGGCCTCGGTGCCCGGCGGGCGCGCCGCGCCCCAGCCGTCGCGGGTGATGACCTCGAGACCCTCAATTGCCGCACCGTTTCCAGGTGCTCGCGTCAGCTTGGTGATAATCGGCTCGCCGGCCAGGTTCGGCGCCTTGACCGACTGGCGAAAGTTTCTCCAGCCTTGCTTTCTGCTCGGGTGTCGCCGCCGCGTCGATCCGCGTGTAGTACGCGGTTCCGAATTCGACCGTCAGTGCGCGGTAATGCTCGCCCGGGTCCTGCCGCTGCGGGCAGTGATTTCGGCTGCCGACAAGTCCATTATCAGACCGTCCTTGCGGTCGTCCATACACTGCCGTCACCGCGCAGGAAGCTGGCCCCAGCGCTTTCCTCGCCGCCAAAGCAGCATGAGCCGTCGAACAACCAGGGCGCAAACCATTTGAAGCCGATTGGCACCTCGAACAGCTGACGCCCCAGCTTTTTGACAACGCAGTCGATCATGTTGCTACTGACCAAAGTCTCGCCGACCGCGGCCTCTACCGGCCAGTCGGGACGATGCGTCAGCAATAAAGGATCGCTACCGACAAGTAATGGTTGGGGTTCATCAGCCCCGCAGCCGGGGTGACGATACCGTGCCGGTTGGGGTCCGCATCATTGCCGAAGGCGACCCGATCGCGCTCCTTGCCGACGAGCCGGGCCATCGCATATGGGCTGGAGCCCCACCACACGGATGCTGAGGCTTGCAGAGGAGCGCGGCTGGATCAACGAGCACTAGAGGGAAATCCCGATCGTGGTGGTGGCGGCCGCCTGCTTTGCGGCGGCGCAGGCCGCGGGTGGCAGCGGGTTCAACGCCTGCTTTCTCGGTGGGCTTCTGCTGAGCGGGCGCCGTGAGCGCCACACAAGGCGGAGCTGTTACACGGCGCCGAGCACAACGGCGAAACGCTGGCGCTGTTGACCTGGGGGGTGTTCGGGGGCATAGCGGTCGTCCGCATGATCGACCGTGTCAGTTGGCCGGCGCTGCTCTATGCAGTGCTCAGCCTGACCCTAGTCCGGATGGTTCCGGTCCTTCTGTGCCTGATCGGTACGAGGACGAGTACGGCGGACAGGCTCTTCATCGGGTGGTTCGGATCACGCGGGCTAGCGACCATCGTCTTCGCCGTTCTCGTCCTCGACGAAAAGCTGCCCGGTAACGACACGATAATGCTTGCGGCCGGCTGGACCGTGCTGCTCAGCGTCCTCGCTCATGGCGTGACCGGCAACCCGCTGGTAAAGAGGATGGCAGAGCGCTCGGCAGAGCTAGGTCCCGAGACGGACGACCATGCCATCGGCTCCAAGGCTCAAGGCCAAGCCTTGGCGCCGCGCCTTCAGACGCAGATATAGCCCATTCGCATTTTGCAGCCACATGTCGCCCTTGCCTTGCTCGCCCACAGCCCAGCCGACCCGGGCCTGACCATAAACCCCCTCTAAATCCTGAAGACGGCTAAGGTTGGACACGCTTCCAGTAGCGTCGAGCGTCGACACGCCGATCCCGCCGATCCCCAGACCGCCCAGTTTGAACGGGTAGCTGCGGCCACGGTAGTACAACGTGCCCCCTCCGACGGCACCGCTTCCGATAAACGCGACCTGCACTTGGTGGATATTGACGCTGCCCGAAGGTTTCGGGGGAGGCGCGGACTGGGCGTGTGCGCCGGCCGAAAGAATGCCGCACTGGACCAGCAGGCCCACGGCAAGTCGTCGGGTGAATCTTGCCCACTGCTTGTAACAGAGCCCACCTAACGTTGGCGCTCCCTTTTTGTGGCGTCCCTCTACTTCCAGGTAACAAAAAAGCCGATGTCGCCGGGCATTCCCCCCGGGTATTCGAGTACTTCGGCCTTCAGCCCGAAGCCGAGCGGTCTCAAATGATCGTGCCAGAACTCGTACGCCAACTTGGGACGCCCTTCCAAAGTCGTTTCCCAATTAGGCTCCGAGTTATTGATCCTTCGACCGCGATCGCTGCATAACTCATTGGGAAAGCGGTAGACTTGGACTTCGCTCTGTCCGGCCTCGGCGGCGTGATTGACCAGCGTCATGACGAGCTGCATCAGCTGCTCGGGCGTGCGCTCGGGTGGTTTGTGAAATTCTTCCATCACGGCTTTCTGTTTTTCTTCGTGTTCGCGCATGCGGCGCAGCTCCTCGGCGGCCTTCGCCGCCTCGCGTTCGGCCATCCGACGCTTGAGATCGGCGGCAGAAAATGTCCCGTTCTCCGTGCGGGCCGTTTGCGTCGTGCTGCGATCGGAAGACATGACCTTCACTCCATCCTGCCCTGTCAACTACCTACCAGGGCGCGGGCGTGGCGGGCAATCATCAGGTTCTCGTCGGTCTTTATCACATAGGCGGCGACACGACTGTTCGCGGTGCTGATGCGGGTCCGATGCTCGCGGTTGGCCGCCTCGTCGAGTTCCAGTCCGAGCCAGCCGCACGCGCGGCAAATGGCATCCCGTACCGGTGCCGCATTCTCGCCGATACCGGCGGTAAAGACGATTCCGTCGAGGCCGCCGAGCGCCGCGGCGAGCGAGCCGATCTCGCAAGCCGCGCGATAGTAAAACACCTCTAGCGCAAATCGCGCGCGGGGCTCCTCGCTCGCCAACAGCGCACGGAAATCCGATGAAACCCCGGAGAGCCCGAGCATGCCGGAACGACGGTAAAGCAGATCGACCAAGGCTTCCGCCGACATCCCCTTCTGCTGGATCAGGTGCAGGACCACCCCAGCGTCGAGCGCGCCGCAGCGGGTCCCCATCGGCAGGCCGTCGAGGGCGGTGAACCCCATCGTCGTCGCGACCGAAATGCGGGCCTTGAGCGCGCAGGCCGAGCAACCATTGCCGAGATGCAGCACGACCACCCGGCCATCGGCAATCTCGGGCGCCTGCGTCGGCAGCACCGAGGCAATGTATTCGTAGGAGAGACCGTGGAAGCCGTAGCGCCGCACGCCTTCCTCGTAGAACGTGTAGGGCAGCGCAAAGGCTTGCTCCACCTCCGGCGCGGTGCGATGGAAGGCGGTGTCGAAGCACGCGACCTGCGGCAATTCGGGATTGAGGCGCTGCGCCATCCGGATTGGGGCGAGATTGTGCGGTTCGTGCAATGGGGCGAGCGGTACCAGCGCTTCCAGCTCGGCCAGCAATTCAGGGGTCACGCGGGCGGGCCGCGAATGGCGCAGCCCGCCATGCACCACCCGGTGGCCGAGGGCAGCCAGACGCCGCGGCCCGAGCCTTTCCCGCGCCCAAGGGATCACCGCCGGCAGGACCTCGCTCGGCGTCGAGGGCGGTGGAGCACCGAGATCCGGGGGCGCAATCGCCTCGCCGTCAGGGCCGCTCGCGCTTGCCGAGGGACGCGCCCCGAGACCGTCCACCTGGCCGGTCAAAAGCCGCCTCTCACTCTCATAGAAGCTGAATTTGAGCGAGGATGAGCCGGCGTTGATCACGCCGATCAACGGCTCGCCGGCGCTCACGCTCACCTCACACCCCGACGCGAAATACCCGGTAATACCGGGAAATTGCCGGTTAAAAAACCTGCTCCGGTGCGCCCCATCGGCATAAACCTTTTTAGATCAGTATCTTACAATAGCGACCGGCGTCGAAATCCGGGAATTCTCGGGCGGGCGAACCGGGAAACCGATCGGCTAACCGGGAATTAACCGGGACATGCACTTGGATCACCCGTTCTTACCCGAGAATGTGGTAGCCGCCGTCGATATAGATCGTGTCGCCGGTCATTGCACCTGCGTAGGGGCTCGCCAGGAAAACGCAGGCGGCGCCGACCTCCTCGATCGTAACGAGCCGGCGGGCCGGCGCGCGTTCCGCCACTCGCTCCATCAGCGCGTCGAAATCCGGAATCCCCGAGGCGGCGCGCGTGGCGAGCGGGCCGGGGCTGATGGCATGCACGCGGATGCCTTTGGGCCCGAGCTCGACGGCCAGATAGCGCACAGCCGATTCGAGCGCCGCCTTGACCGGCCCCATGATGCCGTAATTGTCGATGACCTCATTGGCGCCATGATAGCTCATGGCGAAGACCGTGCCGCCGCCGGTCATCAGTTTCTCGGCGCGACGGGTGAGGTCGAGAAATGACCAGCACGATACATCCATCGCCGTCAGAAAGCCGTCGCGCGGGCAGTCGGTGACGCGCCCGGCCAGCGCCTCGCGCGGCGCGAATGCGATCGAGTGGACGAGAATGTCCAGGCGTCCCCATTTCGACGCGATCGCATCGAACAGCGCATCGACCTGCGCCCTATCGCGGACCTCCAGCGGCAGCAGCAGCGGCGCCTCAACCGCCCTCGCCAGCGGCTCGACATAGGGACGCGCCCTATCGTTGAGATAGGTCATGGCGATCTCGGCGCCGGACCGATGCATCGCCTGGGCACATCCCCAGGCGATCGACCGGTCGTTTGCGACGCCGACGACCAGCGCCTTCTGCTCGCTCAGAATGGGAAGACGCGTCGCCTCCGAGGCTGGTTCTGGCATGCCGCGCACCTCCCTCAGCGGATCGCCGCGCCCGCGCTTCGTCTCCGGGCCTCGGCCACCAGGCTCGCGACGGCGCAGGAGGCAAGACGGGTGACGACCGAGTCGGCCCTGCTGGTCAGGATGATCGGCACGCGCGCGCCGAGCACGATGCCGGCGGCATCGGCACCGGCGA
>Ga0306923_10003187_pt1 | contig 15328 bp, 14 predicted proteins | sample sta12Can44000108_FD_203841 | JGI IMG/M metagenome (GOLD analysis project Ga0306923, IMG submission 203841) | Lab enrichment of tropical soil microbial communities from Luquillo Experimental Forest, Puerto Rico - statanox.12C.anox.44.000.108 (v2)... | ecosystem: Environmental > Terrestrial >... | reverse complement strand
CCGATCCTGTGCTGGGCCTCGATAAAGCTGAATCGATCCAGCGTCAGGTAAAGCGCCATGTACCCAACCGACAGGGCAAGTGCCGCCCAGGCCCGGCCGACCCGAGAACTTCCCGGGGCCGCCCACGCTGGCATACGCGCAACTTCCTCAGCGGCCTCTCCGGCTATCATGGCCATCTATCCTAGATTATCAGGTCACCGTGATCTCCCCACCTTCTGGCAGCGGAGCCTTTGTCAATCGAGCGGCGAGCTCATGGTCCTCCGTACACCCGGGACTCAGATCCGAAAATCTCGCAGCGAACTTTGATCCCGAGATCGAGAGCCCATCTCAGGATAGTTTTCGGCCGTCTCGGCGCTTCGACCCTCCAATTTGCGCACGTTGAGAGGCCGTTCCCATACGTGGTCGTACGTATTCACCGGTACGGGCGAGCGCGACGCCCCATCCACGGCTGGCGGGTTAGCACTCGATCGCCTCGACGCACGTCGGCGAGTGCCAGGAGCCCGTCGAACCATGGGGCCGCCGTCGTTCTCCAGCCCGACGGCTATTCGGGGAAGGGAGGGGTGACCCCTTCAGGGAGCGCGAGCTGGAACACGTTGAGAGTGTTGCCGATCAAGGTGTAGTAACCAATGATCCCAATCACCTCGATCAGACCGGTCTCGCCCAGACTGGCGACCGCCTCGGCAAAGCTCGCATCCGAGAGCCGCTGGGTGTTGAACAGCTCGGTGCAGATGCGACGACGAGCGCCTCGTCCTTTTGCGTGAAGCTCGGAGTCTCGCCCCGGCGGATGGCCTCGACCGCCGCAGCAGGGGCACCGGCCTTTTCGGCCAACGGCGCGTGGGCAAACCACTCGAATTGCGCACGCCAGAAACGTGCGGTGGTGATGATTGCGAGCTCCGAGAGGCGGTCGGGTAGTGAGGTGCCCCAACGCAAGAGCTCGCCGAGCTTTGCCGCATGCTCGCAGATCTCCGGCGCGCGGATCAACAGCTGGAACGGGCCGCCGAACCGGCCACGGCGGCCGGCGACGATCAGGTCGTGGACCCGCCGCTGAGCGGGTGTCATTTCGCCGGGTGTGATGTCGCGATAACGAGCCATTCTATCCTCCTATCGGCTTTTGCCTACGCAACAGCCTGAAGCACGAAGGAGCCACGGTCGGTCGGAGCCCTCGCGTAGGTTCGAGTTCCATAATACCTTCCGCACCAGCTTCTCTTTCGGATTGGCGAGCAGATGAGCGCGGAGCCAGTCGAGTGGCTAGTGCTCAGACGCAGTCAGATGATTCAGCTCATCGGAGCCAGACTGAAGCGCGTCGCGGAGACTGAGCCGGTCTACGATGAATCATATGTTTGCTCCTAAACACTAGCTGGCGGCGAGCCTGTGTACATAACCAAAGGAGGAAATGATGCCGTTCATCGCGTCGAATGGCCTGACCGAGGCGGGCACGGCCAAGACCATCGCGGCCGGCGGCATGACGGTGCACTACCACGATGTGGGCGCAGGCGAGCCGGTGCTGTTCCTCCATTCCTACGGTCCCGGCACCACCGCGTGGATCACCTTTCACAAGGCGGTGGGCCTGCTGTCGCAGCACTTCCGCTGCATCCTGATGGACCTGCCGAATTTTTCGAAGACGGGCCCAATCGTCTACCGCGAGGGGGTGCACGCCGTCCAGGCGCGCACCGCGGTCGCACTGCTCGACGCGCTCGGCATCGAGCGGGCATACTGGGTCGGCAACTCGCAGGGCGGGCAATCGGCGATGGTGGCGGCGATCACCTACCCCGAGCGAGTGCAGAAGTTCGTGATGGGCGGCTCGCACATCGGCACCGGCGGCGACCGCTACCTGATGGCCAACCGCCCATCGGAGGGCAGCCGGGCGACCCGCCAGGCGCTCGACGACTCGAGCCGCGAGAATATCGCGCACTACCTGCGCGTGCATATCGACGACGAGAGCTTGGTGACCGACGAGCTCATCGACTACATCCACCGGGCGCACACCTGGTCACCAGAGTTCATGGAGGCGCGCCGACAATCGGTGAGCCTGTCGCATGACTACACACCCGAGCTGCCCGGCATTCAGGCGCCGGTGCTGTTGATCCACGGGCGCTACGACCGGATGGTGGCCTTCGAGGTCTCGATCGCTATCCTCAACCACATTGCCGATTCGCGCTTGGTACTGCTCAACAACTGCGGGCACTGGCCGCCCTTCGAGAAGCCCGCCGAGTGGACGGCGCAGGTCCTCGCGTTCCTGCGGGGCTACTGAGGGCACCGCGAGGTGGCGGACACGACAACCGCTGTTAGAGTGCCGGGGGAGACATCGAACAAAGGAACCTTCTATGGCACAGCTCTCCGGCGCGGCAGCAAAATTCGACGCCCTCAGATGGCGCTGCATCGGGCCGCCGCGGGGCGGCCGCGTCGTCGCTGTTGCCGGGGACCCCCAAGACCGCGGCGTGTTCTATTTCGGTGCCTGCGCCGGGGGCGTGTGGAAGACGATTGACGGCGGGATCTATTGGCGCTGCGTGAGCGACGGCTTTTTCGGCTCCGCTGCGATCGGTGCGCTCGCCGTCGCTCGCTCGGACCCTAACGTGATTTATGCCGGCACCGGGGAGACCGAGATCCGGCTCGACGTGTCCTGGGGCGACGGCATTTACAAATCGACTGATGCCGGCCGCACCTGGAGCCATCTGGGCCTCCGTGAATCCAGATTCGTTGGCCGCATCCAGATCCATCCCGACGACCCCGATCTCGTCTATGTCGCGGTACTCGGCGATGTGTTCGGTGCAAGCGAGGAACGCGGGGTCTTCCGTTCGCGCGACGGCGGCAAGACCTGGAGCAAGGTGCTCTATCGCGACGCCGATACCGGTGCGGTCGATCTGGCGATGGATCCGCGCAATCCGCGCATCCTGTTTGCCGCCTTCTGGCAGACGCGCCGGAATTTCTGGAACATCTCGAGCGGTGGGCCGGGAAGCGGCCTCTTCCGTTCCACCGACGGTGGCGAGAGCTGGACGGAGATTTCGCGTCATCCGGGTCTGCCGACGGGTCCGCTCGGCAAGCTCGGCATGGCGGTGTCACCCGCCCGCTCGGGACGGGTCTGGGCATTGGTGGAAACCGAGGCGGAAAAGACCGGGCTTTACCGATCGGACGATTACGGTGAGACCTGGACGCTGATCTCGTCGCATCGCGATCTGATGCACCGGCCCTGGTATTACACCCACGTCTTCGCCGATCCCTGTCACGGCGAGACGGTCTATGTTGCCAATTTGCAGCTTTGGAAATCGACCGACGGCGGCGCGAACTTTACGGAGATCCAGACGCCGCACGGCGACAACCACGATCTCTGGATCGATCCTGCCGATCCGAACCGGATGATCGAGGGTAACGACGGTGGCGCCTGCGTCAGCTGCAATGGCGGCCAGACCTGGTCGTCGATCTACAACCAGCCGACGGCGCAGTTCTATCGCATCGACACCGACAACCAGCATCCCTACCGTGTCTATGCCACACAGCAGGACAACACCACGATCTCTACGCCGAGCGCTGCTGTCTGGGGCGCCATCACCCTCGGCGACTGCACCTACCCCGGCACTGGAGAAAGCGGCTTTGTCGCCGTGCATCCGGAAGATCCGAACATCATCTATTGCGGCGCGATCGGGTCCAGTCCCGGCGGCGCCGGGGCGCTGCAGCGCTACGACCATCGCACCGCGCAAATCCAGCTGGTGAATGTTTGGCCCGAGGCATCGCTCGGCATCGCGCCCAAGGACATGCGATACCGCTTCGCCTGGACATTCCCGATCGTCTTTTCGCCGCACGACAGCGGGATACTGTATGCAGCTGGCAACCATGTGTTCCGCAGTTGCGACGAGGGCATGAGCTGGGAGCAAATTTCGCCGGATCTCAGTCTCAACGATATTACCCGGCAGGGGTCTTCCGGCGGTGATATCACTGGTGAAAACGCCGGGGCCGAGGTGCACGCGACATGCGCCTCGCTCGCCCCCTCGCCGCACCGGCAGGGCGAGATCTGGGCCTCAACCGATGACGGTCTCGTTCACGTCACGCGCGACGACGGCAAGAGCTGGCAGAATGTCACGCCACCGGGAATGCCGGAGCTCGCCTACGTCGGGTGTGTCGAGATCTCACCACACGACGCCGATACGATTTATGTGGCGGCGACACGCTACAAGCTCGCAGACTACAAGCCCTACCTGTTCCGCAGTACCGACGGCGGGCGAACTTACGAATCAATTAACGGCGATTTTCCTGACGACGAGATCACCCGCGTGGTGCGCGCCGATCCGGTGCGTAAGGGATTGTTGTTCGCCGGCACCGAGACGGGGGTCTATTGCAGCCTGAACGACGGACAAACCTGGACGCGCATGGGAGGAGGCCTGCCGGTGGCGCCGATTTACGATTTGAAGATCAAAGGGGCGGACCTCGTGGCGGGAACCCACGGCCGCTCGTTCTGGATTCTGGACGACATCACGCCACTCAGAGGCCTCGCCGATGGCAGCCACGGATCCCGTGTCTTTGAGCCACGCACCACAGTTCGCACAAAGCTGCATTTCGGGGCCTTGCGCAGCCTCAGGCCAAGCGGCGTTGCGACGGCACTCGCTCCCGGAGTGGGCGCCGGGATCCGAACCTTCCGCCGGCCGGACGGGACCAGCGGTCGGGAATATCTGGACGTCGGAGAGAATCCGCCGAACGGCGCAATCGTCCATTACTGGTTGGACGACGGCGTTTCCGGCCCGGTCTCGCTCGCGTTTTATGACGAGCGGGGCACGGCGATCGCGAGCTTTCGCAGCGACGACACCAGCCTGCCAGCGGCGAAGCGCCCCCCGGTTCGCCCAGGGCTCAACCGGTTCGTGTGGGATCTGAAGTATCCCGGGCCGGAAGTGCTCGATGCCGGCCTCGCCCCACCGCGCAACAAACCGTTGGCCGAGCCCGCGGATCCACCCGCAGGGCCTATCGTGGTGCCGGGACGCTACCGTGTGGAGATGTCGCTGAGTTTGCAGACAATGGACGCAGAGTTCTCGGTCGTCAAGGATCCGCGTCTTTCGACAACGCCAGAGGACTACCGCCAGCAGTTCGAGCTCGCGCGCGAATTGACCGCCTCGCTCGGCAAGGTCAACGCGTCGGTCAATCGCATCCGTCGGCTGAAGCACTGGCTTTCGGTACTGGCCGGGGGATCGGGAGACGACAAACATGGTCTCAGCGCGCAGGCAAAGGCAGTCGCCGAAAGGCTGACGGCGGTCGAAGCCGTTCTCGTGGACGTCCATCGCGAATCGCATCGCGACGTGCTGCGCAATCCCGCAGGACTGAATGACACGCTGCTGGCGCTGATCAGCCAGGTTTCCATGTCCGATACCGCGCCAACCCAGTCGGTAGCTGCCGTATCGAGGGAGATCATGGCGCGTGTCGATGCCGAGATCGGCAAGTTCGAGCAGCTGGCCGCAACCGAAGTCGCTGCGGTCAATCGCCTGGCGCTCGAGCGAGAGGTCGCGGCGGCGAGTGGCGGCTGAAGGCGTCGTAGATCGAAAAGCCGACTGAGTGGGCCGCGCGGGTCCTCGCGTTCCTGCACGGCCGCTAAAAGGGACGGGTAAGCAAGGTTCCCTTTATTGGCACCGCTTCGAGATTGCCGATCAAGTGACGGGCGCAGAACGTTATCTTCGGGCTTCCGAGTAGGCCTCTGCGAACGCCTGAACAACCGGCCGGTCAGGGTTCTCTTCGCAGTAAGTAAGCGCTTGAGCCTCGATGCTGGGGATTAAGGCCACATTGATGGTTCTGGCGCGAAAGCGCGACGCCTGATAGCCGATATAGAACATCGTCGCCGCGGCGCGATCATCCGGCGCCAACCTCAGCAGGTCTCCGCAACGCGCTCTCTGGATATTTACGATATGGTCTGCCGGCGCCGACTCGGCTGCGGGTGCCTGAGTTGGGCCTGGGACCGCGGCTGGAGCCGGCGCCGAGGACGGTGCGGGTGGCGCGGTGGCCTCCGGCGGTTGGGTTTGCGCACAGGCAACCAGCAAACTCGACAATAGTACAGCGGCGGTTATCCCGTTCATCGCGTTGCTCGCATCATAAGATTTTTTACGACGCCGGTCGTTGTCGCAGTAGAATTGATCCACTTTAAGTGACATGGATCGGTGGGAAAAGGCGGTTCGCCTCCAGGTGCTGCGGTGTTGTCGGCTCTGGTGGCGGCTATGCTTCGCCCAGACCGACAGCTGCTCCGCGAGCAGGGGCCGAGCGGGAAGGAAATTGAGGCCAAATACATCGAGTGAGGCCGCAGCAATGACGAAGTGTCTGCTCTTCATGGCGCCGATCGCCTTGATCGGGTTGATGGCTACGGAAGCGCCGGCCGTCCCGGCTGCCTGGAGCGGTAGCATGGCCCGCAATATCGCCGCCGCGACGGCGGATGCGAAAGATGCGCCGTTGGTGCTCGTGCGCGGGGGTGGTCGTGGTGGTGGCGGCGGTTTTCGCGGCAGCGGTGGCGGTGGTTATAGAGGCGGTGGCAGTGTCGCCGGGGGCGGTGTCAACCGTGGTGGTTACGCCGGGCGAGGTTCCTGGAGCGGCGTCGCCGGAAGTGTCAACCGCGGGAACTTCAGTAGTGCCAACGTCAACCGGAATGTCACCGTCAACCGGAACGTCAACGTCAGCGGTGGCGGCTACTATGGGCCGAGTTGGGGTGGCGTTGCCGCCGGTGTCGCGGCGGGCGCCGTAGTCGGCGCTGCCGCTGCCAGCACGCCGTATTACTATCCGCCGGCCCCGGCATATCCATATCCATATAATTGCCCATACCCGGATTACCCGAACTGCGGGCTTTGATCGGCCGGTCGCAACGGCGCTTCGAGACGCCTTTACAGCCGTCATGCGTCGGCACGCAACAGCCGACCGGGTCTCGACTATTTGTATTTCCGGCTAGAGAAAGACGCTGAGGTTCTTGTCGAGAAGGACGTTGGCGTCGAGCACGATCGTGCGCTTGGCCACTTTCCACGCGCCGTTCACCTTGCGCAGCAAATCCTCGCGGCAGCCCGAGAGGAGCTGATGATCCGTCTCCAGGTGCGAGCGGTACACCAGAAACGCGGTCCTGGCCTCAACCTCACCGTTCTCCAGCGGCACCGCCTCGAGATTGCCGATCAGGTGGCGGGTCCGCGACGGGGGATCCTCGGCCCAAGCCATCCCGGTGTCGAGCCGGGCCACCCGCATCTCGAGATAGCGCCTGTCCTCCTCGAGGATCGCCAGATCGCCGAGCGGCGTCAGTTCGCGGTGCGCTTCCCGGCGGGGGACGTTCTTGCGGCGCGGCATGAAGTAAAGGACGTCCTCGGTGAAGAGATCGAGCCACTCCTTGAGCTTGCGCTCGTCGAGCAGCCAAGCCTCGCGGATGTAGAACGGCATCAGCTCGATCCATAGCGCCTGGTGTGGTGTCAGCGTTACCGGACCTCTTTCACCCTCTCCCCCGCCGGCCGGGGGAGAGGAGGAAATTAGTGCGTCGGCGGGTTGGTGCATTTCTGCCTAGCCGCGCATCGTCGCGGTGCCGTCGAAGCGGGCGGTGATCGGGTCGAGCGGGATTTGCGCCCAGCTCTCCGCGTTCATGAACTCTTCCCAGCGCCGATAGAATAGGCGCTGGTTGTTCTCCGAGATGTACCGCTCGGAGACGAGGCCCGGATAGTCCGGATGCGGCCCCGCATGACCTAACCCCATCGACAGATCCTGGGGGTGCTGGCGCCCGAAGCGGCTCGTGCTTGCATCGGTCACCTGACGCCAGTTGTCGACGTCGTCCTGTTCGAACATGCCCGCGGCACCATTGTTGGCTTGGCTGCCGACGCGGATCACCCGCTTCAATTCCTCAGGCGCGTCGCGGTCAAGCAGCACGAAATGCCAGAACTCGGTCTTCAGCGGGCCACGGGGGAGGGCCAGGCGGAGCCCGAGGATGCCGTTCGGGAAGAGCGAATGATTGCCTAGCTGCACCCGGCGGGCGCGGAAGGTGCCGAGGCGCCGCTCGACCTCGGGTATCGTTGCGTTGTGGTACTCCTGGAACAGCCCGAACGTCTCCTTCGACACGCCGTGCACATAGCGGGGAAGCTTGTCGTCGGCGTCGCGGAAGGTGATCGAGTGCCCGTTAACAAAAGCGTGTCTGTTAGGGCTCGCAAACTGGTCCTCGTGCGACAGAGCGGGCCGGCCGAGCCAGCGGGTCTGGACCCGGGCGCTGGCGAGATGGCTGGTCGGGACGTGGTAGTTGTCCGAGCAGTTGTCGACCAAGGTCTTCCAGTTGACGGGCTCGAGCCATTTCATCGGGCCCAAGGCCTGCATGCCGCCGTCCCGCCGATTGAACACGGTGTCGAGGTACCAGCGCGCGTCGCCCAGATAGGTCTCGAGGCTCGGGGCGTCCTTGGCCCAGGTCGCAAATACGATTCCGGCATAGGTCTCGACGCGCGCTGCGATCAGACCGTGTGACGCCTTGTCGAGTGCCCCGTAATAGGCTTCGGACTCTCCGGGGACGTATTCGAGAGTACCGTCGTTGCGGTAGGTCCAGCCGTGATAGGTGCACATAAAGCGCTTGGCGTTGCCGTCATCAACGCGGCACACGCGGTTGCCGCGGTGGCGACACATGTTCAACAGCGCGTGCAGACGGCCTTGCCCGTCGCGGGTCAGGATGACCGGGTCTTCGCCCATATAGGTGTGGAAGAAATCGTCTGCCGCGGGCACCAGGCTCTCGTGCCCGATCATCAGCCAGGCGCACCCGAAGATCTTCGCCATCTCGTCGTCGTAGACCGCCTGCTCGCTGAAGATGCGGCGGTCGATTTTACCGCTGGCCGGGTCGATAACGATGTACTTCGGGGTGGTGCCCATATCCCGATCCTTCCTCGAGCCGTCATGATAGCAGGAGAGGGTGCGGATGATCACCGGGGTTTCGGTGTCGTCCGGAAGCGGGATATCATCGCGCTCGGCGGTTGGGTAACCCGACAGCGGAGATTAGCATGCGGCCTTCAGGGCGCGCCCCGAATGCGATGCGCCCGATCGTTCTCGATCGCGGGGTCGCGAAATATGCCGAGGGTTCGTGCCTGGCGAAATTCGGCGACACGCAGGTGCTGTGCACCGCCTCGGTCGAGGAGCGCGTGCCGCCGTTTCTGCGCAACACCGGAAAGGGCTGGGTGACGGCGGAGTATGGCATGCTGCCGCGCTCGACGGCGACCCGCACCGACCGCGAGGCGACCCGCGGGCGGCAGAGCGGACGCACCCAGGAGATCCAGCGGCTGATCGGGCGCAGCCTGCGCGCGGTCATCGACCTGACCCGGCTCGGCGAGCGCCAGATCCGCATCGATTGCGACGTGCTGCAGGCGGATGGCGGTACCCGCACCGCGGCGGTGACCGGCAGCTATGTGGCTCTGCACCAGGCGTGCCAGCGGTTGGTCGCGGGCGGGCTCTTGACCGGCCTGCCATTGCGCGACAGCGTGGCTGCGGTCTCCTGCGGGGTCGTCGCCGGGTCGCCGGTGCTCGACCTCGATTATGCCGAGGATTCGCAGGCCGAAACCGACGCGAATTTCGTGCTGACCGGCACCGGCGGGATCGTCGAGATCCAGGCGACGGCCGAGGGTGCCCCGTTCGACGAGGCGCTGTTCGCCGAAATGCTGCGGCTCGCCCGGGCGGGGATCGCCGAGCTCACCCGGCGACAGCGCGCGATGCTCGACCTCGGCTGAGGCGATGGCCCGTCCCTTCACCAGCGACCGGCTGGTCATCGCCAGCCACAACACCGGCAAGATCGAGGAGATAGCAGCGCTCTTGGCGCCCTTCGCGATCGATACGGTTTGCGCCAGCACGCTCGGCATTTCCGAGCCTGAGGAGACGGGCGACAGCTTCGAGGCTAATTCGGCGCTGAAGGCCGAGGCGGTGGCCGCGGCGAGCAGGCTGCCGGCGCTCGCCGACGATTCCGGTCTCGTTGTCTCCGCACTCGGCGGCGCGCCGGGCATTCTCTCTGCCCGCTGGGCGGGTCCCGACAAGGATTTCCGCGTTGCCATGGAGCGCGTGCAGCGCGAGCTCGGCGAGCGCGACCGGAGCGCCTGGTTCGTCGCGGTGTTGGCGCTCGCCTGGCCGGACGGCGGTCTCGAACTCTTCCGCGGCGAGGCCGCGGGCAGGCTCGTCTGGCCGCCGCGTGGCGAGCGCGGCTTTGGCTACGACCCGATCTTCGTGCCCGAGGGCAGCGCGGAGACGTTTGGCGAGATGGAGCCCGCCGAAAAGCACAAGATCAGCCACCGTGCCCGCGCCTTCGCCAAACTCGTCGAAGGCTCCTTGCGGAGCCGCTGAGGTGAGCGCGGCCGAGCCGCTCGCGGTCTATATCCACTGGCCGTTCTGCCGGTCGAAATGCCCGTATTGCGACTTCAACAGCCACGTCCGCGACCGGGTCGATATGGCGCGATGGACGCGGGCGTTGCTCGCCGATCTCGATCATCACGCCGAACTCGTGCCGGGACGCGAGGTCGGCTCGGTCTTCTTCGGCGGCGGCACACCCTCCTTGATGCCGCCCGAGACGGTCGCTGCCTTGCTCGGCCACGTGCGCTCCCGGTGGGCCGTCGCGCCGGACCTCGAAGTCACTCTCGAGGCCAATCCGAATTCTGCCGAGGCCGCGCGGTTCCGTGCCTTTGCCGCGGCCGGGGTTAACCGGCTGTCGCTCGGCGTCCAGGCGCTCGACCCGGCGGCGTTACGCATGCTGGGCCGGGCCCACGACCGCAGCGAGGCGATCGCCGCGATCGAGCATGCCCGCGATAGCTTTGCCCGGTTCTCGTTCGATCTGATCTATGCCCGCCCCGGCCAGAGCCTTGCCGCCTGGCGGCATGAGCTCGACGAGGCACTGATGCTCGCCGGCGATCACCTCTCGCTCTACCAGCTGACGATCGAGCCCGGCACCGCCTTCGCCACGATGGAAAGACGCGGCGAGCTCGTCGTGCCGGGTGAGGAGGACACGGCGGCGCTGTTCGAGACGACGCAGGACCGGCTAGCCGCTCACGGGCTTCCGGCCTACGAGATCTCCAACCACGCCCCGCCGGGTGCGGAATGCCGGCACAACCTCGCCTACTGGCGCTACCAGGATTATGTCGGGGTCGGCCCAGGCGCGCACGGGCGGGTGACTGTAGCCGGCATCAAATACGCGACAAGACAGCGCCGCGCCCCGGAAGGCTGGCTCGGCGCGGTCGAGACCGCGGGAACCGGGACCGAAGAAATGGTCGCTCTCGATCGCGACAGCGCGGTCGAGGAGATGCTGATGATGGGGCTGCGGCTCACCGACGGTGTCGCGCGAGCGCGGCTCGAACGCGCCGCCGGCCGGAATGCCGGAACGCTCTTTGGCGACAATCTCGCGCCGCTCGTCGACGGCGGCTTCCTGACGCTCGACACAGATCGCCTCGCGGCGACCGCCGCCGGTCGTCAGCGCCTGAATGCGGTGCTGGCCGCTCTGCTCCGCTGACTCGGCCCGTAGTTGGGCTCAGGCGGCGACCCTCGTGGAAGCCGACGCTAACGCTACCGCGTCGACGACGCATTGCAGGTCGTCGAACCGGAACGGCTTTTCGACGAGCATCGGTGGGCGGTCTTGCTCGGCCTGATAGATGTGAAATTCATGTCCGGTTAGGGTGACTGTCGGGATCCCACGGGCTACGCAATGCCTGCTCAAGGTCGCGCCTTCCTCGTCGTCCAGCACCAAATCCGTCACCAGCACATCGATCGGCCCGATCGCCAACCGCGCCGCCGCTTCCGTACCGTCGCGACAGGCAGTCACATCGTGACCGAAACCCGTCAGGATTCCTGCAATGAGGTCGCGAATTGGTCTATCCGGCTCCGCCAGGAGGATCTGCGCCATCGCCCGCTCTGATCTGACCTGATCCCACCGACATCCGACGCGATATGCTTTAAAAACCTATGAAGATAGCGCGCGCGTCGGGCATATTTGGACGCGATCGGCATGATCATTCGGGTGAGAGCAATGAAGCCGGCGGTCACGAAAAGCGGTGCCGCTTGCGGCGCCGAAATTGCGTGCGATCTGGCGCAGGACTTCGACGAGGCGACGTTCCGGGAGATCGAGCACGCCTTTCACGACAACATCGTCGTCGTCTTTCGCGGGCAAACCCTGTCAAACGAGCGGCATATCGAATTCAGTCGCCGGTTTGGCGAACTCGAAATTCACATCGTCAGGAAATACCTGCTTCCTGGTTTCCCGGAGATCCTGCTGATCTCGAACATCCGGGATGACCGTGGCGAGCATATCGGGCTCGCCGATGCCGGCTTCACCTGGCATTCCGACACTTCCTACCGGCGCCGCCCGAGCCGCTGCTCGCTGCTTTATGCGAAAGAGGTGCCGCAACGCGACGGCCGGCCGCTAGGGGACACGGTTTTCGCTAACGCGATCGCTGCTTATGAAGCGCTTTCCGAAAGTATGAAAAAGCGCCTCGCCGGCCTCAGGGCGATCCACCGCTACTCGGCCCGCCGGCGCGGCGCCGACAGTCCACGACCGAAACTGACCCAAGCCCAGCTCGAGGAAACCCCCGACATCGCGCACCCAATCGTGCGCACCCACCCTTACACCGGCCGCAAATCGCTTTACGTCACCGCCGGCGAATGCGTCGGCATCGAGGGCATGCCGAAAGACGAGGCGGTCGATCTGATCGCCGAGCTCGACACTCATTGTGTGCGTCCCGAGTTTCTCTATCGCCACAAGTGGCAGGTCGGGGATTTGCTGATGTGGGACAACACCAGCTCGATGCATTTGGCAATTTGCGATTATGCGCTGCCCGATCGTCGGCTGATGCACCGCACGACCGTCATTGGAACGGTTCCCTTTTAGCCGGTCTTACCGGTGATGCGCCCGCGGGCCAGCGCAGCGCCCGCGGCAAGCGCAGCGAGCTTGCGCGTCGCGACCGGGCGGGCCATCGGCGCCATGCCGCAATTGGTGCACGGGAAGAGCCGCCCGGCCGGAACGAAAGCGAGTGCCCGCTCGATTGTCGCGGCGACTTCCTCCGGTGTCTCGACCCGCTCGCTCGCGACATCGATCGCGCCGAGCAGAACATCCTTGCCGCCGAGCAACCCGAGCAGCTCGATCGGCACTTTGGCCGCGGCGCACTCGACCGAGATTTGATCGATCCGACTCGCCGCCAGGGCCGGAAAGATCGCTGCATATTGCTGCCATTCCGGACCGAGGCTGGCCTTCCATTCGATGTTTGCCTTAATGCCGTAGCCGTAGCAGATGTGGACCGCGGTCTTACAGGCAACACCCTCCGCGGCGCAGTGCAGCGCCGCGGTCCCCCACTCGTGCACCGCGTCGGTGTAGACGTTGAAAGCGGGCTCGTCGAACTGGATGACATCGACCCCGATCGCCGCCAGTTCGCGCGCCTCCTCGTTGAGCAGCCCGGCGAACGCCATGGCCAGCTTAACCCTGTCGCCGTAATAGGCATCGGCGATCGTGTCGACGATCGTCATCGGCCCGGGCAGAGTGAACTTCAGCCGCCGCTTGGTGTGCGCGCGAGCGATGCCGGCCTCGACGGCGTGGACGCTTCCCTTCCGCCGGAGCGATCCGGTGACGGTCGGCACCAGCGCCTCGTAGCGGTTGTTGCGAATGCCCATGGTCACCCGCCGGCCGAAATCGACACCCTCGACCTGTTCGAGGAAACCGTGCACGAAGTGCTGCCGCGACTGCTCGCCGTCGGTCACGATGTCGATCCCCGCGTCCTCCTGTTCCTTCAGCGCCAGCAAAGTGGCGTCGCGCTTGGCCGCGGTCAGCTCTTCTCCCGCGAGCTGCCACGGTGCCCACAGCATCCCGGGTTTGGCGAGCCAGGCCGGCTTTGGCAAGGAGCCGGCGATCGTCGTCTCGAGCATCGCGGCGCCTCAGAAATACGGTGCCAGATTGGCGCGGATGCGCGCGAGAGGCGGCGTGTCGGGTTCCGGCACGACAAAGCTCTGACCGGTGATGGTCTCGAAGACGCTGATATAGAGCCGGGCTGCCTCAAGGATGACGTCGCGCGGGATCTCCGGGACCGGTTCCCGGTAGGGGTCGCAGCGCTCGCTGACCCAACGCCGCACGAAGTCCTTGTCCAAGCTCTCGGGAGGCTGGCCGGCGGCAAAACGGTGCTGGTAGCTCTCGGCGATCCAATAGCGGCTGCTGTCGGGCGTATGGATTTCGTCGGCGAGAATGATCCGGCCCGCCGTATCGAAGCCGAACTCATATTTGGTATCGACGAGGATCAGACCATGCTGCTCGGCGCACGCGCGCCCGCGGGCGAACAGTTCAAGCGCCAGCCCTGAGACAATGCCCCATCGCTGCTGCGTCAACATGCCCCGGCGGGTGATTTCGTCGGCCGTCAGCGGCTCGTCGTGGCCCCCATCGAAAGCCTTGGTGGTCGGCGTGATGATCGTTGCCGGCAGCTTCTGGTTCTCGCGCAAGCCGTCGGGAAACCGGATGCCATAGAGTTCGCGCCGTCCGGCCTTGTACATCGACCAAATCGATGTCGCCGTGGTTCCGGTAAGATAGTCCCTGACCACGACTTCGACCGGCATGACCGCGAGCCGACGGCATACCAGCACATTGGGGTCAGGATATTCGATAACGTGGTTCGGGCAGATCTCGCTTGTCGCATCGAACCAGAAGCGGGCGATTTGGGTCAGCACCTGCCCCTTGAATGGGATCGACGTGATGATCCGGTCGAAGGCGCTGAGCCGGTCGCTGGCGATGATGATCCGACGGCCATCCGGCAGGTCGTAATTGTCACGAACTTTGCCCCGGTAATGGTTCGGCAGTTCCGGGATCGTCGCGTCCGACAGGATGTTGTCAAGGTGGGCGGCCAGCGCCGTCCGTTCGATCATCCGCGAGGGCTAACGGTGCCCGCCGAAGCCGCCACCGCCGTGAAAGCCGCCACCGCTGAAGCCTCCGCCGTGGAAGCCGCCGCCCTGAAAGCCGGCATGAGCAAATCCGCCGCGAAAACCGCAGTTCCAACATCCGCGACCGCCCCACCAGCCGCCCCAGCCCCAGCCGAAACCCACCGTGATCCCGGGCCAACCCCAGCCCCAACCCCACGGATAACCCCAGCCAGCCCAACCCCAGTAGGGGTATGGATAATAGGGGTAGGCTCCGGAATAACCATAGCCGGGATAGGCTGCGGAATAACCATAGCCGGGGTAGCCGCCAGAAGAACCATAGCCGGGGTAGCCGCCAGAAGAACCATAGCCGCCATAGCCCTGCGTCGGGGCTGTGGGCGCCTGATAAGAATATCCAGGAGCGGAATACCCAGGAGAAGAATATCCAGGATAGGTCTGCGACGGCGCCGAGGAATAACCGGGATAAACCTGCGCCGTGGCCGACTGCGCGAGC
>Ga0306923_10003186_pt1 | contig 15329 bp, 17 predicted proteins | sample sta12Can44000108_FD_203841 | JGI IMG/M metagenome (GOLD analysis project Ga0306923, IMG submission 203841) | Lab enrichment of tropical soil microbial communities from Luquillo Experimental Forest, Puerto Rico - statanox.12C.anox.44.000.108 (v2)... | ecosystem: Environmental > Terrestrial >... | reverse complement strand
AGGCCCAGTGAATGTTGGACGCGACGACCGCAGAGATGATCAAGCTTTGCGTAATGGCGCAAAGAACCAAAAAGTTGGCCCGGAATCACAAGAGCGCCTTTCCCGAAAAGCCTATCATGCCCGCTTTACCTCAGCATATTGTGAGGTGTCAGTTATATCCTCCAAGTGACTTGAGGCCGTTCCAGACATGGGCGGCCTTTCTTTCTTGTCGAATGTCGTTTGCTGGCGTTGGCGAATCCACCCATCCGTCTTCAGGGCTGGCCGCTACCACCAGCCCTAAGCGCAAGAAAACAAAATGTTGGCGCGCAATCACAAGACCGTGTTCTGATTTTTTTCTAGGTTCAATTGCGATCCTTGATAGGGCCACGGCAGGCTGAGGATTGCCGGCGGCCCCGGAACCTTATTGCCGGGGCCGTTGGCCCTGCCGAGAAGACCATCGGCACGGTTGATCATGTGGCTCACCCCTGCGGCTCCTTTGCTTCTCCGTTTAAGCCGCCGCTTCTTCTTCGCGAAAGGGATCGAGGCGCTCCAGTATTCGTTTTTCCCGGCCGCCTGTTGCTCTTGATGTGGGAGCGAGATCAGCAAGCCTGGTCACTGTGCGAGCCTGTAGCGGCTCTATTCGGTGGAGTCGCCATGGTGTAGCTTTCCGCGTGGACCCAGCGGCGTTTTTGCAAGAGCGCATGGCTTGAACAGGGAGGGCGTGATGGATACGACCCCGCGTGGCGCCGCCGACGAGCAAGGACACGATCATCAAGCACTGCCGTCCGATCTTGCATTACGGGTAAAATCGCTCGAGTCGTTGACCAGAAGGGAACAGGGTAAGCTCGCGGCTCACGACGCCGGCTCCACGTCATTTGCAGACATTCGGCGGATCTAGGCGCATGTCGGCAAAGCGTTGATGGGTACGACGAGCAAGACGGTCAACCTTGCTTTGCAAGGCGGAGCACATGGCGCATTCACCTGGGGCGTTCTGGATCGCCTGCTCGAAGATGAGCAGATTTCCTTCGAAGGGATCTGCGCAACCAGCGCCGGCGCCATGAATGCCACGGTCCTGGCGTACGGCTTGACGACAGGCGGTAGGGAGGGCGCCAAACTTACGCTCGCCGAATATTGGCGCAGTATCAGTGAAGCTGCGGCCTGGGGACCCCTGCAGCCGTCCCTATTCGATCGTCTGATGCAAACTCGCCCGGAGCAATCGCCGGCTTTCATGTTCTTCGACATGATAACGCGACTGCTGTCACCATATCAGTTCAACCCGACAAACTATAATCCGTTGCGCGACGTGCTCGAGAAGACCATCGATTTCGAGCGACTGCGCAGGGACAACGTCGTCAAGTTATTCCTTTGTGCAACAAACGTGCGCACCGGAAAGGTGAAGATCTTCGAGAACCATGAGGTCACGGCCTCGGCCGTTCTTGCTTCGGGGTGCCTTCCGATTCTCTTCCAGGCCATTGAAATCGATGGCGAAGCCTATTGGGACGGCGGCTACATGGGCAATCCCGCAATCTTCCCGCTAATCTATGGCTGCCAATCCACGGACGTCATCGTCATCCACATCAATCCGATCGTGCGTGAGGAGATTCCTCGCACCGCGAGCGACATATGGAACCGGCTGAATGAAATCAGCTTCAATTCGTCCTTGATGCGCGAGATGCGAGCGATTGCCTTCGCCAACAAGCTCGTCAGCAGAGGTGCGCTGCACGGCGAAATAAAGACCATGCTGATACATGCGATCGAGGCCGAAGCGTTCATGAAAGACCTCGGCGTCGTTTCCAAATTCAATGCAGATTGGGAGTTTCTCACCCATCTGCGCGATGTGGGCCGCGCCCGCGCCGACGAGTGGCTGGCCGCGAATTTTCTTCATCTCGGTACGCGCTCGACCATCGATATTCACGCCAGATATTTGTAGGCGCAGCCGGCTTGCTCCTGCAATCTTCCGCAGCCACGGCGCTTGCCGATTGCGTCGCTGCGAGGCCCCTTTTGGCGGTTCCCGAATTAACCTGCAGCGCTGGCATAAAGGTTAACCGACTAGTTTTGTTGCGCGACGCTTCAAAGCATTTTAGCGCCGAGCAGTTTACTGACTTTCTGCAAGACTTTTTATGAAGGGAATACTTTGATGGTGCAGCCAACAATGGGACGCCCCCTGAGCGAAATGGAGCGGGACATCGCGGCCGAGCTTCGAAACAGCCCGCCGACTGCCAATGTCGGACCGCCAAGCGTGAGTGCGCCCGCTCTGGAGATGCCGCACTATGTGGAGCATGACGAAGAGGCTACGGAAATCGGCAAGCTGTCGGCAGAAGCTGTTGTCCGCGAATACGAAGCTGCGGCGAAAGAGATCGAGTCGATGGGTGCCGAACTGCTCGAACGCGTCAAGCAATGCGAAGCGTTGACCCGCGATGCGCTCGGCGTGATCGAGGAGCTGAAGGACACCGCAAAGCGCTACCGCGAAGAGGCCAAGCGCGTCTTCGATCATATCGAAAGCTGCTCGCGGGTCGTGGCGCAGGTTCGCACGACCTGTATCGAATTGAAGGAAAAGATCGCCGTTCCTCCCATCACAGACGCACTGAAATCAAAAAAGAAGTGAGAGCCGAGCTCGCCTCGGATGGCGAGTCCTGACGGCGTCGGACGCGTCCGTTCGTCTGCACGGAGGTTTCATGAGCACGATGGTTCCAAAAGCCACGAGCTCTCAAGTATCGTCATTGCGAGAATTGACCCGGCGCGGCGACAACGATCCGCAGCGCATGAGGGCGCGCCTGATCGAGGCCAAGATCATGGAGATGATGCCGCCCGGGGTGTGGCTATCCTGCACGGCGGTATCTCGGCTGATCGGCGCCTTCGATGATCGCAAGACCCGCGCGCGGCTCGATCGCCTGGCGCGCGACGGCGAGATCGAACGCAAGCGTGGGCAGGGCCGACACGGCCCGGTCTATCTGTTCCGCAGGCCTTTGTGAGCGGCCCGCCGGTCCGCCGGCTTCGGACATCAGCATCGGAAGTCATCGGCGTTTACCGTTTCTTCATCAATCCAAAATTTCCCGTTCTTTGTGCTGTCGTCCTAATCGGTTGGACACCGAATACCTCTATGTGAATTGGCTTTCGTTTCACTAATTCTGCGGACCGACGCCGAAGCTTGAGGAACTCGTCATGGATGGCTGGCAGTTTGGCCCCGCACAACAACTGCGCCAAGCATTCATCCTCGACGACAACCAATTGGGACCGATCCACTGGTATCGTCCAGGCAAGTCCGCCGCGGTTATCATGTCCGTCGACGACATCTTTCCGGGGACGTCGCAGAGCGCCTATGAAGCCGGCGGTGATCTTGAGAGGGGCGCATTAGGTCGCTTGTTGTGGCTGTTGGAACGACATGCACAACTGCAACTCACTCTCTTCGTCACGCCGGACTGGCGACGGATATCCGCCGTCCCGCATCGCATCTGGCGACACGTGCCCTGGCTTCGCGATCGCATGTACCTCGTAAGCGTATTGCCAAAGGGGACCATGGACATCCGCAACCATCCGCAATTCGTTGCCTTTCTCAACGCGATGCCACGTACTGAAATCGCTCTGCACGGCCTGCACCACGTCAACGTGGGTCACGCGGTCTCCGTGGAGTTTCAGCACCGGGACCACGACGCATGCATTCACATGCTGACTGAAGCCATGCGGATCTTCGAAGAGTCCGGTTTGCGTCACGTGCGGGGACTTCAACCGCCCGGATGGACTTGCGGCCCTCCGCTACAACAAGCATGCCGGGATGTCGGGATCGAATGGGTCACGTCTGCGCGAGATATTTTTACGCCCGTCTCTCAAGACGCCAAGACAGCGATGTCGGGGTTGAGCGGCGTGAGCATGTTATTTCCGGAGCGCATAGCGCCAAGGCTGTTGCACATCAGCACCAATTTTCAGGCAACGTCGACACCAGACCGCGCGTTCCAGATCCTGGACGCCGGCGGAATCCTGTCGATCAAGGCGCATATAAGCAAGAATGTGCCTGGGCATATCCATCTCGACGGGGTTGATGATCTCTACATGAACTATCTCGATCGCCTGTTTAGCGATATCGAAGAGCGTTATGGTGATGCGGTGGACTGGACCACCATGAGTCAGCTTGCGACATCATTGTCGGTGTCGTCTCAGAGCTCCCTGCCCGTAAAGACCGCGACGGAAACTGCCGCACATCGAGCTGCATAGGCGAAGGCAGACAGGTCACGCCTGCCCTAAACTTCACGGGGTTTGAGCCAGGTCGATGTGTCGGCTCTTGGGACTGACTTCCGCGCTATCAATACGCCAATGCGCTTTTTTCTCTCGCCTTGCTGCGCCTTCACAGCGAATGGCCACGCCGCTGTCGCTCCGATGCCCGTAATGAACTCGCGCCGCCTCATCTGAGCTCCCGTGTAAGGTCTTGCATAAGCTACCACACTGAAAAAGGACGGCTTGCGACACGATGTCCGGCTTGGGGCAAAAGCCGCGATTTGGCAGCGCTTCGGTCGCTCCTGATCTGTCCCAAACCGCAGACATTTGAACGAAATGAAGCTTCATGGGGCTGGCCCCTCTTACCTGCCTGTCAAAAGACAGCTTGCGGATGTAAACTTGCCTTCATCGATTCCAGATCTGAACCGGCGGTCGTCGACCATTGCTCTCAACGATTTTGGATGATTGAAAGATGGCTCAGACTTTCGATGCGATCGTGATCGGAGCGGGGCAGGCGGGACCTTCGCTCACCAGCCGCCTGACCGCGAGCGGAATGAAGGTCGCCCTGATCGAGCGGGACAAGTTCGGCGGCACCTGTGTCAACACCGGCTGCATGCCGACCAAGACGCTGGTCGCCAGCGCTTACGCGGCGCATCTGGCACGGCGCGGTGCTGACTATGGCATCGTGCTGGATCAGCCGATCAGGATCGACATGCGCAAGGTCAGGAGCCGGGCGGCGACTGTCACCGCAAACTCCAGCAAGGGGGTCGAGAACTGGCTGCGTAACATGAAGGGATGCACGGTCTTCCAAAGCTCTGCCCGGTTCGAGGGGCCGAAGGAAGTGAGGGTCGGGGCAGAGCTTTTGTCCGCTCCACGCGTCTTCATCAATGTCGGCGGGCGTGCGAACGTGCCTGATCTGCCGGGACTGAACGAGATTTCCTATCTCACCAACAGCTCGATCCTGGAGCTTGAGCGCGTGCCTGAGCACCTGGTGGTGATCGGTGGCAGCTATATCGGGCTCGAGTTCGCCCAGATATACCGGCGCTTTGGCGCCGAGGTGACGGTCGTCGAAATGGGACCGAAGCTGATCGGCCGCGAAGACCCCGACGTATCCGACGCGGTGCGCGATATCCTTGAAAGGGAAGGCATCCATATCCGTACGTCCGCCGAATGCATCCGCTTTGCCAGGGGAAATCTCGGCGTGCGCGTCAGCGTCGATTGTATGCAGGGTGAACCGGAGATCCTCGGCTCCGATGTCCTGTTGGCCGTCGGCCGCCGGCCCAATACCGACGACCTCGGCCTCGACCGCGCCGGCATTGCGCTCGATCCGCGCGGCTACATCATGGTCGATGAAAGTCTTCAGACCAACATCACCGGCATCTGGGCGCTCGGCGACTGCAACGGCCGCGGCGCGTTCACCCACACCGCCTACAATGACTACGAGATCGTCGCCGCTAATCTGCTCGACGGCGATAAACGGTGCGTCAGTGATCGTGTCCACGGATACGCACTCTTCATTGATCCGCCGCTCGGGCGAGTCGGCATGACCGAAGCACAGGTGCGTGGCCGCGGTCTGCCTTTTCTTTCCTCCACCCGCCCAATGACGCGTGTCGGCCGCGCGGTCGAGAAGGACGAGACTCTCGGCTTCATGAAGGTTCTTGCCGATCCCTCAACGAAGCAGATCCTTGGTGCGTCGATTCTCGGCACCGGCGGCGACGAGGCGATTCACGGCATCCTCGATGCCATCAATGCAAAGACCCCTTACGATCAGCTCCGCTGGGCGGTGCCGATTCATCCGACCGTGTCCGAACTGATTCCAACGTTGTTGCTCGACCTGCAGCCGGCATCAGCCGCCTGATGTCACTGGCATCAACGCCGATCCGGGTTCTCCTCGGCGGCACATTTATGACTCCATTCGCTCAACAAGATGCGCGCGCGACGGTCCAGGATCAAACCGATCGGCGAAATATTGCGTTTCGTGCGCCACCAGTCCTTCGCGGAATTCCATGATGCTCACCGTGTAAGATGGTATGCCGTCATAGCTAAGTACGAATTCAGTGACCCAGAGATCGCCGCTGCCGATCATTCGCCGGACCGCAAAACGCTTCTTGTTCGGCTGGACGGATCGGCTCTCTTGAATGTTGTGCCGACCGCGGATCCGCTCGCCCGATTGCGGATAATCGAGCACAGCATCCTCGTGGTAGATTTCATGTTCGACCTTGAAATCGCTCGCGTCCGAAGCAGCCCAATGGCGCTCCAGCGCGGCCCGCACGGTTCGATCGTTCATCTCAATCTCCCGCCTACGTTTCCGGTTATCATTCCAGGACGAGTAATGCTGTACGCTGTTCCGAAATGTGGGGCGCCGTGCCGATCACACCAGTCGTGTGTCGCATCACGATGCAAACGATTGCGATTTGATTAAGGAGTGGCGCGAACGACTTCGCGCCTCAATTTGGACAAGTGGCCCAACAATATCACCTTTGGGTCCAGAAGATTGCTAATTTAAATGAACGATAACGCGCAGCATCACCGAAGAAATGTGGCAGGCGGGCAACAATGTTAGCAAACAGGTCGGCGCTCCTCGCAATTGCAATCATGATATGCGGAATTCCGACGGCGATGGCGCAGACGTCGCCGCCGACGCCCCCAGGCACGAATGTCGGCGTGCTAACCTGCAGGCTCGGGCCGTCGATCGGCTTGATCCTGGGATCTCGGCAGCGGATGGCATGCCGCTTTGTTCCGAGCGGTCCATTCCCTCCTGAAATGTATGCGGGTGTCATGGGGTCCATCGGATTGGACCTTGGTATCACCGCGGGCGGCGCCATGGCGTGGGGCGTGTTTGCCCCGTCGGCGGGACCGATGCGCGGAAGACTTGCCGGCACCTATGCCGGCGTCAGCGGTTCGGTCGGCGTCGGCGTTGGTGTCGGTGCCAACGTGCTGTTTGGCGGCTCTCACCGTTCGATCGCGCTGCAGCCGCTGTCGGTCGAAGGCTCGGTGGGCGTCAACCTGTCGCTCGGTGTTTCCAGCCTTACTCTGACGCCGGCAAGTTGAAAGAGGACCACCATGAGAACGGCAGTTTTCGGTGTTTTTGTTGGAGCCTTGTTGGTTCAGGGCGTTCTTTGCGGTGGCACGGCATCCGCGGAGGGTGACGTTACGAAATCCCTGCAGGACAAGCTCGTCGCCAGAGTCCAGAACCTGCAGGAATCCTGTGCCCGTGACATAAAGAAATATTGCAAAGCGGTTACGCCGGGCGAAGGACGGATCATCTATTGCCTGCAGGCCTTTGAAGACAAGATCAGCGCCAAATGTCAATTTGACCTGGAGGAGACCGTTTCGAACTTCAACATTTCGGCCGACAGCCTCAAAGACGTCGTGGTTGCCTGTCGAGCTGAAATCACGGGACCCTGCGGAAAGGTTCAGCCCGGAAAGGGTCGCATTGCAGCCTGTCTTCTGGAAAACAAGTCGGCAGCCTCGAAGGAATGCCTCGACGCCATCCAAAAGCTGGAATCTGCGGTGCAGAAATCAGACAACCATTGACGGGAAGCTGGCTCTCCCCGCATTGGGCAATGGCTTCGCCGGATCTAGCATGTGGGCGCTTTCCGAGGTGATGCGTCATGGCGTTGGCCGCGATCGACTGCGGCCTGCGATCTTGTGCGCGATCGCAGCGGTAACGATCTCGCTGCTTTTCGTGGGCTGCAGCAGCCGCCCGATTCAAGGCGCGCTGATCCCGGTTGCCACTGTCGTGGACGGCACTTCCCGCGTCATGGTGCTTGCAGCCACGACGCGCCAACGCTCCACGACCGATCCCGGCGCGATGTTTTCCGAATTGCGTTCCGACAATGTCTCCTATGCGTCCGTGGCCGTCTCCATTCCGCCTGACGGCGCGCGCAGGGTTGGCGAGGTGCAGTGGCCTGCTGCTCCTCCCGGAGATCCATCTCGCGACTTCGTCACCGTCTCCGCCGATTATCTCGACGGCAATGCGTTCGCGCGCATGCTGAGCACCGAAATCAAGACCAGAAAATCCACAAAAGTGCTGATCTTCGTGCACGGCTTCAACAACAGGTTTGACGATGCAATCTATCGCTTCGCGCAGATCGTTCACGACGCAAATACGCCGGCGATCCCTGTGCTCTTCACCTGGCCGTCGCGCGGACGGATGGGCCTGCGCTCCTATACCTATGACCGAGAGAGCGCGAATTTTTCGCGCGACGCGCTGGAGGACCTGCTTGCCTTCCTCGACCGCCATCCAGCGGTGAGCGAAGTCAACCTGCTGGCACATTCAATGGGAAACTGGGTGACGCTCGAAGCGCTGCGGTCGCGGTCGATCCGCAATCCCACTAAGCCAGGGAAACTGCGCAACGTGCTGATGGTCGCACCCGACGTCGACGTCGACGTTTTCCGGACGCAGATCAGGCGCATCGGCAGCAAAGGGCCTCGCTTTTTCCTGTTCGTTTCGCAGGACGACCGGGCCTTATCCGTCTCACGCACGATCTGGGGCAACGTGCCCCGGCTTGGCGACATTGATCCGGAGTCCGAGCCCTTCCGCTCCGAGCTCGAGAAAGACCGTATTGTTGTGTTCGACCTCACTACCCTTGCACACGGCGGCGATAACGCGCATTCGCGGGCCTTCGAGCAAGCGGACACGGTAGTCCAGCTCCTTCGAGATCGTCTTGGGCAGGGCCAAGAGCTCTCGGAGAAGCAAAGTGAGCCCACGTTCAACGAATAGTGGCATTGACCTTCACCGGCCGAGCCCGCGCTGTATTGGCTTGGTTCGGGACCTTTGCCCGTTGATCCCGAGTGCGACCCGGATGCAAGCGCGATGCGGCATTGGGACAGTGAGGCTGTCGGATTACATCGGTTGTTGCGCCGGCACGACTTTGAGCGTTGAATTGCTTCAATAATACGAAGCAGCGACCAATCCCGTCGTCGCGCCAGGCATCTCAAACTCGCGCGCTCTTTCTGCGCCGCTGATGGAGGCAGAGGACCAGCACAACAGATCAGCCGGGAGGGGACCATGTCACGAAAACTGTCTCGACGACAATTCGTAGCTGCGACCGCCGCGACGTCCGCAGCGCTTGTCACCGCGCCCTATGTGCGCGGCGCTTACGCCGCCGGCAAATTGTCGATGGGTTTCTGGGATCACTGGGTCCCCGGCGCCAACAACACCTTGACCGCCCTTGTGAATGAATGGGCTCAAAAGGAACGCGTCGAGGCCCAGATCGATTACATCACAAGCCAGGGTCAGAAACTTCTCGTGACTGCTTCGGCCGAGGCGCAAGCCAAATCCGGCCACGATATTCTGGCCATGCCGAACTGGCTGCCACATGCCAATGCCGAGCTGCTCGAGCCCGTCAACGACATCATGGAGCCGATCATCAAGCAAAACGGCGCCGTAAACGACACCGTCAACTATCTCGGACGAGCCAATGGCAACTGGCTCGGCGTTCCCGCCTGCGTCGGCAGCCAGATCAAGGGGCCGTGCTCCCGCATCGACCTCATGAAGAAATTCGCTAATATCGACGTGCAGCAAATTTATCCGGCCGGCAGCCCGCCAAATGCCGACGGCTGGACAGTGGATGCGTTCCTGAAGGCGGCCGAAGCTTGCCACAAGGGCGGTTACCCATTCGGTATCGGCCTGGGCCAGACGTCCGATAGCGTCGATACCGTCGGCGCGATCTTCCAGTCATTTGGTGCAGAGCTCGTCGATGCCAAAGGCAACCTGGTTGTCAGGACCGACGCCGTCCGGCAGGCGGTCGATTTCTACAAGCGGTTGATCGCGTTCCTGCCGCCGGATGTCGGGGCTTGGGACGATGCGTCCAACAACAAATGGCTCATTTCCGGCAAGGGCGCGATGATCATGAACCCGCCGAGCGCCTGGGCGGTTGCCAAGCGCGATGCACCGCAGGTGGCCGAGCAGTGCTGGACCCATGGTTTCCCGGCCGGCCCCAAAGGACGCTTCGCGCCCTATGTGCCTTACCACTGGACCACCTGGACTTTCTCGAAGAACAAGGCGGCCGCCAGGAGCCTACTCGTTCATCTCTCGCAGCCATCCTCGATTGAGAGGCTTGTGGTCGCCAGTGGAGGCTATGACCTGCCGGCCTATGAGTCGCTCACAACCTTGAAGGTTTGGGCCGAAGCGGAGCCGCCGAAGGGGACGCTCTATCACTATCCGAATCCCTACAACCACCAGAAGCTGTCCATTGCGGCCTCGCCCGCCCCGCCGAAGGTGGCCCAGCAAATCTACGTACAGGCCACGCTGACCACGATGTGCCTGCGCTACGCCCGGGGAGAAAAGATGGAGGACACGCTCACCTGGGCGGAAGGCGAGTGCGAAGGGTTTATGCGGAGCTGACGCGTTTCTTCGCAGCTCGACACCGCATCTCCTGACGGACTGCACAGGCAATTTTTGCTTCTGGTGCGCCCTGTCCACGGGGGGATCACCGGGCTTGGCTGCCTTCAATTTTTTGTCCACTCCTCGATCGGCAACTCCACAAACACCAGCCAACCGGGCCCCGCGACGCGTGCGTAAGCCGCCACAACCTTTTGATCGTTCATGTCACGCGTGACGTGGGCCGACCCCGTCAAAGCTGTCGTGGTTAGCGCCTCCTGCACTTGGGCGAGAGTTGACAAATCCCGAAAGGACTTACGCACGTTGAAATCCGGATGCGCGATGACGCGCCCCCCGGCGTCAACAACATAGGCGACGCCTCGATTGCCGACCTTGGTCTGATGCACAATTTCCCAAATTAGGCTGAGATTGAGTTCGACGACGCTCACGCCAGCGTCGGACCGCGTACCGGCGAGTCCCAAAGTCATATAAGGCTCCGACTCTCGGCGCAAATAGACCGGCCCGTAATAGATCTTCTTGGCCATCGTCTCGGTGAATTTCGGCTCCTTGGAGTAGTCAGTACCGCTGCCAACCACGTCCACGGCCAGACGCGAAGCCTTGTAGAATTCCTTGCCTTGGGCATCGAGCAGCGACAGTTCGGTGATTGCAGGCGCCTGGCGCAGAAGCCGCAGCGCGTCGAACCGACGCTGCTCGATGGAGCTTCCCGTCGAAGGGATCTGCGTGGTCCAGCCGGCTTGGTTCTGATTCTCCTTGATGAACTGAGCAAGCTTGTCGGCGATGCCTTCAGCCTGCATGAGGAGAATTTGGCTTCGCAAAGCCCGGACGTCCGGCTGTCCGTTGGCAGCGATCGGCCACGCCATCGCGAAACCAAGAGCAATGACGAGTCCCCGCCGCCGCATGATCTCCCCCATGCATTTAGACTAACATTACCGGAAACCGAGGGCTTGCGACATGATGTCCGCTTTGGGGCTGGAGCTCGCTCAGTTGCGCCTCCCCTCGGACAGCGCTCTTGCGAGAGCCCAGCTTGGAAGGTTCTCGGACGACATCGAGGTGGCGTTGGATTTCTGTCTCATCGTCGCTCCTGCGGGCTACGATGAGCCAGAAACCCTCCGTCACTCAAGCTGCTAGTCCTGTCTTACAGGTGTTGAATCGTGACACCTGAACGACGCTGACTCGCATTCCTTCACAACGGGTAACAACCGCCTTCATCTGTAACGGTGGCCTGCCACCGTCTTTAACAGTGGCGCGACCATCCAAAGGGGCTGTCTAATGATTGCCGCCGCCGGAGGCTTCTTGGAGATGCGCGAGGACCGCGTCCAGGTTGAACGAGGCCGGCTTCTGGCGTGGCGGGAATTTCAGAAATGCCTGGATTTGTTGGGCCACAAGCCCCTGCATTTCGTAGATAATGTAGGCATGGGAGATCAACCAATCCCAGTATGTGTTCGAGTTATGGTCCGCGCGCTCGAATGGATCTCGGCGCAGATTAAAGATCTTCGGCGCTCGAAGTTTTACAAACGGCTCGAACCAGCACATCAGTTGTTGGGCCCTTTGCTCCAAAAGCACGACTTTCCAGTCGCCCATCCGGATGCCCAGAATGTCGCCATCGTCGCTGATGTAGAAGAAGAACTTTCTGGGACTCTCTTTCGCCTCGCCGGTGAGATAGGGCAGTAGGTTGTAACCATCGATATGCACCTTATAGGTCCGGTCGCCTGCCTTATAACCTTGAAGAAGCTTCGCCGAGACCTCCGGATCTCCCGCCGCTGCAAGAAGTGTGGGCAGCCAATCCTGGTGTGATGCGACATCGTTGAGTACTGTACCCGCCTTAATCTTGCGAGGCCAGCGCACGAAAATAGGCACACGCCAGGCGCCTTCCCAATTGGTGTTCTTCTCACTGCGGTAGGGCGTAATGCCGCCGTCCGGCCAGGTGTTATAGTGGGGACCGTTGTCCGTGGAGTACATGACGATCGTGTCGTCTGCGATGCCAAGCTCGTCGAGTTTAGCGAGCATCTGGCCGATGTGCTCGTCATGCGCAACCATGACGTCGTTGTAGAAGCCCTGACCGCTTTTGCCCCGGTGCTTTTCGGCGCAATGTGTCCTGAAGTGCATCGCAGTGGTATTGTACCAGAGGAAGAAAGGCTTGCCCTCCTTGTGGGCTTTGTCAATGAAGCCCAAGGCCTTATCGGTTACCTCGTCGTCGATCGTCTCCATACGTTTCTTCGTCAGGGGACCGGTATCCTCAATCCTCTGTCCGCCTTTGCCATCGGCCCAGCTGTGAAGCACGCCTCGGGGTCCAAACCGCTTCCTGAATTCCGGGTTCTTCGGATAATCAACATCCTCCGGCTCCTCCTCGGCATTCAGATGATACAGATTGCCAAAGAACTCGTCGAAGCCGTGAAGCGTGGGGAGGAACTCGTCCTTGTCTCCCAGATGGTTCTTGCCAAACTGGCCGGTCACGTAACCCAGCGGCTTGAGTAGTCCGGCGATCGTCGGATCGTCCGCTCTAAGACCTACGTCGGCTCCCGGCATTCCGACTTTGGTAAGCCCGGTGCGAATTGGATTCTGGCCAGTGATGAAGGCGGCTCGCCCGGCCGTGCAGCTTTGCTGGCCGTAGTAGTCAGTGAACGTCGCTCCTTCGTTGCCAATTCTATCGATGTTGGGAGTCCGATAGCCCATCTGACCCCGGTTATTGTAGCTAATATTCCACCAGCCAATGTCATCGCCCCAAAGAATGAGAATGTTAGGCTTGTCTGGTTTAGCCATAGTCGTCTCCCTTCACTATTCTGGACGTTTTGCAGTCACGCGGCGAACTTGAGCTTCTCTGACTAGGTGAGGCGCAGCAGCACGGCGAAAAAGGCGAATACGCCTATGCAGATGAGAAGGATTGCGATCGCCAGGACGGGCGAGTGTTTCCCCTCCTTTGTCATTCCGGCAATCGGCTCGAACGCGCCGCTCCACAAATAACGAACCGTGTACTCGTATTGCCAAATAGCGACGACAAGAGAGCCGACACCGCATGAAATCAGGGCAAGCCCCAGGTACTCCGGCGCGGTCGGTAAGTACGCGGGGCGGGCCTCGGGCACCTGTTGTAGGTGGTTGAGGTACTGAACGATCGCGAAGCCGAAACCGATCAAAGCAGTCGCCGTGCGGAGCCACGACATCATCGTTCGTTCAAGGCTGAATCGGGTGCGGATCCAGCCGAAATGACTATCTGATGTGACCCTGACGGTGAACCGATCTGCATCGGCGGTGTTGACTGAATCGGCCATGCTCCGACATCCTTCTATCAGTGGTTTGTGCACGCCTGTTACGTGAGTGGTTGACCACGCCAGATGCGCGCAATCACACCCCGAATGATCAAATAAGGTACAAACGCCAGCACCAACGCCACGACGAGCGCCTGGTCTGGATAAAACGTCTTGAATACGACCGCCTGATAGATCACGTCCATGACGAGCCCAAGAGCGATGATCCTGGCGGTCGCATTCAATCCCTCCCGCAACCGTCCAATGCGCTCCTGCCGATTACCCAGCACTGTTGCGAGATATGGCGAGCGGCCGGCTCGAGCGTCCTCGAGACCGTCGCGGATCGCGACGACCGTAGCCATCACCGGCTGCAGAACGAAACGGAATCGCATCGGTCCATCCGGCCGCTCGATCAGGTCGTGCCAAAACTGTTCGAAGACTTTGAGCGAGATGCCATGCCAAAACACGCCCGTGACGAAAAGGACGGCGGCAACCACGATCACCGTTTTGGCCAGCAGTCCCAGTTCCTGGTAATCGGCATCGGTCATCGCCTGCACCGTACGACGTTCGCTCCAATCCTGCCCTTCAAATCCAGATGAATGGTCGACTTCCGCTGGTGGCTGCATACGAACACGTTCTCCCACGAACGATTCCGATGGCTTCGCAAGCCCACCCCGGACCTTTTCAGAATTGCAGTTGTTGGTGCGGCGGACTATGCGAATTCGGCTGATCTTGTCTGCGACGTCGCCCTCTGAAATTGCCGGGGTACTCTGAGTCAGAAACAAGACCAGTTTCCGAGCTTTCTCAGCAAACGCCCGACGCGAGCCATAATCGCAACGGTTGGACGAGCATCCCGGTTTGTGCCGTTCGAACACTTGGTTTTCGACATCTCGAACCAACGTCTGAGACCACCCCTCAGAGGCCAGCGATTTTTGGAATTAGCCGAATTCGCATAGCGCTGATCGGATGCTTCTTTAAGTTTAAGCTGGGCTGTGCCGTCCCTGGCTCGCGGTCGACGATTGTGATCCAAGATCGAGTACTGGCCCTTGATAGCGCCTCCGAGAGATGAGGAGCCTGGTCATGGAGTTTGATCCAGTTCTGTTGTCGCGGCTGCAGTTCGCGTTCGTCATCACTCGGACGGGCACTCCGGTCAGAGGTCTGCCGACAAGATCGACTTCGTGGTCAGGAGGTCCGCAAGATGGCTAGTCCCTGCAAGCGCCTCGCAGGCAGGGCGTTGAGGACGCGTCTCCGGTTCGGGGGTCCATCGCCGGCCGCCGTCGCTCTCCGCTGCGGCGCCGCGCTCGCAGCGCTCCCGCTGGGGGGGTGCCAGGAGCTCATCGTCCTCCATCCCAAGGGAGTCGTCGGCGAGGCGACGTCGTCGCTTCTAATCGGAACGTTCATCATCATGCTTCCGATCGTCGTACCGACGATGCTCGCGCCGCTCATATTCGGATGGTGGTACCGACGGTCTAACACGCGGGCTTACTTCGAGCCGAGCTTCGTCGAGTCGGGCAAGATTGAACTCATCACCTGGTCCCTTCCGCTGCTGA
>Ga0306923_10003175_pt1 | contig 15354 bp, 14 predicted proteins | sample sta12Can44000108_FD_203841 | JGI IMG/M metagenome (GOLD analysis project Ga0306923, IMG submission 203841) | Lab enrichment of tropical soil microbial communities from Luquillo Experimental Forest, Puerto Rico - statanox.12C.anox.44.000.108 (v2)... | ecosystem: Environmental > Terrestrial >... | reverse complement strand
TGGAGATGGCGCCAGGTGATCGGTGGAATCGCGAAGAATGCGACGCTGCTTGCGACGATCAGTCCTTTCCAAACGATTTCCAAGGGCGTCCAGAGCACGATGGGTGAAGGGGCGTTTGTCGTCGGGATTACAGGGGAAAACTGGAATGCGTAGCGCCAACGCGTAATGATGCGGCTGCCTGCCGAGGCGCTGGTCTTTCCCGTCACCGCCGCGCGCGATGGACGCTTCGATTTCGCGCGCATCCGCAATGCAGGAAGCGTGTCCGGATCTCCTTGGTCAACGCTCGTGCACCCCATTCGTGCGTTCGTCGGCACTGCTGCTGTGTTTGGCATAGGCCCGCAGCAGTACGTCGGGACGATTGCCGAGGCGTTGCGCCACGGTGTGCACGGGGACGCCGCGGTCGAGCAGGGCGGTTGCGTGGGTGACCCGCAAATCGTGAAACCGCAGCCTGGCGAAACCGAGCTTGCTCGCTACATTGGCACAATCACTGGGATGAAAACACCAATCGCCCCCTAGACCGCCCCCTAAGCGAGCGCGCGCTATGCACCACTATCGGTAAGTGCTTGAGACGACTAATCCGCACGCGCCCCACAAAAACTGACCCGCCCGGACGGGGAAATCCGGGCGGGTCGCGTTGATCGGCGCAGGGGATCGGGGGGGCGTGAGCGCCGATCGGGGCTGTAACTGGAATAGCCCTAGCGGGCCGTATCGCTCATTAGTCTCCGCATCCGACCAAAAGGTTCAACCCAAGGGTACGCGTGCGGCTGTAAATTGCGACGCGGCACGCCGTCGCCTCCAAGCGTTGTATCGCGGTTGCATGGGAAATCCAAGGGTTTTCAAGTGATTGCCCGCGGCGAGTCAGGCACCGGCGGCGCGTCTACAACCGCAACCGCAAACCGCCTGGGGCAAATTAGCGAACAAAACCAATGGCCCGGTACGGTCGGGCCAAGGCCATGTTCGCAGGTCGCAGCCCGATGTTAGGCTTTGGTCTAAGAGCCAGGGTTAGCCCAGCGGGGGCGCCCTAGTCGGCCGCGGCGATGAACGCGACGACCTTCGATTCTTCCTGCATGCGGTGGACGATTCGGTCGACGTCGCTCCGCGGCAGCTTGGTTTCGGAAAGCCGGAGCCGGTAGAGGCTGCCCCCGGAGCGCATCGGGCCCTCGACCAGGGTCGCTTTGTAGGCGCCGAGAAAATTGGTGATCTCGGTCGCAGTGGCCTGCGGGGCGAAGCGCACCACCACATAGGAGCCGTCGCTCGGGACGCTGGCCACCTCGTAGTTGCCGGGCGCGCCATGCTCGCGCACCACGACGGTGGTGATCACGGCCGCCTGCACCAGGATCGCGACAGCGGCGGCGGTCGCCGACCAGGCCAGCGTGCGCGGAGCAAAGCCCGACAAAAATTCCGAGATGCGGCCGCCGAGATCGAAGGCGCGCTGGCGGCGCGGCGCGCGCGCCTCCTCGGCATCGATCGCGGCGAACAGCTTCTCCATGCAGCGCGCCGACGGCGCACCAAGCGTCTCGTTGAGATGGATCGTCTCGGCGAGCTCCTCACGCACCAGGTCGTAGCGCCGCGCCAGTTCGTGATCGCCAGCGAGCGCCCGTTCGACGCGATCGGCATCGCGCCGGCTCAAGGTCCCTGCAGCATGCCAGGGCAGCAGAGCCTCGATTTCATGGCGCTCCGGCTCTTTGATTGCGTTCATGGCCAACCTCGTTCGATTCCTTCCGCCTTGAGCAGCTCTGCCAGCCGCTTGCGCGCGTAGAACATGCGCGTCTTCACCGTGTTCTCCGGGATCCCGACAATCTCAGCCACCTCTTCCACCGACTTCTCGTGGTAGTAGACGAGATCGATGATTTCCCGATGTTCCGCCGAAAGTCCGGTCAGGCACTTCCGGAGGATCGCACCCTTGTCCTTCTTCTCCAGCGCCGTGTGCGGATCGTCCGCGGTATCCTCAATCGCCTCAGCGGCCTCAACGTCCAACTCCTGTTCCGGGCGCCGCCGCAGCGCCGAGAGCGCTTTGAAACGGGCGATCGACAACATCCAGGTCGAGACCGCGGACCGCCCTTCAAATCGACCAGCTTGTCGCCACACGTCCAGAAACACCTCGCTGATCAGATCTTCTGCGGTCGACTCATCACGCACCATACGCACTACGAACCGGAAGATGCGCACGTGGTAACGCGCGTACAGCACCTGCATCGCCAGTCGGTCGCCGTTCGCGATTCGCCCGATCAGCACCTCGTCTGATGTCGCCTGCATCGCTTCGGACGTCAGGTTAGTCGCGGGGGATTGCCGATGGGTTCATAGTTCCACCGTGAATACGAGGGGTTAGACCCCCCTTTGTTCCGTCGCGACCCACGTCCGGCCGGGTGCTTTGGGCACCAGATTATGGCGGTTCGACGGTGCCATGGATATCCGGCGTGAGGAAAAATTTGAAATAAATGCAACGCTTTAGTTGGGTCTCCCGGGACCGGAACCCGGCGCGGCGGCGGGCCGGCGGCATGGGGGTTTTGTTGCTCAGGACAGGCCTGCGGCATGCGGGCATTAGGGCCCGATTAACTCAAGTCCCAACTCGCAATGGCGCCTGGATCTTGCGCAGCACCGCGAGCACCGAAAGCGCGGTGATACGCCCGGTCCTCGGGTTCTCCGAGGGAACGTTCTCGATCGACAGGGTGAACCGCGACGAGTCGCTGTCCACCTCGATAGTATGGCAATTGCGCTCGACCGCAGGATCGGCCCAGATTTCCAGCAGCGTACGATCTGGCCCGATGCCGGCAAGCGACAGCGCGGCAGCGACGTTGACATTCTCGGGAAATCCCGCGGCTCCCTCCCGGGCAGTGCCGGCGAAGACTCGCTTCGCCGTGTTAAGTCCATCAACTGAAATGCCGCTCGCGACGAGATAAGGCGCGCCGGCAAGACCGCGCGGCGGCTTGCGCGTGATCATGCGGACGGAATGAATCCGGCCCTCGGCCGCCGCCGTGACGGCATCGAGCCCGAGCAGCGCGCCGGTCGGCACGATGATCTGCCCTCCCCGCGCTTTGGCGAGCTCGACGAGTTCGGGCCGCGGCAGCAGCGCGCCGGCGGAGAGCACGACGACGCGCTTTCCCGCTTCCAGCATCGGGCGGCAAATTTGCTCGAAGGCGGAAGCCGGCGCGCACTCGACTCCGAGATCCGCATGCGCAGGAAAATCCTCGGGCGCGACCAACGGGCAAGCGATCCGCTCGCCGTCGAGCCAAGCCTCTGCTTTGGCGCGATCGCGCACCGCCGCGCAGGCGAGCGCAAGCCCGGGCATGCCGTCGGCGAGCTTGCGCGCGAGCACGCGACCAATGGTGCCGAGCCCGGCGATGGCGACGCGCGTCGTGGCCATGAGCAACCCAGGAAGGAATGGACCGCAAACGTTGACGTCGCGTCTTACGCGGCTCTGTCGCGCGCCACAAGGGCAGGCAGTTGCGGCATCAGCGACCCTTGACCCTGCCCGCACAGCCGCCAATTCTCCGACCAACCATGGAGCGTGAAATGTTTGGGAGACTAACGGCGGCGGCTTTTGGCTTGTCGATCGCCATCAGCGGCGCGGCGCTGGCGCAGGCCTATCCGAACAAGCCGATGACCATGATCATTCCGTTCGCGGCGGGCGGCCCGACCGACGTGCTGGGCCGCGTGATGGCGCAGCGGATGAGCGAGCTGCTCGGCCAGCAGGTCATCGTGGAAAACGTCGGCGGGGCGGGTGGCATGACCGGTTCGAAGCGGGTCGCTGACGCCGCACCGGACGGCTACACCCTCGTGCTCGGCACCGTCGGCACCCACGCTCAGAGCCAGACCATCTACAAAAAGCCGCTCTACCACTCGGTGACGGACTTTACCCCGGTGGCGCTCGTCGCCGAGGTCCCGATCGTGCTGATCACGCGCAAGGACTTGCCAGTCACCAACCTCAAGGAATTCATCGCTTACGCCAAGGCCAATCAGAGCAAGATGCAGTACGGATCGGCCGGAGCCGGCTCGGCGACGCATCTCGGCTGCGTGCTGCTCAATTATCTGATCGGCGTCGACATCACGCATGTCCCGTACCGCGGCACGGGTCCTGCCATGCAGGACCTGCAAGGCGGCCGGATCGATTATCTGTGCGAAGTTGTCAGCACCGCCAAGCCGCAAATCGACGGCGGCACGGTCAAGGCGATCGCCATCATGACCAAGGAGCGATCGAAGGCGCTGCCCGACGTGCCGACCGGCCTCGAGCAGGGGACCCCGAACCTGGAAGCCTATACCTGGAACGCGATTTTCCTGCCGAAGGGCGCGCCCGCCGATATCGTCAAGAAGCTGCATGACGCCATCGTCGGCGCGATGAAGACGGCGTCGGTGCGGGAGCGTCTCGAAGGATTGGGCGCCGTGATCGTTTCTGAGGATCGCGCCACGCCGGAATATCTCGGCCAGTTCGTCAAGAGCGAAATCGAGAAATGGGCCGCGCCGATCAAGGCGAGCGGCGTGACGGTGGATTGATCAGGCATCAGGTATCAGCGATCAGGGATCAGGGAGAGCGCCTAATGCCTGATACTGATGCCTGATAACTGATGCCCGATCCCCTGGTCACTCCAGCTCGATCTCGCCCTTGATCTCGTGCGAGAAGCCGAGGCCGCCCAGCGTGACTGTGGCGCGGGCGGGAAATTTCTCGTTGCCCCTGAGCTTGCCGTCTGCCAGCGCTTGGCGCACGGCCTTCTCGATTTCGCGCTGGGCGGTCACCCCGAGGGTTTTGAGGAATTTTCGAATGCTGGTGTTGAAAACGTCCTCGTTCATGATCTCCTCCGTTGCGCAATCATACCCGCATCAGACCTGCCGGGCTGCTGAAATGGTCTCGTGACTTACAATCCTTTGATCAGCCCGGCGTCGATCAGCAGCCGGTTGAAACGGCGCGACTCGGCACCCTCCTTGCAGCGGTAGAACAGGCCCCTGCAGCGCTGGAAGATTTTCTTCTGCTCGACAAACGTCGGATCGAGCGGCAGCCCGGCCGCTTCTTGCAGCAGCAGCGGCAGATAAGCTGCCTCGATCGGCGTGCGCGCCGACGACACATCGGCCGGTCTGAAATTGACCGTGTCGATCGCATAGTAGGTCGTAAAATAACGCGCATCGTCCGACATGATGCGCCGGGCCAACGCCGCTGCATCGATCGAAGGTTCGAGAATCTTCGCCGAAATGGCCGGCTGATGATCGCCGAACCGCATCAGCAGGAACGGCTCCTGCGGAAAGTTTTGCCCGAGGCGGGCGAGAAAGTCGGAATAGTCGCGCGCGCTCATGCTCTGACGGCGGATGTACTCGTCGACCTGCGGATCATTGCCGAGCGGTTTCCACTCCGGTGTGAGCTCCGGGCGAAATGTCGACGTCCAAGGAAAATGGTTCGCCACCACATAGACGAAGATGAAGAGCGGCGCCCCGTCTCGTTCGCGCTCGATGAGCTGCAATGCTCGCTCGAAGTAGAACCGATCGGGCTGCATGTCGCTGGTCGCCCCCATCTCGCCGAGGTCGGTGAAACGTTCGATACCGGCGGTGGTCTGGAAGCGGCGCGCGCTGAGAAAGCCGCCATAGGCGGGATAGAGGCTGAACGTCTTGTAGCCGCAACGCCGCAACGCCTGCGGCAGGCCGCGCTGCACGCGCCCGGCCGCAATGCGCGTCACATTGAACATGAAGCGTCCGTACGACCGCGCCGAAAGGCCGGTCAGCACGTTGTATTCGGAGTACCAGGTCGGCCCGCCGGTCGCCTCGACCAGGAGGGATCGCCTCTTGTCGTCGAAGGAGCGAAAGTGGTCGCGATAGCCGGGCGGAACCTTGACGCCGGGCGCTGCCGTGATGTCGAAACTCGACTCGTCGAGCACCATGATGATGTGCGGCGGCTTGCCGCTCGGGCGACATGCTTCGCCAGCCGTCAGTTTGAGCCGGTCACCGACGGCAGCATCGGCCTCGAGCCAGCCGTGACTCATCAACTCGGACAACGACAGCACGCCCGAGCGTACAAAATTGGAGACGTGGTTGACACCGGAGAACGGCTCCCACGGTTCTTCTGGCACCACGTTCGCGAGCGCCACGATTGCAACGAGGGAGATTGCCGCGCCCAAAGCCGACGTGCGCAGCCGCACGCGGAAGGGGTCAAACCGCCAGATCAGAATGCACAGCGGGACCGCTACCAACGCGGCGACAACGATTGCAACGCGCAGATCCGGCAAAATGGTCATCAGAAACGCGATCGTGTCCACGTCGACGATGAGCACGTCGAAAAAGCTCAAGGTCATTTCCAGGACGTTGAATTTGAATTGCGAGAGCAAAATCATGCTCGCGGTCACGACGAGCGACAACGCTGCCGCTATTAGGGGCCGACGCAGCAGCATCAACCAGAAACAGTTCAGAAAGGCCCAGCTCAGCAGGCCGAGCGTGAGGCCAAATGGACCGTATTCGGTCAGCCAGATCGCAACGAGGGCCGCCGCTTGAACGGCTGTAATGGCTGCGACCGGGACCAAACGAGAGCCCGGGCCTGGCTTGAGAGCCGCTGGGCGGCGAAACGAACTGAAATCGGCGAGCGACATGACACGTGCACGCGTCGCCTTGAGCCGGTGGGCCACGGCCAGCGCGCGGTGTTGTCATTTTTCTGTAACAAAGCAGCCGATTGCAAGAACGATGACGTCATGTCGAATCTGTCTTGACAATGTTCTCTTTTTGTTCTTTATCACCACAGACTGCGCATCTCGCCCACCATGGCCGTCTTCACGCCGCATCAGGACGCCGCGTTGATCGCAGCGTCGAACTGGTACAAGGCCGAGCGCGGGCGCGCTTCCATCTTTCGGCTGTTCGGCTATGCCGGCACCGGCAAGACGACGCTCGCCCGCCACATCGCCGAGGGCATCGACGGCAAGGTGATGTTCGCGGCCTTCACCGGCAAGGCCGCCTGCGTCATGCGCAGCAAGGGCTGCCCGAACGCCACCACCATCCACAGCCTGATCTACAAGCCGTGCGACACCGACGAAGAAATGCCGAGCTTCGACCTGTGGAGCGAAGCGCCTGCGTCCCGGGCAAAGCTGATCATCATCGACGAGTGCTCGATGGTCGATGCCGAGCTTGCCCCGACTTGATGTCGTTTCGCGTGCCGCTCCTGGTGCTGGGCGATCCGGCGCAGCTGCCGCCGATCCAAGGCGGCGGCTTTTTCACCGACGCGCGGGCCCGATGCGATGCTCACCGAAGTGCATCGCCAGGCGCGCGACAACCCGATCGTGCGGCTCTCCATGGACATTCGCGCCGGCAATGCTTTGGCGCTCGGGCAGCACGGCGATTCGCAGGTGGTGGACCGCAGCGAATTGGACCCGCAGCGCGTGCTCGACGCCGATCAGGTTCTCGTCGGCCGCAACGTCACCCGCCGCGCCTACAACGCACGACTGCGCGAGCGGCGCGGCTTTGCCGGCGCATTGCCCGTGGCGGGAGACAAGCTCGTCTGTCTGCGCAACAACCGGCGCAAGGGGCTGTTCAACGGCGGCCTATGGGTGGTGAAGGAGCGGCCGAAGCCGCGCCGGCAAATCCTGCGCATGCGGCTTCATCCCGACGAGGACATCACCGACCGCATGATCAAGGTTTCGGTGCGGCCGGAATGCTTCACCGGCCAGATCGAGCAGCTCGACTGGCCCGTGCGCAAGCGCTTCGACGAATTCGACTTCGGTTACGTGCTCACGGTGCACAAGGCGCAAGGCTCGCAATGGGATGATGTCGTGCTGTTCGACGAGTCCGGCGCATTCTCGGATAATCGCGAGCGCTGGCTCTACACCGGCGTGACGCGCGCGGCGAAGCGGCTCACAGTGGTGATGTGAATCCGCGGACGTAGGCCGCGGCCTGTATCAGTCGTCTTTCCCCTCTACGTCCCGCACCGGCGTCTCCGGAGTAAGCCCGCTGCGCCGCTGCGCGAAGGTCTCGGTCCCGCTCTCTTCCCATTTGCCGGCGACGGCGCGCTGCGCATAGACGTCCCAGCGCTCCGCCCAGTCGCCGAGCGAATAGCCGTGCCAGGGCGGCTGCGGCTTGAGCGCGGGAAGGCCGAGCTCCTGCCAGATGCCGCGCGCGCGCTCCATGAATTCGCGCGCCGGCAGAGCGAGCGGCGGCGCGGAATATTTCAATGTGGCATCGATGAGGAGCGTCGACTCTTCACCGCGCGGGCCGGACTTGGGCCCGTGCCCAGCCGAGCGGTGCGGGGCAACGTGCACGTCCTCGATCGGATTGGCGCGATAGGCAAGTGACCAGAACACCGCGTCGGTATTGGCCGGATCGATGTCCTCGCTCACCGCGATGCAGATCTTCCCGCAGTCCGGCAGCAGGGTCGCGGCGCCGTAGAGCCCGCGCCAAATTTCGCTGCGCGGCGTGCCCGGCGCATATTGCACGAAGATGATCTTGCGCAAGTTCGAGAGCGGCTCGTGCATGACCACCCGCTGCACCGATTTGATGGCAAGCCGGTCGCGCAGGTGGGCGAGAAACAGCGGCTCCATCGCCACCTTCTTGAGCACGCTCGATTCGCTCGGCGTCACCTGGCTGATGATCGAGGCGAACACCGGCGATCGCTTGCGGGTGATCGTGGTCACCTGCATCGACATGTTGAAATCTTCCAGCGCGACGTGGCCGTGGCTTTCCCCGAACGGTCCCTCCGGCTCCAGCAGATCGGGGTCGATCAATCCTTCGATCACGATTTCCGCATCGGCCGGCACGTTGAGGTCCACGGTTATTGCCTTCGCCACCCGGATCGGCGCGCCGGCGAGCGCGCCGGCGACCGCCATCTCGTCGAGATCGAGCGGCAGCTTCATGCCGCCGGTCAACATGGTGGCGGGCGCGCAACCGACGACGATGGCGCAAGGCATCGGTTCGCCGCGCGTCTTATGCTTCTGCCAATGCACATAGCCGCCGGCGCCGCCGATACGCGCAGCCATACGCACGCCGAGCCGGTCGGTCGCCTTCAAGGCGGCACGATAGGTGCCCATGTTCTGAATGCCGGTATCGGGATCGCGCGTGATGCAAAGGGTCGCGGTGAGATAGGGCGCGGCGTCGAATCCTGGCGTCGATATCGGCACCGGCAAGCTTGCCAGGCCTTTTCCCGCGCCGCGCAAATCATCGCCCTTGATGATCACGGCTTGGCACGGCGGCGACCCAACCGCGACCGGCGGCAGCGGATTGGCGATCGCGCGCAGCCAAGCCGCCTCGATTTCCTCGACAGGCCGGCCCACGCCCAACGCATAGATGCGCGGCGAAGCGGCAAGCGCGCCGACCGCGACCGGAATCTCGTAGCGGCGGCCGGCCGAATCCACCACGTTCGTGAACAGAAACGCGCGCCGCTCGTTTTCCGCGAGCCCGCCGGAAAACTGCCAGCGCGCCAGCGGGTGCAGCTCGGTATCTTTGTTGATCGGACGTTCGACGCGCACGAGCAGTCCATGCGCCTCGAGCGCGGCGAGATGCTCCTGGAAATCGAGCGGCGCCCCGGCGCGCGCCAGCGCGGATCGACTTGCCTCGGCGTTGACGTCGAGCATGACAAACCCTCAATCGGCCGCCGTAACGTACGATCGCTCGCAATTGCAATGCAATCCTTTCGGTGTATCGTCGGGCGCCGTTTGCGCTGTTCCGGGGTCGGACCATGGGCGCGAAGCATTTCGGCGCCCGCGTTGCGCGCCTCGAAGATCCCGCCTTGCTCACCGGACGCGCACGCTTCGTCGGCGACATCGCGCTTGCAGGAACGCTGCACGCCTGCTTCGTGCGCAGCCCCCACGCGCATGCAAAAATTCGCGCAATCGACGCGGCGGCGGCTCGAGGCATGCCGGGCGTTCATGCAGTGCTGACCGCGAACGGCCTCCCGGCATCCATGGCGCGTGCCCAGATCCCGATGCTGGTTCCCAATCCATCGATCAAAACACCGCGCACGCAAACGCCGCTGGCACGCGAGGAAGTCTGCTATGTCGGGCAGACCATCGCGGTGGTGATCGCGGACAACCGCTACCTCGCCGAGGACGCAGCCGCCGCGGTGGCGATCGATTTCGAAATTCTGCCCGCGGTGAGCGATTGCCGCGCTGCGGCCCAGTCCGGTGCTCCGCGCGTCCACAGCGATCTCCTCAGCAATGTCGCGGCCACGATGACAATGTCCTATGGCGATGTGGACATCGCCTTTGCGCAGGCGGCGCATGTCATCGAGGACCAATTCGAGCTCAACCGCGGCGGCGCGATGCCGCTCGAGGGCCGCGCGGTGCTCGCGAATTTCGACGCTAGCACGGACGTGTTGACCGTGTGGTCCTCGACGCAGACGCCGCATCTGTGCCGCGGCACGCTCGCTGATCTTCTGCGGCGCGAGCTCGAATCGATCCGCGTAATCGCCCCGTTCGTCGGCGGCGGCTTCGGCGCCAAGGCTCCGTTCTATGCCGAAGAAGCCGTGATTCCTGCCGTCGCGATGAAACTCGGCCACCCCGTTCTGTGGCAAGAAGACCGGCGCGAGCACTTTCTCACCGCGACGCAGGAGCGCGATCAGTATTGGCGCGCGGCGGTCGCGGTCGATGCTGACGGAAGAATTCGCGGCGTGCGCGGCAGCGTCATGCACGACGCCGGTGCCTTCCTTCCGTGGGGCATCATCACGCCCTACATCGCGGCCACTACCGTGCCGGGCCCGTATGTCGTGCCGGCCTATAAGATCGAAGCGACGGTGGTGCTCACAAACCGTGTCCCGACCACCGTCGTGCGCGGGGCGGGCCGGCCGCAGGCGGTGTTTGTCATGGAGCGGCTCATGGATCGGGTGGCGCGCAAGCTTGATCTCGATCGCGCCGATCTGCGCAGCCGCAACATGATCCGGCCCGAACAGATGCCATACGCGGTCGGCCTCACCTTTCGTGACGGAAAGCCGCTCGTCTACGCGAGCGGCGATTTCCCGAAGAGCCACGCGCGCGCCCTGGCGCTCTCCGACTATGAAAACTTTCGCGTCCGACAAGCCCAGGCGCGTGCGCAGGGCCGTTATCTCGGGGTCGGCATCGGCGATTATGTCGAGGGTACCGGGCTGGGACCGTTCGAAGGGGTCACAGTGCGCGTCCTGCCGAGCGGCAAAGTGGCGGTCGCCACCGGAGCGACCACGCAGGGGCAAGGCACCCGCACGACGCTTTCGCAAATCGTTGCCGACGCGGTCGGCTGCCGCACCGACGACATCGTCATGACGGTCGGCGATACCGGGGCGATGGCGCAGGGCATCGGCGCGTTCGCCAGCCGGCAGGCAATCAACGCCGGCTCCTCCGCATTGATCGCCGGCGCCGACGTGCGCCGACAGATCGTGGCGCTCGCCGCGCGCGTGCTCGGCGTGCCAGACGGCGAGATCGGTGTGGAGGACGGACGCGCCACCGCACGGGGCGGCAATAAGCCGTCCATCTCGTTCGGCGAGCTGGCGCGTCTTGCGCAGGGCGTGCCCGGTTTTTCCTTTGCCGCCGGCCAGTCGCCCGGCCTCGAGCACACCGCCTATTTCACCCCCGCGCAGGCGTCCTACTGCAACGGGACGCACATAGCCGAAGTCGAAGTCGATCCGTTCACGGGCAGCGTCACCTTGCGCAACTACACGGTTGCCCATGACAGCGGAAACGTGATCAACCCGCTGATCGTCGACGGTCAGGTGCAGGGCGGCGTTGCTCATGGGATCGGCAACGCATTGTTCGAGCGGGTGCAATATGGCGCCGATGCGCAGCCGTTGACGACGACGTTTCAGGATTACCTGTTGCCTGGCGCCCTCGACGTGCCGGCCTGCACGATCGAGCACGTCGAGACGCCAAACCCGCTCAACCCGCTCGGCGTCAAGGGCGCCGGCGAGGGCGGCACGATCCCGGCGCCGGCCGCGATCATCGCCGCGATCGAAGATGCGCTCGCGCAGTTCGGGGTGCGGTTTACGGACATGCCGGCGACGCCCGACCGCATCGTTGCGGCGCTGCGCGCAGGCGGCGCGTATGAGAAACTGACCGCGCCGTGACGGAGCAACGGTTCCTCGCGAGCTCTGTTTCCCACGCGCGAGAAAACCGCGCGAACCGCTGCGACCCCACGATGTTTATTTAACATGCCGGCATGAGAACCGTGGAGTGAAAGATGGCCACAACAAAAAACAAACCGCCGCGCCGCCTGCGCTCGCAACTGTGGTTCGACAATCCCGACAATCCGGGAATGACGGCGCTTTATCTCGAGCGCTACCTCAATTTTGGACTGACCAGGGACGAGCTTGCGTCGGGTAAGCCAATCATCGGCATTGCCCAGAGCGGCTCCGATCTCTCTCCCTGTAACCGCCACCATCTCGAGCTCGCCAAGCGCGTGCGCGAAGGCATCCGCGACGCCGGCGGGATTGCGTTCGAATTCCCGATGCATCCGATCCAGGAGACCGGCAAACGTCCGACCGCGGCGCTCGACCGCAATCTCGCTTACCTGAGCCTCGTCGAGGTGCTGTTCGGATACCCGCTTGACGGCGTGGTGCTCACCACCGGCTGCGACAAGACCACGCCCGCCGCGATCATGGCGGCGGCCACCGTGAACACACCGGCCATCGTGCTTTCCGGCGGGCCGATGCTCAACGGCTGGTGGAACGGCGAGCGTGCCGGCTCCGGCACCGTGGTGTGGTGGGCGCGCCAGGAGCACGCCGCCGGTCGCATGGACTACCGGCAATTCCTCGATCTCGTAGCGTCATCAGCGCCGTCGATCGGCCATTGCAACACGATGGGCACCGCCTCGACGATGAATGCGCTGGCCGAAGCGCTGGGCATGTCGCTGCCGGGCTGCGCCGCCATCCCCGCGCCCTATCGTGAGCGCGGGCAAATCGCCTACGAAACCGGCCGGCGCGCGGTCGAGATCGTGCACGAGGACCTGAAACCCTCGGACATCCTCACCCGCAAAGCCTTCGAGAACGCAATCGTCGCCTGCTCGGCAATCGGCGGATCGACCAACGCGCCGATTCACATCAATGCCATCGCTCGGCATATCGGGGTCGAGCTTTCGATCGAGGATTGGGAAACGACCGGCTATGACGTGCCGCTGCTCGTTAACATGCAACCGGCCGGCAAATATCTCGGCGAGGAATATTATCGCGCGGGCGGGCTGCCGGCGGTCATGCACGAGCTGCTCGGCGCGCGCCGCATCCATTCGGACGCGCTGACCATCAACGGCAAAACCATGGGCGAGAACGTCGCGCAGGCGAAGGCGCGCGATCGCGATGTGATCCGCCCCTACGACCGCCCGCTGATGGAGCGGGCAGGCTTCAAGGTGCTGTCCGGAAACCTGTTTGACTCCGCAATCATGAAAACGAGCGTCATTTCGAATGAATTCCGCCAGCGCGCGTGCGACGCTGGAGCGGCAGGGCGGCTACAAATCTCCACCCAGCCAGACGCCGTGGCAGGAAATCCAGCGCGGCATGGTCGAGCAACTGGCGGACGGCATGGTGCTCACCCCCGCGGTGAACTATCAGCGCGTGGCACAAACAAGCGTGCCGCGCGACAATCATTAGAATCCGATCAAGGGGAACGGCCATGGCGCATCGTTTGCAAGGGAAGGTCGCGCTCATAACCGCGGCGGGTCAGGGGATCGGACGCGCGATTGCGGAGGCATTCGCGGCCGAGGGAGCGACCGTCATCGCGACCGACGTGGACGAGAAGAAGCTTGACGGAATTAAAGCGGCCAAGCGGCTTAAGCTCGACGTGCGCTCGACCGCCGCGGTCGAGGCGCTCGCACGCGAGCTCGCGGCTGAATTCGGCGCGCTCGACGTGCTCGTCAACTGCGCGGGTTACGTTCACCACGGCAGCGTGCTCGACTGCTCGGAGCAGGATTGGGACTTCTCCTTCGACCTGAATGTGAAGTCGATGCATCGCATGATCCGGGCATTCCTGCCGCGCATGCTGGAGAAGAAAGCGGGCTCGATCGTCAATATTTCCTCCGCGGTCTCTTCGATCCGCGGCGTCCCCGACCGTTACGTCTATGGCGCGACCAAGGCCGCGGTGATCGGTCTTACCAAGGCCGTTGCCGCCGATTTCATCCGCCGAGGCATCCGCGCGAATGCGATTTGCCCCGGCACGATTCATTCGCCCTCGCTCGAGGGTCGCATCGCCGAGCGCTCGCAAGCCACCGGAAAATCGCGCGTCGAGGTGGAGCAAGCCTTTGTCGAACGCCAGCCCATGGGCCGACTTGGCACTCCGGAAGAAGTCGCCGCACTCGCCGTGTTCCTCGCTTCCGACGAGGCCAGCTATATCACCGGTCAACCCCATCTGGTCGATGGCGGGATGGCGCTTTAAAGTTCGTGGCAAGATTTTGACACGCGACTCGCCCAGACACGCAGTCGAACCGCGAATGATGTCCCGCATGGCAGACTTTTGTGCAATGCAGACCATACCGTATTGCTGCTCGGAACCCTGCATGAGTCACTAAGTTATCGGTTGTCGAAGCGCGCTCTGCGCCGGCGTGATGCTTCCCTCAACTCAGCCGTCTCCGAGGCCTCTCGTCGCTCAACGACCCGCTGGACCACGCTATGGCGAACATCGCTCCGCTGCTTCCGGCCGATTTCAAGCAATTGGCCATCTTGCTCGACGTGGATGGCACGATCCTTGATCTCGCCCCCACGCCGCGCGAGGTGTTCGTTCCGCACCCGCTACGCGAGACGCTGCAGCGGCTATGGCAGCGCACGTGCGGCGCTGTTGCTTTCGTCAGCGGCAGGACGATCGGCGAGCTCGACCTCATCTTTTCGCCGTTGCAACTGGCGGCGATCGGCGGACACGGCGCAGAGCTTCGCGCAACTACCGCGGCGGTGCCTCAAGAGCCGCGCCTGCCGCCGCTCGATCCGAAGATCAAGCGTCAGTTTGCGGAAATCGCCGAAGCGGGACCGGGCATCATTCTCGAGGATAAAGGCTACTCGCTCGCGCTCCATTATCGCTTAGCCCCTCATAAAGAGCGTTTCGTGCTAGATGCGGCGGCCAAAATTTCAAGCGCTCTGCAGCCAAGCGCGATCGAGCTTCTGCCTGGCAAGCTGATGGTGGAGATCAAGCAGGCGGGCTTTAGCAAAGCGACGGCGGTGCGCGAATTGATGACCTACGCGCCGTTTATCGGGCGACACCCGATCTTCATCGGCGACGACGTCACCGATCTCGGCGTGTTCGACGTTGTGCCCGATTTCAAAGGGGTCGGCGTTTCCGTGGGACGCCGCGTGGCCGGCGTCAACGCCTGCTTCGACCGGCCCGCCGACGTCCGTCGCTGGCTTGATGAAATCTCCCGCAAGGACGCGCTCGCGACTCCATGACCGATCACGGGCTTGACCTTGCGGTGATCGGCAACGGGCGCACCGCGGCGCTGATTGATCCGACCGGATGTCTGGTC
>Ga0306923_10003174_pt1 | contig 15357 bp, 21 predicted proteins | sample sta12Can44000108_FD_203841 | JGI IMG/M metagenome (GOLD analysis project Ga0306923, IMG submission 203841) | Lab enrichment of tropical soil microbial communities from Luquillo Experimental Forest, Puerto Rico - statanox.12C.anox.44.000.108 (v2)... | ecosystem: Environmental > Terrestrial >... | reverse complement strand
GCCTCGCGCACCTGATCAAAGATGCGCATGCGGACGGGCGTCGCCTCCGCCATCTCAATGACCGTGCCGGGGTGCCCTTCATTGAGAAAATAGATGAAAGGGCCGCGCGGGGTGTCACCCTCCTGGCCGATCTGCCAACCGGATGTCAGCGCGCGCTCGCGGATTTCATCATAGTCACCGGCCAGCTTGACCAATGCTGCATCCCCTCGTGGCCGGCGGCGAGGAAGTCGCTGTAAAGGCTCGGCACATCGTTGCGCTGCTGAATCAACTCGAGCTGCACATCACCTGAGTTGGCAAGCGCGATCGATACTTTGAGATCATAGATCCGGCCCGGGTTTGAGGGCTGCCGCGACGGCCCGCGCCAAGCCGACTGGATCCGAGCACGCGAGACGGAGTTAATCTACAGGTGCAGGATGCGGCCAGCGTTCAGGTGACAATCGGCATTGTCAACTTAGTGGACCCAGGGCGCCTTTTTGCAGCCCCGTTCGGTTAGAGCGGGGCAGCACAATTGGCGAGCAAAGGACCTTCCGACCCGAGCCGCCGCGCCACCGACACAACGAGCATACCACGGGCGGCCAAGTTGCCCTGTCAGCCTCTGGTTGCGGCGAAAACAGGCCTGACGCGAAGAGAGTGATCAGCTCCGCGGCGACGAGGGATAGCCCGCATTCGTGGTCGCGGCGATCAGCGCCGGCACCGTGGTCTTGGCGTCGTCGAAGGTCACGACCGCCGTCTTCTCGGCATAGGAGACGACCACCCTGGACACTCCGGCTACTGCTTCGAGGCTGCCCTTCACGGTCAGTGGGCAGGCCGCGCAGTACATGTTCTGCACGGCGAGCGCGACTGTTCTCTCCGCGCCAAAGGCGGTCGGCGAGGCCAGCAGACCGAGGCCGACAAGCATGGCGGCCAATGATTTGAGCATTTGGGCCCTCCCGGTGCGATCAAAGAAAGAGCGGGGCAAGGAAATCGACGGCGAGAGCGGCGGTGACGAGGACGATCGTGACGACCAGGCCGACATTGATGATCCGCGTCGGCAGCGGCCGGGCGCAGATCTCGCCGTCCGCGCAGCCGACGCGTCTCGACCGGTAAACCAGCCAATACCCGCCGCCGAGGCATGCAACGGCTGCCGCGATGAAAAAGGGTTGGAACGGCGCAAGCTGCGTCAGATTGCCGATCCAGGTGCCGCTGATCCCCAGGGCGAATAGCGCAAGCGGCAGAACGCAACAGGCGGATCCCGCAAGCCCGGCCAGCAGTCCGGCCGCGGTAAGGATCGGTTGTACGCGCATCACGCGCGACTGGCCGATTTCAGCCGTCGCGACCCGAGCCAGATTCTTGGCTTGGCTTCTCATACCGCTGGTCTTAACTCCTGTAGCGACTACAGGAGCAAGGGAAATCTGCAATGCCCGGCCACCCATCTGAGCCGACCGCGTGCTATTCGATCGGCGAGCTGTCGCGACGGACCGCAGTCAGCATCGAGACCATCCGCTATTATGAGCGGGTTCAACTCTTGCCCGCGCCGCGGCGCACCACCGGCGGCCGGCGGGTCTATGGCCGGGCCGAAAGCCGGACGCTCACTTTCATCCGCCGCGCTCGCGAGCTCGGCTTCACGCTCGGCGAAATCCGCACACTGCTCGCGCTGGCCGCCGAGGACGGCCGCGGGACATGCCGCGAAGCGCGCGCGGTCGCGGGGCGGCACCTGGCCGAGATCCGAGCGAAGATTGCCGACTTGCACGCGATGGAGAGGGTTTTGGCGGACACTGTGGCACGCTGCGACACTGGCGAGTGGCCGCGGTGCCCGGTAATCGAAACTCTCTCGGCCGAATAGGCAGGGCTGTGCTGGCGCCTGCGCGCGAGCGCATCGACGCCAGCAGGGTGCGCGAGGATGCCTATTATTTGAGGGCCCTAACATCTGCCACTGTCTTCTCGGGGTCGGGGCGGTAGCGGTAGTCGGGATCGACATCGACCACACGGACGATCCCCAGCGCGTCGATGACAAACCGGCCTGGCATCGGCAGGGTCCAGCTGTCGTCACCATTGCATACAGCCAAATCGTTGCCGAAACTCAGGTAAACCTGCTTCAGGTCATCCGGCAGTTTGAACCGCAGGCCGAGCTTTGCGGCGTACTCGTTGCGGCGGTCGGAAAGCAGATCAAAGGTGATCTTGTGCTTCTCGATGAGCGGCCGACTGGCGTCCGGCGGCTGCGGGGTGATCGCGCAAATCATTGCGCCGAATTCCTTTAGTTTGCCCGTCACTTGCTGCAAAGCATACAGCTCTGCGTTGCAATAGGGTCACCAGCCGCCGCGGAAGAACGTCAAGACCAGCGGTCCTTGGGCCAGCAAATCCGCTGAGCGGACCTCCTGCCCGTGCACATTTAGCAGCGCGAACGGCGGCAGCGGGTCACCGACCTTGATGACGCGGTCCATGATACCGGAGGCACGCAATTCTTCGGTGGCGCGGTGCATGACCGCGGCCTTGTCCGCGGGGATGCGGCGTTGGGAAGCCTCCCTCATCCCTCTTAGGGTGTTTTCAAGCGCCATCCTTTGTCTCCTTGCTCAATCGACGGCTCGATATAACGCGCTTGTGCCGTTTGCGCGAGCCGCGGGCGCGAGTTCGGCGCCCCGCGCTTGTCAGGCGGCGTGCTTACCGACTGTCCAGCCTTTCTGCGCGAGGAAGCGCCTTCCTGCTTCTATCGGCGACGCCTCGAGCGCGGTCGCCATCGTGTCGTTGAACCGATTGAGAAACCCGAACAAGGCGATCACAGCGACAATATCGACGATTTGCGCGTCGCTGTAATGGCGCTTTAGCTCCTCGAAATCCTCGTCCGAGACCGCATTCGGTACCTGTGCTGCGCATTGGGCGACGCGCAACGCGGCGCGTTCGGCAGCGGAGAACAGCGGGCTCGTCTCGTATTCCCATAGTCCCTCTTCCTTGGCAGCCGAGACGCCGACCCGGCCGGCGGTATGCGCGGTGTGCGCCATGCAATAACCGCATCCCGCCGCCCGGCTCGCCATCTGCGAGACGAGGTTGCGCAATTGCGGATCGATCGTCGAGCTTGACCCGTTGATCGCCGCCGCCAGCTGCACAAACCCGCGCAGAATTTCCGGGCGGTGCGCCATGATGAGCTGCGAGTTTGGAAGAAACCCCATCCGGTTCTTTGCGGCCTCGAAGAGATCGTCGAAATCCTTTGCAGCTTCCCTTGGAAGCGGTTCAAGTCGCGGCATAGTTACCCTCCTCACGGTTAGACGCTCGAGCCGAACGTTCATTCGGTATGTATCGGTGCGTTCGGATGAAAGGCATGGAAGGCGAACGCAAAGCTTAGATCGTGGACGACGTCCTCGAGCCTGCGGCCGATACGGCGCTGCACAACGACATTCCCGACATCATGTCCTTCATCGATCTTCGCGGTGTCGAGTGGGGAGCTCTGGCCCGGCTCCCAGGTGATGACGAGGTCGCCTGCTTCGATCCGGCGGCGCTTCTTTACCATCTCGAGGCTCCACGCCTCGTCGCCGATCACGACAAGGCGAGCGAGCGGCGCAACCTCGTGCGGCGTCGGCCCGCGATACAGGAACGGGTGTTCGGCACGGTCGTAACCGGTATAGGGGTTACGCCCGTAGGCTCGGCCCTCGGGGTCGGGCGGCACGAGGATTTGGCCTCCCGGAAATCGCATGCGGAAGCGCTCTACGGACTCGACGCGGTCCGGCAGGAGATTTAGCTGCGCGCCGAGGAGGGTGCCCACGATGCACTCGCCGCTGAATTGCTACCACCAGCTCTCGGTCTCACGATCATACATGACGAGGTCGGAGTTGCGCAGTTTCCCCGTCGTCCCAAAGCTCAACGTCCGACCGCCGACGCGGCGATCGAACGCGACCGAGGAGTTGCATAACGGGCACCAGGTAACCGCAATGGGCGTCCCGCCTACCGTGTCGTTGACGATTTCGTGCCAGATCAGGATGCGCAGAGGAAAGGCGCGCGCCTCAGAGCCTATACGAACAGAGATAACCGGCTCACGCGGCGCAAGATTTCGGGTTTCGCCTACTGGAACGAATTGCGGCCGGTCGATCGCCGGAATGCCGTCTTTCGGCGGCCCGCCTGAGAAGATCTCGTTGTAGTCCACGGAATGACGGGAAAAATCGGTGTGCGGCCATTCCCGGCCCCAGTCTTCTGGGCCCGCCTTGGCCTCGATCGCCGTGACGAGCCCTAGCAAGAGAATTGCGAGTGCCAAACGGCGGCGAACACGATGGCATATCTGCTCTCTTCGCAATTCAAACGTCCCCGAGCAGTCGTTGGCGGATAAGCCAGTCCAGCGACAACTTTCCAGCCCCGCGCCCCAGCAGTACGAGCATCATTGCTGCCCATTGGATATGGGTGGGCCAAGCCTGGGGATAGACAAACACCTCGATCACGGTCGTCATACCGAGCAGGACCGCAGCCGCGGGCCGCGTCATCAGTCCGAGCACGAGCAGAGGGGGTGTGGTCAGTTCGATCGCGACGGCCAGATAAGCGGCCAAGTCAGGCGGCATAAACGGCAGCACATATTCGGTTTCAAACAGCTCGAGTGTCGTCCGCCAATTGGCAAGATGCGTCATCGCGGAGTCCCAAAACACTGTTGCAATGGCGAGGCGCAACGGGATCGCCAACAGCCAGTAAGGGATGCAGTCGAGCCAATGCACGACGCGACCGCCAAGAGCGAGGGCAGACGAGCGTAGAGAAGTTGTCGAAGTGGCGATGCTCATGGCGCTGTCTCCAGCCTGTAGCCGATGAAGCGCCCGGCCGCGAAATGGCCGGCAAGCACGGTGGCGGCACCGAGGCCCGGAGCCATGTCGAGCGCCGCCTGCAATGGCCGGCCGCTGCAGAGTTGGGTGGCAAACCGCCATTCCCTCTTGCTGATGCGCATGACATCGACGCCGGTCTCGAGCCGTTGCACAAGCAGCCAAACGGGTCCGGATCCCAGATCGATTGCTGCCATGGCGGCATCGTCTTGAGCCAAGACCGCGCGCCAGATCGCATCCACGGGGTAGTCCGCCTGAATGAAGCCGATCGAGGGATGAGGCACGAAGACGATGCGGCCATGGTCGGCGGCCCCGGCGACGAAGAGACGCGACATGTCGAGAGCCGCGGCGTCGGGCGCGTGGAGAGCGCGACTTAAGGCCCATTCGAGCCGGGCCACTCCTGACAAGTAGGCAAGCGAGGCGGCCGGAGAGAAGCCCGCGAGGAAATCCGGGAATGCGGCGCCGTATTCGTCGAGATGGGCGCTGCGCGGCGGCTCGGTTTTGATAAAGATCTTGGCGGCCCCGTAGAAGAACTCGGCCCCGACGAGCCGGTGCACCGCCGGATAGGAAAGGCGCAGCGCGATCGTCAGCGCGCCAATCGACGTATTCCGATAAATATGGAGGCGTGCACCCGGGGCCAGTCCATCGAAGAGGATATAGGCAGCCGCTTCCTCGCCGTCGCGCTCGACAAGGCTGCGCTGCAGTGCGCGCTGCACCTCAAACAGCGTCGGCATGAGCGAACCCCGATCGGGCAGATTCGAGGAACGAGTTGGCCCGAGCCGCTTCGTCGAGAAGGATTTCGAGCGGCGGTACATTGGTGTCCCATTCGATAAGCGTCGCGACCGGACCAAAGCGCGACAGCGCGTCCGAGTAGAGTTGCCAAACTCCGGGAATCACGCGCGAGCCGTGGTCGTCGATCCGCAACGTGAGGCCGCCGTCGAGTTGCCTGACGCTGTGACCGGCAAGATGGATCTCGCCGATTGCGGAGGGAGGTAGGGCAGCGAGATATTCTGAGGCCTGCCAGCCATGGTTGGCGGCGCTGACGTAAATATTGTTGACGTCGCACAGGATCGCGCAACCGGTGCGCACCGCGAGGGCGGCGAGAAATTCCCATTCCGGGATCATCGAATGGCGGAAGCGCAGATAGGACGATGGGTTCTCGACGAGGATTTGCCGCCTTAGAAAGTTCTGCGTCTGATCGACATGCCGGCAGACGGTCGCGAGCGCCTCTTCGGTCAGCGGTAGGGGCAGCAGGTCGGCGAGGTAGACGCCGCCGGAAATGCTCCAAGACAGGTGCTCGGAGACCAATGCCGGCTCGACCCGCTCCGCTACCCGAAGGATGCGGGCAAGATGGTCGGGGTCGAGGCCCTCGGCGCTGCCCAGCGACAACCCCACCCCATGGAGTGAAATCGCATAATCGCGGCGGATGGCGTCGAGATCGCGCAGCGCTGCACCGCCTCCCATGTAGTTTTCGGTGTGTACCTCGAACCACGGCAGCGGGGGCTTGCTGTCGATTACCGCCTGATGGTGCCGGAAACGAAGCCCGACCCCCGCCCCGGCAAGGATCGAGCCGCGCTCCGCCCGCTCGGCGCACCGGCCGGCGCGCACCTACCACCTCACGATCAGCTCGCTGCCGTCTTGCCGCCGGCAATCTTGCTGCAGTCTCCCGCTGGGACCATCACGAAGGACTTGGGGTCGCGAGCCTGAGTGGCCTGGCCGGCGCAGGAATGGGCACCTTCGGCGCAATCATTCTTGGAGACGGCGTTGATGCCGTAACACTTTTCCAGATGCTCCTTCTGCATCCGCCCCATGTTGTCTTTGACGATCTGCGGCTGCGCGGCGATCGGCGCCGTCTGCATGCCAAGCGCAAGCCCAATGGCTGTCGACAGCGCTGCGGCGGCGAATTGACGACCGTTCATAATCGAGACCTCCCTTGTTACGGGCCAGCTTGAGGCTGATGACGATAGGTTCGACCGCAGCGATCGGAAGGTTACAGCCGCGGGTAAACTCTTTGTGATGCCAATCCTGCCGACCGGTGTGGTTTGCGGCTTATCATCACAGGTTCAAATCGTCCAACGCGGCAAGCAGTCCGGGTTTTCACAGCGCGCGAGGGGGCGGTCATAGACGATACCCACTTATCCTGATGACGCTTCCCGCGGGTCATTTATTCGCGAAATCGCGTTGGTGATGAACAGAAGGCCGCTTCAGCAGCGTGAGGGTTCCTGCGCTCGATCGCGATTATTGAAGCATCACCACAGAGTCGCTGTCACTCTGGGATAGTGTGATCTTCAGATTGGTTCCATCGTCGGCTCTGCCAGCTCGTGAAGGCTCGAGCGAGTACCCTTGCCGCAGCCAGCCTCGTTCCGATGAGGATCTCGCTTCTTATGCCTTCCTTATGATCTAGCACTTTTCAGCGCAGGTCGCCGCTGCGGCTAGGCAACGAGCGCTCTCGAGATCGAGGGAACATCAGAACACCGCGACACCTTGCGGCCGAGCGTCGGGGCTTTGCAGGGTGATCGGCACCGGCGATGACGACACCTCGGTCAGTGTCCCGTCTTCTTCGTCGAGTGCGAGCACATGAAGGGCATTGCCTGGGGCCGCGTGACTGCCACGCTGACCGATCACGTAGAGGAAGCGCTCGGTCGGGTCGAGAGCTAGCTGAAAAAGGGCACCGGGACCAGAAATATGGATGGCCTGAATCTCCTTGGGCTCATCGGGATCGGTCGTATCATAGACCGATACAGTGGACGAACCGGTGTTAGCAGAGTACAGCCGCGTTCCCGCTCGATTGGCGCGCAACCAGCAAATTGCCTTGCCGGAATTGGCAACGGTCCGCTCGAATACCGGCACTCCCTCCTCGTCCCAGGTGTAAACACCGAGTTTGTTCACGGTGACAAATCCGACATAGAGCTGGCGGGCATCGGGATTGACCCAAAGCCCCAGTGGCAAGGGCGCGGTGCCACCGACGGATTCCGACGCGGGCAGAGGCTGCGGCGGGTTGGCGAGCAGCCGACCGTTCGGGAACAGCCGGTATGAGGCAAGCCGACCGCCGAGGAACTGGGCGTCGAAGACAAATGGCCGATTGTTCGCGGTAAGTGCTTGTGAGGGAGCGCTTCCTACCGAAAGAGAGATCGTGGTGTCGGCGGGAAATTTCACGATACGCCCGTCTTCTGTAACGTGCCGGGTGACGATACTCGGCAACCCTCCGGCAGTGTTCTGCGCCGAATCCAGATCCTGATTGATGATGACGATTTGGTCGCCCCGCAGTCCGATACTCACTGGATTTATCCCGCCCGACGGAAACGGCGAACCTCTAGTAGGCTCTAGGGCGCCGTCATGCGGCCGGATGTGAAAGCCCGCAATCGAATTCGAACCTGAATTGACCGCGAACAACAGCCGTCGATCGTGATCGATCACGACGTTCTGGTCAGTATCAAAGGGCCCGAGCTTGAAAGAAGGGTCGATGACGCCCTTGCCCCCTGTTGAGAACGGTGCGCCAGGTAATAATGTTAGGCGGCCCTGGTCGTCCCGGCGGAAAGCAAGAACGGCGTTGGCGATATCGTTCGTTTCCGTGTACACCACGTGCTCGGAGCGGCGGAGAATGTCGTCGGAGCCGGCGTCGCCAATCTGGGCAAGCGACGGCGCCAGCTGCGCGGCAAAAGCAACCGTCGTGACTAGCACTGCAGTTGCGATGACACGATGGCACGCAAAAATTTTCATACGATATTCCCTCCTTAAGGCGGCCCCCCTCCGAGGCCGGTAGGCAGGAGGTTCGACTGAGCGGAAATATTGGTTACGCCGCGCCCCGATCACGAATGGTTGAACATGGCGATCGGTCGTGGCTTACCCGCCGCCATTTTGACGGGCGGCGCATGGCATGTGGCCGGCAAAGCCTTCAGCGGCGTGAGAGTTCTTGTGCTCGACCGCATTTACTGAAGGAACCCAAACAGTCGCTGTCGCCCTGGGATTGTGTGATCTTCAGACTGGCCCCGTCATCGGCTGCCGCCAGCTCGCCGAGGCATGAGCGAATGCCGGCGCCGCAGTCCGCCTCGTGCCAATCTTCGCTACCGATGACCGGGCGCGCATACCAGCGCGGCACGACGGCTGCATGCCCTGGCCGTGGATATCCCGTCGATAAAGAGAAAGAACAGAGAGCCCGGTAGCGAGACTAAACACGGCTATGATCCAGGCAGCCAACACCTCGCGTATCGGATCGCTCAACCGCGTCGACTGGTGCTCTCGACGGGTGCGTTGTTTGACCACGACCCGCGGCTCCTATAGTGCGATGCTTTATCCTTATAGGCCGGTTCGCTCGGCGCGAGAGCGCGGCTACATCACGATTGTGTGTTCGTCACAGCCGGCGCATGTCCACACGCTTCATTTGACTTGCCAGCGTAAGCTGCGTAGGCGTCATGCCGCGCGACATCCTGCGAGCACGCCGATGTCTTCCCGTCGTCCTTCGTCGTTGAAAGACGCGACCGATGTCGCTTCCGCCGGTCGCTATTGCGACCGTGCGGCGCTGATGGCGCGGGCCCAGGCCGGCGAGCGAGAAGCCTACCGCCGCCTGCTCGAGGACATCACCCCTTTTATCCGCGCTCTCGCTTCACGGCGTCTTCGCGACCCGAGCGAAGTCGAGGATGCCATGCAGGACGTGTTGCTGACTGTCCACGTCATCCGACACACCTATGATCCAAGCCGTCCGTTCGCTCCCTGGCTGGCGGCTATCGCCAATCGGCGGATCATCGATCGGCTGCGTTCCCGGGCGCGCTCAAATTTAAGACAGACGCAGTTGAGTCCGAAGCACGAAACCTTTTTGGTTGCCGAACCAAAACTGGAGTACACAGGGTCGGATGCCGCGGCGTTACGCACGGCGATAGACGGTCTCCCTTCCGGGCAGCGGCAAGCGATCAAGTTGCTGAAACTTGAGGAGATGTCGCTGAAGGAGGCGGCGGCGCAAAGCGGGATGTCGATCGCCGCGTTGAAGGTGGCGACACACCGCGCCGTGAGCAGCCTGAGAAAAATGCTGGGCGGTCAGAGGCGATCGAAGTGATTACGACCCCCGACCTGATTGCTGCTCTGGTAGAGGATGCAACGCCGGTGCGGCGCTTGCGCCCGCCGCTCGCCCGCGCCACGGCGTGGCTGATTTTCGCGGTCTTGCTGATCGCCGCCCTTGGCGCTCTCCATGGCCTGCGGACCGATCTCGCCGAGCACCTCCTGCAGCCTGTCTTTACTCTCGGAATCGTCGCCTCCTTCGTGACAGGCGTCTTGGCAGCCGTCGCAGCCTTTCTGGTCAGCCTTCCCGACCGCTCCCGGCTTTGGCTGCTTCTGCCGGCGCCGAGCGTTGCCGTTTGGATGTCAACCATAGGGTACGGCTGCCTGACCGACTGGGTCAGCCTCGAACCCGACGGCGTTCGCGTCGGGGAAACGCTGCGTTGTTTCGTGACCCTGATCCTGACGGGCTTGCCGTTGTCGCTGGTGTTCCTAGTGATGCTGCGCCACGCGGCGCCACTCCGCCCGACAATGGTGGCCATAACCGGAAGCCTGTCCGTCGCTGCAATCACGGCGACGGCGTTGTCCGTCTTTCACAATCTCGACGCCACCGTAATGATCTTGATCTGGAATCTCGGCACGTCAGTCTTGATCATTGCGCTCGCGTGCACCTTGGGGCCCAAGATGTTTTCCTGGGTGTCCAAACGCTTAATCCTTGATCGCGCGTAAACCTTTCGCCAGAGCAGTCATCGGCGCGTCTCCTACTCGATCACAGTACAGCCGATCCTCACATTTCCACAACCGGCCGGCAATCAGCGACCTGATCCGGACGTGCGCCATGACTAGCTGCGCGTTTGGAAGGAGCATGGATGCCGGCCGCTCGCCACATCAGGCATTGTGTTTCACCGTTTTTGCGCTGCTGGCGACCGGCTTCGTTCTGGGGCAGCAGAGGGCCCCAGCCGATTATCGATCGGTCGCCGAGGCCGTGCTCGCCGCGATCGATCTTTCCGGACCTTCAATCATCGAAACTTGGACCGGGCAGTCATTAGACCGTCGGCAGCAGGATCGCAACGGCTCGGGCGGCCCAATCCGGGGCCCCTGTGTCTATTCCTGGGCCGGCACCGGGGTATTGACCAGCACGGGCAGCGGTGAAATGTCCGCCTAGGCAGTGAGAACCGTACCCATCTGCCAGACGGGACGGCCACACTGGCCGTCCGTCCCGCCCCGGTGCGTCAGTTCGGCAGTAATACCCTGTCGATAACCTGGATCACGCCATTGCTCTGATAGACGTCGCCGATCGTTACGTGCGCCGTGCCACCCTTCTCGTCGGTTACCATCAGGTTCTTGCCGCTGCCTTGCACGGTCAGCGGTTCGCCTTGCACGGTCTTGAGCACCGCTTTGCCGCCGCCATTCACGATCTGTTGATCAAGCGTCGTCGAATCGAAGCGGCCTGGTACGACGTGATAGGTCAGGATCTTGTCGAGCGTATCCTTGTTCTCGGGCTTCAACAGCGTATCCACGGTCCCGGCAGGCAGGGCGGCGAAAGCTGCGTTGGTCGGTGCGAACACGGTAAAAGGTCCCGGACCCTGCAAGGTGTCGGCCAGCCCTCCGGCCTTGACTGCCGCAACGAGGGTCGTGTGATCCTTTGAGTTGACAGCGTTTTGGATGATGTTCTTGTTGTCGAGCATGGGTGCTCCGCCAACCATCGGGTTGCTGGCGGCCATGGCACCTCCGGCAACCGCCAAAGCGATCACGGCACTAGCGTTGAGCAACTTGGTCTTCATAGCAGGAACTCCTTTTCGGTGGCACCGCGAGTCTCGGCACGCCCTCGACCATTGCGCGGACACCTGCGTTACGCGCCGAATTGCCTATCGGATGCGGTGTCATGCATCCATTTGCGCGTCGGCTGGGTAATTTGCTTTGAACCGATTTGCGAGCCGCCTCGCGGATCATCGTGACTTCGGATGATGGATAACCAGAGCGCCGCGCTGTCGCCTGTCGAGATTTTAATCGACGCCGTGGGACACGGCAGTCAGGTCGCGCTCCAGAGGCTCTATGAAATCGAGTCGCGCAGGCTATACGGAATTGCACTGCGCATCGTGCAGCGGCGGGAGATCGCTGCCGAGGTGCTACAAGAGACCTTTCTCCAGATCTGGCAAAATGCCGCAGCCTTCTCTCACGAGCGGGGCGCAGGCGCAGCGTGGCTCACGGGCATCGTCCGCTTTCGCGCGCTCGACGCAGTTCGCAAAGCAGGCCGGGAGGTCCCGTCGGACGATCCCAGGCTCGGCGACGAGGCAGTCGAACCGGATGTGATCGACAAGATTGGGGCCTCGGTGGAAGCCGATGCGTTGCGTCGCTGTTTCAAATTGCTCGACCCGAAGCAGCAGCGTTGTATTGTACTGGCCTTTGTGGACGGCTTGTCCTATTCGGAAGTCGCCACGCGTATCAAGGCTCCGCTCGGCAGTGTTAAGAGCTGGATCAGGCGAGGATTGCACTCGCTGAGAAGGTGTCTTGAACAGTGATTCCCGATAACTCCCAGGAGCTCCGCATACTCGCCGGCGAATATGTGCTTGGTGTCCTGGACGCGCATGAGGCCGACGAGGTCGCCGCGGCTCTCGCTGTCAATGCCGAGTTGCGGCGCGCGGTTGTCTTCTGGGAAAGACGGCTCCATCCGCTGTCGAGCCTCGCTATTTCGGCCGAGCCGCCGTCCAGCACTTGGCTGGCCATCGAGGCGCGGATCAGAACCAAAACGGCAAAGCCGGTTGCCAAGAGCTTTTGGATCAACCTGGCGTTGTGGCGCTGGTCGACCGCGGGATTTGCCGCCGCTGCCGCGGCACTTGCCCTTTGGATCGCTATTACGCCCGTGCCAGGACCGAACCTTGTTGCCATCCTTCACCCCCCGCAGCAGGACCAGGCCAGCTGGATAGCAACTGCAGGTCGCTCCGGCTTGGTCTTGCGTGCGGTTACTACTGCGACGCCACCTAGCGACCGGGCCTTTGAGCTTTGGGCCATTGCGCCTGGGGCGACGCAACCGCGATCGCTAGGTGTGATCTCCCCGAATGGCGAGCTGAGGCTGTCTCGACTACCGGCTGACCTGCGGGACGGCGCGACGCTTGCGATTAGCATCGAGCCGATCGGCGGTTCTCCGACGCAGCTGCCCAGCGGGCCGGTGGTTTACATCGGTTCTGTAAAGGCGGTGTAGTAATAATATCAGCAGCGGCCAAGCCGTCGCCCGGCCCGCAGGGTCGGCCGCAAGGTATAAAAAGACCTTGACGCAAAACCCTTGCTTTAGCATCACCCTTAGGCAACTTGGGTATGGCCGCCGGCTGGCCTTCAGCCGAGCAACCGGAGAAGTCGGATGTCGACGCCGCTCGCGGATCCCTTACGGGAGCTGCTCCGGGCAACCGGGCTGGGTGACCAGATCGCATTCGCGGAGCTGTATCGTTTGACCAGCGGCAAGCTGTACGCGATCGCGAACCGGATGCTGCGCCGTGCCGACACTGCCAGCGAAGCACTGCAGGAAGCTTATCTGCAGATATGGACGCAATCCGATCGCTACGACCCCGCTAAGGGGCAAGCAATCCACTGGATGGCAGGGATCATCCGCCGCGTTTGTATCGATATGTTGAGGCGCAGCAAGAGCCAACTTTCGCCGGGTCCCGACCTCGATGAGGTCGAGCAAGTCATTCCGCCACACGACATCGCGTCAGTCGATATCGAACGGTGCTTGAGACACCTCGACGTGATGCAGTCCAAGGCGATTTTGATGGCCTTTTATTACGGCTTTTCGCACGCCGAACTCGCCAAAATATTTGTAGTTCCACTAGGTACGATGAAGTCGACAATCCGGCGAGGGCTCGCTAGTTTAAGGCAATGCCTAGACGCGGGTGACCCGAATGCCTGAGGTATCTGAGGAGTTAGCGGGCGAGTTTGTGCTCGGAGCACTCGAGGCCGACGAACTCGTGGCGGTGGAGCGGCGCATGCTGGACGAGCCCGACTTTCGACGCGCCGTCGACGCTTGGTCTCGCCGATTGGCGCCGTTGTTGGAGCAGGTCTCTCCGAAGACGCCAGCGGTGTCCGCGTGGTCAGCGATTCAGCGTCGTGTTGGCGGCGGACCCTCGGTGGCGCGTCGCCGATCTGAGGGCGTATGGCTCGATATCGGGCCTGGTGTACAGTTGAAGATGCTGCGCGTCGACCCACCTACCGGCGAGCGTACCGCTCTGCTCCGCATGGAACCTGGTGCTTCCTGCCCCGCGCATGATCACTCTGAGGTCGAGGAATGTTTTTTGCTGGAGGGGGAGGTAAACATAGACGGGCATGATTATCGGCCCGGCGATTATGTTGTCGCGCAAGCCGGCACCCGGCACGACACAATCGTCTCTGTTCCTGGGGCGCTGCTCTTGCTCCACTGGAACGCGACGAGTTTGACGGGCGCGGGACTGGTTGCCTGACTGCTGACCTCTGTCGCTAAACCTGACGAGAGCCTTCGGATCGCCGCAGTGAGCGGCGACTTGGTGAGGCCGTGATTCTGCTGGCATTGGTCCAGCTCACGATTTTGTGAGCCGCTGCTTACAAAAAAAGTTTAATCCGCTGCATCCGTCCGAGCGCTTGTCCCGAATATAGGGGTAGCGGCCATCGAGGCCGGATGATTGGACACGAGAGATCAGCATGAGCAGGGGTGGCACACGCCCGGCGTGTGAGGGCGCCTTGCGGGCAATCGCAAAGGCATTGCTAAGTCGTGGCTTCGGGTTTCAGCCGCTGCGTGTGTTGATCTGCGTTGGCCTCATTGCTGGTGCGTGTGTGACAGCTTCGGCCGCGCCGTTCGTTCCTCAGTCCGACAGTCAGGTCCTGGAGCGGTTGCCGTTCGCGCCGAGCGACCCTGTTCTGCGCAGGCTTCGCGCACTGAACGGTCAACTGACCCGCGCGCCGAACGAGTTGCCGCTGGCGGTCGTGGTCGCGCAGGGCTATTCGGAATTGGGTCGAGTCACAGGTGAATCACGTTATGCTGGCTATGCCCAAGCTGCGCTCGCCCCATGGTGGAGCCTCGAGCGAGCACCCCAGGAAGTGCTGGTCTTGCGCGCCGCGTTGCGTCAGCGGATGCATAAGTTCGATCTCGCGCTGGCAGATTTGGCGACCGTACTGAACATCAATCCGCGCAATGTCGAGGCGCGGCTTATGCTAGCGACAGTGAAACAGGTGCAGGGCGCGTACGATGAAGCCGGGGAAGAATGCCGCGAACTTGAAGACTTGACTGAGAAACTGGTCTGGACCGCTTGCCTAGCGAATGTGAACGGGGCGACCGGTAGGCTGCGCGAAAGCTATGAACAGCTGCGCGCGGTGTTTTCCAGATACCGTGCTGCCGAACCGAAGCTACGAAGTTGGGTATTGACCAGCCTCGCCGAAATGGCAGCCCGTGCCGGGATGGTATCGGAGGCGGAAGGACATTTTCGCGCGGCGCTCACTCTTGCTCCCGCAGATTATTACCTCCTTGGGGCGTATGCGGATTGTCTGCTGGACAACGGCCGCCCCCAAGATGTCGTCGCGCTGCTGTGGGATAAAGCCGCTGTAGACCCATTGCTGCTTCGCTACGCGCTGGCGTTGC
>Ga0306923_10003173_pt1 | contig 15362 bp, 10 predicted proteins | sample sta12Can44000108_FD_203841 | JGI IMG/M metagenome (GOLD analysis project Ga0306923, IMG submission 203841) | Lab enrichment of tropical soil microbial communities from Luquillo Experimental Forest, Puerto Rico - statanox.12C.anox.44.000.108 (v2)... | ecosystem: Environmental > Terrestrial >... | reverse complement strand
CGTCGGTGGTCTGCATGAGCGCGCCGCCGGCGGTCACGGATCCCTCGAAGACGAGGGGGTTCAGCTTCGCCCTGGCAGCGTACACGGCAGCCGTGTAGCCCGCGGGACCAGAACCGATGATGATGACGTCACGTACGTCAGTCACTGCATGCGCCCTTCTCAAGACTTGCAAGCCGTTCAACCGATCCTAGGGCGCGGAGATTCCCGGAGGCGTCCCGCCCGGTTAACCAGACGCGGGGAGAGACGCCGTCGTGATCAGCTCCGGGTTGCCGGCGGTGCAGCCCCGGCCGACCACCCACACGCGGTGGGCATCCGCGATCACGTAGACGGCTTGTCCTTGGTAGGTGGCCTGATCCACAAGACGGGGGGTCGCGTTCCCCATGAAGTGCGACACGCAGCCGATAAGCGCTCTCGATGGGGGCGAGCCACCAGCGCCGCCCGCCGCCGCCGCGCTGGACGCCGAACTGCTGGGCGCCGCCTGGCTCGGCACCGCGCCGGACCCAACGGACGTACCGCCGCTGGTGGCGTTCCGGGCGAGTGCGGTACCAACCTGGATGACGAGCGTCGCCTGTTCGTACTTCGTGCCACTTTCCACGACAAGGAACCGGGTCGGCAGAAGACCCTCCCTCGGCACCAGGTCTGCCGGCGATTTCGCCTTGCCCGCTGACCCGGAAACCGGGCCGGCGGCCTCGGGGTTGTTCACGGACCCTGATGCGGAGGCCGCGGCCCCGCTAGCCACGCTTGAGCTCGAAGAGCTGCTACTTGTCTGGCTGAGCAGATAGCCGAAGCCGACCAGCAGCAGGCACGCCGCCGCGGAGACAAAAACCATCGCCGGGCGGAAGTTGTGCCTGTGCGGACGGGAACCGCCACCGGCCGGAGCAGCCGCCTTGTGCGGGGCCGCGGCGGCCGGACTGGCCGGGGCCGCGGCGGCCGGGCCAGCCTGACGGGCGGCCGCTTCGGCGGCGAGCGCCGCCGTTATCTGCCGCTCAACGGCATCAGGCATGGGCGGAGCCGGCACCGATGCCAGGACCGTGCTGACCGTCGCGAGCTGGTCCGTGACTGACGCACAGCGCGCGCACGATGCGACGTGCGCCGCGAGCCGCCTGTCGCGGAAGCCACGGACGCGCCCGGCCTGATACCGGGCGAGCGCCTCCGCGTCAGGATGCCACTGCCCGCTCATTCGCCTCCTCCCTGCTCAGATGAGACGCCATCGGCGCCTGGCTGGTTCCCGGTCAGCGGCGAATTAGTGCGCAAATGCGAAAGATAGGGGAGCAGCCGGGCCCGGCCCCGAGCGCACCGGCTCTTCACGGTTCCCACGGACACGCCGAGGATTTCGGCCGCGTCGGCGACCGGATAGCCCATCATGTCGACGAGCACCAGTGCCATCCGCTGCTGTGCCGGCAGCATGCGGAGCGCGGCGTTGACGTCCAGCCGGGTCTCGATGGCGTCCGCGGCATCGCCCGCGCTGGCGGGCGCCCCGCCGATCCCGCCCGATGGCGAGCCAGCCAGAGACGGTCCCTGCATCGCGAGCGCCTCGAGCGCTTCCGGATCGCCCGACCAGCTGATGCTCCGCGTCGAGCGGCGGCGCAGCCGGTCGACGGCCGCGTTGACCACGATCCGGTGCAGCCACGTGGTGACCGCCGAGTCACCGCGGAAATCCGCGGCCCGCCGGAAGGCCGAGATCATCGCTTCCTGCAGCGCGTCGGCCGCGTCCTCCGGATCGCAGACGGTCCGCAGCGCGACCGCCCACAGCCGGTCCTTGTGCCGCGCGAACAGCGTGCCGAACGCATCAGGGTCCCCGGCGACGTGCCGCCGCAGCAGTTCGGCGTCGGACAGCTCAGCCGCGACAGAGCTGGTGCTCGCCGTGCTCGCGGCCGGGACGCTCGCGGCCGGAATGCTCGTAGCTGAAACGCTCGCGTCCGCGGCAGGGGTAGTGACGCCCCGCGCCAGCCTTCTCCGCCCCACCATAGGCGTGAACCGGTCGTCAGCCGGAGTTGGCGACGGCGGCGCCGCGGACGACGACGTTGTAGATCCGCGCCTGGTACTGCCCCGTTGAGTCCGGCATCGCGGGCAGGTTGCCCGTGAGCCAGATCAGCACATACCTGCCGGTCGCCGACGAGTTGATCGTGTAGACGTGGTCTCCGGACGCGGTCGCTTCAGGCGCCACCTTGGTGAAGTTGTTCAGCGCGGTCTTCGACATGGCGTTGGAGTTACCGAGGTAGATCTCCGCGGTCGTGCTGCCGTCCGTCCCGAACTGCACCTCTACCTGGTTCAGGCGGACCGCTCGGCCCATGTCGATGATGAGGCCCGTTCCCGACTTCAGGTTGCCGAACTTGGGATACGCCTTGTACGAGTCAGTAGCCCAGAACGTGCCGGGCTTGCTGTCGATGGCCAGCGGGGCGTCCGCCCCGTCCTCGTTGTCGGTGCCGAAGATGTTGAACGTGCTGTCACCCACCGGCGTGAGCACCGTCGACGCCGCTGGCGCGTTACTGGCCTTCGTCGACGGCTTACCGCCCGCCTGGTTGCCCCCCGACTTGTGCAGGCTGCTGCTGATGACCCAGCCTGTCGCCGCGACCGCCACGACTACGAGCGCTATGACCACGATGATCGCGGCACGACTCGCGCCGCCGCGCCTGGGGGTCTGATAATGCCCCTGGTAGGGAGGGGCCCCGCCACGGCGGTCTGGCAGCGACCAGGACCCCGGGTCGTCGGGGTTGGGCGGGTAGCCGCCCTGGTAGCCCCCGTAGCCGCCGTGATCCGGGTAGTCATACCTGGCCGGCGCCGGCTCGGGGAGCGGCACCGGAGGCGCCACGCTGCTCAGGGCATCGGCGAACGCGCCAGGTGTCGAGATCGGCTGTCCTTGCCGGCCCGGGCGCTGCAGCAGCGCGCGGCAGACTACGCCGTCGATGGCGGGGGACACGTCCGCGGTGACCTGCCGGGGCGTGCACACGGTCCCGTCGGCGTCGGAGGTCGGGGCGGGCGGCAGCCCGGTCGGCGACTCGCCTGGCCAGTAGCCGGTCAGCGCCGCGTACAGCAGCGCGGCCAGGTCCTTGGTGTCGGTGAGGGCGGGGTCACTCTCGGCCATCGCGATAAGGTCGTCGTCGGCCAGCGCCGCGTCGATGCCCAGCCCGGTGATCTTTACTCCGCTGCTGCGCGTCCAGCGCAGTGCCTGCGGGGTCAGCCGCAGGTGCGCCTGGCCCGCGGCGTGCGCTCCGGCCAGCGCGCGCGCGGCGTCGGCCATGAGGGCACACGCGCGACCGGGGTCAAGCGGGCCGTCGGCGAGCAGGTCGGTCAGCGTCTCGCCGCCCACCCACTCCAGCACCACATAAGCCTGGCCGCCGCCGTCCTCGACGTCGAAAACCTGCGCCAGCCTCGGGTCGGTGAGCCGGCTGGCGGCCCGGGCGGCGGTCACGACCTGCGGTATCCGCGGGAATCCTGGTGCGAACGTCAGCACGGACACGGGACGGGCGAGCGTCTCGTCCATCGCCTTCCACATGGTCCAGCCGCTGCCCGCGGCTACCTGGTCTACGAGCCGGTACCGTCCGGCGAGCCGGGTTCCGGGTTCAGAAGTGAACGTGCTCATACGCAAGCGCCAAGAGTGGGGCCGCTCTCGGCCTCCTTCCAGCCCCGGATGTCCACGGTCGCCGTGCGGTTCTCGCCGCGGGTATCTCTCATGCTAATGTGCGGCGCCAACCGGGCACCGGCACCCCGCGACCAGTCCCGAAGGGACCGTCTCACCGTTATATGCGAATAGCTTCAATGTCTCATACCCCGATACGAAGTGTGCGACATGAGAAGGCGCGCATACCGCACTTGTTCCAGAATTCGTCATCCGCCTGTCACTACCCGCCGACCTCACCGTGACCCCATTGTCGCTGATTTGTTATGTAACCTCGCGAATCGGCCGGTGACGGACCGCATCAGGATGCGGAACTCCTCGATACCGAGCACCCTCGCGCAGATGGCGTAAAGCAGCAGTGCGCCGCCGCCGCCGATGACCGTGCTTACCAGGCCGTACATGACGCCGGGCGCATGCAGCACGGAACCGACGACGTTCATCACCACGAAAGCGAAAATGAGTCCGGGCAGTGTGGCCAGGAACATGCGGACCAGGCTGCGCGTGATCCGCCAGCCGTCCAGGCTGCCCACCCGGCGCAGCAGCAGCGGCCAGGCGAGCACCGCGCCGGTCAGCGTGACGACGACGTAGGCGGCGGCGAGGCCGATCACCACCTGTCGTGGTGGCAGGACGGTCAGCGCGATCAAGGAGCCGATCACGCCGACCACGAGCATCACCATGCCGATGATGGCGGGGGTGCGGTTCTCGTGGAACGAGTAGAACACTCGCAGCTGGAGCTGGGTGAGCATGAACGGCACCAGGCCGAGCGAGAACATCCCGAACACCTCGCCGATGTACCGGGCTTGCTGCGGCGAGGTACTCCCGTGCGCGAAAAGGAACTCGCAAAGTGGCGCGCCCAGCACGCCGAGGAAGACCGCCGCGGGCACCACGATGACCGACGCGAGCCTGACTCCGGTCGAGAAGTCGTCCCTGACCAGGGAGTACCGGCGGTCGCTGGCATGGCCGCTCATCCGCGGCAGCAGCGCGCTGATCACGGAGATCCCCACGACCGCGTACGGGAGCTGGAACAGCTGCCAGGCGTACGAGTAGGTGGAGAATCCATTCCCGCCCGCCGCCTGGGCGGCGTTCGCGACCCGCTGCGCCACCAGGTTGCCGGCCCACTGCGAGGCCACGTAGCCGAGCATCCAGCCGGCCATGTGACCGATCTGGCTGATCTCCGCCCGGCGCAGGTCCCACCGCAATCGCATGCTGAACCCGGCGCGGCGCAGCACCGGGAACAGCGCGATCGACTGGATCACGATGCCGAGCGTGGTGCCGATGGCCAATAGCTTTACACCTGCGGGGGAGATGGTCTGCGAGGTGCGATGCAGTCCCTCGGTGACGACGAACAGCCCGCCAACGGCGATCACGACCACGTTGTTGATCACTGGCGTCCACATGTTCGCGCCGAACCGCCCGCGCGTGTTCAGGATCGCGCCGAGCAGCGAGTCCATCCCGTAGAAGAAGATCTGCGGGATGAAGAAGTACGCGAAGATCACCATCAGGTGGTGCTGAGCGTCGAGCTCGGGCGTCCCCTTGATGTTCCCGCCGTAGAGGTTGACCAGTGGCTCCGCCAGCATGGTCGCGACGACGGTAACGGTGAGCAGTGCGACCACGCCGACTGTGTAGATCCGCTCGGCGTACGCCTCCCCGCGGTCGGGATCCTCTTTGGCGGCCTTGACCAGGAGCGGTACCACGACGCTCGTGAAGATGCCGCCGAGCATGAGGTAGTAGATGGTGTTGGGCAGCGTGTTGGAGTTGTTGTATGCGTTGGCGAGGCTCGCGGTGCCCAGCGCGTACACGAACACGAACGTGCGCAAGAACCCGGTGAGCCGGGACGCGAGCGTTCCCAGCGCCATCACCTGGCTGGATCGAGCCAGGTTCGGCTGCGTGTCGACGGCCTGCCGCGGCCCGGTGCCGGGAACCGGCACATCGAGAATGCTGGTGCGGTTTCCCCCGCCGTCCGGCGGCCGCTGCCTATCGTGCGCGCCGCGCCCCGGCGTGTCCGGCCGCGGCGGCACCTGCGGCAGGTCGAACGGCTGCGTGTAGTCCTGCGGGTACCCCGCGGGCGCCGGCGGCAGGAACGCGGTCGGCGGCGGCAACGCCGCGCGCCGGCTGGCGTCTGGCGGCGGCAGGTAACCCTCTCGCGGCGTGAAAGTGGGGCGGGGCCGACCATCCCCGCGGCCGTCCCCGCGGCGCGCCGCGCCGTGCCGCCCGCGGCGCTGCTGCTCGCCGCCCTGGCGCTGCTCGCCGCCCTGGCGCGGCGTGAAGGTGGGCCGCGCGGCCGCGGGCTGAGAGTGCGCGGGCTGGGCCGGAGCGGGCTGAGAGTGCGCGGGCTGGGCCGGAGCGGGCTGAGAGTGCGCGGGCTGGGACGGCGCCCCGTACGGATGCGATTCCGGCGGCGGTGCGGGCGGCCGCGGCGTGAACGACGGACGGGGCGGCGGCGGATCCTCTTCGGGCGAAGGCGGGCCGGGGGGCCGGGTCGGCCTGGTCATCCGGTGCCTCCAGATCTGCCATCAGCTTTGCCGTCAGCCTGCGACCGGCGGATCCATCGCGCCACAGACGCCAGCACCAGCACCCCCAGCGCCGCGGCGATGAGCACGAGCAACGCCCGTCCGTACCGCGTCACCTGGACACTCAGCGACAGTGCCGTCCAGGGCAGCGGCGATCCGTTCTTTGTCACCAACTGTAGCTGCATCGTGGTGGTCTGGATGGCGGTCGACTGCACTGACATCCGCACGGTGGGCGTCGTCCCCGGCGGGACCGTCATCAGTTCCAGCTTGCCCACCGATAGCTGACTGCCGGCGGGCAGCGTGGCCACCACCCTGACCTGCACGGCCCACGACAGCAGGTTCTGCACCGACACGGGTGTCTCACCGGAGGTCCCGGCAAGCAGCAGCTTCTTGCCGGTGATGATCTTCACCTGTTTCAGGGAGTTGGTCAGGTAGTCGCCGAGCTGGGTCAGCGCCAGCGACCCTCTGACCGAGCCCGCGCCACGCCAGGCGACCGATGTGGTGGCGGCCACCGCCGCGTCGTAGGTCTGCAGCAGGCTCTGGCTCGGCTGGTAGAGCAGGTCCTTGAACAGTGCGAGGTTCTCGTTGACCGCGCGGACCTGGTTGAGGTAGTCCTCGCCGAGTTCAGCCTTGCTGACCCGATGGCCGGGCGGTGATCCGTGGCTCTTCAGGTGGCTGGCGGCCGCGGCGAGACTGGATAGCCCCACCTTGCGCAGCCACGGTGCCTTGAAGGTGAGCGCGAGCAGTTTCGTGGCCTCCGCCGCCGGCGGGTTCCAGTGCCGCGGCGGCGCGACGACCACCGAGCGCGTCAGCGACGGCGCCTCGGCGAGGATCATCGCGGTCTCGGCGAGGTAATCCTGCACGGCCCGGAACTGCGCGGCGGCCGATGAGCCCGCGGGCGCCGACCCGATGATCGAGGTCAGCTGCGAGTCGGCCATCAGCACCCCCATGGAGGTGCCGATCCCCGTAGTGGTCCGGCCGAGCGCGTTGTCGTATGGCCCGGCTGTGGAAGGCAGCGCACCGCTCGCCAGCACGGCGGTCCGGATCCCGCCGTCGCGGGCGAGGCTGGTGAGCACGCTCGCGTCCGCGGTCCCGTCCGCCAGCCACGCGGTCCCGCCGTCGCCAGTCCCCGCCCCATTTGTCCCGAACGTACCCGGCAGTATCTTGCCCGCCACCGACTTTCCGACGTGGTAGGCCGCCCGCAGGTTCTGGTCCAGGCCGGCATGAGTCAGCGCCGAGACGTCGGCGTCGGCGTACGGGGTGGCGAACATCTCGGAGTTCGCGGTGTCGGCGCCCAGCTCGGAAAGCCACTTGCTCGCGGCGGTGCTCGGCAACTCGGGAACCCGGTCCGTGCACGCCGCGCTGCCGCCGACGTAGTACTTCTTCGTCATCACTGTCGCGTCGGAAAGAAGCGCCGGGTCGACCGCCCAGGTCAAGTGGTCCTGCAGCGTCCACTCTCCACCGGTGGCCAGCAGCGTCCCAAGCCGCCCCCGCGGGCCGAGGCGGCCGGCTAGCGAGTTCGTGGCCAGCGTCTGCCAGCACGCGCCTTGCTGCGGCTGGTCGATGAGTGGCCAGACCCATCCGATGTTCAGCGGCTGGGGCCTGCCGGTCGCGGGCCAGAACGGCAGGAACGTCTTGTCGGTCGCGGCGGCGGCGGACACGCTCGAGGTGGCCTGCACCTCGAGCGGGTAGACGCCGAAGAACTGATACGCCGCCAGGGCGGGACGGAAGGAGACCGTCCAGCGGACGGTCGCGCCGCTGGCCAGCGTCGCGGGGAGCGTATCAGGCACCCCTGCGGGGACCAGGAAAAGCGTGGTGCTTCCGCTGGTGAAGCCGTCCATCTCCGAGCGGTAGCGCATGTATTGCGACGAGGTCAGCAGCTGGACGACGAGGCCCGTGATGGCCGAGCCGGTATGGTTAGTCAGCGTCCCGGATACCTTGACAGTCGAGGTCGGGGTCGCGAAGTTGGGGCTCACACGGTCGATCGAGATGGTGAGCCGGTGTGAGGCAGCCGCTTCCGTTCGGAATGATTGCTGGTGGACTTCCTGGCCGAATGCCTGCACGGCTGGTGCGGCGAGCAGCGGGCCGGCGAGGGCGAGGAAGACAGCGATCAGGGTACGAACGACTGTGCGCACGCTTCGCATGCTACGGCCGTTCGCCGGAAAGGATTGGGCTAGATAGCCTCAATGCCCGTGTCAGACTTCACCTCCGCACCCCTGCCCAGCCCGGACCAGCGTAAGGCGGCCGCGGCCCTGCTGCGTACGTTCACGCCCGGCGCGGCCGAACTCGGCGAGCTGTTCGCGCGGGCCGGGCACGAGCTGGCGCTCGTCGGCGGATCCGTGCGTGACGTGTTCCTCGGCGGCCGTCCCGAGGGTGACCTCGACATGACTACCGACGCGGTGCCGGAGCGGGTGCTCGCGATCACCAGGAAGTGGGCCGACAAGACGTGGACGGTGGGAATCGATTTCGGCACCGTCGGCCTGCGCAAGGGCGACGACATCTTCGAGATCACCACCTACCGCAGCGAGTCGTACGGGCCGCGGTCGCGCAAGCCTGATGTGACGTACGGCACGTCGCTCGAGGAGGATCTGGCCAGGCGCGACTTCACGATCAACGCGATGGCCGCGCGGCTGCCGTCATACGAGCTCGTCGACCCGTTCGGCGGCCTCGCGGCACTGCGCGAGCGGGTAATCCGCACGCCGGGACGGCCGGAGGACTCGTTTTCCGATGACCCCCTGCGGATCATGCGGGCCGCGAGGTTCGCCGCCAGGCTGGGGTTCGCGGTCGCCGACGACGTCCTGGCGGCGATGGGCACGCAGGCGTCGCGCCTGCAGATCGTCTCCGCCGAGCGGATCAGCGACGAGCTGACCAAGCTCATGCTGACCCGGGACCCGGCCTACGGGATCGACCTGCTCGTCCGCACCGGGGTGGAGGACCAGGTGCTGCCCGAGATCTCCGCGCTGCGCATGGAGGTGGACGAGCACCACCGGCACAAGGACGTCTACACCCACAGCCTTATCGTGCTCAGGCAGGCGATCGACCTGGAACCGGAGTACGGGCTGTCCGGCGATCTCGTGCTCCGGCTGGCGGCCATCCTGCACGACATCGGCAAGCCCAGGACCCGGACCATGCTGCCCGACGGCAAGGTCGCGTTCCACCATCACGAGGTGGTCGGGGCGAAGATGGCGCGCAAGCGGCTGACCGAGCTGCGGTTCAGCAAGGATGTCGTCAACGACGTCGCGAAGCTCATCGAGTTGCATCTGCGGTTCCACGGTTACGGTGACGGCGAGTGGACGGACTCGGCGGTACGCAGGTACGTGACCGCGGCGGGGCCGCTGCTGACCCGGCTGCACGTGCTGACGCGCGCGGACTGCACGACGCGGAACGCGCGCAAGGCCGCGCGGCTCGCGGCCGACTATGACACGCTCGAAGCCCGCATCGAGGTGCTGCGCGAGCAGGAGGAGCTGGACAAGATCCGGCCAGAGCTCGACGGGCAGGAGATCATGTCGCTGCTCGGCCTGAAGCCGGGGCCGCTGGTCGGGAAGGCATGGAACTACCTGCTCGAGCTGCGCCTGGAGGAGGGCGAGCTCGGCCGGGAACGGGTCACCGCTGAGTTGCTGCGGTGGGCAAAGCGCGAGGGGATCCACCCGCCGCCGACGCCCGGATCGTGAGCGCGGCGTAGGCGGCCCCGGCGGCCAGGTAGAGCGCGCCGATCGTCAGCGCCAGCGGGTAGGACTTGCCGGTGTCCGGCATGAACGGCACGGCGAGCGCGGGGCCGACCACCCAGGCGGCGTTGTACAGCATGTCGTATATCGAGAAGACCCGGCCCAGGTAGGCGTCGTCCACCTCCTGCTGCACGGTGGTGTCCACGCAGATCTTGACGCACTGCGCGGACAGGCCCATCCCGAAGCCGAGGATGAGGAACGGGATCTGGCTGAACGTCGGGCCCAGCGTGATCGTGAGCACCCCGCCGAGGGCGAGCCAGAGCGTGATCCATACGTCCTTGCTCGTTCTCTTGACGCCCTGCGGGGTTATCACGGCCGCCAGGCCGAAGCCGACCGCCGACGTGATCACCAGCAGCGTCGCGTGGCCGAGGGCCTTGTTCCCGTTGCCGCTGTGGAAGAAGTAGTTCCGGTAGAGCAGCAGCCCCATGATGAGCAGCGTGCCGTACAGCGTCCGGTGCACGAAGACGGCGCCGAGCGCGTACGCCGCCTTCCGTCGCTGGCCGAGGTGCTTGAGGCCGTTCACCAGACCCACGGCGACGTCCTTGAGGTCGGACGCGATGCTCGAGCCGTCGCCCGGCAGTCGCTCTTCGGCGGCCCGCCGCGGGCCGAGCAGGTCGCGCGCCATCCGTGTGCCGAGCAGCCCGGCGGCCAGGTAACAGGCGCCGCCGAACCACAGCGTCGCCGCGGAGCCGGCCAGCCCGCCGCCGGTAAGGAAGTGGACTCCCAGGCCGACCACGCCGCCGATGAACCCGACGATCGTGCCGGAGGTGGGCGCGACCGCGTTCGCCATGACCAGCTTGTCGGGTCTGACCACGTGGGGGGTGCCCGCGCTGATCGCGCTAAGGAAGAACCTGTTCACGCCGAGCACCGCGAGGGCGCTGATATACAGCGGGACCCCGGTATGCCCGGTCAGCACGATGAACCCGGTGACGACCACCATGGCGGCCCTGATGAGCGCTCCCCAGACGATGATCTGCCGCCGTGACCAGCGGTCGATGAAGACCCCGGCGAACGGCCCGATCAGCGAGTAGGGCAGGTAGAGCACGGCGAAGGCGTCCACCGCGGCGGCCGGGTCGGGGAACGTCTGCGCGCTGAAGAACGCGTAGGCCGCGAACCCGGCGTTGAACACGCCGTCGCCGCCCTGCGACACCAGACGGGTGGCGAACAGCTTGCGGAAGTCCCGTTCGGCGAGCACGACCCGCAGATCGCTGCCGAAGGAGGACCGCCGCTGGCGCGACTCGTCGTCGCCGACTTTAACACCAGCACCACTGGCACCGTCCAGCGCTGGAGTCCCTGGTTCCGCCCCTTCGGACACCCGTTCAGCTTAGTGCCGCCCATTAGGGGAACGCCCGCGCCGAACGGCCGAGGACCGGTGTCGGGTTAGCTGTCCTCCACGGCGTCGCCCTCCTGGCGGCGGCGCCGGGAAGTCATCTCACCATTCGGACACTTCCGGGCACTTATGGCGCTGAACCGGCATTTTCTGGGTCATGTTGTCCATATTGTCCACGGGTTTAGCGCCATAAGTCGGGGAGGGGTATCGCTGGGCGAGAACCAAGGCGGCGGGCCGGAAACCACATAGGTCTCCGGCCCGCCGTGCGCGGTGGAAGCGAGCGGCTAGCGCTCGACCTCGCCGCGGATGAACTTCTCGACCAGGTCGCGGCAGACGTCGTCGCCGAACTGCTCCGGCGGCGACTTCATGAAGTAGGAGCTCGCCGAGATGACCGGGCCGCCGACGCCGCGGTCCTTGGCGATCTTCGCGGCGCGGATCGCGTCGATGATGACGCCCGCGGAGTTGGGCGAGTCCCAGACCTCGAGCTTGTACTCCAGGTTCAGGGGCACGTCACCGAACGACTTGCCCTCGAGACGGACGTAGGCGAACTTGCGGTCGTCGAGCCACGGCACGTGGTCGGACGGCCCGATGTGCACGGCGGCCTTCTCCATCTCGTGCGGCACCTGGGAGGTGACCGCCTGCGTCTTGGAGATCTTCTTGGACAGCAGGCGGTTGCGCTCCAGCATGTTCATGAAGTCCATGTTGCCGCCGAAGTTCAGCTGGTAGGTGCGCAGCAGTTCGACGCCGCGGTCCTCGAACAGCTTGGCGAGCACCCGGTGCGTGATGGTCGCGCCGACCTGCGACTTGATGTCGTCGCCGACGATCGGGACGCCGGCCTCGGCGAACTTCGCCGCCCACTCCGGGTCGGAGGCGATGAACACCGGCAGCGCGTTGACGAACGCCACCTTGGCGTCGATGGCGCACTGCGCGTAGAACCGGTCCGCCTGCTCGGAGCCCACCGGCAGGTAGCAGACGAGCACGTCGGCTTGCGCCTCGCGCAGCGCCGCCACCACGTCCACGGGCGGGTCGTCGGACTCGGTGATGATCTCCCGGTAGTACTCACCGAGGCCGTCAAACGTGTGACCGCGCTGCACCGTCACCCCGGTCGGCGGCACGTCGGCGAACTTGATCGTGTTGTTCTCGCTGGCGAAGATCGCCTCGGAGAGGTCGATGCCAACCTTCTTGGCGTCGACGTCGAAGGCGGCGACCACCTCGACGTCCGACACGTGGTAGTCGCCAAACCGCACGTGCATGAGGCCTGGCACACGAGCCGCGTCGTCGGCGTCCTTGTAATACTCAAGGCCCTGGACGAGCGAACTCGCGCAGTTGCCTACCCCCACGATGGCGACGCGCACCTTGTTTGGAGACACTGCACCCATCAGGATGACTCCTTCTCGCTTCCGCGATCTATGTCGGTCTGGCCCGCTGGCGGGTAGGGTCCGCCCTCGGCCTCTGACCGCCGTTCCGAGGCGATCAGTTCGTTGAGCCACCGCACCTCGCGCTCCACCGACTCAAGGCCGTGTCGCTGGAGTTCAAGGGTGTAGCTGTCCACCCGCTCCCTGGTGCGCGCGAGCGCCGCGCGCACTCCTTCCATCCGGTCTTCGAGCCGGCTCCGCCTGCCCTCAAGGATCCGCAGCCGGATGTCTGCCCTGGTCTGGCCGAAGAACGCGAAGTGGACGCCGAATTCGTCGTCCTCCCAGGTTCCGGGGCCGGAATCGGCGAGCAGGTCCTGCAGCCGCTCTTTGCCCTCGGCCGTCAGCCGGTAGACGATCTTCGACCGGCCGGCGCGGCCGGCCCGCGCGGGCGCGCCTGGCCGGGCGCTTTGCCGTGCGTCCGCGGCGGGCTCGTCGCCTTCCTTGGCGATCAGCCCCTCGGCGTACAGCTTGTTCAGGCAGGGATACAAGGTGCCGTAAGAGAGCGCGCGGAACGTGCCCAGCAGCATGTTGAGCTGCTTGCTGAGCTCGTAGCCATGCATGGGCGTCCGATGCAGCAGCCCTAGTACGGCGAACTCGAGCACGCCAGTCCGGTTGCGGCCCACGGCATCCCCCAGGCGGGTAGGATTTGTATGTATCAGGCCGATATCTCTGACCGATATCTCGGTTCGATATATCGAGCACAACGGTCACAGCATATGCAACCGTTTCTGATCCGGCAACCGCTTGTTCATATAGCGGTCCGGGCTCGGCGGGGCCGGACCGCCCGACGTACCCTGAGGAGCATGGCCTCTCGACGATCGGTTGTGGACTACGGGCTTGCCCGGCGGGCGACACTGGCGTCAGTGCACGCGGGGAACACCACTGTCGCCGACGTCTGTGACGCTCACCCGTACCTCTTGCGCGCCGCCAAACACCACGGAGAGCCGACCGACGTCCGGTGCCCGATCTGCCGCAAGACCAACCTGACGCACGTCACCTATGTGTACGGGGATGAACTCGGTCAGTACGCGGGGCGCGTCAAGCGAGGACCCGAACTGACCGAGATGGCGGCCGAATACAGCGAATTCCGCGTCTACGTGGTCGAGGTCTGTCAAAGTTGTGGCTGGAACCACCTCGCTACGTCTTACGTGCTCGGAACTGGCGAGCCTCCAGCACGCCGCGGACGTCGTGCGCGAAGCGGCCAGTAATGCGGCCAGCAGGTAACGCGTAGCCCGGACGTTCCGCTTACGTCACGAAGGCTTGTGCCGAACTAGCCAGGTTGGGTCAGCGCAGCATGTAACGTGTGGGATCGGTGGGGTCTGGCTGCCCCGCTTTTCGCGTGGTGCGCGCCTGACCAGGCCTGACGAGGAACCCAGCCAGGAACGGGCCGGATGGCTCGTTCACAGCCACAGCGAGGACGTGTGAGTAGCAACGACTTTGACGGGCCGTACGGGTCCGCTGGGGGGCGGGGAGCTGAGGATAACGCCGGCGGCACGCAAGTGGCGGGCCGCAGCGGCGAAGGCGACCGTGATAGCTACGCGCGTGGAAACGGTAACGGCAAGGGCAAGTACCCCGACCCGGAAGGCTGGGCCCGTGACGGGTTCTGGCGCGACTCGAGCATCGACTCGGACTACGAGACCGGGCTGAACGGTGCCGTCCGCCCGTCTGACGGCGGCCAGCGCGGCCAGGGTGACCCTGGCTACAGCTACTGGTCCGACGAGAAGGGCTGGGAGAACTCCCCAGGCGGCGGTGCCAAGGCAGGGAACGGGGCCACCCGGGTTGATTCGTCCGCGACGCGGGCGGAGTACGGCGCGGGCTACGGCGCCAACGGCTACGGCGGCGGCGCCAATGGACCCGGTGGCAACGGGACCGGCCGCAACGGGACGGGCGGGGACGGGACGGGCTATTACGGCGGCGGCGCGGGGCGCGGTCGCCAAGGAGCCGGCGGCCCTGGCGGACCCGGCGGTCCCCGGCGCCCCGGCGGACCCGGCGGCCCTGGGCGCAGGCCGGGCAAGATCAAGGGCAGCTGGTGGCGGCGCTGGACGTGGAAGAAGGTGCTCGGCCTGGTCGGCGCGACGTTCGCCGTGTTCCTTCTCCTCGTGGTCGGCGCTTACTACTACGCGTACAGCAGCACTCAGATCCCGACCGCGCTCGCCGCCGGCATCCTGGACCAGAACTCCACCGTCTACTACAGCGACGGCACCACGCCGATCGGCACGTTCAGCGTCGATAACATCCACCGGCAGCTCCTGAACTTCGGTCAGATCCCGAAGACCATGCAGGATGCCGTCCTGGCGGCTGAGGACCGCAGCTTCTGGACCGAGGGCGGTATTTCCCCCACCGGCATCCTGCGCGCGGCCTACAACGACCTCACGAGCAGCGGGGGCAGCCTCTCGGGCGGCTCCACGATCACTCAGCAATTCGTCCGGAACTACTACAGCAGCAGCGCCATCGGCACGCAGCAGACCGTCAGCCGGAAGATCAAGGAGATCTTCGTAGCGCAGAAGCTGGCCAAGGAGAAGTCCAAGCAGTGGATCCTGGCCAACTACCTGAACACGATCTTCCTCGGCGACCACGCCTACGGCGTCGCGGCCGCGGCGCAGATCTACTTCGGTGTCCCGGTGACCAAGCTGACCGTCGCCCAGGCGGCGGTCATCGCGGCGATCATCCAGCAGCCGTCGACTTACCCGCTGCCGCAATATCGTTCGCAGCTAACAACACGCTGGCACTACGTGCTGACCGGCATGGCGTCGATGGGCGACA
>Ga0306923_10003172_pt1 | contig 15363 bp, 15 predicted proteins | sample sta12Can44000108_FD_203841 | JGI IMG/M metagenome (GOLD analysis project Ga0306923, IMG submission 203841) | Lab enrichment of tropical soil microbial communities from Luquillo Experimental Forest, Puerto Rico - statanox.12C.anox.44.000.108 (v2)... | ecosystem: Environmental > Terrestrial >... | reverse complement strand
CAGCCGCTGGGCGGCCGCCGCCTTGGCGACGGTGTCCGCCGCGACATCGTCGAAGACGATCGCGGCGGCGTCGGCATCGGCGAGGCAATAGTCCAGCTCCTCGGGCTTGATGCGCCAGTTGAGCGGCGTCACGACGATGCCGGCGAACTGGCAGGCCCAATGCAGGCTCGCCATTTCGAGCCGGTTCTGCAGGATGACAGCGAGACGGTCGCCGCGCTTGAGGCCGAGCACGGTCAACCCGCCGGCGACGCGCCCGATCTCCTCATACCAGGACACATAGCTGAGCCGCCGCTTGCCGTCGGCGATCGCTGTCACGTCGGGGCTGCGCTCAACCGCGGCAAGAAGCGTTCGACCCAGATCAAACATTGGAACAGCATAATCTTCCGCCGGGGGGCAGAGGCAAGCGGACGATTTAGATTGACGGCGGCCCCCTAGGGTAGTGATTCGGCTGTCCAGAAGCCTTGGGCGACGGCACGCTTCCGGCAGCACCCGCACGTGATCCAGCCGATGCGCCTCTTCCTCCGCTATCAGCATCAACTTGGCGATGGCCACGTTCTGACACTGCGCAGCAGACCGAGAGCAATGTGCGTCTTGCCAGTGCCGCTGTTGCCGACCGCGATCGCGTTCTCTCAGCGAGCAATGTATTCGCCGCGGGCGAGATCCAAAACCGCTGCCGCAGCCGTTGCGCCCGCACGTAGTCCTTAACGATCGTGATCCCGCCGGCATAGCCGTGCTCGTCGCAAAGCCGCTCAAAGATACGCTCCGAGGTACGCCGCTGCTTTTGCGGCCACCCTCATCCGCCGCCAGGATCTCATCGATGATCCCAGTAAAGGGCTCCAGTTTCGGACGCGCCGGCTCCGCCGATACCCGGGGGGCACCGAAAACGCCAGCATCTTGGCCACCGTCCGCGGGTCAATCCCAAAACGCAGCGCCGCTTCCCGCCGGCTCACGCCTGCAATCTGAACCGCAAAGCGAACCCGAGCGTAAGGCTCCACGCCCTTCATCTCTTGGCCCCCTGCCGCTTTCCGACAAAGGCCATCTGCTGCCGGATTTTTAATCCGGCGCTGCCGGTCCGCCCGGCCGCTTCAGTGAGCGATTTTTGCTCCGGCGCTTACACGAAAATGGCTACCGGAGGCGTCGACGGTCTCAACGCTCTTCAACTCAGCGAAACGACCCATTAAAGTACGCGTATGGGCACGGAGACGCTCACCATAGGGAGGGCGGTACAATGAGTTCTGATACGCCGATCAGAGACTTCCCCGGTTCTTCGAGTGAGTACGCCGGCAAGCGGGAGGGCGCTGCCGAGGCGGCGCACGACCATCTGACGGAAGAAGTATCTAGCCTTCGCGCTGAGATGACAAAAATACACGATGTCCTGTCAAAGGTTGTTTCAGAAGCGGGTGGGCAGGCAGCGCGAACCGCACGCAGCGTCGGTCAGGCGGTCGCGTCACAAGTAGGATCGACGGCCACTGGCCTGGCCAGCACCGGCGCCGACATTGCCTCCTCGGCAACCGATCAGCTCAAGTCATTTGCCACCGAACTCGAGGGGATTGCGCGCAAGAATCCGCTCGGGGCTCTCGCCGGGGCACTTGCTCTCGGAATTGCAATTGGGCTGATCGTGCGCGGCCGTGGCTGATGCTGCAACTGGTACTGCGCCTTCTGGGAGTGGACATCGAGCATAAACTCGCCAAGATAGGCTCGCAAATCGAAGAATTCAGGGCACGGACCACCCGCCAGATAGCCGAGCAGATTAAACAGACCGGCTTGGTGGTTGGCTTTGCCCTCGTCGGCACCGGTGCCGCCGTCGCTACGTTCATTATCGCGCTTGTCGGGCTCTATCGGTGGGTGGACCTGTACAAAGGGCCATTTGCAGCGCTCGCTGCTGTGGGCGCGGTGACGGCACTTTTGGCAGCTGGTATGTTCGTGCTCGCTTCTCGGGGCAAACCTCCGGAGACAGCATCTCGCGTTGCCAGAGGTGGGCGTTTAACTGCTGCGCCGCCGGAGCTTTCTGCCTCACAACCCTGGCCTGTGTCGGCGGCACTGTCCGCTGCCGTGCCCTCGCTGCCGCCGAACGCGTCGGTCGTCGACGTCCTGACGCACCGGGTTTCGACGCGCGTGGCCGGTGCGGGCGACGAGACCATCGATGCTGCAGTTCATCTTATGCGCAACGGATCCAGATCCGTTCTATTTGGAACATTGGCGGTCGTCGCGCTGGTCGGCGTAGTGATCGGTCGCCGCCGGTGACCTGGCGGCGATGCGCGCATCAATTCGGGTCCCCGTTCCGCCCGGCATCTGGCGGGGTAAGGCGTTGCTGCGGCTCTTGCTGCTGCTGGTCGCCGCTGCCGTGGTCGCTGCATTTGCGTCGAGATTTGGTGTCTCTCACGATTATGCCTACCTGCACGCGTCGCTGTTGTCGGGAGTTTCCGGCGGGCACTACCACACTCTGGCCACACGCCTGGCGGCGCGAGCCCAACAAAAACACGGCAGCCTCGCCGTCGTGTCGACGCAAGGCTCGGTCGAGAACATCACTCGACTGACCCAGGCTGGGCGGGGCTGCGTTCCCGCTTTCGCCCTGGTGCAGGACGGCATGCCCGTGCCGACAGATGCAGGCCTCGAAATGTTGGGTCGGCTCCCCGAGCCTGAATCGCTGCTGCTTCTCGGTCGGCACAACCACGCGCTTCTCAACTTCGCCGATCTGCACAACGCATCGATCGGAATCGGCCCCGAGGGTTCGGGCACAGCCTATCTCGTGCGTCAGCTATTTGAGGATCCTGATCTGCGGGGGTTGGGTGTCCGGCTATCTAATCACGACCTGGAGGACCAGGCGCGCCTGGTCGGCGAGGGAAAGTTGGATCTCGCTGCCTTCGTGATGCAAGAGGATGCAGAGCTAATACGGACTGTCATCAACGAGTACGATCTGGATATCGCGACCTTTCAGGATCTCGAGGGCCTGGTGGCGCGGCACCCCTGGCTAGCTCTAGGGCACATTCCGGCAGGACGCTACGATCTGGTGCGCTCGACGCCCGCAGCGGATAAACCGGTTATCCGAGTCGAAACCTTGGTGGTGGCTAACCCGTGCGCTCGGCGAGCAGAGCGAATTGCCCTGCTGATGTTGCTGAGTGCTGAGCTGCCAGGATTTGTCCAAGCCAATCCGCCGAAATATTCCTACTCGGCCACCGCGTTGCCGCTTGCTACCGAGGCACGCCAATACTTTATCAAAGGTGAGCCAGAACTCGCTGATATATATTTCCCGTGGCTTGTCGACCTCATGTCGCCGGCGTACTGGGTTTACCTGGTCATGGCGGCAACAATACTATTCAACGCGTTGAAAGGATTCAGCCGGTTTCGGCTTTGGCGGATCGATGCTATGCGCGAAAAATTAGAGGAACTGCTCAAAGAACTCACTGATCCGGATCTAACACATGCACAAATTAGGGCATTTCCCGGCGGAGATTTATTGACTAGACCCGGCGCGTGTGCTGTCGCCGAGAACATCCGAGATCAGTTGGTGCAACTGCGCGCTCGCTGTCAACACTATGCAAGCTCCATCGTTACTCCGATGGGTGATGAGATGTTCTACCGCTATCAAGAATCACTGATTGACGAAGCGACGACTACTCTGGCGCTGTTGCTCGAACGGAGGGCAGGCGATGTCAACTCGCCCGCAGCTTGATCAACCCACGGATCCGAGGAAAATTCTTAGTCCTTGCGCATGTGCTTTCCAGCGGGTCTGAGCCCCGCGCAGCTGTACAAGAGTGGGAGTTGCGAGCTGCAAAACTACGTCAATTCTTTAGTCAACGCCAATAGACCCGCAGCCATTCGAAGCGCGCTTGCCCCGTCTCTCGTCGGCAGGCACTGCATTTCCATTTCGTCGGAAATAAACAGGAGCGTATCAATTACCTCTTGATAGGTTCGCCTCACGAGAGCGAGCGTTTCTTCTTTAGATAACGGAGATAACGGTTCCGCCATGACTGTTAACTCAACCCGAAACCGTTATTGGGTGCGTGGAATAGTAGCGCTTTGCGTGCATCCGCCAGAGTGTTGGATGTACCGAGTGTGTTCCATTTCTCGGGATTGCTCCTGGTTTGGGACTGCAGCTCGTATGCCACTACTCTCGATCCATCTCTGAACACGCTGGTCCATTCCACAATTCGATATTTCTCTGCCTTCATCGTCGCATTTCGTGACCAAGCGTCCAGAACGCTCACATGAGAGCATACACGCATAGGAGGGTTAAGATCCGGTGAAGTCTGATTGATGCGGCGGCTGAAAGACGCTCGCCGGTTGCTTCAGGCGGGCTGCCGGCGCAGCGCCATGAAGCAGAGCGGTCTGAAGCCCCGCTGGTTGGAGGTCGCACCTCGCCGATCGGAGCCAACACCAGCCCACGTCGGCAAGCGGGGATCTCCACAAGGGTTCACCATTAACACAGCAAAGTGGCTCCGATCGCGATTCTTTGGTTTCCCCGCATCGTTAATTTTTGTTATCGTCGTGATCCGCCGTCAGGAACTCGTCCGACGGGAGCGGGTCGGACCGGATATCAAGCACCTCGCCGGGCACAGACACAGATTTCTGTCGGGGTGACCGTGGAATCTCCTCAAACCGAAGACGGCCGCACCCGCGAACAGGCCGGTGAGGCAGTCCTTCCTCTCCTGGCCGAAGAAGTCACGGTCTCAAAGCAGACCGTGGAAACAGGCCGTGCTCAGGTCTCGAGGATCACTCATGAGCGCGAGCAGTTGATCGACGAACTGCTGGCGCACGATCTGGTGGAGATCGATCGGATCCCGATCAACCGGAAAATCGACACGATGCCGTCTGTCAGAGAAGAGGGCAACACCGTCGTAATTCCGATTGTCGAGGAGGTGCTCGTGATCGAGCGCCGCCTGCTCCTGAAGGAGGAGGTACGCGTTAGGCGAGTGCGCTCGACAGAGAGGCACCGGGAAAGCGTCACCCTTCGCTACCATGAAGCGGTGGTAACACGCCTTCCGGTGGAGCCGCCAGCAGCCGGGGAAAGCCCCGAGGCTAGCGCAAAACCGCAGCAGTCCAAAGAGGAGGGATAGTCATGGCTTACCAAACTGTTGTTGCCGCGTTTGACACCCCCGCACATGCCCAGGCCGCAGTCGAGGCGCTCAAGGCCGGCGGCTTCCACGCCGACGACATCAGCCTGTTCGATAAAAACCGGGTCGGCTTGCGCGAGCCCGGCCTGTGGCAGCGCATGTTCGGCGGCGGGCTAGCTCAGCACGAAGCCGATGTGTACAACCAATCGCTTGAACGCGGCGGTATGGTCGTATCGGTCCGGGTGCCCGACACTGAGGTCGCCCACGCGACTGGCATTCTGGACATCCACCGGCCGATCGACGTGGAAGACCGCGCAATTACCACGGGCCTTGCTCCGGTCGCCAAGGTCGAAGCCGCCGCTGCGGCGGTCGCTGCGGCTCCGATTGCCGCCGTGCAAAAAGTTGCGGTGTCTCCCAAATTGGCCGAGGCGCACGATGAGGTGCTGCGGCTTGCCGAAGAGCAGCTGCAGGTCGGCAAGCGCATGGTCGAGACCGGCATGACGCGGGTGCGCCGGTTCGTAACGGAAAAGGAGGTCTCGGCGGATGTAACCCTGCACGAGGAACATGCCGAGGTTCTCCGGCGCGCGATAACCGACCCCAAATACATCGGCGACATCGATTGGGCTGACGCCACGGTCGAAGTCCGCGAGACTGCCGAGCAGGCGCTGGTCAGCAAGACCGCGCGGGTGGTCGAGGAGGTTGGGCTGAAGAAGATCGGCAGCGACCACGTCGAGACCGTACACGACAAGATCCGCCGCCAGCAGGTCGAGATCGAGCGCATCGGCCCGGACGGGAGGCCCCTGACGGCACCGAGAGCGTAAAGAACAGTTGAGGCGTCTGCGACGGATCGGCCGTCTCGGACGACCTCGCGGAGGGAGAAGGCTGCGCGGCGGGCGGGTGTCCGTCCGCAGCCACCGCGACCACAGACCAACACCGCCTGTGACAAGACCTGGAGCAGCGTTACAGCAAGAACGACAAACTTGAACGCGGATAGCAAGTATCCGTATGCCCTTATGGGAGAGTAAGATGGCAATGATCGATAATGCGATCGAGGATGTTGCGGGCCGGTTTGGGCTTGGCCCTAAATCAGGCCAGCTGATGCAGGAGCTCGTGCACTTGATCACCGGCTCCCCGGGCGGGGTGAGCGGGTTCATCGACAAGTTCAGGTCAGCCGGGCTCGGCTCCGAAGTCACCTCATGGCTCGGCAGAACCGATGGAGCGGCGCTTGCAGGCACTCAGGTCGAGCGTGCACTTGGCAACACGGCGCTTGGCGGGATCGCGAGCAGGCTCGGCCTGGGGAGCGGTGTCGTCGCGACCGCCATCGGCTACATCCTGCCAAAACTGATCGGCCAGATTACCCCTGGGGGGGTCATCCCATCGGGCATCCCGGCCGCGCTCTCCGGCTTTCTACAGGGAACACCGATCCAGACGACGACACGCCGCATCGAGCAAGTAGCACCGCGGGCGATCAGCGTGATCCACGATGCTCCTCATCTGGGACGTTGGCTGATCCCGCTGCTGGCCGGGCTGGGGATACTCGGCCTATTCTGGTATCTGTTGTCCGGCACCCCGCAGCCGACGGTCGTGGCGACAACCGCCGCTCCGGCTGTATTGCCGCCGGCGCCAATACCATCGATACCGGCTCATTTGGCAATTACCAATGACGACGGGGTCATTACCTATTCCGGTGTGGTGCACGACGAATCGACGCGTACCTCGATCGTCGACGCGCTCAAAGGCACTTTCGGCGCCGACAAGGTCAAGGGCGACATCACGATCAACGGGACTGCCGGGCCGGCGCCGTGGTTGGTCGATCTGCGGACCGCGTTGGAAAATCTCAAGACTTCCGGCGTGCAGGCGGTATTCGATGGGAATTCGCTCAAAGTCGGCGGGTTGATCGGCGACGCCGATCGAGAGGGGATCATCAATTCGCTACGGAGGGCGCTCCCGACCGGTCTGGTGTTCGGCGCGCTTAGCGACAAGGTGGGCAATCTGGTTACTGAGGTCACCAGCCGAACCGAGTCGGCGTTGTCCGCGCTGCATCCGGGCTTCACCACGACCGACCTGCTAAACATACTCAACCAGTCGATCATCAATTTTCCGACCAACAGCGCGGAAATTCCGGCGGCCAGCAAGACACTGCTTCAGCATGCCGCGACAGCTTTCAAGCAGCTTCCGTCCGGAACCGTGGTCGAGATCGCCGGGCACACCGACAACACCGGCGATCCGTCGGCAAACGTGCAACTGTCGCAACAACGTGCCGATGCGGTGCGCGCGGCACTGGTTTCGGCGGGTGTAGATCCGAGCATGCTGGTGGCCAAGGGTTACGGCAGCGCCAACCCGGTCGCCACCAACGACACGCTGGAGGGTAAATTCCGCAATCGTCGCATCGAGTACCGGGTCGTAAAGCCGACTTAACCGTCGCGGCTCGTTCTGGGGATGAGGCTTGGTCGAATTCGGAAGTATAAAATGGCAGCTTCCGAATCGGCCGCGCCGCCATCCCTGGGTCGGGCAGCCGTGCAGCGGGAACGACTCAATCAAATCAAGATAGAGGGGAGTTGAACATGGCATATTCCGCTTACGACGAAACCAATCTTCCCACGGCGGTGCGTGCGGGATCGCGACGCACTTACAGCCGCATCTCCTGGGGTTCCGTGTTGGCCGGGGCGGTCGTTGCCGGAGCGAGCATGATCCTGCTCAGCATTCTCGGCGTGGCGTTTGGCGCCGGCGGGCTCCACTTCACCCAGAGCACCGCCTCCGATATGGCGGGCTATGGGCTCGGCGCCGGGATTTGGACGGCCATCAATCTGATCTTGTCGATGGGGTTTGGCGCGTACGTCGCTGCCCGCCTCTCCGGAACGCACAGCCACCTCGATGCCGAGTTGCACGGGATCACAGTTTGGGCTGTTGCGATATTAATAATGACGATCTTGCTTGCTCAGGCGGTCGGTGCAATTGTCGGTACTGTGGCGTCGACCGCCGGTACAGCTGCCAGTGGCGCAGTTAGCAGTGCCGGCTCGCTCGCGAGCGGTGTCGCCCAACAGGTCAGCCCCAAGGGCTTGGTCGACCAGCTCGAGGAAACCCTGACGTCCAGCGGTGACCCGACGCAGATGACGCGCGCGCAAATTACCAGCGAAATAGCAGCGTTGGCCGGGCGGCGGGTCGTCAATGGCAACTTGACCGACCAGGAGCGCGACCGGCTCGCCACGTTGGTCGCGGCACAGGCCGGTATCAGCAAAGAGGAAGCGGCACGGCGGGTGGCGCGAATGGAGCAGGACGCCGTGACGGCGTTGGCGAACGCAGAGCAGCAGGCTCGCAAGGCGGCCGAAACCGCGGCACGCGGAGCGGCTGCCGGTGCCAAAGGGCTCTTTTCGGGACTTCTGCTCAGCCTGGCCGGGGCGCTGGTGGGCGCGTGGCTCGGGACCCGGCACGCACGGGTACTGACCCCCCACGAACCGGAGTACGACACGCACACAACGACCACCGTGACCCACCATGCCTACGAGCCGGCGGCTACAACCCGCTACACCACCTACGAGCCGGCGGCCACAACCCGCTACGAGCCGGTGGCCTCCGCTCCGACCACCGTGCATGTGCATGACGAGGCTACCGATAGAATACCGGCCTATCTCCGGACCGTCTCGTTTCCAGCGACCAAGCAAGAGCTGCTGCGAGCGGCACGAGCGAGCAACGAAGACGCGATGGGGCTACGGAGGGTCGAGCAGCTTCCCGATCGCAGCTATAGCAGTCTGAGTGACCTGACGTCGGCCCTTCTCGCTACAGTGTGAGAGAACCTCAGAGGCGGGCGGGCACGCGGGCGCCCGCCTTTTTGGCCCGTGTGCCCGACGGTCACAGGCCTGGGGATTACGAAGGCATGCAGCTGGCGCCGTGCAAGATCGGGCTTCCGCGGATCAACACGCTTAAGTGGATGGCTCGCCGCAAGGCGCCAATCGTGGCAGCGGCGCGTCCACCGCCGTGATGATCCGCTCCCGACGGCTGGTGCCGTAGTGCCGCCGCTTACCGTGGCGAAGCGCATCGACCACCCCGGCCAAGCCGTGTTGGGGGATTGCGATGCGCGATTGATGAGACTCGCTTCATTTCACGGTGCCGGACGACGACTCGCCGAGGAGTAGCCGACAACTGACGGTGTGAAGTGAGGACGCGAGGAGGCTATGCCGGACTGGATCACGGGTTGGCTCGACCGTTTGCCGGCTGGACAGCTGGCCCTAGTCGTTTGCGCTTTCTTTGTCGGCATCACCTGGTTGGGCATTCTGCTCGTCCATCCATTGATGCGGCGCCTGCTGCACCGTGAGGAGCCGTCCAACGAGCTGATCATCCATATCGCCGGGACCTTCGGACTGGTCTATGCGGTCTTGCTCGGGCTGCTGACGGTCGCGACATTTCAAAACACCAAGGATCTGCAGGACGACGTCGGCCGCGAGGCCTCGAGCCTATCGACCATTTACCGCACAACCGATGCCTATCCCGAACCGCTCCGCAGCGAGTTGAAAGCCCAGCTGCGCGACTACATCCACTATGTCATCGACAAGGACTGGCCCGCCCACCGAAAGGGAGTCGTACCCATGGGCGGCGAGCATCGGCTGCAGGCGATCCGCGCGCAATTGATGTCGGTCGAGCCAGCGACGAAAACTCAGGAGGTGCTGCACAGCGAGCTGCTGCGTTATTTGGATGCCATGACGGTGCAGCGCGAGCAGCGACTCGCGAGCGTCACCGCGGCCATCCCGCCCGTTCTATGGTACGTGGTCGCCATCGGCGCCCTTCTCAGCATTGCTTTTCTGTGGATGCTGCACATGGATCTGGTGCCGCAGATCCTGTTGGGCGGGATCACCGGCTTCTTCCTCGGGATCGTGATCTTTCTGATCTATGCCATGGATCATCCGCTGCAGGGCGCGGTCAGCATCCCGCCGGATTCATTCATATCGGTCTATGATCAGGTGATGAAGTGGGACGAGCCCGCATGAGCGACCAAGCCCGAGCGTCGGAGGCCTGTCGAGTGCGGCCTGTCGCCGCCGCGCTGGTTGCGGTGCTGATTGGGGCCGCCGCAGCCCTCTCGGTTTCCGCGCGTGCTGACGAGGTCTTTGCCTCAGTCGGCACCGGCGAACCGAACGGCGTCTACTACCCGGTGGGCAAGGCGATCTGTCAAATCGCGAACCGGGATTTCAGTATGTACAGAGTCCGCTGCTCGCCCGAGACGACGCTGGGATCTGTCTATAATATCGGGGGCGCTTCAGTCCGGCGAACTCGAGTTCGCGATCGTCCAGTCCGATGTTCACTTCGCCGCCTACAAAGGCGAAGGCACGTGGAGCGGACAACCGTTCCTTGGTTTGCGCTCGGTGATGTCCCTCTATCCCGAGCTCGTTACCGTCATGGCTCGCGCCGATTTGCATATTCAGGATCCTGCAGGCCTGGCGGGCAAACGGATCAATATAGGCAGCCGGGGCACCGGCACCTGAACAACCTGGGATGCCCTCGAAGCGGAACTCGGCTGGCGCGACCAGGAGCGGGAGCTGCCGGCGGAGCTGAAGGCCGACGCGACGACATCCGCGCTTTGCAGCCGGACTATCGACGCCAGCCTGCTGATCGTCGGGCATCCATCGCCGTTCGTCAAAGCCCAGCTGGCCGCGTGTCCTGTCAACTTCGTCGCGATGACCGGCCCGGCGATCGAGAAGCTGTTGCACGAAAATCTGTATTATATATAAACACGAAACCATCCCTGGCGAGATATATGGGATCGTCGGCGAAATCCCGACCTTCGGCGGCCGCGCAAGCTTGGTGACATCGGCTGGGATCGACCCGCGTGTGGTGGATGTGGTCGCCAAGGCGGTGCTCAACCACGTCGCCGAGCTGCGCTCGCTGCACCCGGCGCTCGGCCGACTGAGACCGCGCGATATGGTCAGAGACGGGTTGACCGCGCCGCTGCATCCGGGCGCCGAGCGGGTCTACAAGGAGCTGGGGGTTATCGAGTAGCCCGGCGCTAAGCTCAGTTGCTCCAAGGAATACACCGAGTGGAACGACTGGATAAGTAATATTGTATCACGTTTCGCCTTCCGCATTCCGCACGATCTCCGCGACGCGAGCTGATTGAATGACACGCCGGCCTAAGGAGGGTGTTTGATTGCTCGACCATCTTACCGTCCGCGATCAATATGACATAATCGCGAATCTTGCCATAATTAGCCGCATGAAAGCAGAATTGTATCGCGACCAGCCGGATTCCACTCGCGCTCATTGCTATCGCCCAATCGGGGGCGGGACAAGCGGTCGACTCCAAAAAACTTAAAGATTCAACCGGTGCCAGACCTAAAGATACCGTAGAACGGTTCGCGCATTGATGCGACGCATCTTGCAAATTGGCGGAATCGTCGCCCTTCTCGTTTGTCTACTTTTTTCTGCGATTTGGGCAAATCTTGCGATCACTTATCAAATGACGGGATCCGCCGGGGTGCGGATCGGAGCATGCCTGGCCTTGGATGTGATAGCAGTTGCCGCTTTGGTCGCGGTCGTGCGGCGCAGACGCTGGCGAGCCGTGATGGTTTATGCTGCCGTCTATGCAGTATTTCTTGCGTGGTCGGGTTCCATCAGTCCCTCGAACGATAAGAACTGGGCTGCCGATGTCGCTCATGGCATTACCGGCATCATTGACGGCGACCGGCTCTCCGCACGGGAGGTCCGCAATTTCATTTGGCATACCGAAATGGATTACACCGAGCGTTGGGAGCAGCGGATATATGACCTTTCGAAGCTTCGATCGCTCGATCTGTTCCTTGTTTATTGGATGGGACCGTCTATTGCCCACACAATCATGAGCTTCGGTTTCGACGACGGGCGCTACCTCGATTTTTCTATCGAGCTGCGACGGGTGCAGGATGACCAATATTCGGCCGTCGCAGGGTTTTTCAAGACGCACGAACTGGTCTACATCGGGGCCGACGAACGTGACCTGATGACCCTCCGCAAGGTGCGCAACGAGCAGATCCAGCTCTATCGGCTCAGGACCCCTCCAGCGCGCGCCCGCGCGCTGCTTGTCGAATACATCGAGCAAGCCAACGACCTTGCCGTTCGTCCAAGGTTCTACAATACACTGACGACGAACTGCACCACGACGATCTTCGACATGATCCGTGCCGTGACATCCTCGATCCCCTTTGACTGGCGCATCATCTTGACCGGGCATCTGCCCGGTTATCTGTACGAGCACGGTGCGGTAGATACGAGCATCCCGCTCGAAGAGCTGCGCCAACGAGCAGATGTTACGAGCCGAGTAGATGCCAGCTTGACCGAGATAGAGTTCTCGTCACGACTTCGCGAGGGTGTGCCGGCGGTGCGCTGATTCTCTTGCCATCGCGGTTCTTGGAATCTACTCCTGGCACCAGCCCCCGCATCTTGCGACGGCAGATTATAGCACGGACACACCCTTGCAACGCGGATGCGGCGTAATCGACCGACCAAAGCTTGCCGAACTTTTCTGACGATATGAAGCGCTCGCCAGCGCGACACCTTCCCCTCGCTTTGTGCTCCATGATTTGGCTCCTGCTCGCCGTCGGGTGCGCGACGCCAGTCGGCGTGGAGCGCGTCGACGCCAGCACCGCCCAGCGCCAGCTCACCGCGAACGCTCTCACCACAGACGAGCTCAGTCCATCCGCCCGCAAGGTGCTGCGCCGCTGGGTTCTCTCGGACCGCTACGACGACGATCCAGCCGGTGCAATCGCGGCGCTGCACACAATCGCCACCGACGGCCGCGGCGATGAAGACGAAGTGATCACACTGGCGGAAATGGCCTACCTCTATGCCGAGAAGACGCATCAGCGGCCGTACTTCCTCGGCGCCGCCATCTACAGCTTCGCATTTCTCTTTCCCGAGAAGGGATTGAAACCGCCGAGTCCCTATGACCCGCGGCTTCGGTTGGCAGCCGACCTCTACAGCCTCGGCATTATCCATGCCTTCGCGTCCCCTGACGACATCACCGTGGAGTTCAAGACCGGCAATTACCAGGCGCCCTTTGGGTGGGTCCAGGTCGCGGTCAACCCATCGGGGTTCGAATGGCACAACCGACGCGTCGTGGCGCTGACGCCATTGGAGGAGGTGGCGGTCCGCGGGCTCGCCAACCGCTATCGTCACCCCGGGATTGGCGCGCCGCTCGCTGCGGCGACCGAGCCGGTCGTTGCCGAGCGCGGTATGCAGGTGGCGCCGCGCATGAAGCTGCCGATGACGGCGGTGCTGCGCCTCGATATGCCGCGGCGACAGCTGGCGCAGCGGCAGCTGCACGCGACGCTCGATCTGTACAATACGCACGATGTCGACACGACCGCGATCGCCGACAAAGCGGTGCCGCTCGAGACGGACGAGACCGCGGTGCTCGCCTACGTCCTCGCTTCACCGGAAATCTGGGAGCGCGAGCTCAAGGCATTCTTCTCCGGGGTGTTCTCGGAATCGGTGCCGACCCAGCTCGCCTCGATCGACGCCTATAGGCCTGGGCGGATACCGGTCGTCTTTGTCCACGGCACCGCCTCCAGCGCTGGGCGCTGGGGCGACATGGTCAATGATTTGCTGGACGACCCGCGGATCCGCGACCGGTACCAATTCTGGTTCTTCACCTACGATACCGGCAACCCCGTCCTCTATTCGGCAGCACTCCTGCGCGAATCGCTGCGCGGCGCGGTGCACAAGCTCGACCCGGCGGGGGCGGACCCGGCGCTGTCGGAGATGGTCGTCATCGGCCACAGCCAGGGCGGCCTTCTCGCCAAGGCACAGGTCGTCGATACCGGCGATCGGGTGTGGGACGCCATCGCCTATAAGCCGTTCGACGAGGTCAACCTCTCGCCGGAAAGGCGCGATATCTTGCGCCAGGCCGTCTTTATCAAGCCATTGCCCTATGTGCGTCGTGTCATCTTCATTGCCACACCGCACCGTGGCAGCTATCTCACCGAATATCCGGTCACCGAGCTCTTGGGGCGATTTCTTACCCTCCCAGTGCGCATCCTCCAGATCGGTGCCGACCTCGCGCGCAACGCCGGCGACTTCAAGGTCAACCCGCGCAATCTGGGGTCGGGCAGCCTGTTCGGGATGACGCCAAACAACCCGGTCCTGCAAACGATGGTCGTTACGCCGATTGCTCCCGGTGTCCACGCGCATTCGATCATCGCGGTTAAAGGCGATGGGCCGGTCGAGGGCGGCAACGACGGTGTCGTCGAATATTCGAGCGCGCATCTCGACGGTGTGGATTCCGAATACATCGTCCGCTCCACTCACTCGATACAATCGAACCCGTACACGATCGAGGAGGTGCGCCGCATCCTGCTGCTTCACGCAGCCGAGGTCTGCACGCGGATTGCCTGCGGCAACCCGGTGCCACCGTCTCGCACTGGGATGCAGGCGTTGACACTGCGCTAATTGAAGGTTGTTCCTTCGGATTTTGTGGGCGGCGAGTGATCGCGAAAGTGCTGGTATGGATTGGCTGACCGATCCGCAGATCTGGGCGAGCCTGGTGACACTGACCGCCCTCGAGATTGTGCTGGGCATCGACAATCTGGTGTTTATCGCGATCGTCGCCGGGCGGTTGCCACCGGAGCGCCAGAACCGCGCTCGGCAGGTCGGGCTCGCACTGGCGCTGATCACCCGCCTGGCCTTGCTCGCCTCGATCGTCTGGATCATCGGCCTCACCCGGCCTATGTTCGACCTTTCGGCCAGCCCGTTTCTTGGCGGGATATCATATCGTGCTGATCGCAGGCGGCCTCTTCCTGCTCTACAAAGGCACGAGAGAGATCCATCACGGATTGGAAGGCGACGGGCAGAAGGGGGAGGCGGGAGGTGGGCGGACAAGCTTTGCCCGCGTGGTCGCGCAGATCATGTTGCTCGACATCGTCTTTTCGCTGGACAGCGTGATTACCCCCGTCGGCGGCCAATACGCTGTGGGTCATGGCGGCCGCGATCACTATCGCCGCCGCGATCATGCTCGTGGCATCAAAGCCCCTTGCCGGTTTCGTCGAGCGAAATCCGACGGTGAAGATGCTGGGATTGAGTTTCCTGTTGCTAATCGGCAGACACTGGTCGCCAATGGCGCCGGCTTCGATGTCCCCAAAGGTTATATTTATGCCGCGATCGGATTCTCGGTCGCGGTAGAGACCTTGAACCAACTGGCCGCGCGCCGACGCAGATAGTGTGACGGCTGTCCCTTGGCTGCGAACATTCATCAGAGCTCAAAAGCGGCCTCCCGCCCGTGTTCGAGAAAGGTTTGGGCGTCGAGGTGCCCGAAAATTTCGATTAGCGACGCCACTACCCCGGTCCAACC
>Ga0306923_10003171_pt1 | contig 15371 bp, 13 predicted proteins | sample sta12Can44000108_FD_203841 | JGI IMG/M metagenome (GOLD analysis project Ga0306923, IMG submission 203841) | Lab enrichment of tropical soil microbial communities from Luquillo Experimental Forest, Puerto Rico - statanox.12C.anox.44.000.108 (v2)... | ecosystem: Environmental > Terrestrial >... | reverse complement strand
TCGCTATCTACGTCGGATTCGATGTCGGAAATCAGGACGACTTATCTGCGCAGCAGAACGGTGAGCGCCCATGCGTAAGTTGGTTACGACTTTTTGTGTGCCGGACCTAGTAGCCCCAGAATTTGTTGTAGCTCCAGAATTCGTCGTAACTCCAGAGGTCTTGAGAGACCGGGCGCATCAGGAAAGAAGGAATCTGTCGGGGCCCGGATCCTATCAAGAAGGGATCCGGACGATTCGTAGACTCCTGTTTGAACCAATCGAGTGCCTGAGAGGTGGAGTCGGCCTGATCGTCGTATTTCCCATTCGGGAATGAGGTCAGTTCGTGCAGATATTCAGCAAGCCAAGCGGCTTGATCGGGGAGGTGAACGAATCCATTCTCAATCGTGCTTGTGACCGAATGCATTCGCATGATCTTGTCCATTGTTGGTTCGTACTTCTTGACCGCGTGAATGCCTTCGCTGACTAGTTCTTGGATCAGTTGCGTTCCCGAAGCCTTGTCTTCGATCAGGATCGTCCGCGGACCGAATAGGTCGGCTTGCTCTCTAACCGCGCGCTTTAAATCAGGGTACCCGACCCGCTTGCGGTAAACATTAATAAGGTAGAGATGCTTTTCCTTAACTCCCCAAGTTGTGTAGACGCTATAGTCGCTCAGCTCGGTCGGCTTGTTCGCCGTATCCCAGCTTTGAAAGACGAATTCGAACTTCGGGTAGGGAATGACGGACGGATGGTTCTTGAACCACTCAGTTTTCACTAAACCTCCACCGCGTGGGGACGGAGCCTGCTGATATTGGCCTGCGAAATGGTACTCGCCCGACGTGCCCCGCATTTGCTCCAATACCGCAAGCGGCTCTCGGTCCGCATGCAACACTTCACCTGCTTTGCGTCGAAATTCGCGTGGACCTAATGGCGTTTCGACCAAGTGACAGTCGTCTTGTTCAGCGATCGCCGGAAATCTCAATTCCCGCCAATCTTTATTGTTCACAAGATGCCCTACCAAGTCGTCTTCGTGCAGACGCTGCATGACTAAAATGATGCATCCTTTATTTTTGTCGTTAAGCCGGCTTACCAACGTGTGGTCGTACCATTCGTTCACCGCTTTCCTTTGAGGGTCAGAGAGTGCTTCGTCTGGTTTTAGCGGATCATCAATGATTATTAGGTCTGCGCCCTGTCCTGTGAGACTTCCACCCACTGATGTTGATAAACGAAAGCCGTTCTTGGTGGTCATGAAATGATTGAGTGCTTGTCTACCAATGGCCAGCCGTGTTCCGGGAAACAGGTTGCGGTACCAATCGGACATCATTAGCGAGCGGCAATCGGACGCCAGTTTGTCGGCGAGTTGTTGTCCGTAACTGGCGCAGATGATTTGCGTGGAAGGATTGTGGCCGAGGAGAAAAGCCGGAAAAGCAATCGATGCACAATGCGATTTGAGGGAACGCGGTGGGACATTAATGATCAGCCGCTTTGTCTCTCCGCTGCGACACTTCTCTAACTCAGCAGCGATTACTTCTATATGCCAATTAGGCAGGAACTCCGTTTGGGGGTTGAGCTCATAGAAGCTCCTCTGAATGAACGCATAGAGATCCTGCCGCAACAGCGCATTGTATTCGCTAGGAGTCAGAAGCATTTCCATCACCTCTCGTGTTCTTCTCAAGGCGCGTCCGCTTCATTCAAAGAAGGAGTTTCTGCTTCGGCGTCAACGGATCGCTGTTCAGCGGACGCAGCTAAGGCCGTCAACTGCCGTAGAGCCGCCAAATCACCCGATGCAGCTTGATTCACCAGCTGCTTTACAGCAGCCTCCATTTTTGTGACTTGCTTACGTCGACCGTTCTCATTGATGACGACCACCTCTCGGAGCGTTCGCTCAAGAACAGTGGAGATATTGAGCGCGCCTTTTGGGCGGCCCTTGGGATTTCCTGAACGACCTCTTTGAAACTGAGCCTTCTTAGGCGGCTTGCCGTAGCCCACTCGGTAAGGGTTAGTTTCTTGGGTTTCGCTCATGATCGGATTCCTCTTCACTGACTGCAACATTTTCTCTGGTCCCATGGCCTGCGCATCCGACAGAAGTCTCTTCCTGCATTCCCGACTTCCCCCCAAAAAAAACGGGAGGACTGGGGCAGTCCTCCCGCGAGAATCGAAAGCCGTTTTGTGTACCGACTGCTAGCTGTGAGAGCTTTGGATGCCCTCAGAGCCAGCGATCAAATCGTGCAACCCGGTTGCACAGGTCCCTTTTCTCTTCCTTCGTTTTTCATTCGCCATCTTACGCGATGACATCTTTGAGGTCAAGGCTTAGTTCAAATTGCTCGCAACAAGCGCTGATTCTGGACGGCAGGCTTGGTCCACTTTGCCCGCACCGCTTTTTTCCTTTAGCGCGATTCCTGCCTGGGAATTAGATTGGCTTACGGTCAGGAATGCGGCAGAAAACAGTATTCCAATCAATATCAGGATCGAGACCGATGCGAGCACCGGCACTTTGATGATCGCGATCGGGATATTCTTCGCGACTGGTAGCGCGATCATTCGGACATGATGGGACCATGCGATGGCGATCGCTGGCGCGCGACGAAGGCATCCGGCTAAGCGGCGGGACGATTACGTGCAGATGTTTTGCGGCTCTCGAAAAGCGCTCGAAAATAAACTCTGCCCCAGGGCCGCCCCGCGAGAAACCTGGCGAAATGGAACGTGGGATCGGGTTGATGCACTCCCAGCTGGCGGAAGCGAGCACGATTGCCCTCAAGTTGTCGAACTGACATTAAAGCGTGTGAAACGGGGCCAAGACTTAGCAGTGCGCAGAGATGCCATGCCTCCATTTTCTCTTCACCTTTGGAGAAATTCCCATCGCGCTGCGCCTTAGTCGCCGCGGAGCCACGCTTTTTGCTACAGCTCAAGGTTGCTTGAAGTGCTTGCAGTGCGCACAGGCAGAAGGCCAGCATCCGCCTCGTGCTCGAACATCCCGGTGCCTGATCCGGCCAATTCGATCGGCGCAAAAGTGGCTAGGGCCGGAAGGTAATGGTCACATCCTCGACGGAATCAATCGGCCTGCCTGCCAGGCGCGGGGGATATTGCACCCACCCTCGAACTTCGCCTTGGGCAAGGGCAATAAGGTCGGCCCGGCCTTCGCCCGGCATGATGGTGGTGGTGGTGCATCCGACGGTTCGACGCGTCCCCAGCGGCTCGGCGGGGACGGAACAGCAGCAGGCGTATCCGCAGTTGCCGGGGGTTGTTCTGACGCATGCGATTCTCGTGCAGCGTGCTCTTCGCGCACAGTATCGGGCTGCCCGCTGGTAGACTGCCCTCCCTCTGGACGGGCAGTCTCGCGGAAGAGACGGTCGCTCGGAAGCGGCGTCGCGGCAGGTGGCTCAGCGGTCTCAGGATTTTTGATCGCGCCGCTGTCTAGGGCAGGTGACGATTTTTTTTCCGCTCGCCAGCGGCTTGGCGGCCCAGGAGAAAGTGGCGGTGCGGGCAACGGTACCGGTTGCCTGCGGACGGATTGCTCAATTGCGGCAGCATTGGGAGCAGCATCGCGTTGAACCTCGCCTGCCGATGTAGGGCCGCCTAGTCGACGGGGTGGTGGTTCGCGCGGTGCTTCGCGTTCAACGAGCGGCTTCTGCTCAAGCAAGGGCTCCCAAAGACGATCGCTGCGAGTCTTCTCGCGCACGACTGGTTGGTCCGCTGTGTTGGGAGCTGTTTCGGATGAAGGACTTGGAAAATCGATAGGACGCTTAGCCGGCCGGTCAACCGCGGGAGGCAGGTTTGCGTGATTCTTTTCGCCCGCAATCCAATCGCCCAATTTATCGCGAGACATTTCGGACATCGAAATGAATTGCAGGCCCACCGTGCGTTTCGAATCGGAAATCCAGATGATTTGCCCCATCGCTTCGAGGCGATCGGGGCGATAGCTCAGCTGTAGCGACAACGGGACGGCGTCGTCCCATCCAAGCGTCTCCCCGGTGGAAAGCCGCAAACCGCCCTCGCTGACGTCAAGCAGCACGCCGCCGTTTCCCGCGCCAAGTTGGACGAAGGTGATAGATGAGGGAAGATAGCGAGCAGACGCACGGCGCTCTCCGTGCGGGGGCCCGCCAAGGGTTCGTCCATTTACTCCATTAGGCATGGTACGGCCCTATATTGAAATTCGTAGAGCTCGGGCGGTACCTGTGCGAAGTACGCGCAGGGCAATACTGGCGGCTCGACAATCTACCTTCGTTTGACCAGTTCTTAGAGAAGAAATTTCCGGAATCACGGCGCAAGGCCTACTACTTGATGGCTATTCACGAGCGGCTTCCGCGGATTCCGAAGAAGGATCTGCGTGAGGTCGGATGGACGAAGGCGACAGAACTGGCGAAGCTCGCGCGACGGGAGGGACAGCGCTTCGAAAGTGCAATCTGGTTGCACAAGGCGCGTTCGATGCAGACAGGAGAGTTCAAGCGGGAAGTGGAGAAACAACTAACGGGAAAAGAGAGCGAGCCTTGGGAGCTCTTGTACTTTAAGGTCTACCAGAGCCAGCTCCAAGTGATCGAGCAGGCTCTGGAAACAGCCTCTCGCATGCTGGGAACCGATAAATCGCGAGGGTATGTCCTGGAGATGATTTGCGCGGATTTCCTGGCGGGCGCGAATCTCGAGACCCAGGATTCTGATTCGCTAATTGTCGCTTTGACGAGACTCGTCGAATTCCTTCCGAAACTGAAAAGGCAAGAACTCGCTGACAAAATCCAACTTTTAGCATGACATTCTCGAAACGCCCACGGCGAAGGCTTGAACTCGCAACCTACCAGAAACTAAGGGAGGAAATACTGAAGCGAGACGCCTGGCGTTGCCAGTATTGCGGATCCATGAGTGAACTCCAGGTCCATCACATTCGGCGGCGCAGCCGGCTCGGAGATGATGCTGAAGAGAATCTAATCACTCTGTGCGCTCCATGTCACAAACGGCTTCATCTCAGATTGGGGTCGGACAAATGACAATAATCGCCAAGAAGTAGCTTCGAATTCCAGGCATGAAGATTCAGCTCTGGTGATGCAGTTTAGCCAAGGCAGTCTAGGCCGGGGAGGACTCTAGCCTTACAACAATTAGCAAGAACCTCTTCGTTATGTCGAGGATCATCACAAGGAATCGTACTCGGGAATCCCCGTGGCGTTGACAAAAACGCCTCGGCTTCCAAAAACTCGCTTTCGCACCACATGCGATTGCCCCAAGAAAAATGCCGCCACTGGCACTTTATTTTGGGAAAGAACTGCTAAATGGAGAGTTACATCGTCGGGCAGAGTTGCAATCCAGTTTTCCAGCCAACCTTGCGACAGAAAATAGGAAATCTCTGACGATAAGATCAAATTTCTGCGAGATTATTCGAATCTGTTCCGCATCTCGAGTAGGATTGAGCAGTGCTATTTCCATTGTACAAATCTGGTGAGCATTGAATTAGTTCGCCTAAGCCCACTCCACGTATCCTCCATCGCACTGTGCGATAACGCGCTGAGTTTCGTGAGCATAGTTGACCTCGGCTTCGTCGTGAGGCTTGCGATCATTGTGGGGGCAACACTACTCCAACGCTTTTAAAGTGTACAAGAGTCATAAGGTGAATCGTGTGCAAGAGTCTTCGTCTGTGGTCGACTCAGACTCTACAAGAACGTATTGGGTTTTGATGGTGGGAGTGTTGTTGTTGCTGCTGTGGCCGGTTTTGGATTTCAGATACCCTACCATGGTGGACTACCCGGACCACTTGGCCAGGGTAAAGATCCTTCGCCACTTGAATCATGAACCCGTCCTGCAAGAGCGTTATGAAATAGTCCCGCGGGCCTTTCCCAATCTCGCATTGGAGCTGCTCGGGGTGTACGTGTTCTCATGGCTAAGCGTGCCTCAGGCGGGAAAGGCGGCATTGACTTTCCTAATGATTCTTTTCTGGGGAGGCTGTCACTTGCTCGGGTGTGTGACGGGCCAAGGTAGGCCAGTCTGGTTGGCATCAGTTGCAGCACTACTGGTTTACAACTCCACATTTCTTTATGGGTTTTTTAACTATAATTTCGGAATCGCACTGTTTCTGCTGGCACTACCCACCTGGCTATGGTACCGACGAAAACGCTCTTTTCTTCGTTTGCTGGCAACGACTGGGTTGGCGACGGCCACTTACCTTGCGCACTTGATGGGAGTCGGAACTTTGGCCGTAGCCATCATCTTCCTGACAACCGTGGAATGGTGGCAGGCGAGACGATTGCGAAAAGAACTCGTACTCGACCTTATTCCGCTCGGACCGTCCGCGCTGCTCTATGCAAGTCTGGGTCGATACAGGGGCGACACAAGCTCAGTAATGTGGGGTTCCTTGGCACTAAAGGCAAAGCACATGATGGTATGCCTAACAACCTACAGCACTAGACTCACGATCCTTTATTCCATAACTTGTCTCGTTGTGTTGGTAATCATCGTCTTCAAAAGCTGCCGGCTAGCGCGTAGTAGTCTCCTCTCAATAGGAGGCGTCCTCCTGTTACTGGCTGTAGCCTTTCCCGCCAAGCAGCTTTTCGACGGTTCGGATGCGGATGCGCGGCTTGTGATTCCAGCTTTAGCGGTGATGCTTCTGACCGTTGTTGTAACCATGCCGCGTTTTTGGGCGCGAACCGCGTTCATATTGCTCCTCGGTACCATGTGCGCCCGCGTGGTTGAAATACATCGCGCTTGGAAAGCCGGCGATGCTCTAACCCGGGCGCAAATACAATTGTTCCGGTCTGTACCTCGAGGCGCAAGAGTTTTCCCTGTTGTCTGGCTACCCAGTGACATCGAAGCGAATAAGCGTGAGCGGCACGTCTGGCACGCAATCGAATATGCTACCGTTGATCATTTAGTATTCTTTCCTCAATTGATCAACGTAAGGGGGCAACAACCACTCATGCTACGCAACACCTCTTACAACTGGGCCACCCCTGGACTGCGCGCCGATGTCGTTCCTTGGGAAAAGATTTCCAGAGACTATGATTTCATCTATTCGTACGGCGTGGACGCGACGTTCCAGCGGTATCTCGATGGCCGTTATGATCAAATCAGTATGTCGGGAAAAGGAAGGATATACCGGATTCTCGGGTGGTCACAGTGAAGGACAAGTGGCGGATGTGCCTCAGTCCACACTCGAGTTTTCTGGCGAACTCGCGAGAGATTGAGATGACGGTCTGACAAAAGGTTGGTAGGACACAAAAGAAATCAAGGACGTACATTTGAAAACGGGTACCGGCCGGATGCGGTGTGGGAGACGTAACGTAATGCTGCGAGGCACATTCAGTTTAGAGGCCTGTCAAGCGTGTGTGAGGAAAAAGCCGGGACACGTGACTGAATATTAGCAATCGCTAGCTCGCCGTCGACGGCGCAATTTGAGTAAGTTGGAAACGAATTCCGTTTGATCCCGAAATGAAAGCTTAGAAATTCCGCTCTTGCGCTCTTGAAACACAATAGGAACCTCAATAACCCGAGCTCCATGTCGAACCAATTCACAGAGCAGGGAAGATTGAAATGAATACCCGCGGGTGGCAAGTCCTGTCAAATCACATTTCCTTAGCACATCGGACTTGATGCAGCGATAACCGGATGTGCAATCTCTTAGTGCCGGCAATCCCCCAAACAATCGTACAAGCCAGGTACCAGTTGTGCTGATGAGTTTGCGGTACCACCCGAAGTTCGGGGTCGCTCCTCCTGCGATGAACCTGGAACCGATGACAAGGCTAAAACCGGAATTCGTCAACATCACAAATAGGGGGAGCAAGGTCGGGTCGTGCTGGAAATCTGCATCCATTTCCAGAACAAGATCAGCCCGAAGCTCATTGACGGCAAAAGCCAGACCGCGCTTGTACGCTTCTCCAAGCCCCCGTTTCTCGCCCGTTAGCAAATGGAGATTGGAAAACTCAGCCATGAGCGATCTAACTCTGTCACCGGTGCCATCGGGAGAATTGTCATCGACCACGATTACGTGTAACTCGTGGGTCGGAATTCTTGGCGCTTGCCTAAATATGAGGGGAAGCAGAGCTGTGACATTTTCGGCTTCGTTGTACGTCGGAAGGACGATGCAGGCGACACCGTTCATAATCGTTAGGCCTTCTGCTAGTAAGCATCCACTGGATTCAACTTGTACCCGGAAGAATAGCTGGTCCAGTTCTGTCCCTGTGGCCAGTGCGGGGTCGAAAGGCCCGCTTAGTAAGCTAGGGCATGCGAGCCCGATTGCGACTAAACCCGGGTAACTGTCCTCGTTCTCAGAGCTCTAGATCCTCAGGGCTACGTGCCAGCGCGTTCGTGGTGATCCTGGTGGCCTGTGTTGACCTAACAAATTGCGCCAGCATAAACACACCATCAGATGTGTCGTACGCACGGCACAGGCGCTACGCGCCCCTGATCGCCTCTTTTACCGCGAATCCGACAAGCCTAAATTCTGGTGCTCCCAGCATGTTGAGTTGGGCGACAAATGGCGCAGCCACGATTTCGATATCCCCTATCGGGTTCAGTTCTTCATCTGTGAGCGGTGCAATTAAAGTAAGCCCAACGAATACAACTACTTACAGACTTACTGCGGCTGATGCTTCGGGCTCGAGCACGGCCACGGCAACTGTCACCGTCACCGCGGGTGGCGGTCCTCCCGTTGCTCCAATTGCAACCGACCCTCTAGGCTCCTCCTATCTTCCACCTGTTGATACAAATTGCGAGGACTATCCATCGAATGTGTGGGTTACTGGTCCTCTTTATAAGTTGCGCCAAGACTCGGGAACGGCCGGCCCTTGCCCCGGTATAGACGGTAACAAGTGGGGCACATTCTACGGGACACAGAATGAGTTCATAGACTTCCAAGTTCACTTGCACGACACAGGGTCCGGGGCCGCGAACTTTAACGTTACGGTTAGCAACTTCGTTCAAACCTCGCCTGGCAGCTACACGATTCCATCCTCGACGGCAGCGGTTCCGTTCAACGTCATTGTCTACCGCGAAGCCTATCAGGACGTGACGAACGCCACAGCAACCGGTGTCACATTTTACGGATCGTCTGGCTTCTATCCTGATATTTTAATCCCCGCCGTTGATCCCTACTACGATCAAACAACGAACGCTTTTCCTTTCACAATCGCAGCAAATCAAAACCAGAGCGTATGGATTGACGTGCATGTGCCCTCGGCAGCATTGTCGGGCTACTATTCTGGCACGGTGACGGTCAAAAGCGGCTCGACCACTTTGGCAACTCTGCCGGTTACTCTGGCTATCTGGCAGTGGCCCAGTGCTGGCGCAATGCCTTCAACTTCGTCGCTGCCGTCCTATGAGAACAGTGGGACGGAGGACTTGTGTATTCAGTATTACGGGGGATACACCGGTTGCAGCGCATTTCCTGAAGCCAGAAGTTCGGATGGCGGCATATCCCTAACGACGCAACAGCTATCCGTTCTGATGCTGGATCATAGACGCGACTTTTCTGGTACTTACTCTCCCGTGGACAGCAGCTTCACGACATGGGAAACGTATTTCAAGCCGCTGCTAAACGGAACGAACCCATCGTCGCTTTCTCCCATGCTCGCTGGCGCGAAAAGCAATTCCATCCGGTTCAGTCCGATTACAGGAAACACCAATCCCTACATTCAGAATTGGCTGACGGAGTTCAAAAACAACAGCTGGTATAGCGCGACCGACCCGCTGTTCTACGTGGTTGACGAGCCGGGAGCGAACTGCACTTCTTGGACGACTTTCACTAATGTGGCCTCGATTGCCCACGGCGATATTCCTCCAGGGCAGATGCTCATAACGGGCACGATAGCGAACGCCAATACATGCAGCGCGACCAGCAGTGTGGATATATTCGTTCCGAACATCACCGACTTGGATGGGATAGGCGGTTCCCTCAATCGTTCGACTTACAACACATGGCTTGCGGGAGGATCGAACCGCAGATTGTGGTCATACCAATCGTGCTCCAGCACTGGAACCTGTAGTGACGGAACCGGAGGCGGAACTACTTATACTTTCCCGAACATCGACGTTGATGGCGTGCCAGTAGCCAACCGCGCCTTCGAATGGCTGACATTCCTACACACACAGACAGGAGAGCTTTATTACGACGCTACATTTTGCTGGAGGCAGTCCTGTGGTTATCCCACAACGAACGCTGACCCTTGGAATTCGGTTTACGCATTTGGCGGTAACGGCGACGGCACGACCGTTTACCCGAGCACGGCCTACAACGGAACGAGCAACGTCAATCACATCACGCAGTCCGGTGGTTCGGCCCTCACGACCCCTATTGTGGTTCCCAGCATCCGATTGAAACTGTTGCGAGACGGGATGCAGGACTACGAGTATATGAACGCACTTACGAACAATGGCAAGAGTTCGCTGGTGACGAGCGAAATCAACTGCTGGATCACGAACAGCTACACGTTCAATGTCAATCCGGTGGCGCCCAGCGACGGCTTCACCTGCGATTTAAACGACGCGCGCTTGGCCATGGGCAACGCGCTGCATTCCTTGAGTTACTAGGTAGCCAGCCAGCTCACGTCTATTTCTCGCCGCTGCCTTGCAGCCAGCCCAAAACGGACGACGGTGACTCATGGAATGCTCTTTACGCGTTTGGAGGAAACGGCGACGGCACGCTAGTTTGCCCTGGCACGTCTAAAGGAATGTCACGGCTTCCGGCGACGTGCACTGCCGACTCCCATCGTGCTTCCAGGCATTCGGCTGAAGAACGTGCGCGATTTGGCGTGCACGGGGACCGGTTTCTGATCGCTCTGGCAAACAATGGGCTGGATCAGAAATAAGCTATACATTTAATGTGCTCTTATTTGTGGATGCCCGCCAAGCGCTGGGAAACGCAACGCAGTAACTCACTTACATCAGCAAACAGCAGCCAGACAGTGCCGTTCTTGACGGAAGGCAAAAACGAGCCGAATATGAGCAATTCGTTTCGCAAAGATCCGCGGAAAACGGGTTTCAGCAACGTCGGCGGTGATGACGCGTAGCGGGAATTTGCCCACTTCCCCCCTTGTAACCTACTGATCCCAAAAACAGATAGCTCCTTCCCGCACATGCCCAAATAGTTTTGCTTTATGGAATCTGCCGTGCGAGGATAATGCCGGTTCACTAAAAATCGAAGTGTTTTCGTGTCTCCGCGCGTCCCCTTCCGCTGTGGACCGGAGTTGTTATGGTAGATGACGAATCAGAGGGCTTACCACTTCGGAGCCTGAGCGAATACTGGGAAATCGCTCGCCGGCGGCGTTGGTTCATACTCCTGCCCCTATTTGGTTGCTGGCTGATCGCCTTCGCGGGAGGTTGGCTTGTTCCCTCAACCTTTCAGTCTGAGGCGCTGATCCTTGTAGAACAGCAAAAGGTTCCTGAGCAGTACGTCGTTCCAAATGTGACTGTGAGCCTTCAAGATCGCTTACAGAGCATGACGCAGCAGATTCTGAGCCGCACGCGGCTTGAGTCCACGATCAACCGTCTCCATCTTTATGAAACACGCGGGCGGTTCCCGTTTACCCAATCGCAAGATTCAGTTGACCAGATGCGGAGGGATATCAAGATCGATTTGGTAGAAGCGCCAGCCAAACCTGGACAGCTCACTGCTTTCAAGATTCGGTATTCGGCCGCCACCCCTCAACTTGCGCAACAAGTAAACAGTGAGCTGACCTCTCTGTTCATCGAGGAGAACCTGAAGTCCCAAGAACAGCTTTCCGAAAGCACGACGGCCTTTCTTCAAAGCCAGCTGGCCGATGCGAGAACTAGGCTTGAAGAGCAAGAGGCCAAGGTCCGGGCATTTAAGGCGAACCATTTCGGCAATTTGCCAAGTCAACTGGAATCAAACGTTCAAATTCTGAACGGCTTGCAAACCCAACTGCAAACTACTCAACAGGCATTGGATGCAGCAAACCAGCAAAGGCTTTATCTGGAATCTTTGCAACAGGAATACCAATCGGTCCAAGCCAGCCTAAACAACGGAGACGCGAGCACGACATCTCCGGGCACGTTGGACAAGGACCTCGCGGATCTGCGGCGCCAGCTTCAAGAGGCTCGGCTGAAATATACCGAGGATTATCCCGGTGTCATTCGGCTCAAGGACAAAATCGCTCAGATCGAAAAAATGAAGCAGGATATTGATGCCGAGGCAGCGGCCGACCAAAAATCTGTACAGTCGGCAAATGACTTCGATGCAGCGGCTGCCGCATCCGTTGAACACGGATCAACTTCTCCCATGATGCAGATTCAAAGCCAGCTCAAAGCCAATAGGTTAGAGATTCAGAATTACCAGCAGCGCCAAAAGCAAATTGAGACGGATATTACTACATATCGTGCCCGTCTCAATCTGACACCAGAAACCGAACAAGAACTGGCGGATGTCTCGCGAGGTTATGAAGAGTCGAAGGCTAATTACAACTCCTTGCTTCAAAAACAGAACGACTCGCAGCTGGCGACGAGCCTTGAACAACGGCAGCAGGGCGAGCAATTTCGGATCCTCGATCCGCCGAGCCTGCCAACGAGACCGTCCAGTCCCAATCACTTGTGGATCAGCCTCGCGGGTTTGATGTTCGGTTTAGTGGCCGGGGTCGGTCTGACAGCAGTCCTTGAAATGACAGACCCTCGAGTTCGGCAGGAGAAGGATCTCGAAGACGCGGTTCTAATTAAAGTGTTGGTCGGAATTCCTCACTTAGATATTCCGGGAGAGGACCGCACTCGCGCTCTGTTTCGTCGCTTCGAACTTAGTGCCATGATCCTGATGGCGATTTTTCTGCTGTTTGGAAATCTGTACGCGCTCTACAAAAGTTAATAGACGATGTACAAAAAGTTTTATGGGCTGACGCGCAATCCGTTCGAGGTTAGCCCGGACCCCTACTTCTTTTGTCCGACGCCGCATTACACCGAGGCACTCGCTAGTCTCGCCTATGGGGTACTGCGCCGAAAGGGGTTTGTAGTGCTCACTGGTGAAGTAGGTACGGGCAAGACTTTGCTTGTGCGATGCCTCATGGAACTTCTGAGTGCCAATAAAGTTGCATTCGCGTATATGTACAATCCGATTGTTTCCGTCTTGGAATTTCTGACTCATTTGATAAACGAGTTTGGCCTCCTTCCCTCCCAGGTTCGTACCAAAAGCGACGCTCTTGCGCGGCTCAACAATTATTTGATGGAGCGCTCTCGTCATGATCTCACCACTGCGCTTATCGTCGATGAAGCCCAATTGCTTAGCTGCGAACTCCTGGAGGAAATCCGCCTCCTTACCAACCTCGAGACCACCAAACACAAACTCCTTCAGATTGTGCTCGTAGGGCAGCCGGAGTTTGAACACAAGATCGATTCGCACGAACTGCGCCAATTAAAGCAAAGGATTGGCCTACGTTGTAGTCTGAAGCCATTGGAATTAAACGAGCTGAAGGCTTACATTCATCGCAGACTGCAACTTGCTGGGGCTAACTCACATTCAACTACTATTTTCCCCGATGAAACGATCGCGTCGATTGCGAATGTCTCACGAGGAATCCCGCGATTAGTCAACACACTTTGCGAGAATTGCCTACTGCTGGGCTTTGGCCACAATCAGAAGCACATTACGCCCGATATCGTCCAGGAGGTGGCTGGGGATCTTCGTCTGCACAAGATGACCGAAGATTCGATGGGAACGCTCGAACAAACTAAATCGCAATCGGTAGTGAAACCATTATGAGTCGACTCTACGATACGCTGCGAAAAATGGAAAGGGATAAGCGGCCAGCAACCGCCGCACCTGAACCCGAGCAACCGATAGAACTGTTGAATAACATTCTGGCAGTGCCAACCGAGACGACTTACGGCCCCACGCTAAATATTGAAGCTGGAATGGGGTCGCGTCTAGTAGCTCTCACAGATCCCAAGAGCTTAGGAGCCGAGAAATTTCGTGCCTTGGTGGCTCGACTGGAAAGTCTGCGCCAGAAGGCCGAACTGAGGTCATTACAAATCACTAGTTCCGTAATCAACGAAGGCAAAAGCTTGGTCTCCGCGAATCTGGCGATCACACTTGTGAAACACTTCGGCTATAAGGTTCTTTTGGTCGAAGGGGATCTGCACAGGCCAACCCTGGCGACGTTGTTTGGATTGACCAACCTTGAAGGCATAAATCAGTGGTGGCATAGCCGAGAAGAAGACAAAGAGATCTTTTCCTATATCCACATGCTAGATGACATGCCATTGTGGCTTCTTGGCTCAGGCTCTACATGCGATCAGCCATCGCAAATTTTGCAATCGGCACGATTTGCCGAAACGTTCGTGCGATTAGTCGGCGGTTTTGACTGGATCGTAGTCGACTCAACTCCCATGACGCCAATCGTCGATGCGAACCTATGGTCAAGGCTTGTAGACGGCACACTCCTGGTGGTCCGCGAAGGCGTTGCACCGATCAAAACTCTAAAGATAGGTGTAAAGGGTTTGGATAATCCTAAGTGGATTGGTGTGGTACTGAACGAGGCTTCTGAATTCGATCGCGTGAATTACACAGACCAATACTACGGCACCAAAAGGAAATAAAAGCAGGCTGGAATAAGAGAAGGAGCCAAGTCCGCCCCCTATGATCCGTCTCCTGAATGCGTACTTTCCACGACGCACGCTCATTTTGGGAATTTCGGAATGGTGTCTGATTGCGCTTTCGTTCATAACAGCTGCCGTTGTCCGCCTGGGAACCTACGACGCCACGGTAATGCTCCACTATGAGCAGGGCTTCTTGAAGATTCTGGCGCTCTCTGGAGCCTTTATTGTTTGTATGTATTACTTCGACCTCTACGATACCTCTGTTTTGAGCAATCAACGAGAAATACTGAGTCGCCTGGTCCAGGTTCTCGGTACGATGTGCATCGGCGTCGCTGTCCTGTACTATCTTTACCCACCTTTGGAACTAGGGCGCGGGATTGTCGCAATCGGCCTCCTAATCGTTTTGTTCATTCTGGCGGTGTGGCGAGTCTTATTTTTTGCGTTAAATCGGCGGTCTCAGTTCGCTGAGCGGACGGTCATCTTCGGCGACGGTCCTTCAGCCTCTCGCCTGTCGCAAGAACTGGACTCCCGCCCCGAACTGGGTCTGCGCGTCGTGGGACGTATTTCAGTCGCGCGCAACGGAAACTACGAACTAAATTGCGAAAAGTCCCCTGTCAGCACAACCTGCACAATTACGTGCGATTTGGCAACCGCCATTGGCCAACAACGAGTGACGCGCATCATTGTCGCATTGGATGACCGTCGGGGAAGACTTCCTGTCGAACTCCTGCTTTCCATGAAAAGTCGGGGTGTCCGCATTCAAGATGGTACCGAGTTTTACGAACAGGTTACTGGAAAAATCCCCATAGAAACGCTCCGCTTGGGCACGCTTCTTTTTTCGTCCGGTTTCCATCTTTCTCGACCTCATCTGATTTACAAACGTT
>Ga0306923_10003169_pt1 | contig 15375 bp, 10 predicted proteins | sample sta12Can44000108_FD_203841 | JGI IMG/M metagenome (GOLD analysis project Ga0306923, IMG submission 203841) | Lab enrichment of tropical soil microbial communities from Luquillo Experimental Forest, Puerto Rico - statanox.12C.anox.44.000.108 (v2)... | ecosystem: Environmental > Terrestrial >... | reverse complement strand
ACGCCGCCGTCGAGCCTCGAGGCGAAGGTTGCGAAATAGGCGCCCTCGGTGCCCCACAGGCCGATATCGAGCACATCGGTCCCGCAGTCGCGCAGCCCCCGCTTGAGGGCGGCGGCCAGCGCCGGGCTCGAGAGGCGGATGTCGCGGCCGACCGCCACACGCTGCGGCTTCACGAACGCCGCGTAGGCGCGTCCGATGTCGTAAGCGAGTGACTCGTCTATCTCCTCGGGGATGCGGCCGCGGATGTCGTAGGCCTTGAAGGAATCGAGACTGCTCATGCTGCCTCGAGGATCAGGTGTTCGTTCCCTTGCGTCCGTAGACATCCTCGAAGCGCACGATGTCATCCTCGCCCAGGTAGGAGCCGGACTGCACCTCGATGATCTCGAGCGCGATCATGCCGGGGTTCTCGATGCGGTGCCTGACGCCAATCGGGATGTAGGTCGACTGGTTCTCCTCGAGCAGGAACACGTCCTCGCCACGGGTGATGCGCGCGGTCCCCGCCACCACCACCCAGTGCTCGGCGCGATGGTGGTGCATCTGCAGCGAGAGAGTCGCACCGGGCTTGACCTTGAGTCGCTTCACCTGGAAACGCCCGCCCGCGTGGATGCTGTCGTAGCTGCCCCATGGACGGAATACCTCGCGGTGCAGTGAGTGCTCGTAGCGACCGCGCTCCTTCAGCAGCTGCACGAGCTTCTTCACATCCTGCACGCGGTTCCTCGGCGCGACCAGCACCGCGTCCTTGGTCTCGACCACCACGTGATCCCGCACCCCGACGGCAGTCACCAGGCGGCTCTCGGAGTAAAGGTAGCTGCCCTGTGTGTCCTCGAGGATCACATCCCCGTGGGTGACGTTGCCGTGGGCATCCGCTTCACTCGCCGCATGGAGCGCGGACCACGAGCCGACATCGCTCCAGCCGGCGCTGAGTGGCACCACGACCGCGTCCGCGGTCTTCTCCATCACCGCGTAATCGATCGAATCGGCGGGACAGGCTTCGAAGGCGGCGGCGGCGATGCGCGTGAAGTCGAGATCCGCCTGCGCGGTGCCGAATGCCGCTTCGCAGATGCGCGCCATCTCCGGCTGGAAGCGCTGGAGCTCCTGCAGATAGCGCCGTGCGCGGAACACGAACATGCCACTGTTCCAGTAATAGTCCCCGGAGGCGACGAACTCGCGGGCGCTCTCGGAGTTGGGCTTCTCTACGAACCGTGCGATGCGAAAGGCTGCCCCGCTCGGTGCGCCGCGCTGGATGTAGCCGTAGCCGGTCTCGGGCGCGTCTGCGACCACACCGAAGGTCGCGAGCTGCCCCGCCTCGGCGGCGGCAATGGCGGTGCGCACGGCACGCTGGAACGCTGCGACGTCCCGAATCACGTGGTCGGCGGGCAGGACCAGCAGCACCGGGTCCACCGCGTTGGCATCGCTGCCGACGCCTTTCAGTGCCGCGTGCGCGGCCAGCGCGATCGCGGGTGCGGTATTGCGGCCAAAGGGCTCGAGGACGGTCGCCCGCGGGGTGATGCGCAGCTGGCGCATCTGCTCGGCGACGAGGAACCGATGCGCCTCGTTGCACACGATCACCGGCGGAGCAGCCGTGAGCCCCTCGAGACGCAGCACCGTCTGCTGCAGCAGGGTGCGGGTACCGGTGAGCGGCAACAGCTGTTTGGGATACAGCTCACGCGACAGCGGCCACAGCCGCGTGCCAGCGCCGCCGGAGAGAATGACTGGAGTGAGCACGCCTCGCGGACCCTGGCAGCCGCCTCAGGCTGCCGTCGGCAGTTTACCGCGCCCGACGGCGTAATAGGTGAGCCCGAAGCGGCTCACCATCGCCGGGTCGTAGAGATTGCGGCCATCGAAGATGACCGGCGCCTTGAGGAGCTCCCGCAGCCGCTCGAAATCCGGGCTGCGGAACTCCTGCCACTCGGTGACGATGGCGAGCGCATCCGCCCCGCGTGCGGCGTCGTACGCGGTCTTCGCGAGTGTGAACGCCGCAACGCCGGCGTAGAGACGTTGCGCCTCGGGACCGGCCACCGGGTCGTAGGCGTGCACGCGGGCGCCCGCCTCGAGGAGCAGCTCGATCAGAGTGCGCGAGGGTGCCTCGCGCATGTCGTCGGTGTTCGGCTTGAAGGCGAGCCCCCAGAGCGCGAGCGTGCGCCCGGTGAGGCCGCCGCTGAAGTGCCGCTGCATCTTGTGGAACAGCACCTCCTTCTGTCGCGCGTTCACCGACTCGACCGCGTGCAGTACCTGCGGCTCGTGACCCGCCTCGTGGGCCGAGCGGATGAGGGCCCGCACGTCCTTCGGGAAGCACGAGCCGCCGTACCCGGTCCCGGGGTAAATGAAGCTGTAGCCGATGCGCGGGTCCGAGCCGATGCCGATGCGCACTTTCTCGATATCTGCCCCGACCCTTTCCGCGATGTTGGCCAGCTCGTTCATGAAGCTGATCTTGGTGGCGAGCATGGCGTTGGCGGCGTACTTGGTGAGCTCCGCGGAGCGGATGTCCATCACGATGAGCCGGTCGTGATTGCGCGTGAACGGCTCGTACAGCGCACGTACCAGCTCGGTGGTACGCGGATTGTCGGTGCCGATCACGACGCGGTCGGGCTTCATGAAGTCGCCGATCGCCGCTCCCTCCTTGAGGAATTCGGGATTCGAGACGACGTCGAACTCGATCTTCGCGCCGCGCGCGGCAAGGGTGCGGTCGAGCTCGGCGCGCACCTTGTCCGCGGTGCCGACCGGTACCGTCGACTTGGTGATCACGATGCCGTAGCGGCTCATGTGCGTACCGATGGTGCGGGCGACGGTGAGCACGTAGCGCAGGTCCGCCGAGCCGTCCTCTCCCGGGGGCGTGCCGACAGCGATCAACTGGAACAGTCCGTGCTCGACGCCGCGCGCGGCATCGGTGGTGAACTCGAGCCGCCCGGCCTCCGCATTGCGCTTGATCAGGGCATCGAGCCCGGGCTCATGGATCGGCACCTCGCCGCGCTTCAGCCGCTCGATCTTCGCGGCATCCACGTCCACGCAGATCACGTGGTTGCCGGCATCCGCCAGGCAGGCCCCCGTCACCAGCCCCACATAGCCCGAGCCGAAGATCGTGACGCGCATGAGTTAAGTTCTTGAGTGACAAGGAAGAAACGAAGACTAAAGGATGCGCACGACCGGCTCAAGAACCGGCTGCTGAAGCCTTCGGCTCAGGAGCGTAGGCGGCGGCCCGGATCGCGTACGCAGGACTACGACGGCCTTTGTTCGAGCGTATCGACCGTGGGTCCGCGGCCGCGCCTGACGGATGCCGGCACCAATGCCCAGAGCACTCGCGCCCGGTACATGAGGCGGATGGTTGCGCATCCGAGCAACGCCAGCAGCACGAGGGAGGTGCGATCCGGAAGCTCGTAATGCCGGCACAGCAGACCGACTCCCGCCAGCACACATGTCAGGGTCGCGAACACGGCAAAAGCGCCGCGCGGGCCGAACCCCGCCTTGAGCAGCAGGTGATGAAAATGGTCAGTATCGGCCTTGAAGGGGGAGACTCCGCGAACCACGCGCCGGATCGTGCTCCACACCAGCTCGTAGAGCGGCAGGGCGACAAACCACAGCGTGGTCACCGAAGTCACGGGCCGCGTCGCTCCTTGTGAGATCTGTATACAGAGCCAGGCTGCCGAAAAGCCGAGCAAGGTGCTGCCCGCATCGCCCATGAAGCACTGTGCTGTGGCGTTTTCCCGCAACGGTACGTTGAAGAGCAGGAACGCGCCCACCGCACCGATCATCACCAGGCTGATCGTCAGCGGCATCATGAGTCCCGCGGCGTAAGAGACATAGGCGATGGCGAGGAACGAGGTCAGCGCGACGGTGCCGGCCAGTCCGTCCGTGCCGTCGAGCATGTTGAAGGCGTTGATGGCAGCAATCACGATGAATATCGTGAAGGCGATCGCCCCGTACTCCGAGAAATAGACGGCTCCGATCCCGAGCGGATTGCCCAACGTGACCACCACGGCGCCCGATCCGATGACCAACACGACGGCGGCAGCAATCTGACCCGGCAGTCGCGTCCACGGCGACAGATCGAACCGGTCGTCGATGAGTCCGACGGTCACCAGAATCGCGCAGCCTGCCAGGAATGCGCCAGGACCTGCCCCCGGAAGCGGTACCAGGCCCACGCCCAGAACGATACCGAGGAACATTGCGAGTCCACCGACGACCGGAATATCGCCGTGATGGATCTTGCGGCCTCCCGGACGGTCGACCAGATCAACAGCAATGGCAACCGGGCGCAGGGCAACGATCGCCAGCCAGCAGGTGAAAAAGCTGGCTGCGGCGGCGGTCACTTGCGAAAGCATCGCGTCTCCCTACCCACATTTGCGCGAGCTTTTTTGACTTCCGCCGATGTTCAGTCTCCCTCTGTTGTTGTCAGGTTGAAGCGGCGGCAGTCTGCAGAAAAACGCCAGTACCAACACGCCGAACGGACCCGCTACGCAAAGCTGCGCCTGAGTCAGAATCGTTCGCGTGTCCGCGTTCATGGGAGTATGCCACAAGCCCAGCACCCGCGGTCGAGGGCATGTACCAACACCCGCCTCGACCGAGGACTCCGTTCCGTGGCCCATCTGCAGAGTGTCGCCAACATGCGTCAGGGGCCACTGGTCCTGCAGACTCAAACAGCTTCGCTGTGCCTTCCCCCAGAACAATAGTAGCAAGGAAAACGCACTCTGCAATTGTTGGTTGACACCGACACCGCCGGGCCGCCGCCAAGCCACCGTAGGCGGCAACGGAGCAGTGGCAACACCCACAGGGCTTTGCGGTGTAAGAAGGTGTTATGGGTCAGATAACGACTCACGTGTCCGGGCGGCAGTTCAGGGTGCATTCAGGCCGGATTCCTGAGCCGGCGCTCGACGCAGCGCGTGGGAGATGCACGGGCACATTGCCTCGGCTGCGAGTGGACTCCTCTCGCGAAGCGGCGCCGTTACGCTGCACTGCTCCGTGGCTGCCTTACAACCCCGGTGGCCACAGGGTCTTCGACACCCAGAGACTCGGCCACGATGCGTGGCAGTTCGCGTAGTTCAAACTGGATATCACGGGCGCGGAAATCAGCGCCAGTGTCGAGGAAATACCCGGTTCCGTTGTGTTGGCCATTCTTCAGAGCGACAAAGACCACGTCCTGATCCAGACCGGAGATGGTCTCCTGGCCCACGGTGAACTCAAATCCGGGCGAAATTTCCCTCGGGTACGTCAACGTTACAAACAGGTCCACACCACGGTTGTCGACCTGGAAAAGAGCAAGGCCGTCTTTATTCGCAATCGCGCCGGCGAGCCTGGCCTGCGCTTGCACGGCCTGCTCGGTATCACGGCATACGACCAGGAAATCGCGAGACATTCGCGGTTCCACGCGAACGAACGGGACGCGGATTCGGTCGAGGAATTGCGCATGCCTGCGCAATCGCCAGTAATAGGTGCCCTCCCCATGCGGATCCTGATGCAGGCCGGTGGCAATCATCACCCGGGCGGCTGGAAACTTCGTCCGAATGCTGCCCAGTATGCGGTCGTACGCCTCGTAGACCTCCAGGACCGGATCAACCCCCGGAGCCACATACCATTCGGGATTGCGGTTTTGCCCGCGGTAGCATTGCGCCGAGAAAAGATAGTGATGCTGGATGTGTGCGCCGGCATTCAGAAAGAGTGTCGCGAAATGCGGCGATTTGTCTCGCACCAGAGCCACGAACACGTCGTTCAGCAGCAGATCCAGCAGGATCGCGCGGCGCCAGGGTCGCGAGCCGCTGGTCATGACCAATGAGGCATAGAGAGGGTAGTTACGCGGAGCCGCATACAGCGCGAGCCCCGTCGATAACGCCGCCATTGAACCGGGTGTCAGCCGTGCCTGAGCGTTGTCGCTTACGAGCTGGCTTACCGCTGCGTGAAGTCGTGCCAACGCGCGCGGGGCACTGATCGCCGTCTGAGTCCAGAAATCAGGGACGAAGAAAGCCGGGTCGCGGAGTCGATTCGCAGCATTCATTGGCCCCAGCGCCCCCACCCGGAGCCCGCGCGCCTCAAGGAACTCCCATATCTGGGGCAGCTCGTGCTGCACGATGTCACCGAGACGAAAGACCCGATGCTCCTCCAGACTCCTGCCACTATGAGCGGTAACCCATTGGATCCAAGGCTCGACGTCTTCGTAGCGTTGCTCTGAGGTAGTCGTCGCCCAGCCATTGTTCTCGATCAGTCTGTGCAGGTTTGGCAGCAATCGGCGCTCGGCGTAATACCTGACGCTCTCGAGGTTGACCTCGTTGAACTCCAGAAGAAGCAGCTGTTGGTCCATGGACTCGGGGAGAAAATCAGGCGCCGTTCAGAGAATACCCGATCGTTCAGAAAGCCGACCAGCGCCACCCTGCCATCGCCAGCCAGCGACGGCGATCATCGGATCCCGGAACACGACAGGCCTGGAGACCGCGCGATCACTCCAACCGTCGCCACGACCCGACACTCCAGCGCCCTCTCCAATACAAAAGAACCTTTAAGTCGCAGGTTGCGCCCGGCTGCAGCTTGGCTGCACGGATAACGTGAGTCGCACGGATAACGTGAGTCGCACGGTTTGTTACACTAAATCACGACGCTGCGCCAGACGTGTCTGTAGATGAGTGCCGTCGGACCACGTCCCCCCGACGTGGCCAGCTAACGTCAACCCCGGAAGCTGCAGGAACGCTGTACAGGCGGCGCAGTACCGGTACGAGGTAAACGACAAGGTGAATGGTCTCTTTCGCGGCAAGTTCGCGTTCGCTGGCGCACTGTACGGTTTTCTGCTCCTGGGCGCGTGCCATAAGGGGAGCGACGTCAACAGTGGCGCACTTGGGCCCAATCCTTTTCCGAACGGTGTCCCGGGTGTGCACCTCGAGTTTGCGCAGCACCCGCTGACAGGGCTCTCCGGGTCGCCAGTGGTTGCCTTCGAGACACCTCCCTACGTCATAGGAACTTCCAACGATGGCACCGGGCAACTGAGTGTGCTCGATCTGGACTATTATGGTCTTGGAGCTCTCTACCCCTCACCCCGGGTCGCTTACGGGTCCGCCACCGCCGATCTCGACGGCGATGGTCTGCCGGACCTCATCTCCGCGGTCTATTCGCCGACGAATATCGAGTCCTACGCGTACCTTTTCGACGGGACCGCCACCGGAGTCTTCACGCAGAACACGACCTTCGGCACCCAGTACCAGGACCCTGCCGTGGGGGGCTTCGGCTACCGTGGTCGCACCGAGACCGTGGTGGTCGCAGACTTCAACAACGACGGTGCGGTCGATGTCTTCCTGCCGACCTACACTTACCTGGACAGTGTGTATGATCTCTCCGACCTTCCAGGGGTGTTCTATACCAACGGACCGCCGCCCAACGTCTACAACGCCTATCAGAGCTTCCTGCTGCTGAACGACGGCAAGGGAAACTTCAGGGAAGCGGCGGTGACGGCGGGGATCAGCATGCACTCGTCGCTCTCCGGGATCACAGCGCCGACAACCGATCCGAACGGCAACCAGCCAGAGGGAGCACAGGCTGTAGACTTAAATATGGACGGCCTGATCGATCTGTACGTTGGTGGGCATCTGTTCATCAACCAGGGGGTCGACGCTAACGGGGTGCCGCATTTCAAGGACATGGCGTCCACCTGGGGACTGACCCCGGACGTGCTGCGAGGGCCGGCTCCGTGGGTGCCGAATGACATCCTTCCGGATAACTGGTTGCTCACCGACGAAGGCGCGAAATTCACCGACTGGAATAACGATGGCCATCTCGCGCTGTTGTTGTTTCGCTGGAACTGGGGGCCTGCGCACGGCCCTCGCCTGTTCGAGTTCGACGGCTCGAAGTTCACCGAGCGGGTTTATGCCCTGTCGTCCAGGACAGCAACCTGCCAGAATCCCCCGGCCCAGCAGACGGCATTTTTCTGGTCGGGCAGACCGCTGACGACCGGCAGCCTCGCAGCTGGCATCAATGCTGCCGATCTCACTTCCGATGGCCGCGAGGATGTGATGGTGAGCGGCGATGAAACCGGCAGCGCGATCTTCTACAACTACGGTTGCGGATTCGTCGAGGTTAATGCAGGCGATCTGACCCAGGTTCCCGGAGGGAATGGCGGCATGGCGCTCGCTGACCTCAACGGCGATGGGAAGATCGACATCATTTATGCCGCAGCGGGCCAACGCGCCTACTACATCAACCAGACGCGGACCGCGAGCGGCGCAGGCTCGTTCACGGTCGAGGTGCTGGGACCGAATGGTGAGCACAATCAATACGGTCGGGTGATCCAGGTATTCCCACCGGAAACCTCGCGGATCTTCACGCGTGTGGTCGATGGCGGGTCGGGTTACTTGACTCAGAGTCAGTATCCGATCCTCGTCGGTACACCCTATACAGGCATCCATCAGGTGAAGGTGTACTATGCGCCTCTCATGCCGTGCACCTACGGCGGGCAGCCGTGTCAGGCCACGGTGTTGGAATTCGGGATACAGCCGGGCCAGCACGCGCAGACGTATGCACCTTCAGCGGCGTATCCCACCGGAACAGTCGTCTTCACCTCCCAGCCCTGAAGCGCTGCAGCGCCTCCCCGTCAAGGTTCATACCGCCTATCGCGCGCAGAATTCCCATCGTGCTCGATAAGCTCGCCGTAGAGCTCGAGGTGGGACTGCACGACCTTTTCGATGCCGAATTCGGCCTCAGCCCGCGCCCGACCCGCCATCCCCATGCGGGTTCTCAGCTGCGGATCCTCGAGCAGTTGTCGAATTGCGGCGGCAAGTGCCACAACGTCCTGGGGTGGCACGAGAAGTCCATTCTCTCCCGCCCGCACTACGTCTCGACAGCCTGGAATGTCGGTGGCAACGATCGGCCGGCCGGCAGCGCACGCTTCCAACAGGACCTTGGGTACACCTTCGCGATAATAGGTCGGCAGACACACGATGTGCGCCTCGCTCAAGCAGCGCGGCATGTCTCGGCAGTCGCCCAGCCATCGCACGCCGCTCGCAGTCGCCAGGTCAATGATATCCTGTGCTGAAAGTGCGCCGCGATTGCCCGGATCTAGTCGCCCGGCCACGACAAAGCGGGCCGCGAGGCCGTTACGGCGCAATTCTGCGGCCGCCGCCGCGAACTCGCAGATTCCCTTCTCGCGTAATAGCCGTGCGGGCAACAGCACAGTCGTCGTGCCCGCACGCTCCGGCGCGGGTTGAAACCTGACAAGATCTACGCCGGAGCCCCGGATCAGGCGAATACGGTCACCAGCCGTGGGGCACAGACGCAGCACCTCCGCACGGTCGGCGTCGTTCTGCACGATGATGCGCACGTTCTGCGGCCGGAAGGAACCGGCGTACGCCCTGTCCAGCAAGCCGCGCAGCAGCGGCCGGCGGACGCGCGAGCTGTAAACGTGTCCAAAGCCGGAGATTGCATTCACGATGCCTCTCGTTCCGAGTGCCCGCGCAACACGCGTACCGTAGATCACTGGCTTTGGCGAGACGTTGTGCACGATCTCCGGTCGTACCAGCTGCAGACTGCGCCATAGCTCCCGTACGGTGTTCACCTCACCGATCGGGTTCAGACCGCTGCGAGCGACTCTGATACGGTGAAATGTGATTCCCTGCCTTTGCACCTCGTGCTCCTCGGCTTCGTCCTCGACGCCGCTCACCAGATGAACGCTGAAGCCGGCAGCCATTGCGGCTCGAGCCAGCGGCAGACGGTGTGACAAAAAGAACCACGCAACGTTGACGACGAACATCAACGTTCCTCGATCAGGAGTCAAGTTGCGTCCCTGGCGGTGCTCGAGCCCGGTGCGCGCAGCACCACATGGAAGCCACTCACCATGAGATCCTCATCCGAGACCCTCCGAAACTCGGCCGCCAACGATGCTCGCCGCAGCGGCAGGGTCTCGAATCGGCTGGTAACGACACTTTCAACACTGAAACCTGCGCCGGTGAATGCGCGCATCATTTCGCTGAATCCGATCCTGTTGGTATAAAATCCCGAACGGGCCAGCCATTCTGCCTCCCACCAGCGACTCGGGAAGCGCAGATTGTTCAGACCGCCGCCGAGGTGATCCTTCAGATCAACCTGGTGCGAGACGCAGCCGTCAGCGACGAGTATGCGGCGCAATTCGCGCACGCCTGCCGCGAACTCGTGGTGGCGGATATGCTCCAGCACCGCGTGCGACCAGGCAAAGTCAACCGAGTGCGATGGCAATTCGCGCAGCGACGCCAGCCCGTGGGTCAGGTAGGTGGCGTTGCAGCGGCGCAGAATGTCTGCCAGGTCCCGCGCGCCGTTGAGGTCCGGCGGTGTGAGGCCGTGGCGGCTCAGAAGACGCGCGACCTCAGCATAGGGCGTGAGGTCAGTCGTCGCATAGCTCCCCGTGTCCACCAGATAACACTTTGCCGCGCCGTAGGCGGCGGCAATGACGGCGGAAAGGAGGCCATCGCCCGGGCCGATCTCCAGGGCGATGAACCCACCAGCCTTGCGCGCAAAGGCGCTGGCGTCGAAGTGCTGCCGGAACACTCCGTACGCGTAGGCGGACTGCGCCATCTCGCCGTGCGCGAACAGGCGCAGGGCTCGCCACGTCTCATACGAAACCGGGACGCGGGACAGGACGACTTTCGCCGCCATGCGTAGATACCATGGCGTCAGCTCACGCAAGCCCATGCCGCTGCATACACTGGAGCCATCCGGAGTAGTTCGCCACAGTCACCGCGCGATGATTTATCGGTATGATTCTAGCTTCTTTTTGCAGGTTGGCACGCTTCCCTGTACAAGATGGGCATCTCCTTTCACGATCTGCGTCTCATGTGGAACGCTCGTCAGGCGGGCGCTTTCTTCGAGCGTATGCTGACGATCGGTCGGCAGAGCCTGTGCCTGCATCCGGCGGATGTCGAGCAGCTCACTTCTTGCAGCGCAGAGGCCTCCGGACATGCGGCCGAGTTGCCGCGCGAGCATCTCACGTTCGGCGCCCGAGCGGAGCCTTTCCTGCGTGCCTCCCTCGGTGCCAGCAGCGTCGAAGCTATGGATTATTCGGATTATGAAGGGGCACAGCACGTCCATGACATGAATGAGCCGGTACCCGAGAACATGGTGGCACGGTTCGACGTCGTCTACGACGGTGGTGCGCTGGAGCATATCTTCAATTTTCTTCAGTGCTCATCGATAAGCGGCCGCGATTTGGAGTTAGACAGAAGAATACAGCTCGAGATATCTGTTCCATATCTGTTCGATATCGAATCGCACCTCGATCTCGCGACGCTGCTTGAGCCCGAGCGCGCGTCGCTCTTCGTCTCCCAATCCGAGTACGTACTCGATACAGCTCGCCAGGCTTTCTGGATCGTCGGCGGCTGCCACCAGGCGGTCGTCTCCCAGGATGCTCCGCACGTCCCCCACGTCCGTTGCGACCGTCGGCGTTGCCGAGGCCATCCCCTCGCCTACGACGTTCGGGAAGCCCTCGCTTCGTGAAGCCAGGCAAGACACGTCCAGCGCGCTCATGATCTTCTGCACCGCGTCGCTGCGTTCCTCGAGAATGAACCGTCCTGCCAGATTCGTTTCCGCGAGTAACGCCCTGATGGCCGCGTTGTGAGTCACCCCTTCGCCGACCAGAACGAAACGCGTGCGTGGCAAACGCACGGCCACGCTGGCTGCGGCACGGATGAAGGTGGCGTGGTCTTTCAGAGGATCGATGCGCGCAACCATGCCGACGAGAGCCTCTCCCGGTGCAGCGCCCCAACGCGCACGGACCTCGCTCCGCGAGCCTGAAGAGTTGACGAAGGTGCGCACATCGAACCCGTTCGGAATGACGATGCACTTCTCGGCGCAATAGCCAATGGCCACGTGGGCCCGCAGCGCCGCCCTGGAATTGCAGATGATGACTGCCGGCACGCGCCGCGACAACCGCGCGCACAACCGCGCAACCGCGCGCGAGGCGCGCTTGGTCGCCGGATGACTCGGCATCGAGTTCCTGAGATTCCACACCACTTTGCGATTGCCTGCGGCATGCGCACACAGCCCCGCAATCAGATCGGCATGCCAGAGCCAGGTCTGGATCACCGGCGTCACCGGCCCTGACCTGAGCCGGCGCGCCAAGGTGATGATCCGGGCGATCGACTGAATAGAAAGTGCCATCTCCAGAGACTCGACCGCTATGCCGGCACTTGCGAGGCGACTTCCGACGACACCCGGCCTGCCGAGGTTGATCACCGTTTGCTCGATCTCTGGATTCATGCGTTTACCCGCCAGTACCAGCTTCTCGAGCATCGCCTGAGCACCGCCCTGATTGAGGTCGGTGATGACGTGGACAATCTTCATGGGCGCGCCGCCGGGCACTGCGCCGGTCATCTGCGCCTCGCGGCCGGGGTCGATGGGCGCGGATGCGCGGCGTCCCCCTCGCAGCGGGCGCCCACTTCCTCTATCAGAGCATCCCAGTCCGCCACCACGGACTGCTGTGCAAACTGGCTTCGGACAAATGTCGCCGCGCGCGCCCCGAGCGTGCTCCGCAGCTCGCGGTCGCGGGCCAACTCTCCGAGCGCGGCCGCGAGTGCTGCGACATTGCCGCACGGAACCAGCCTCGCGGCGCGGCCGCCGTCGGCCAGTTCGCGCGCTCCCGAGGGGCAATCGAACGCAATACACGGCAACCCAAGCGCCATCGCCTCGAGCATCGCGTTCGGAAAGCCCTCGTACTCCGATGACAATGCGAAAATCTGACCCGCCGCGAGCGCAGTCCAGGGTTGGTCCGTCAGACCGCACAGCCGTACGCGGTCCGTGAGCTGCAGACGCTCCACCTGGCTTTGCAGATCGTCACGCAGCGGACCCTCGCCCCAGATCCTGAGCTGCCAGGCGCTCTCATCTTTCAAGGCACTGGCGAACGCCTCGATGAGCTTTGGATAGCCCTTCTCGGGAGTGAGCCTCCCCATGGCGACCACGCAGCCGCCTTCTCCCTCCTGTCGCGCGCGCCTCGGCGAAGCCGCCAACTCCGCGGGAAGTGGGTTGTGGATCACCGTCATGCGTGGCGCACCTCGCAGCCGTGCACCGTAACGCTCGGCGGCAGCGCTGCTCTGAACCACCAGTGCGTCGGCGAATCGATAGCACAGCGTGCGCGCCACTCGCAGTACACGCGGAAGCTCAGTGTCGTGTAGAGGATCAGTGCGCTCTGAAATGATCAGTGGGATGTCGGAGTTTGCATGCGCGAGGATGGTTAGAACGTTGACGTTGGTGAGAAACGAGATGACGACGTCGGGTCCGATGGTCAACAGAATGCGGCGCAGCGCGCGAATCTTTCTCAGGGTAACCGGCCAAAGGGGAGTTCGGCGGTTGGAAATGGCTTCCGCGAGCAGCACGAACGAGACACCCGGACGAAGTGGATAGGCAGCCGCGCCTCCACCCAGGTAGGTGGATACGAGCCACACCTGGTGACCCCGGTCGAGCCAGGCGTTCGCCATGGTAGCGGCGACGCGTTCGGCGCCCCCGGCCGCAAATGAGCCGACTACGATGACGATCCGGCGCGGCGCGCCGGTTCCCCGGACGACAGGTACGGCCGGTCGAGCCGTGCTCACGAGTCGCTGGTGCGAGACATCACGCGTTACCGTAGCGTCGCGAGGAAACCGACTCCCGGGAGATCGGGGAACGCTCGGTGCTCTCGCGATCATCGTCGCCGTTGGCTGGCCGTCGTGCCTGCTCTTCCAGCCAGCTTTGAAACATGATGACGTCCCACAACAGGTACGCCCAGTTGCGGCGACCGCTCACATGCTCCAGCCACTTCTCGCGTATTGGAGCGGGGTGCAAAAAGCCCTCGCTTCGCAGGCGCGATTCATCCAGCAACGATTCGGCCCAGTCCCGCAGCGGTCCGCGCAGCCAGCTGTCGATGGGAATGCCGAAACCCATCTTCGGCCGATCGGTGAGGGTCGCTGGCACATAGCGGCTCAGCAGCTCTTTCAACAGCCATTTTCCGCTACCGTTATGCACGCGCAAACTGAGCGGTAGCGACCAGGCGAATTCGATCACGCGATGATCGAGCATCGGCACCCGCGTCTCCAGCGACACCGCCATGGCAGCACGGTCTACCTTCACCAGGATGTCACCAGGCAGGTACGTCATGAAGTCCCAGAACATCATGTCTTCCTCGAACCGCCGGCTGCTGCTGTGGGCCATCATTTCGGTCAACTGCGACGAGGGCTCACGGCCGTCGATCACAAGGTCGGCGGGAGTCGGCCAGTGAGAAATGAGCGCCCGATAGATCCCCCCTGGAGAGGAGTCGAGCAGGTCCGCGATTCTGTGAAGCTTGTCGCCCGCCCGCGTTTCGCGCCAGCGGCGCGGCAGGAGCCGGCTGCCGAGCCCGGCCATCCTCGTCCAGGTCTCTGGCGAGAGGCGACGGATCGAGCGCGCCGCTACGCCGCGGAACGGGCCGAGGAACCTCACGCTGTTCGAAACACGTTTCGCCCACGCATAGCGGTTGTAGCCACCGAACAGCTCGTCTCCGGCGTCGCCCGAGAGCGAGACCGTGACATGCTGTCGTGCAAGTTGCGCAACCAGATGGGTCGGAATCTGGGAGGAGTCGGCGAACGGCTCATCGTATATCGTCGCCAACCGCGGAATGACCTGCATCGCCTCCGCAGGAGTGACGATCAGCTCGGTGTGATCGGTGCCGAGATGCCGCGCGACGTCGCGCGCATAGCGCGACTCGTCGTAGTCCGGCTCGCTGAAGCCGATGGTGAACGTGCGTACGCGGCGAGCCGAGCGCTGCTGCATCAATGCCACGATCAACGACGAGTCGATGCCACCGGATAAGAAGGCACCCAACGGGACGTCAGCAACCATCTGCAACCCGACGGCCTCACCCAGTACACGTTCGAGGGTCTCGACCACCTCGTGCTCGCTGGCCGTGAAAGCGCGCGTCGCTGCCGGCCCAGCGGAGTTTGCGAGACTCCAGTACGTGACTGGCTCGCCATGGCGCCCGGATTCGTCAACCTCGAGAATAGTTCCGGCCGGCACCCGCTGAATGCCGCGGTAAATCGACAGTGGCTCCGGGACGTAGTTGTGGCGCAGAAACAGTGCCAGACAACCGCGATCGATCTCTGCGTAAAACTCCGGGTAAGCGCGCAGCGCTTTCAGCTCTGAGCCGAAGAGAAACGCGCGGCCGACCCTGCCATAGTACAGCGGCTTCTCGCCCGCCCGGTCGCGCGCGAGACTGAGGCGTCGCTGCGCGCGATCCCAGAGGGCAAGCGCGAACATACCGACCGAACGTTCCAATGCCCGACGCAACCCCCATGCCTCGATGGCGGCCAGCAGAACTTCCGTGTCAGAGTGTCCGCGCCACGCGGGTGCCGCGCCCTGGCTTTCCAGCTCCGCACGCAGTGACGCATAGTTGTAGACCTCCCCGTTAAGAGTGATCAGGTAGCGACCACTCGC
>Ga0306923_10003164_pt1 | contig 15385 bp, 12 predicted proteins | sample sta12Can44000108_FD_203841 | JGI IMG/M metagenome (GOLD analysis project Ga0306923, IMG submission 203841) | Lab enrichment of tropical soil microbial communities from Luquillo Experimental Forest, Puerto Rico - statanox.12C.anox.44.000.108 (v2)... | ecosystem: Environmental > Terrestrial >... | reverse complement strand
GATGGGAATGAAAAACGGGATGGGTGAGGAAGGCGCTTTCGCGTTTAAGCTCCGCAGGAAGGGTTTCGCTCGCGGTCAATTCGATATCCGCGTAGGAGAACTTGCCTCCGAAAGCGCGCCACACGGCCTCGACAATGGCCGGCGTCGTGGTTTCGTCGAGCGCGATGCCGATCGTGCCGTCACCGATGCGCAAATTGATCTTAACCTCGCGCGCACGGGCGATGATCTCGTCGCGGGTCTTCCCGGCGTTCACCGTCACCGTATCGAAGAACGCGTCTGACCGCGGCGCAAAGCCGAGCTTGCGTAATCCAGCTGCGAGTACCGCCGTGCGGCGATGCACCGAGCGGGCAATCTGGATCAGGCCTTCGGGCCCGTGATAGACCGCGTACATCGAGGCGATGATCGCAAGCAGCACCTGCGCCGTGCAGATGTTCGACGTCGCCTTCTCGCGGCGGATATGCTGTTCGCGCGTCTGCAGCGCAAGCCGATAGGCCGGCTGGCCACGAGAATCGATCGACAGCCCGACGATGCGCCCCGGCAATGAGCGCTTGAACGCATCGCGCACGGCCATATAGGCCGCGTGCGGCCCGCCATATCCAAGCGGCACGCCGAAGCGTTGCGCCGATCCGATGGCGATGTCGGCGCCGAGTTCGCCCGGCGAGGCCAGCAACGCCAGGCCCAGGAGGTCGGCGGCGACGGTTGCGAGCGCGCCCTTCGCATGCAGGCTCGCGATCGCGGAACGCAGGTCACGCACCGCGCCTGATGTGCCCGGATATTGCAGCAGCGCGCCGAAAACCTCGCTGCGATCGAGGTCCTTGAGCGGATCGCCGACGATCAGCTTCCACCCCAAGGGCTCGGCGCGGGTGCGCAGCACGGCGAGCGTCTGCGGATGCACTTCGGCGTCGACGAAGAACGACTTCGTCTTGGCCTGCGCTGCGCGTTCGCAAAGCGCCATCGCTTCGGCGGCCGCGGTTGCCTCATCGAGCAGCGAGGCGTTGGCGACATCGAGGCCGGTGAGATCGCAGATCATGGTCTGGAAGTTGAACAGCGCTTCCAGGCGGCCCTGGCTGATCTCCGGCTGGTACGGCGTGTAGGCCGTGTACCAGGCCGGGTTCTCCAGGATATTGCGCTGAATAACTGCAGGCAAATTCGTGCCGGAATAGCCCTGACCGATCAGCGAGATAAAAACCTGATTTTTTTCGGCAAGCTTTCGCATATGGGCGAGCGCTTCGGTCTCGTTCAAGGGCCTGCCGAGATCGAGCGGCGCCTTCTGCCGGATCGAGGAAGGCAGGGCCTCCGCCATCAGCGCATTGAGGCTTGCGGCTCCGACTGTCTCCAGCATGGCTGCAGCATCGCGGGGCGAGGGGCCGATATGGCGGCGAACGAAAGTGGTTGCGGGCTCGTCGATGTGTCGTAGCGGCGCGTTCATTGGTCTTTCCTCTTAGTCGCCGTCATGCCCCGCGAGAGGGCGGGGCGGTCATTGTCTCATCACTCACGCGACATGCTTCTGGTAGGCGGCCTCGTCCATCAGTCCGCCGAGTTCGGTGTTGTCGGCGATCTTCATCTTGAAGAACCAGGCTTTGCCGGCGGCGTCGGAATTGACCAGCGCAGGCTCGGCCGCGAGCGTCTCGTTGACCTCGATCACTTCGCCTGAGATCGGCGCGTAGACGTCGGACGCGGCCTTGACGGATTCGACCACGGCGGCGGCCTCAGCCTTCTTCAGGGCGCGGCCGACCTTTGGCAGTTCGACGAAAACGACATCGCCGAGCTGCGACTGCGCGTAGTCCGTCACGCCAATGGTGGCGACATCGCCCTCGATGCGGAGCCATTCGTGGTCGGCGGTGTAAAGCGTGGTCATGAGAGGTCCTTCAGCTTTGAGACTCAGCGTCTGTAGGTGTTCTGGACAAAAGGCATCGGCGATATGCGAAGCGGCAGGCGCTGGCCGCGCACTTCCGCAAACACCAGCCCGCCTGCCGTTGCATGCGGCGTCGGCAGATATCCCATCGCGACCGGCGCATTGAGGCTTGGACCGAAACCGCCCGAAGTCACGGTCCCGATCGGTTCAGATGAAGCAGCATCCGCAAACAACGACGCTCCTTCGCGCACGGGCGCGCGACCCTCGGCCCTCAGGCCGACTCGGCGGCGCGCCGCCCCTTGCTCGAGCTGGGAGAGGATTGATTGCGCGCCCGGAAAACCGCCGACGCGCACGCCGCCGTTGCGGCGGCTCTTTTGAATGGACCATTCGAGCGCCGCCTCGACCGGGGTCGTCGAGGCGTCGATGTCGTGGCCGTAGAGGCAAAGCCCGGCCTCCAGCCTCAGACTGTCCCGCGCCCCGAGCCCGATCGGCAACACGGCCTCATTGACAAGCAGAGCGCCGGCCAGCCGTTCGGCGGCGTCTGCCGGAACGGAGATCTCAAAGCCGTCTTCGCCGGTATAGCCCGAGCGCGAGACCAAGCAGTCGATGCCATGAACGCGACGCGCGCCGGCATCCATGAACCGCATCGAGGCGATCCCATCACCGAAATTGGCCAGGACCGCTTCCGCCTTGGGTCCCTGAAGCGCAATCAGTGCGCGGTCGGGAAGAGGCTCGATGATGCAGACATCGGAGAGATGGGCGCCCAAATACGCTTCGTCATCGGCCTTGCACGCGGCGTTGACGACGACAAACAGATGATCGCCGAAATTTGCCACCATCAAATCGTCGAGCAGCCCGCCGGATTTGTTTGTGAACTGGGCATAGCGCTGGCGGCCTGGCGCAAGCGCGAGGATGTCCTGCGGCACCAGCCGCTCCAGTGCGAGCGCGGCGTCTTCGATCTTCCCGGATTTTGGCCGCAGCGCGATCTGGCCCATATGCGAGACGTCGAACAGGCCGGCACTCGAACGGGTGTGCAGATGTTCCTTCAGCACCCCGCACCCGTATTGAACCGGCATGTCATAGCCGGCGAACGGAACCATCTTGCCGCCGCGTGCGACATGCAGCGCGTGCAGGGGCGTGCGCTTGAGGGATGACTGCGAGGTCTGAGCGTCGGTCGCAAGCATCGAGAGGGCCCTCCTCGGATTCTCGAGGGCGGATTCCCTCGAAAAGTCCGAAAAAGCCCCATCTGTCGCTTTGCCTGAGAGTATTATCCCGTCGGCGGGCGCATTCGGGCCGAAGCCCGCACGCACCTCTTTCCAGATGCTTCGAAGTTACGCGGTCCGTTTGCCTGAGAGTTTCCGGGGCGGTTGCTCCTTCGGCGCCGGCATCAAAGCCGATCTCTCCCGACGTAACTGTCTTTAATAGATAGGAGGAAAACACGGGCTTGCCAACGCTGTCAACGCAGCCGCGTGAGCTGTCCACGCCGCCGCGGCAAGCCCCTGATTTGGCTTGCACAGTTTCTGGACAGCGCTGGCCCCCTTGTCTAAAAGCGGTGCGGCAAGGCACGGTCGGCAGGGTCGAACGCCGACCTTGCGGTGCCAGAATCAGGATAAACCGAGCCTAGTGGTCCGATTCCAAGATTCGCATCCCATCGGGCTGGCAGTCTTGCGAATGTTGGAATCTAGAGGACCACTGGCAGATACAGGTTTCTAGCGGAGTTTTGGATTTGACATTCGCTATACGAATTCGCGGGGCTGGTACGGTAGCGAATGTCAAATCCACTCCACTAGCGAGCGAAAACCGAACGGCATTGCGATTGGACCGAGATGAGCGGCGTTAACGATATCAGGTCGACATTTCTCAAATTCTTTGCCGACAACGGCCACGAAATCGTGCCGTCGTCGCCATTGGTGCCGCGCAATGATCCGACGCTGATGTTCACCAATGCCGGCATGGTGCAGTTCAAGAATGTCTTCACCGGTGTCGAGAAGCGTCCTTACCAGCGCGCCACCACATCACAGAAATGCGTGCGCGCCGGCGGCAAGCACAACGATCTCGACAATGTCGGTTACACCGCGCGCCACCACACCTTCTTCGAGATGCTCGGCAATTTCTCGTTCGGCGACTACTTCAAGGACCGCGCGATCGAGCTTGCATGGAAGCTCGTGACCAACGAATTCGGCCTGCCGAAGGACAAGCTCACGGCCACCGTCTATATCGACGACGACGAGGCGTTCGGTCTCTGGAAGAAGATTGCGGGTCTTCCCGAATCGCGCATCATCCGCATCGCGGGCTCCGACAATTTCTGGCAGATGGGCGACACCGGTCCCTGCGGGCCGTGCTCGGAAATCTTCTATGACCATGGCGACAAGATCTGGGGCGGACCGCCCGGTTCGCCGGAAGCCGACGGCGACCGCTTCATCGAGATCTGGAATCTCGTGTTCATGCAATATGAACAAGTCTCGCCGGGCGTCCGCAACCCGTTGCCGAAGCCGTCGATCGACACCGGAGCGGGGCTCGAACGGGTCGCGGCCGTGCTGCAGGGCAAGCACGACAATTACGACATCGACCTGTTCGTCGCGTTGATCCGCGCCATCGCCGAATTGACTGGCGCCGATCCGCAAGGGCCGCAAAAGGCGTCCTTGCGCGTCATCGCCGATCATTTGCGCGCCTCGTCGTTCCTGATCGCCGACGGCGTTCTGCCGTCGAACGAAGGCCGCGGCTATGTGCTACGCCGGATCATGCGCCGCGCCATGCGCCATGCGCAGTTGCTCGGTGCGCGCGAACCCTTGATGTACCGCCTGGTCTGGGCGCTGGTGCGCGAGATGGGCCAGGCCTATCCCGAACTGGTGCGCGCGGAGAGCCTGATCGAGGAAACCTTGCGGCTGGAAGAGACGCGCTTCCGCAAGACGCTCGAACGCGGGCTTGCCATCCTCGACGAGAAGAGCGCGGGCCTCAAGAAAGGCGACATGTTCGACGGCGACACTGCGTTTACGCTCTACGACACCTACGGTTTCCCGCTCGATCTGACCCAGGATGCGCTCAAGTCGCGCGGAATCAGCGTCGATCAGGCGGCCTTCACCGACGCCATGGACCGCCAGCGCGAAAAGGCCCGCGCGGCCTGGGCGGGTTCCGGCGATACCGCGAGCGAAAGCGTCTGGTTTGCCTTGCGCGAGGAACTTGGCGCGACGGAATTCCTCGGCTACGAGACCGAGACCGCCGAAGGCGAGGTCGGAGCGCTGGTCAAGGACGGCCAGGAAGTCGAGCGCCTGGCTGCGGGCGAAAGCGGCGCCGTCGTGCTGAACCAGACGCCGTTCTACGCCGAGTCGGGCGGTCAGGTCGGCGATACCGGCGTCCTGATCGGCGAGGGCGTGCGCTTTCGTGTCAGCGATACTCAGAAGAAGGCCGGCGATCTCTTCGTTCACATCGGCACCGTCGAACAGGGCACGCTCAAGCCGGGTACCGCGCTGCAGCTCGAAGTCGATCACGCAAGGCGCGCTTCGATCCGCGCCCATCATTCGGCGACGCATCTGTTGCACGAAGCGCTGCGCCAGGTGCTCGGCGATCACATCGCCCAGCGCGGCTCGCTGGTGGCGCCGGATCGCCTGCGCTTCGACTTCGTCCACCCGAAGCCGATCACGCCGGACGAACTCGCCCGTGTCGAGGACATTGCCAACGACGTGGTGCTCGAGAACGACGAGGTCACCACGCGGTTGATGGCGGTGGACGATGCGCGCGAGGCCGGCGCCCGCGCCCTGTTCGGCGAGAAATATGGCGACGAGGTCCGCGTGGTATCGATGGGAAGAGGCGCGCGCGAGCACGGGGCGAACGCGCTTGGCTGGTCGGTCGAACTCTGCGGCGGCACGCATGTCAAACGCACCGGCGATATCGGCCTGATCTCGGTGATCGGCGAGAGTGCGGTGGCCTCGGGCGTTCGCCGCATCGAGGCGCTGACGGGGCGTTACGCGCGAAAGCACGCCAACGACACCATGCAGCTCGCGAAGTCTGCGGCTGCCGAGTTGCGGGCTCCCCTTGAGGAGATGCCGACGCGAATCGGTAACCTGATCGAAGAGCGCAAGAAGCTCGAGCGCGAGCTGTCCGAAGTGCGGCGGAAACTTGCCATGGGCGGCGCGGCAGTATCGAACGGATCGGGAGCGGCCGCCTCGGGCGTTCGCGAAATCGGCGACGTCAAGCTGATGGCGCGCGCGGTCGAGGGCATCGAGATGAAGGATCTCAAGAGCCTTGCCGATGACGGCAAAAAACAACTCGGCTCAGGCGTGGTGGCCATCGTCGGCGTCACCGGAGACGGCAAGGCCGGCGTCGTTGTCGGCGTTACCGCCGATCTCACCTCGCGTTATAACGCCATCGATCTGGTGCGGGTGGCTTCCGAAGCGCTTGGCGGCAAGGGCGGCGGCGGCCGGCCCGACATGGCGCAGGCCGGCGGCCCCGATGGCGCCAAGGCGGATGCGGCGCTCTCGGCGATCGAAAAGGCCATGGCGGGCGCTTAAGCCCTTTGCAGGCCGCGAGAATCATTGAGGGACATCAAATCGGCGGCTGCAATGCGCGCTATAGATTGATCTCCCTTGATTCCAGAAGTTTGCATCAAGGGGAAGGCGAAGTACGCGAACTTCGGAACATGAGCAGGACACTGGCAGTGGCGATGCTTGGCAAAGTGCGGCTGAACGACCCGGATCTTCGGGATCGCCTCTATGAATTGCTGGAACACGATCATCTGCCTTCTACCGAAGGCTCGCACTTTGTCCAGCTGATCATCTCCCTCATCATCATCTACCTGCTGGCGATGATTCTCGCTTCGGTGCCGGAGCTTGATGCGCGTTTTGGATGGCTGTTCACGACCATTCAGGTCGGCGCCTTGGTCGTATTTGGGTTCGAATATGCGGCGCGGCTGTGGAGCGTGGTCGGCCATTCGCCGCGGCGGAAATCGGCGGCCCGGGATCGCATCGAATACGCGACATCGAGCCTTGGCATCATCGATCTGCTCGCATTCCTGCCGGCGGCAATCGCGCTCGGTTTCGGCCATCGTCCTACCTTTGCGCTCTTGGGCGTGTTGCCGTTCTTCAAGCTGGTGAGGTATTCGCCGGCGATGCGCTCGTTGCTGTCAGCCCTGCATGCCGAGCGGCGTGCGCTGTTCGGATGCCTCGTGATCCTTGCGGGCGCGGTACTGGTGTTCGCTTCGCTGCTTTATGCGGCCGAGCACGACGTGCAGCCCGACAAATTGGGCACCATTCCGCAGGCGATGTGGTGGGCGATCGTGACTCTCGGCACGGTGGGTTATGGCGATGTCGTGCCGGTCACGCCACTCGGCAAGGTGATCTCGGTTTTTGCGATCATCGGTGGACTGACCATGATCGCGCTGCCGATCGCGATCATCTCCACCGCTTTCGCCGACGAGGTGAGGCGGCGCGATTTCGTGGTGACGTGGGGAATGCTGGCGCGGGTGCCCCTGTTCTCGCATCTGTCCGCCACCGAAATCGCCGACATCATGCGGCTATTGCGGGCGCAGACCATCGAGGCCGGCGAGATCCTGGTGCGGCGGGGCGATATCGCTTCCTCGATGTATTTCATCACCGCAGGCGAGGTCGAGATCGAATTGCCGAATCGGCAGGTGCGGCTTTCGGACGGCACATTCTTCGGCGAAATCGCGCTGCTGCACCGGGCCAATCGAAGCGGAACGGTCACGGCGAAGCGCAAGACGCGGCTTTTGGTGCTGGATGCGCAGGATTTTCACGCGCTGCTCCAACGGGTGCCCGGTCTGGCCGCCCATGTGCACAAGACCGCGAAGGCACGGCTGGCCGAAAGCGGCGATATCGCTTTGGCCGAACTCGCGCAGGTCGCACATGGCGATCAGCCAGTGGCCGAATAGTTCGGTGGCTTAGTTCTTGCGCAAGAACACGTAATCCGCCGCGTAAGGTGCGCTTTTGAAGGTGCCTGCTTTTTCACAAGGACCTTCAAGCTTGCCGCCTTTGGTATTGATCCGCTGCACTGTCGTGACGTTCGAAAGCGCGCCGCTGCCGCGATTGGCGGTGACTTCGAGCTTCAGCCAGGGGATATCGTCTGAGGTCGCGCCCGGCGCGTTGCCGGCGGCCTTTGCGGTCACGGCGCTGCCGTCGCTGTGCTCCCAGTTCGGGCCCGCATAGTGGCGGCCCACGGTCTTGCCGTCGACGATCAGCGTGGCGATCGGTTCGCGGAATGCGAAGGCCAATTTGCCGTCCGCGCCGGCCTTGCATTCGTAAACCTGCGCGCCTTCGGCGTGCACCGTGAGCACAATCGTTTCCCCCGGCGCCGCGATGGCGGCGGGAACGGGTGTTTGGGCGGAAGCATTCACCACTGAGATCGCCATCACAAGCAGTGATGATGCGAGTACACGGAGTCCGTCATCGCGAGGGGCAGCGCGACGAAGCAATCCAGTCCTGCTCATTGGCCCCGGGTTGCTTCGCCGGCGCTCGCAATGACAGTCGCGCGCGTTCGCGCGACCCGCTGGCTCGCAATGACGACTTGGATGGGCCATCAAGCTGCCATCGCCTTGGTGAGATTTTCCGCGACCTTGTCGAGGAAGCCGGTGGTGGATAGCCAGCGCTGGTCGGCGCCAACCAGAAGGGCGAGGTCCTTGGTCATGTAGCCGGCTTCGACCGTCTCGACGCAGACCTTTTCGAGGGTATTGGCGAATTTCGCCAGGGCGTCGTTGTTGTCGAGCTTGGCGCGATGCGACAGTCCGCGCGTCCAGGCAAAGATCGAGGCGATCGAATTGGTGGAGGTCTCCTTGCCCTTCTGATGCTCGCGGTAATGCCGCGTCACGGTACCGTGGGCGGCCTCGGCCTCCACCGTCTTGCCGTCCGGCGTCATCAACACCGAGGTCATCAGGCCGAGCGAGCCGTAGCCTTGCGCCACCGTGTCGGACTGCACGTCGCCGTCGTAGTTCTTGCACGCCCAGACATAACCGCCCGACCACTTCATCGCCGCCGCGACCATGTCGTCGATCAGGCGATGTTCGTAGGTGATCTTCTTGGCGTCGAATTGCGCCTTGAATTCCTTATCGAAGATGTCTTGGAAGATGTCCTTGAAGCGTCCGTCATAGACCTTGAGGATGGTGTTCTTGGTCGAGAGATACACCGAGTAATTCTTGGACAGGCCCATGTTGAATGAGGCGCGGGCGAAATCGGCGATGGAATCATCGAGATTGTACATTTCCATCGCAATGCCCGCCCCGGGCGCCTTGAAGACCTCGCGCTCGATCACGGTGCCATCTTCGCCTACGAATTTCATCGACAGCGTCCCCTTGCCGGGGAATTTGATGTCGGTGGCCCGGTACTGATCGCCATAGGCGTGGCGGCCAATGATGATCGGCTTGGTCCAACCCGGAACCAGGCGCGGCACGTTCCTGCAGATGATCGGTTCGCGGAACACCACGCCGCCGAGGATGTTGCGGATGGTGCCGTTCGGCGATTTCCACATTTCCTTCAGGTGAAATTCCTTCACCCGTGCCTCGTCCGGGGTGATGGTGGCGCATTTGACGCCGACGCCGACCTTCTTGATGGCATTGGCGGCATCGACCGTGACCTGATCGTTGGTCTGGTCGCGGTGTTCCATTCCGAGATCGAAATACATCAGGTTGATATCAAGGAATGGATTGATCAGCTTGTCCTTGATGTACTGCCAGATGATCCGTGTCATCTCGTCGCCATCGAGTTCGACGACGGGGTTGGTCACCTTGATTTTTGCCATGGGAAACCGGGCCTTTTTGGAATAGCGCGTTTTGGGAGTGGTGGGGTGCGAAACCGACCTTTATCGCACCCGCGCTATAGCACTGCGCAAGCGCCGGTGAAAGCCAACGCGCCGCATTGCAGGCCCATCGGTACGATCAGGGGCCTGCGTCAGCGCCGGAGTCTGGCTTCGTGAAAATTTACTAACCTGATTATATTGCTTGAGAAATTTTGCCGGACAGGTCAACCAGGGAGGCCGTCGCCAGAACATGCGCACCTTGCGGCAAAACGTTTCGAATGAATCTCGGAAGCTCGCTCGGATCCGTCGGTATTTGAATCAGAAAGCGAAATGAGATGTCGGGTACCGACAAGACCAAAACGGGCTTGGACCTCACCGGTCCAATCGTGATCCTGGTCGAGCCCCAGCTTGGCGAGAACATCGGCATGGCGGCGCGCGCGATGGGCAATTTCGCGTTGACCCGGCTGCGCATCGTCAAGCCGCGCGACGGTTGGCCGAACATCAGCGCCCAGCGCGCGGCCGCCGGCGCCGATCATATCCTCGGTAAGGCCGAATTGTTCGATACGGTCGAGCAGGCCGTTGCCGACTGCACGCTGTTGTTTGCCACCACCGCCCGCGCCCATGATCAGGCCAAGTCTGTGGTCGGACCGCAGGCCGCTGCCGCCGAAATGGTCGGCCAGATCGCAGCGGGCGGCACGGTCGGCATCCTGTTCGGGCGCGAGCGCTCCGGCTTGCAAAACGAGGAGGTCGGGCTTGCCAACCGAATCATCACCTTCCCGGTCAATCCCGGTTTTGCCTCGCTCAATCTGGCCCAGGCCGTGCTCCTGATCGGCTACGAATGGTTCAAACTCGCAACCGCCGGCGCCTTGCCCTTTGCGATGCCCGAGCGCTCTGAGCGCGCGTCGCAGCACCAGATCCAGGCGTTCTTCGAAAATCTCGTGCAAGAATTGGATTCCGTCGAATTCCTCCGGCCCGCAGAGAAGCGCGACACCATGTTGGTCAATCTGCGCAACATCTTTACCCGGATGGATCCGACCAAGCAGGACATGCACACGCTGCACGGCGTGGTGATGGCGATCGCGGAGGGCCGAAAAGGACCGGCCAAGGGCGGCGTGCTCGATGGTGCGCAGGCCACGCGGCTGCGCGCGCTTTTGGCCGAGCACGCGCAAGGCGCGATGCCGGCGGAGAGCGGCACGGTGCGTGGATTGGCGCGGCTGTTGCGGCGCAATCCGACCGATGCCGAACGTGTCCTGTGGCAATCGCTTACGGCCGACCGGCGCTTTGCTGGCCAGTTCAAACGGCAGACGCCGGTCGGCCGGCACATTCCGGATTTCGTCTCCTTCGTGCACCGGATTGCGATCGAACTGATCAATCCGGGGGAGTCCGACACGATCAACAAGGACCGCGCCGATCGGCAGGCCTGGCTCGAGGGGCGTGGCTACCGGGTCGTTAATATGGCGGTCGCCGATATCGAGGGTGATCTGGCGGCCGAACTCGATCGGCTTGCCGGCCTTTTGCCTTGAAACATCTGCCGGGTGAGTGCAAAGCCCATTTCTCGCCAGTTGCCAGGATAAAGCCGGACGGATTAGGGTTCCCCCACAAGACTAACCAATAACATTAGGGAGACCCCGACATGCATTTCGCCAAAATCGCACTGTTCACCTCGATTTCGATGTTCGCCACGGCGCCGGTCCTCGCGCAGGCGCCGCAGATCGAAAAGAATATCTCGATGGCGATGGCGCTTGCCATCATCCAGGGCACGATCGATCAGTGCACCAAGGACGGATACAAGGTCTCCGTCACCATCGTGGACAAGGGGGGTAATGTCGCGGCACAGCTGCGCGGCGACGGCACCAGCCCGCACACGATGGAGTTCAGCCGCCTCAAAGCCTACACGGCGCGCATCCGCAACCAGACCTCGCTGCAGACCATGAAGGAGCTGGAAGATCCGGCCAGGGCGCCCCTCCGGCAGATTCCGGGCCTGGTCGGTGTCGGTGGCGGCGTTCCGATCAAGGCCGGCAACGAGACGATCGGCGGGGTCGGTGTATCCGGCGCACCGGGAGGCGAAAAGGACGAAGCCTGCGCCAATGCCGGCATCGCCAAGGTCGAGGCCGCGCTCAAATAGAGCGCGGTGGTTGCCTGAGACGAGGGAAGTGTTCGAGCAGATTGCCCGCTTCCTCGATCAGCATCTCGGAAAATGAGACGGCGGGAAAAATGATATGCGTGGCGGCTTCGTGCCGCCCGCACCATTCAGACCGCCACGAGGTGTTCCGGCGCGCTGCTTGCGCGTCTCGACTTTCTTGGCTTTGAGGGCACGAACAGCGAGCACGCCGCAAGGCCGGCGGTGTCGGCAACGCAGGGATCGCGTGACACCATGGCGGCGACGATCGCCCCGTCCATCAGCAGCGCAAGCTGGTGGGCGAGCACTTCCGGTTCCGCGGCACCCATTTCTTCGGCGAGCTTCTCGATATAGGCCAGCACAATTTTCTTGTGGCGCATAGCGATAGCGCGAAGCTGCCTCTGGTCCTTGTCATGCTCACCGACGGCGTTGATGAAAGGGCAACCGTAGAAACGTTCCTGACGGAACCACTCCTTCAATGCCGGAAAGATCCGCGCAAGCTTTGCCTGCGGGCCGCCTCCGCCCGCTTCGATGGCGCCGATGAACCATTCACGCCACTGTTTGCCTTCGGTCTCGAGCACGACGTGCACGAGGTTGTTCTTCGATCCGAACAGCTTGTAGAGCGTGGTCTTGGCGGTGCCTGCTTCGTTGATGATGGCGTCGATGCCGGTGGCGTTGATGCCGTTCTTGCAGAACAGCCGCGTCGCCGCGCTCAGCAGGCGCCCGCGAGCGGATTCGTCGCCCGCGTTCTGACGCGCTGAGGCCGAACGCGACTTCGAAGATGATTTGCCCATGACCGAAGTTAATCCGACTGCGTCGCGCTCAGCAAGTCGCATCTTCGCTGCGCGCAAATTGATCTCGCGCGCCGTTGAATGCATTGCGATTGAGCAAATCGGCGCTGCCTGATTCAAGCCCGGAGGGACTAACCGGCTTTGGCACTTCGCGTTTTCTTGACGGGGGTCATCTGGCACGCTTCATGCAGGAAACAGACCGTTCGGTATCCTGCCCTAGGGAGAAATTCAATGACTGCGGTCGCCCAGAAAACAGCACTTACCGGCTGCCTCGCCCCAATCGACAAGCAAGGGCTCGAGCAGCTGATCGCCAACGGCAAAGCGAATCCAAAGGTCATCAAGACCTTGAAATGCAAGACGGTGGCCGAAGGCAAGTTCCGCCACGCCAACTACATCCGCAACCTCGCGCCGTACATCGTGGATGAGCCTCCGGGCCTTCTTGGCGACGACACCGCGCCCAATCCTTCGGAGGCTTCGCTCGCAGCGCTCGGATCGTGTCTTGCCGTCGGTCTGCATGCCAACGCGGTTCATCGCGGTTGGATCGTCAACAAACTCGAGCTCGAACTTGAGGGCGATCTCAACATCACCGCAGTTTGGGGCACTGGCGACGTCAGCGAAAAGCCGGTCGGTTTCACCGACATCCGCGTCAAGGTCGACATGGAGTGCGAGGGAATTCCGAAGAGTGAGATCGACGCGCTGGTCGCCCATGTCAAGAAGTGGTCGCCGGTCGCCAACACCTTCACCCGTCCCGTCAATCTCGAGGTGGGCATCTAGCAGAACGCGACAATCGCAAAGGGCGCGGAGACTGTCATGGGTTCGCTGGCACTATCGGGGGTCGAAGCTGTCGATCAGTCCGCACCTTCGATCGCCGAAGAGGTTGCCGCGATTGCGCGCAAGGAGCTGGCGCCGCTCGCGGCCGCCATCGATGCCGGTTCCGTTTATCCGGATAAGCTACTGCGGCGTTTTGGCGAAGTCGGTGCCTGGAGCAGCCATGTCCCGTATGACGGCCCGGCGGATCTGCGCTGCGCCATCGAATCGATGGCTGCAATTGGCGAGGTCTGCGGTGCCACTGCCTTCATGGCGTGGTGCCAGAATACGCTGGTCTGGTACGCGGCGAATTCGACCAACCTGAAACTCGCAGCGCGCTTCGGCAACAGTTTTTCGAGCGGAACCGTTTTGGGCGGGACGGGTCTTTCGAACCCGATGAAGAGCTTTTTCGGGATCGAGAAGCTGAAACTGAGGGGCAGCAAGGTCGACGGTGGTTATGTCGTCCGCGGCGCACTGCCCTGGGTGTCGAATTTGGGCAAGGGCCACTTCTTCGGCACGATCTTCGAGCGTGAAGATGCGCCCGGCGAAATCGTGATGTTTCTTGCCAATTGTTCCGATCCCGCGATCACGCTGCAGGCCTGTAAGCCGTTTCTGGCGATGGATGGCACCGGTACCTATGGGGTGCAGTTTCGTGACGCCTTCGTGCCTGATGATTTGATCCTGGCCGAACGGGCAGAACCTTTCGTCAAGAAGATCCGCGCGGGCTTCATCCTGCTGCAGCTCGGCATGGGCTTGGGCCTGATCAAAGACTGCATCAACATCATGGACGAGGTTGCGACTCCCCTAGGCCACGTCAATCGTTACCTGCCGCAGCAACCCACGAACTTCAAGGAACTGTTTTTCGAACTTGAACGGGAGACGATGTCTCTTGCCCGCGATCCCTTCAATCCGGACGAGAGCTATTGGCGCAAGGTGGTCGCTGTGCGGCTGCGAGCCGGTGATGCCAGCGTCGCCGCTGCGCATGCAGCGATGCTTCATTGTGGCGCGCGCGGCTACGTAAAAAGCCATCGCGCCCAACGCAGGCTCCGCGAAGCCTATTTCCTCGCCATCGTCACGCCCGCTACCAAGCAGCTGCGTAAGATGTTGGCCGACATGTGAATTTCCAAAGAGACCCCGGACGTAAATCCCGAGAACAGGAGAGGCTGCCATGACGGACGTTCTGATTTCTGCCAGCGAACTCGCCGAACTTCTAACCAAGGAGCCGTGTGTCATTGTCGACACGCGTAATCCCGATGCATACGGCGCGGGACATATCCCCAATGCCGTGAACGTGCACGAGATTTTCACCTATCTTGCCACCTCGACCCCCGAGGGCATGCACGAGTTGAAGACGAAATTTGCCGACGCGTTCGGAAAGGCCGGCCTGTCGGGCAAGGAAACCGCCGTCATCTACGAGCAGTCGATGAATTCGGGCTTCGGCCAGTCGTGCCGCGGCTATTACCTCCTGACCATGCTCGGCTATCCCAAGGTCAAGGTGCTCCACGGCGGTTACGATGCCTGGGTCGCCAAGGGATTGCCGACCACGACCGTGGCGCCGACGCCGAAGCCAGCATCGTTCTCGATCGTTCCGGAAGCGGGCGACATCCTGATCGACTACAAGGCAATGCTGGCAGTCGTGGGCAAACCCGGCGTCGCACTTCTCGACGTGCGCGACGTCGATGAGTGGATCGGCGAAAGCTCTTCGCCCTACGGCAGGGATTTCTGCCCGCGGAAGGGACGGATTCCAGGAGCGGTGTGGCTGGAATGGTACCGGATGATGAAACCGACCGCGGAGGGGCCGCGATTCAAGTCCAAGGACGAGATTCTCGCCGAATGCGCCACCGTCGGCATCACCCAGAACACCCCAGTCTTTCTCTATTGCTTCAAGGGCGCGCGAGCCTCGAACACCTTCCTTGCGCTGAAAAATGCCGGGGTGAAGGATGTCCGTATGTATTTCGGCTCCTGGAACGAATGGTCGCGCGACCCGTCGCTTCCGATCGAGGAAGGCCTGCCCATCGAGCCGAAGCTGACCGAAAAAGCGGCATGAAACCTGCATGTTTTTTTTCACCGCCC
>Ga0306923_10003161_pt1 | contig 15399 bp, 12 predicted proteins | sample sta12Can44000108_FD_203841 | JGI IMG/M metagenome (GOLD analysis project Ga0306923, IMG submission 203841) | Lab enrichment of tropical soil microbial communities from Luquillo Experimental Forest, Puerto Rico - statanox.12C.anox.44.000.108 (v2)... | ecosystem: Environmental > Terrestrial >... | reverse complement strand
CTCCGCCCCGCAATACATTGGAGCCATGTCCGGAACGCCCATCACGGTGTAGCCGATCGATTTGTAGTCGAGCCCTTTCTTATGCAGGACATCGTTGAGAATCAGATCGCATGCTCCGCCGACCGTGACGACAGCGATCTTCCTGCCGATGAGGTCCTCGGTTTGCTTGATGGGCGAATCATTCTTGACCATGAACAGCGCCTGTCCCTGGGCTCCCCGATCCGCCTCGCTGAGAGGCAGCAAGGGAACGCCTCGATTGGTAGCAAGAAGAAATGCTGTCCATGTCACGCCGCCCGTGTCGAAATCACCCCCGACAATGCCAGCGACTGGATTCGTGCCCATAACCCGTGGCGTCACGTTGAGGCCTTCGGCTTGGAAAAAGCCCTGCTGCAACGACAGGTAGACCACGCCGTAATTCGTGATAGGGAAGACGCCAAAAGTGATGTTTGGTTTTTCAACTTTGCCGCCCTGAGCGGCGGCCGGTTGCGTGTTTGTGATCGTTCCGAGCGCGACCAGAAGGCCTGCTATCAGACCGGCCTTGGCGCGATGACAGAGCGGTCGTGCTCCTGGTGTTTGAAACTTATTGTAGTTTGTCATGACGTTTCCCTTTAGGTGACACAGCGCTTTAGTTCGTAGCGGTCATTCGTTTCTTGGTAGCTCGCGTTGATTCTTGAATGCGCGAACAATCTACTCGATAGCCCAACCCAGAAAGCGACGCGTGGGCATTCTCTTGCCACCGAATAATCGGTCTGTCGATGAGCGGCAAGTAGTCATATCGGTCGGGTCGCGGTCAGCATTCTACGCAACTCGCCCTGTCGTTTCAGGTTGCACCCGCGCGTCAACCGATTGACATGCAAAAGCAGTGATGTTTCACTGTAATTTAATAGAATAAATCCTCCAACCGCAAGGAGTGGATGCATGGATCCCGCGACCGACTCGGTTGTCCTGAAAGGGGCGCATGTGATGGACCCCGGACAAGGGATCGACCGAGTCGCGGACGTGCATCTTGCCGGCGGCAAGATTCAATGTGTGGGGTCACACGAGCTTACTCCGAATACGAAAGTCATCGATGTGTCCAGTCATTATCTTAGTGCCGGATGGATCGATATCCACGTGCATGCCTATGGCACGTTGGGCTTTGCCAGTCCCGATACGGTTGGTGTCTATCAGGGCGTTACAACGTTTGTGGACGCTGGCGGTCCAGGCATCGGCGTGCTGGACCAGTTCATGGAGCTTTTGAGTGATCTGGAGACCACCCTCTATGCCGGCGCATTCATTCGCCCGATGGGCTTACTCGGGCTCAACTTTATCGAAGGCGACGTTCGGACGCTTGGCGAAGTGCCGATTACCCGCTGGGTCGACTTCGCGAAGCAGCATCGGGATCTGCTGCGTTACATCAAATGCAACGCGATCGGCGACTATGGTCCGGGCACCCTGAAGTTGACGAAGGGGCTCGCCGAAATTTTAAATCTACCGCTTTATATGCATATCGGCGAATTCCAATTGCAAAATCCGAAACACCTGTTAGCGCCCGAGGCATTCCGTATAGCCGAAGCCGGCGATATGATCACGCATCTTTATCACGGCAACTTGGGACAGGTGATTGACGAAAATGGAAAGGTACTGCCGATCGTTCGTGATGCCGAGCGGCGCGGAGTAATTTTCGATCTTGGATTTGGCGGTTACAATTTCTCTTGGGACGTGGCCGAAAAAGCTTTCGCACAAGATCTGATCCCTCACACGATCAGCTCCGACCTACAACAATTCAACGTCGTTCGGCATGACACTGCCAGAGGTGATAGAGCGTGTAACGCGCAATCCTGCCCACGCGTTGTCGTTGGTTGATCGTGCAGGAAGCCTCAAGCCTGGCCTGCCGGCCGACATCACTGTATTTCGTGTTGAGACTGGTGATTACGAAATTTCTGACTGTTACACGAAAGTTCGCAAGGCTGAAAAGCAGATCATTCCTGTTCTTACTTTCAAGAATGGTAAGCGTTTTGAAGCCGATCTTGCATTAGCGCAAGAGGAGAACAATTGGTTCCTGCAAATCGCCGAAGATCATGTGCCGTCCCGAGCACGTGCGCTCGGTGAGCGCCAGCGTAGCTTCCTTAGCGCGCTTGCCGGGCGTCTATCGTCGATCAATTGGGAGCTTTCATCTGCAGAACGTCTCGATATCGAGAAGGCGCTGGAGCTCCAGGAGATATTCCACGAGGTGCGAGGGAAGCAGGGGCTGCCCCTGAAGGATGCGTTGCAGTCGGTTTATGCGTCTTTTTTGGACCAAAACTTCACAATGCAGATTGGCCTTCTCTTGCTGCGGCTAGAGCGACCCTTTGCACTCCAGCGGTTGCGCGACGTCTCGGGCCAACGCCCGATGGCGGCGTGAAAGCGGTATTCAATGATGCTAAATTTAGCTCTTTCAAAAGGAGCATCTGACGTGAGCCAAGATCTCGCGGGATCTTTGCAAATGACAGAACGACCTTGGCACGTTTTGACCGGGCTTCGAGCGGACAGTACGAAATTTCCGGCACGAGCCAAGCTTGACGGCGAGGGGATCGTCATCCTTCGCACCAAAACAGGCTTGCGTGGTGTACAGCGCAGTTGCCCGCATCTGCAGGGCACAATGATGAACGCTGAGCTGATTGCCGACGATACGATGGTGCGATGCCCGCTGCATGTGTTCACGTTCAAGCTGTCGGATGGCAAAGGGATCAACTGTCCGGGATTCCGGCTCAAGGTATATGAGATCAAGGAAGAAAACGGTGTGCTTTTCGGCAGAAGTGTAAACTAGGCCCAAAACGGGACCTGCTCGCGAGCGACCAAATCATGGCTGTTGTTGAAGCTCAACCAACCAAGATCACCGCGGTGGTGCGTAAGCGTCGTTTCAGCCGCCTTGGGGTTGTGCTTACACAGGTTGGAATCCTCGCCGCGATATTGACTGTTTGGCAATTCGCTGTGACTGACGCGTCGCTGCCGTATTTCAGTCGCCCCAGCCTGATTGCCGCCAAGTTGTATGAGCTGCTGACCCATCACGACATCTACCGGCACATGTCGGTCACGCTGGCCGAGATTGCAATGGGCTATTCGCTAGGAGCAGCGATTGGGCTGTCGCTCGGTTTTATTCTTGGACGATCGCAGTTTCTCTCGGCTGCGCTGCAACCATACATCATTGGACTTTATAGCATCCCCAAAATCGCACTCGCCCCGGTATTCATTGTGTGGCTTGGCTTGGGAATTGCCTCGAAGGTCGCAGTCGTATTCGTAGCAAGCTTCTTTCTCGTATTCTTCAACACATATTCCGGTCTTATTTCGATCAACGAAGAACTGGTGCGGTTGGCGCGCCTGATGGGGGCGTCCTGGCCACAGACGGTAACACGCGTGATCCTGCCCGCGGCGGCGCCTCAGATCTTTCTCGGGCTTCGGACAGCCGTGCCATATGCCGTAATCGGCGCCGTTATCGGGGAATACATCGGATCCAGCGAAGGTCTGGGCTACTTCATTCTGTACGCCTCGCAGACCTATGATGCCGCAGCGCTCTTCGCGGGTATCATCATCCTCGTCGCAATTGTTTTCGTAGCGAACTTCGGCCTGAATTGGCTTGAGGGATGCGTCATTCGTTGGCGCAAGGCTGGAGGGCAAACCGTCCAGCTTTGAGCGAACGCGTTATCGATTCTACGCAATCGGACGAGCTTGCTGCATTGTCTCGGAGTAATTTTGGTGGATGGCACCCAACGAACACGGAAGGATAAACATGATAGCACGTCGCAAATTCATCAAGGGACTAGGGGCCGTCGGCATCTCATCGACGGTTTTCGTGGCTCCAGGCGGCGCCCAGCCGGCTGCGCGCCCCGTCGTGAAAGGTGTCTACGCAGCGCCAGGCCTTTCGTTCTCGGCTATCTTTCTCGCTGGGCGACTGGACCTTTGGACGAAGAATGGCGTGACTGCCGAGATGAAGCAGGTACAAGGCGGACCTTTATCGATGGTCGCGTTGACCAATCGGGAAGCGAGCTTTGCAGGCGTCGCCTCCACCGACCCAGTCGTAGGATGGGAAAAGGGGATCAAGACGCTTTCGATCGCGGCGTTTACCGGCTCGCTCGCGATGCAATTTACCGCGCGCAAAGACTGGATGTCTCGTGTCGGCGTCTCACCGAAGAGTACGCTTGCCGACAAGCTAAAGGCATTCAGAGGAGCGCGCATCGGCGCTTCCACGATCGGCGGCGGCCCCGCGCAATACACGCGCTATCTGGCACGAACCGCTGGAATTGATCCCGAATACGACATGAAAATCCTTGCGGTTGGATTTGGGGCCGCACGAATGGCAGCACTCCGGACTAATCAGGTTGACGTCACCGTTGGTGATGCTCCGGAGGCCGATCAAGTCGAACTGGAGGGTTTCGGTGAGCTTTTCCTGAACTGTTCGCATGAAGTGCCTATATTCAGAGAATTTCCCTACACTGTGGCTGTTGTCACTCCGGAATTCGCGAACGAACAGCCCGATCTGGTACGTCGGGTTGCACATACCCTGGGTCAGGCGAACGACATGTTCGCGACGAACTTCGGCCAAGTCGTCGACGTGCTCAAACAGCAGTTCGCGAGTGTACCTGCGAAGGCTATGGAACTTGCCTTGGAACGTGATCGGGATAGCTACCCGCGTGGATGCCGAATGACCACGACGATGTGGGAAAACAACATCAAGGTCGCGCTGGAAACCAAGATGATTTCGGCCGCCTTACCCACGCGCGAGGGCGAACTGTGGACGAATAGGTTCTTAGACTGACGAGCATCACCGAGTTGTAAACGTTGGTCGCGTGACCGAACGTAGCAACCCTCGCGGGACGTAGAGCTGGGGACAGCATGTCACTGCAACAAAGTGATGCGCGGGCGTTTGTGATGCACGCCGGAAAGGACCGGCCGGCGATACGGTTTACGGATGTCCGGCTCGCCTTCGTCGGCCAAGAGCACGATGTGCTAGCGCTGGACCGCGTCAGCTTCGACGTTCCTCCCGGAAGGATCACAACTGTTGTGGGTCCCTCCGGTTGTGGAAAAACGACGTTGCTGCGGCTAGCTGCCGGGCTAATCGGCGCGTCCAGTGGCACTGTATTTTACAACGGCGCCCCCGTGGGCGGCTTGAACACCGGCGTCGGGTACGTCACCCAAGACAATAATCTGTTTCCCTGGCTCACCGCGCTCGGCAACGTCGAGTTCCCGTTGGCAATCCGAGGCATCCCTCGGCGCGAGCGACGGGAGCGAGCGCTGCATTGGCTGCGTTTGGTTGGGCTTGAAGGATTCGGGGATCTCTATCCCTCACAACTTTCAGGGGGCATGCAGAAGCGTGTTTCGATTGTGCGAACTCTCATTTACGAGCCCGCCGTTGTCCTGCTGGATGAGCCGTTCGGCGCGCTCGATGCACAAACACGCATGGGCCTGCACCAAGAGCTGCTTGAGCTGTGGCGCGAGAAAAAGAGTACCATGTTGTTCATTACGCACGACCTGGTGGAAGCAATTACGCTGTCTGACCAAATTGTCGTAATGACTCGTAGACCGGGGCGCGTGAAAGAGATTTATGAGGTGCCGCTTGTGCGGCCCAGAAATGTGTTTGAAATCTACTTGGAGCCCGGTTTCGACGCCGCCTATGCGGCACTCTGGAAGCATTTCAAATCTGAGATCAGCATCACTGGCGTCACAAAGGATTAGCGGACACGTTGATGTGAATGACGTCTCCGTTCGATGCGCACCAGGAATGTTTTCAGATCGCAGTTAGCCGGATTGCCTGCCAAATGCGCTCGGACGTGGCCGGCATGTCAATGTGCCGAATACCCAAAGGATGCAAGGCATTCAGGATGGCGTTGATAACCACAGGGGGTGCCGCGACACAGCCGGCTTCGCCAGCACCTTTTACGCCCAGAGGGTTCGTTCTGCATGGTTCTTCGTTGAATGCCAGCACGAAGCTCGGCATCTCACTGGCTCGGGGAATCGCGTAGTCCATAAAGCTCGCCGTGACCAACTGGCCTGAGGCGTCATAGACTATGTGCTCACCGACAGCCTGCCCCACTCCTTGCGCTAGCGCACCGTGCACCTGCCCGTTGACGATCAACGGATTGATCAACCGGCCGAAATCGTCGACAGCTGCATAGCGGTCGACCGTCGTTGCACCTGTCGCCGCGTCTATCTGCACCTCGCAAATATGACAGCCGTTGGGGAACGCGGGAGGCTCCGCTGCAAAATACGCGCTTGCCTCCAATCCCAGAGGGCTCCCTTTCGGAAGCTTAGCGGGATGATACGCCGATCTGGCGACCTCCTTGAGACTAATGGAGCGGTCAGTGCCGGCAATGCAAAAACGGCCGTCGCGAAACTCTAGATCTTCGGAGCTTGCTTCGAGAAGAACGCTCGCCAGTCGCTTGGCCTTTTCAATTACCGCGTCCGCAGCCGACTTTAGAGCATTCCCGCCGATGATGGCGCTGCCAGAGGCGTATGTGCCTCGGCCGAATGAAACTTGGTCAGTGTCGCCCTGAAGAAATCGAATTTGATCTAATGGGATGCCAAGCCAGTCGGAGACACACTGGGCGTAGGTTGTGGCGTGTGACTGACCGTGTGAAAAAGTCCCAGCAATAATAGTCACTGCGCCTGATGGATCGAACCGAAGTTCCATCCGGTCGTTGAAGACGCCGGTGTCTTCGATGTAGGAAACGATGGCTCGCCCGCGCAGCTTATTATTGCGCGCGCTGGCGTCGCGTCGCGCTGCGTAACCACCCCAATCCGCCAGAGCAATACAAGCGTCGGCCGCCGTCCGGAAATCACCACTGTCATATGTGAGGCCCGTTGGGGAGCAATATGGCAGCTCCGCATTATCGATGAAATTGCGCTTTCGAATTTCGACCGGATCAATCCCTAGCTCATCTGCTGCTAAATCGAGGAGTCGTTCTGTTACGTAGATTGCTTCGGGACGTCCGGCGCCGCGATAGGGATTAGTCGGAGTCGTATTGGTAAAAATACCTTGAGTGCAAAGATCGATGGCCGGCACACGGTACACGTTGGGAATGAGCTTGAGAGAGAACACGAGAGGCACCAACGCAGCGCCTACCATATAGGCGCCGAGATTGTGGAGCGCCTTCACACGCACCGCTAGGATGTGTCCTGCAGGGTCTAGAGCCATCTCGGCATCGACGATTTGGTCCCGACCCGCATTGTCCAAAATGAATGCGTCGCTGCGGCTGGAAATCCATTTTACTGGTCGTCCGATCAATTGCGACGCGAGCAGTACGATCCCTTCCTCGGGATATGTATCCCCCTTCATCCCAAATCCGCCGCCTACATCTGGGCCAATGACGCGTAATTTGGACTCGGGAATTCGGAAAACGGACTGAGCCAGCGTTTCTCGTACTCGATGGGGATTTTGCGTGCTGGAGTAAAGGACAAAGCTCTCCTCGGCCGAATTGTACTGTCCGATCGCGCCCCGCGGCTCCATTGAACTGGCAGTGACGCGATTGTTGACCAGTCGCAGCCGCACGCGATGTGAAGCTGCGGCAAAAGCCTTTTCGCAGGCAGCAGCATCGCCAATTCTGAGTGTGAAGCATGCGTTGCCGGGCACCGCGTCCCAGACGGTTGGGGCGCCCGGGAGGACTGCACTTGGCAGGTCGATCACGCTAGGAAGCGGCTCATAATCGATCTCGATCAGTTCGGCAGCGTCGCAGGCCTGAGCGGGGGTTTCTGCAATGCAAAACGCTACTCGGTCGCCGACATGCCGAACCTCGCTCTGAGCAAGGAGTGGCCGAATCGTTCGGTAAGCTTTCGGACCTCCGGTGTCCTCCGGCATAAAGAGCGGCGGCAAACCGCCGAGACCGCGCTGAGCGATATCACGACCCGTGAGAATATTTAACGTACCCGCTGACCGCAGTGCGCGGCTCGTGTCGATTGATCTGATGCGCGCGCAAGCATGATTCGAATAGACAACAACACCGTGAGCCTGCATTGGGAGATCGATGTCGTCCACAAAGCAGCCGCGACCCGTCAAGAGCTTTCTATCCTCCACGCGCGGCAGGGCTTGGCCAAATTTTACGTTACTCATGGCAGTGACGGAGTAGTCGGCTTTCGGAGGGGAATTTAAAATCGGCGTCGGTCGACGGTGACTCAAGCTGAGAGGTCACAGGCTGCGCGGAGCTTAGACCATTTGTTGACTTGGAGAGAAGTGTGAAATATCAGTTGTATAGTAAGGTTCGAAATAGGCGGGTTGCAAAGGATATGAGATCGGTCCACAGAAAAGGCGCCGGCCCGCGGAATCGCAAGATCAGCGGCGTTGCATCACGACGTCGGTTGCCGCGTCAATCACTGCGCGATGCGGCCTATGAGGCCATCAAACATCGGATCATCACCTGCAAGTTCAAGCCGGGTGAGTGCATCAATGAAGCATCAGTCTCGGCCCTAATTGGATTAGGGCGTACCCCCGTGCACCAAGCTATCGATCGGCTGATGCTTGAAGAAATGGTTGAGGTCATTCCACGCAAGGGTGTCATCGTCAAGCCGGTAATCTTGCAGGACGTGATGCAAATGATCGACGTGCGCCTAGTCAATGAAGTCTATTGCGCACGACTCGCCGCCGCCCGAGCTGACGATACGCACATAGAAAATATGGTTAGCATTATAAATCGAGCCCGCAACGCAATTACCGCGCGCGATGTTAACGCCCTTATGACACTCGACCGTGAGTTTCATCTCGCCTTAGCGGACGCGACGAAAAACTTCGAGCTAGCTGAGGTCGTGCGAAAGCTCAACGAACGGTCTCTGCGCTTTTGGTTCATTTCGTTTACCACGCCGGACCACCACCGCAGCTTCCAAGAGCAGCACGAAGCCATTTTTGCCGCCGTCCGCGACCATGATTCCGACGGAGCGGAGAGCGCCATGCGGGCGCACATTGAGGCATTCCGCCGAAGCGTCGCACGACATCTTTAGTAAATTGCAAACTCTTCAGTTTCCTGTGCATATTGTTTGAGTTTCGACTTATGTCGGATGCGCTTACTGTCAACTAGGCAACGGCTTCTTGCTGGGCATTAGACTGGCGCAGTCAGAGCTTCGTCACGCAGACATGCAACAATGCACTGCGGCCCGTGCGAACCTGGCTTAAGCATCGGCTGATCGCGGTCGGCACTTCGCTAGGATCTACGAGCTGCTCGCCATAGCCGCCTGCAGCTTCCACGACCTTTGAGAAATCCATGTCGGTGGGCAAGCTCGCCTGGAACGACCCCTTAGTTTTCGCCTGGCCATCAGGATAGACGCGTAGGGTTGCCCCCTTCACGGCAGCCCAACCAGAATTATCGAGCACCACCGTGAAGATGGGCAACGCGTACTGTTTGGAGAGGGCGTACACCGCCGTCGGATTATTGAAATAAAAACTTCCGTCGCCAACGATCTGAACCACGCACCGATCGGGCAACGCCAGCTTGACGCCAAGTGCCATACCTCCGGAAGCTCCGAGCCCGCCTCCGGCATTACTGATCATCGTGCCTGGCTTCGAACGGGGAATCTGCAGGTTCGGAATTGATTGTCTTGTCACTGCCTCGTTCACGATGATGTCATCTGGCTCGATGGCCTTACCAATCTCGGCGCACACATAATGCGTGTTGATTTCACCGACTCGTCCTTTATCTGCAGCCAGCGCAGCACTCCGATGAAGCCTCTCTTTGTGCTCAACACGCAGCTTTTCGATTCGCTTCCTGGCGGCTACGTGGAAATCTGGCGTCGCAGACTTCTTGATGGCTTCGACCAGCTGCGTGAGTATCCGGCTACTCTTGCCCTGAATGCGCAAATTGGCCGCAAAGCTCCACATTGGCGACGCGCTCTTGAGCACATCGACATCGATTTGCGCCCAGAAGGTGGTGGGATTGCTGCGCGTCGCGACTGGAATCCACGGAACGTCGACATCCACCAGTAGGCCAACATCGACATCGGCTAACTCATCGGATTGAAAACCGCCGAAATGAGGAAATGAGTGTCCAATGTTTGTGAATGTCAGAAAATCGATAACGCGAATACCGGCGGTAGCCGACAGATTCTCGATTGCGGTCGAGGCGGCCGAGTCACGACCCGCGTAAGCCGTGATCAAGGTCGGATTCTTTGCAGAAAGCAAACGCGAAACGAGTTGACTTATCACCTCGGGATCAGCCCCACTTGACGGGAGTGGCCCGAATTGTTCGCTGGAAAACGAACGCACGGACTGCTCATCCCATTGCTCCGTTAGGATTTCGCGGGGGAGCATCAAATATACGGGCCCCTTCGGCTCACTATGCATGATGCTGTGTGCTCGACGCAGGACCTCCTTGCTGGTGACGCCAGAAGGCAGCGTGTATTCCCATTTGACATAGGGCCGCACCAGACTTCCTTGGTCGAATGGTTGCTGAATGAAATGGACATAGGTGTCGCGCGTTCCCTCGAGCTCGCCAAAACTAGTGAAGGGTGCCGAGCCGGCAATAAGCACAACTGGTATCCGGGTTCGAAACAGGTTGTGCATGCCAAGGGCTGCATTGGCCGTGCCTGCGTCAACATGGACGAGCACCGCTTGCCCGCGGCCTGTCATTTGGGCGTATCCGCCCGCCATATGTACCGCGACATTCTCATGAGGACAGAGAACGACTTTGGGCGCCCGAAGGCCGTCCGCTTCAAACCTGGCCAGTTCTTCGATGAGCGGCGCGTGATCAGTGCCGAAGTTGCAAAACAGATAATCGACCCCGATCTCATTAAGTCCCTGTCGAAGATAGTGGGCAGTCGAATGTGAAGCGGCGTTGGTCAATGGAACTGAGAGGGTGCTGGGCATCATAGCGTCGCGAGGGCCGACCGCAGGCCGCCTCCTAGGATCACAGTGATATTTCACGAATGATCAGCGGCGTCAAATCGACCTCGAAGCGCTGCAAAGGACCGTGCCAATGTCTAAAGAAACTGTGAGACGTTTGCGCGAAAGGATTCGATGTGCGCACGCATGGCTGCCTCGGACTTGTCAGGGTCGCGCTGGTGGATGGCGGCAAAAATAGCGTCATGCTGATCATGCACGCTCTCGTATTGCGCCGGCGCGTTGAGCGAAATGAACCAAAATCGAAGCGATCGTTCGTGCAAACTCCGCAGCAGTTCTGTCAGAACATCGTTTTTTGCGGCCCGCGCGATAAGCAAATGAAATTCTCGGTCGAGCAGCATCATATTTTCCACATTGCGCATCGACGTCCAATGCTTGGTGCGCTTTAGCACCTCAGCCAATTCGGCAATGTCGGAATTGTTAGCTCGTTCGGCCGCAAGGCGCGAACAGTAGGTTTCGTTGACCAGACGGGTCTCGATAATTTGCAAAACCTCATTAAGGCTTACAGGCCTTACGATAACGCCTTTGCGCGGGATGACATCGATCATGCCCTCTATCATCAAGCGATCCAGCGCTTGATGAACGGGTGTTCGGCCAATTTTCAACATCGACGAGAGTTGCAGTTCGTTGATGTATTCGCCCGGCCTGAACGCGCAGGTGATGATGCGATGCTTGATGGCATCGTAGGCCGCATCCCGCAGAGAAGCGGTGGTAGTCAGACTTGTGTGGGCCGGCTCAGAGCTAGTCCTGCCTCTCCTCACCTTCGATCTGACTGTTCGCTTCGCTGTCATCATGGAGTCGGGCGAGAAAACTAGGAGAAATTCGAGTTGGTTCAGAAGCAGCGAATCTCAAGGGAAAACTATTATAGCTTGATTGCTCGAAGGAGAAGAGGCGGCCGGAAGCTTGCCATAGGATGCTAGTTGGACTAATTTGAAGAGTAAGTGATATTTCACAGAGGCGTGCCCATGGCTGCACGGAGTTCGGGATCCGGGAATAATGGTTGGGTCGATGTGCAGCGCGGCCTGGTGAGCCGCGACATTTTCGTAAGCGACGAGATATTCCACCTCGAGATGGAGCGGATTTTCGATCGCACTTGGGTTTTTTTGGCCCACGAGACAGAGATTCCATCAGCCGGAGATTTTGTCTGCCGGAGCCTGGGTAGTGCCCCGGTCGTCGTGGTGCGCGACAGCGATAGCACCGTACATGTGCTTTTGAACAGTTGCCGTCATCGGGGCGCTAAGGTTTGTCGTCCGGATTCCGGCAACGTTCGAAACTTCGTTTGTCCGTATCACGGCTGGACCTACGAACGGTCTGGTCGCCTTATGACAACTACATTTGACCGACACCTTCCCAAGGACTTTGATTTGTCCGAACACGGACTCGTGCGTGTACCCCGCGTGGAGGTCCACAAAGGATTGATTTTTGGGAGTTGGAACGCGAACGTTGTTCGTCTTAGCGAATATCTTGGCGAAATAGCCTGGTACATTGATCCGTTTCTGTCCCGCTCCCCGCAAGGCATGGAGGTGCTGGCACCGCCACATCGCTGGAGAGCCAGATCAAACTGGAAGATCGGTGCTCTAAACTTTGTCGGCGACAGTCAACATATTCTGACGACACATGTTGGACCGCTAACGCTCGATCCGGTCCGTGCGGCCCGCGCCGGCTTTGCGACGGCAGCCGAAAACAGTTTTCAGGTAGTCACCGATCAGGGGCATGGGTGCACGTTGACTTATCTGGCACCCGGCCTTCCAGAAGAAGCTTACCAAACACACCCACCGGATCTTGAGCCTCTTTATAGCAAAGTCCTCCAGGCCGATCAGCGCCAGCTCTTGAACCGCCTGCGCGTCATTGTGGGCACCATTTTTCCAAACCTTTCGTTTATCGAGACTCAGGTTGGCCCGGCGCAAAAGGCGGTCATCGTTCGCCAGTGGCGGCCAATCAGTGGCACGGAAATGGAGATTCTAAGCTGGGTGCTAGCCGAGAAAGAGGCTCCTGCAGAGTATAAGGCCACTGTCCTGCGAAATGGTTTCCACAACTTCGGCGCCGCTGGTGTCTTCGAGCAGGATGATCTGGAGCTCTGGGCGTCGGCGACTTACGCGAGCAATAACGCGATCGCCAAACAGTTTCCGTATAGCTTCCACACTGCGTTGCCGTACATCGCCGCGCCAGAAAAGGATCACAAGTGGCCAGGCCGTGCTTTTAAACCAGCGGACACTGAAGTGGCCCAGCTCGAATTCATGCGACAATGGGACCGCTGCATGAAATCGGCTCCATAATGCCTGCTAGAGATTTTGGAAAATGAGCGACCAAGAACCGATCGCTGTCGACGGAGCTCTCTACATTGAGATCCAACGGTTTTTGTTCCGTGAGGCCGCCCTGCTCGATCGTCGGGAATACGAGGCGTGGCTTGCGTTGACGGCTGAGGACATTCAGTATTGCGTAACCGCCGCAGTGTCACGTGACGCCGGCGCCAACGCGGTCGACTACTCAATCATCGACGAGAACCTGGTTGGCTTAAAGTCTCGAATCGATCAGATCTCGAATCCGAGGCTTACTCGGGCTGAAAATCCGCCTTCGATGACTCGCCGCGTCGTTTCAAATATCGAAGCGTACCGCAGCAAGGTCCCGAGCGAGTTCTCAGCGACATCCTACCTGCTGGCCTACCGCAGCCGACCGAGCGCTCCCGAGGGCGGCTTCTACGTCGCCGAACGACAGGACTTGTTGCGGAAGTCTGGTTCAGATTGGCGGCTGGCCCGACGCTCCGTACGACTCGACAACCTCATGCTCATCGACGGCGCGCTCAGTACGTTGCTCTAAAGCCCGGAATCCACCGGCGTCGCGCAAGGTTTCATGACTATCGAATCGACTGCCTACGCCGCACAGCCGCCGATTCGGCTTGGGATCGCAGGACTTGGGCTCGCTGGTTCCTTCATGATTCGCGCCGCGGTAGCACATCCGAGAATCGCGCTCTGTGCCGGGATGGATCCGTTGCCGCGCCCACGCGAGGCCTTTGCTCGGCAATTCGACGTTCAGGTCTATTCGGACTTCCATGAATTGTGCCGGGATCCGTCTGTTGAGGCTATCTACATCTCGTCTCCTCATCGATTTCACGCGAGCCAAGCGGTTGAAGCGATGGAACAAGGAAAGCATGTTCTGGTCGAGAAGCCATTGGCTCTGACGCTTGGGGAGTGCGATGAGGTTGTTGCGGCGGCTGATCGTACCGGCTTGCACTTAATAGTGGGCCACACGCACGCCTTCGATCCAAACATCCGCGAAATACATCGTATCATTGAGAGCGGCGAGCTAGGCAGGCTCGGGATGATCCTTGCCTTTAACTACAACGACTTTCTCTCGCGCCCGCATCGCTCTGACGAATTTGACAGCGAGAAGGGCGGTGGGATCGTGTTCAATCAGGTCGCGCATCAAATCGAGATTGTGCGGCTGCTCGGAGGCCGTATACGCAGCGTCCGCGCGAGCGTAGGCGCGTTGGATGCGAGCCGTCTTGCGGCAGGCCACTGCATGGCCTTTCTCGAGTTTGAGAATGACGCGGCTGCGTCTGTCGTATTCAGCTCATACGATTTTTTTGATAGCGACGAACTTCATCATTGGATCGCCGAGGGTGGCACGGACAAGGAACCACATCGCCACGGCAAAACACGCGAGGCTTTTCTAGCACGAGCGAGCGACCTCGAGGCTCACGAGGCTCTCGGCTTCGGTGCTCGGGTACTTCCAACGGAGCAACCCTATTTGCCGCACTTCGGATTGATTGTTGTGACCTGCGAACGTGGCGACATGCGACTTTCACCAAACGGCATTCTGATCCACGGCACTCAAGGCACGCGCGAGACTGCGGTGCCCCGCGGTGCAGGCCGGCCCGGACACGGGGACGCTCTTGACGCGCTCTGGGAGGCAGTACGTAAGGGCCGGCGGTGCGCCCACGACGCTCGATGGGGTAGGGCAACGGTTGAGATTGTTCTGGCGATTCTACAATCGACGAAGAGTCATCGCGAGGTGCATTTGTCGTGCTAAACACTCTTTCCAGTCCTGTGGAGGTTCATGCTCGGCACAACCTTTGCCACTCAATTGGCACGCTTGCCGTCGTGACTGCGCTGAAATGTTTCAACATTAGGGTGGGAACTAATGTCAAAGCTGGTACCCATTACGATAGCATGCGCGGAGTACGATCGGACGCGCGCAATCAGGGATGGGCGCGTAAAAGTGGACGGATGCGAGGTCACTTATCTACCGCTCGAACCAGAAGAACTGTTTTTCCGTGCATTTCGGTATCATGACTTCGATGTCGCGGAGTTGTCATTCAACAGTTATCTGATGACCGCCTCACGAAACGTCTGCCCTTATGTCGCTATCCCGGCGTTCGTATCTCGGCATTTCCGGCATTCGGCGATTTTCATCAGGACCGATCGGAATATTCGTGGCCCAGCGGACCTCAAGGGCAAGCTTGTGGGCCTACCTGAGTATCAGCAGACCGCGAATGTTTGGATGCGCGGCATCTTCAAAGAGGAATTTGGGATCGAACCGCATGACATTCACTGGCGCACCGGCGG
>Ga0306923_10003159_pt1 | contig 15401 bp, 16 predicted proteins | sample sta12Can44000108_FD_203841 | JGI IMG/M metagenome (GOLD analysis project Ga0306923, IMG submission 203841) | Lab enrichment of tropical soil microbial communities from Luquillo Experimental Forest, Puerto Rico - statanox.12C.anox.44.000.108 (v2)... | ecosystem: Environmental > Terrestrial >... | reverse complement strand
GCACCCAGGACCGCGAGGACGAGCGGGAGCCCGAGCTTCATCGGGCCATCAAACGCACTGCGCGCCGGGGGGATTCCTTGATGCCGATCAAGCGTGTGGCGATAGCTTGGGCGGAGCCACCCAGCACCCCCTTGCTCGGCTGCCTTCTTGTTCACTTCCCCCGGCGATGTCGTGAGCGCCTACGTGATCTGCCATCGGCCCAGGCGCCAGGGGCTCCGCTACCCGTACGCCTCGGTCTTCACCCGCTCCTTCGGGACGCCTACCTCGTCGAGCGCGACGAGAACCGTCTCGAGAAACCGGGGTGCGGGGGGCTCGAAGCGCGCCCGCGCAGCGGCGCGCTCGAACGGGCCGATGCCGGGGCCGCATGCGTAGACGAGCGACGCTCCAGGATCGGGGATGACCTCGCGCAGCAGATCCGCACCGACCCTGCCTTGGTGCACGTCGTGTCCGTGGCGCTCGGGGCTCTCCTCGCGCGTGAGCGTGTGCACGACGCGGAGCCGCTCCGAGAACCGCGCCTCGAGCGCGGCGAGCGCGTCGCGGAAGATGACGTCCTCCCAGGTCTTGTTGGAGTAGACGAACGTGTGTCGCAGGTGGGGGTGAGCGGCCAGAGCGTACTTGAGGAGGGAGAAGTTCGGCACCGAGCCCGAGCCGGCGACGAGGTGCACGAGGTGGTCGGCGCGGGTCTCCACGTCGCGCGGGAGGACGTACGCTCCGGTGAAACCCACTACCGTCAGCGTCTGGCCTGGTATCACGCGCCGGACCAGGTACGGAGAGAGGAGGGGAGGGTAGCGCGTCACGCCGCGCACGTAGCGCTCCTCCTTCACAGTGACCGCGACGCGGGGCTCGAGTGGCGAGGAGCACATCGAGTAAGCGCGCACCTTCTCGCGCCGGCCCTTCACGTCCTCGAGATACGCGGTGAGATCGCTCAACTCCTCGAACTGGTGCGGGTCGATGGTGAGGAATTGACCGGCACGGTATTCAGCTCGCACGGGCATGGCGAGCACGAGCGTCACGGCGTCGTGCGTCTCCCGGACGACGCGGTCGACGAGTGCGTCGTAGGTTGCGATTCTTTCGCGCCGCGCGGTGGCGGGCGTCGCTTCACCGTGCGTTCCCGCTGCGGAGGCGCTCGCATGGGTCCAATCGTCCATCACGGCATGACTAGGGCATGCGCAGCCCGGCTGCAGCCGCCTTCTGAGCGACCGCGAGGCCTGCGGCCGGGGGCGCGCGCACGTGTCCGACGGGGCGCCGCGGACGCGCTGGATCGTTCGCTTTGTGCCGGGACGCGCCATGAGCTACGGGAACGCGCTCACGATTGGCGGCTCATGTGCGGAGCCAGCTCATCAGAAGGCGCGGCGAAGCGGGAGCGAGGGAAGGCCGCCATGGGCATCCATGTACGAACGATCGGTGATTGGAGGCGGCTCGCACGCGAGGCGCAGTCCTCCCGCCGGTGCGACCCGGTGCACGGAGGCGGGTGTCCCCGCTGCCCGGATTTGCCCCGACTCGCCGGAGGGTCGAGCAGAGCGCGACGCGATCTTCTCCACCTGGGGCGCAGGGGATTTTTCGCCGTGCGTTCCATGAGATCGCTGAGAGAGCTGGCCCCTGTCGGCCCTGATGAGCGCCGCCGAGGCGATCGAGCTTCTCGTAGTGGGAGCTCGAGGAGTGGCAGGGCGTGCGGCTACCGAAGAAGCGCGCGAGGCGCGGCAGAGCCTTCACACTTGATCCGGCCCGGCCCATGCTGTTTCATCGCGTCCCATGGCGCTCTTGGAGAAGTCGCCGCTCTTCTCTGCTAGAGGACGTTTGAGGGTCGCGGTTTGGTGCTCCTTCGGTCTGTACCTGCTCGCGGCTGTCGTTTGGGCTTGCACGTCGTGGCGGTCGACGAGGGGAACGGACTCCGCATTTGCTTCGGATCTGACGGGGCTCGCGCTGTGGGGATCGTTGTTCGTCGTCTTCGTCGTATTGCGGCGCGTCTTTCCGCGCCGGTATGCATATGTGACGCAGATCGCCCTCGGACTTGTCACCCTCTTCTCAGCCACGCAGGTCGTGCTCGATCTGACCCACCGACGCTGACCCTCATCAGTCAAAGGTCCCCGGCCGGGTAACCAAGGATTTCGAAAGCCGATAGGGACCCGCAGAATCAAGGGTCGGGTTGGGTTCGGGAGTTAGGGCGCCGCCACGCGCGCCGTCTTGATCGTGACCTCCTGCGCGCTCGCGTCCGCCGCGAAGAAAACGATGAGCGCCGCGAGCGAGATCCTCGTCGTTGCGGTGAGCATCCCCGCATGACACCGCCGCTCCGCGACGGCCTCGCGTCAGTTGCGCGACGTCAGGGCAAAGCCGCCGGTGGGCACCGCTCACCTCGGAGAGGTCGCCGAGGCTCGCGAAGGGTGAGCTGGTGGTCGTCGTGCGGAGCATCGCGGCGCGTCTCGCTAGTGAGCCAGCGCCGAGGCCGCCCGCCGTGAGAGAGATGACCGGCCCCAGCCTCGCGTCTCTGGGGCCGGTCACCCGACGACCGGTGCGATGAAGGGGTCCTCGTCTTGGCTCAGTTGCTCGTGAAGGAGATCGGGCTGCTGTTGGAGAAGTTCTTCACCTGCTGGACAGTCAGCGTGACCGGACCGACGCACGCGGCCGTAGACCCGCCCGCGGTGCTCTGGTTCTGGCCGATGAGCCCCCAAGTCATCACCACGTTGTGGGTGCCGTTGCCCACGGGGACCACGAAGTCGAAGCCGTGAGCCGAGAGCGTGGTCTGGAGGAGGTCAAAGCTGCAGTTCTGCTGGCAGTAGCCGCTCACGCAGCTGTAGTTGGAGCCCAGCGACGCGCAGTCACTGTTGGCCATGCAGGCGGTGGTCGTCGGCGCGCAGCTGGTCAGGTTGGCGAACAGCGTGTTGCTGACCTGCTGGATGCGCTGGTCATAGACGACGCAGTTCTGCGGGTTCACCGGGAGCCCGGGCTTCAGCACGTCCCCGTGGGCGCTGAGCGTCGGATCGACATACAGGCAGACCATGATGCCCACGTCCGCCGTCGCGTTGTTGATGGTCGTCGTGAGCTTGGTCGAGGTGAAGAGACCCGTGGTCATCGAGGGTCTGATGAGCAGGGTCGTCCCCTGGCCGCTCGGCGTCTGGACCTGCGTCGAGAACTGCATGGTGCTGGTGCCGCCGCTGAGGGTGCTTCCCACGAATCCACCCGCGTTGGCGTCGAACAAGGCCGGCGTGGCGATGCAGGTCGCCGACGTTCCGGTCGCCGAGAAGTTACCGCTGCTGTCCGCGAGCGCGACGGTAGGCGCGAGCACTGCAAGCACTGCGGCAAGGATCGATGAGCGCTTCGACATGACGTTGGTACCCCGTGGCGACCATCGGTCCTTGCAGGAGAAGCAATGGCCGCCGCTCGTTGGTGATGCGCGGTCGGGTGACCGCGGGCGGCACCCTATGCGACGGCCGATCGGCCGAGTGCTTGTATGATGGGGCGCTTGTCAATAAGGCGTTCATGTGACACCGAAACATGGGTAGAAAGGCGCATAACTAGGCGATTTCATTAGGTGCATATGTGCGATGGTCTCCCCCCTGTGCGCGATGACCTTCCCCAAAGTGCCGCTCACCCGGAACGGTCCCGTTCCTGCTGCCGCCATGCTCGCACGCTCACCGACGCGGACGGTGACACCGACGTCCTCGGCGTCCACGATGGCCTGCCGCCCGGTGGTCCTCCCGGCGGCGACGCGGCCGGCTGGCGTTCCTCGCTCGCGAAGCTCGCCGCGCTCGTCGAGGCCTGACCACGCACGGAGCGGCCGTTCTTCTAGCCTGCACGGCGCCTCCACGGACGGCGTTGCGTTTGGGTTGCGCGGCGATGAAGTTCTGTCGCGGTAGCGAGATCGCCCTGATGACCCCGGTGACGACCGAACGCAAGGCGTCCGAGGCCGACCTCCGGAGGCTGGCGACCACCATCGACGACTCGAACGACGCCGTCACGGTGCATGACCTCGACGGACGCATCCTCGCCTGGAATCTGGCAGCCGAGCGGATGTACGGCTACTCCAAGGATGAGGCTCTGCAGTTGAACATCGAGGCGCTCGTCCCTGCGGAAGGGCGCGATCGAGCGCGCGGTCTCCTCGAGGCCATCGCGCGTGGCGATGAGGTTGCCCCGCTCGAGGTCAGCCGCGTGACGAAGCACGGCCGGACGTTCCAGGTGTGGCTGACCATCAGCAAGCTCGTGGACGACGAGGGGCGTGCGGTGGGCGTTGCCACGGTGGAGCGCGACATCACCGATCGCAACACTGCGGTGGAACTCCTGCGCGAGATCGCTCAGGCGGAGCGGCGAAGCTCTGCGCTGTTGCGCTTGGTCGCCGACAACATCCCCGACCCGGTCTTCGTCAAAGACGCCCAGGTCCGGTTTCTGTTCGCGAACCCAGCGACCCTGGAGGTCGCCGGCAAGCCGGCCGAACAGGTGCTCGGTCGGATCAACCGGGAGGTCTTCGGCGACGCAGAAACCAGCGCGGCGATGACCGAGTCCGACCGGCGCGTCATGGAGACGGGCGAGCCGGTGGTCATCGAGGAGCAGGTCGGGACCACGAGCGGCTTCCGCTGGTTCCTCACGACCAAGGCTCCCTTCCGCGACGCCGATGGAAGGGTCGCCGGGCTCGTCGGCGTGGCCCGCGACATCACCGACCGCAAGCGGGCGGAGGAGGCGCTGCGCGCGAGCGAGGAGCACCTGAGGCTGGCGCAGCAGGTGGCGCGCGTCGGCAGCTTCGAGTGGGACATTGAGACCGGCGTGAACACCTGGACTGCCGAGCTGGAGGCCCTGTACGGCCTGCCCCGTGGCGGCTTTCCCAAGACCGAGGCGTCCTGGGAGGACCTGATCCATCCCGACGATCGCGCCGAGACCGTGCGGCGCCGGGATGAGGCCCTCAAGAGCGGAGGGCTGACCGAGTGTGAGTGGCGCGTCGTGTGGCCCGACGGGAGCGTCCATTGGATCGCCGGACGTTGGCACGTGGTCAAAGATCACTCCGGGAAGACGGTGCGCATGACCGGTATCAACATCGATGTCACCGAGCGCAAGCGCGCCGCGGAGCTGCGCGCGAGCGAGGCAACCCTCCGCGAGGCCGACCGCCAGAAGAACCAGTTCCTGGCGATGCTCTCTCATGAGCTGCGCAACCCGCTCGCGCCCATCCGCAATAGCCTCTACATCCTGGAACGCGCCGTACCGGGCAGCGAGCAGGCGAGGCGCGCGAAGGCCGTCATCGACCGACAGATCGGGCAGATGACCTGGTTGATCGACGATCTGCTCGACGTCACGCGCATCACCAGCGGAAAGATTCGGCTTCGGCGCGAGCGTCTCGACCTGAACGCCCTCGCCCAGCGCACCGTGGAGGACCACCGCACGCTCTTCGCCAAGAGCGATGTCCGGCTGGAGGTGCTCCCGGCGCGGGCCGAGGTCTGGGTCGACGGCGATCGGGTACGCCTGGCCCAGGTGGTCGGCAATCTGCTCCAGAATGCGGCCAAGTTCACGCCGCGCGGGGGGGAGACGACGGTCTCGGTCCAGGCGGACGCTGCACGAGGGGAGGCCATCCTCGCCGTGCGAGACACGGGCGCAGGGATCGAGCCAGAGATGTTGGCTCGGCTCTTCCATCCCTTCGCCCAGGCGGATGTCACTCTCGACCGCAGCAAGGGGGGCCTCGGCCTCGGACTCGCGCTGGTCAAGGGGCTGGTCGAGCTGCACGGCGGCTCGGTGAGCGCGGCGAGCGGGGGGACCGGCAAGGGCGCCGCATTCACCATCAGCCTCCCGCTCCATGTCACGGCGGCTCGGATCGTGCCGCGCCAGCGCGGCGTCGGCGGCGATGGCGCACCTCGCCGCGTGCTCATCATCGAGGACAACGACGATGCCGCGGAAACCCTTCGTGAGGTGCTCGAGATCCTGGAGCACGTCGTCGAGGTCGCCTACAGCGGTCCCGAAGGTATCGAGAAGGCGCGGGCCTTCCATCCCGACGTCGTGCTGTGCGACATCGGCCTGCCCGAGATGGACGGCTACGAAGTTGCGCGCAGGTTGCGCGCCGACCCCGAGGTCGGCCGCGTCGCGATCGTCGCCGTGAGCGGCTACGCGCAGCCGGAGGACGTGGCGATGGCCAAGGAGGCCGGCTTCGACGCACACCTCGCCAAGCCCCCCAGCATCGTTACGCTCGAGCGGGCCCTCACGGAAGCTGGAAACGCGCGCCAGGACGAGCCCGCGCCGAGCTGACGGCCACAACCCGCAGCGCATCCAGGTTCGTGGAGTTAGGAGCGTTCATGTGAAGAGGACGGACGACGTGGCCGGGAGGATAGCGACCGCGTGCGCGCGGGTCGCCGCTTTCGGTGCCCCGTTACGGGTGCGCGTCGCGCTTGGCGTCGAGCGCGAGGTTCGCCCCCGTTCACGAGACCAGGAGCCATCCCGATGAAGTACCGACCCTTGGCAGACACCGGCGTGTTCGTCTCGGAGCTGTGCCTCGGCACGATGACGTTCGGTGGAACCGCATCCATCTGGGCGAACATCGGCGGTCTCGACCAGACCGCCGCCACGGCACTCGTGCATCGCGCGCTGGACGCCGGGATCAACTTCGTCGACACGGCGAACGTCTACGCCGCCGGCGAATCGGAGACCATGGTCGGCCACGCGCTCAAGGGGCGACGTCATGAGGTGGTGCTGGCGACGAAGGTCCGCGGGCGCATGGGACCCGGACCGAACCAGGTCGGACTGTCTCGACTTCACATCTTCGAGTCGGTCGAAGCGAGCTTGAGGCGGCTGGGCACCGATTACATCGACCTCTACCAGATCCACCGCCCGGACCTGCTCACGAACCTCGAAGACACCCTCCGGAGCCTGGACGATCTCGTGCGCGCAGGGAAGGTGCGCTACATCGGTTGCTCGAACCTCGAGGCGTGGGTGATCATGAAGGCCCTCGGGATCTCGCGAGCGGAGCACCTCGAGCGGTTCCGCTGCTCGCAGTCCTACTACTCGCTGGTGGGACGGGAGCTGGAGCGCCAAACCATCCCCCTGCTCAGAGATCAGGGGTTGGGGCTGCTCGTGTGGAGTCCGCTGGCCGGCGGTTTCCTCTCGGGCAAGTACACGCGCGCCGGTGGCGACGATGCGGCGCGACGCGCCAAGTTCGACTTCCCGCCCGTCGACAAGGAGAAGGGCTTCGATGTCATCGACGTCCTCGGGACGATTGCGGAGCGTCACCGCGTCTCGGTGGCGCAGATCGCGCTGGCATGGCTACTCGCCCAAGACGTCGTGACGAGCGTCATCATCGGCGCGCGCAAGCCGTCGCAGCTCGAGGACAACCTCAAAGCGATCGACGTCGTGCTGTCCGACGAGGACAGGAAGGCGCTCGATGAGGTCAGCAAGCCCGCGCTCGAGTATCCCGCCTGGATGGACACGCTCGGATCGGATCGGCGACCGGGTGAGCAACGGTACTGATCGCGCTCGACCCGCGAAGCAGCGGCTCGCCCGCCTCCCGGCGTCTTCAGCTTGTCCGGATCCGGCGCGGTCGACCGTCGAGAGGGCGATGGACCGGAATCCACCGGCCCACGACCACGAGGTGCGACGATGGCAGCGTTCATGCTGATCTTCCGCAACAGCAACCCCTTGGAAAGGTCGCCCGAGCAGATGCAGCAGGACATGCAGAAGTGGATCGCCTGGTTCGACGGGCTCACGAAGGCGGGGGTCTACAAGGGCCAAGCTGCGCCGCTGGAGCCGGCCGGGAAGGTGGTGCGCGGAAGCCGCAAGACCGTCTCCGACGGCCCCTATGCAGAGGCCAAGGACCTGGTGGGAGGCTACGCCATTGTCGAGGCCAAGGACCTCGAGGCGGCGGTGGAGGTCGCCCGTGGCTGCCCCGCGTACGAGAGGGACGGAGTGGTCGAGGTGCGGCCGGTCCGGGTCATGTGAACCTCGACGGGCTCCAGATCGCCGATCACCTGTTCCGCCGGGAGGCGGGGCGGATGGTCTCGTCCCTGGTTCGCGTCCTCGGCATGCGTCACCTAGCGCTCGCCGAGGACGCGGTGCAAGACGCGCTCGTCCGAGCGCTCGAGACGTGGAAGTTCGGGCGCATGGCGGAGAACCCGGCGGCCTGGCTGATGCGGGCGGCGCGAAACCGGGCGATCGACCTGCTCCGGCGGCAGGCCCATCTCGACCACCTCGCCCCGCAGATGATCCTCGCCCTGGAAACGGCCCACGCGGAGAGCGGCCCCGACGGCGGCGAGCACGCCATCGCCGACGACGAGCTGCGGCTGATGTTCTCGTGCTGCGATCCGGAGCTGACCCGGCCCGCGCAGGTGGCGGTCATCCTCAAGTATCTCTGCGGCTTCTCGGTGCGGGAGATCGCGCAGGCGTTCCTCTCCAGCGAGGTGGCGGTGGAGAAGCAGCTGTTCCGCTCCCGGCGGGCGCTCGAGGCTCGAGGGGAGCTGCTCGAGGTACGCGACGCCGACCAGGTGCGGGCGCGCCTCCCCGCGGTGCGGAACGCCATCTACCTCCTCTTCAACGAGGGCTACCACGGCGCCCATCCCCAGCACGTGGTTCGCGAGGACCTCTGCTACGAGGCGATGCGCCTCGGCGCGCTGCTGTCGGATCTTCCGGCGGCCGCCGTTCCCGAGACCCACGCGCTCCTGGCGCTCTTCTGCTTTCTCGCAGCCAGGCTCGCGGCGCGAGTGGACGACGACGGGAACCTCCTCTTGCTCGCCGATCAGGACCGGAGGCGCTGGGATCGAGGGTTGATCGAGGAGGGGCTGCGCCGGCTCGACCTGTCGGCACGGGGCGAGGTGCTCACCGCCTGGCACGTCGAAGCCGCGATCGCCGCGCGACACGCAGCCGCCGGCACCTTCGAAGCCACCGACTGGACGTCGATCCGCGAGCTCTACGACGTGCTGCTGCAGCTCCGGCCGACGCCCGTGGTGGCGCTCAACCGCGCCATCGCCGTGGGCATGGCGGAAGGTCCCGAGGCTGGGCTGAAAGCACTCGCAGACATCGACGATCGGGAGCGGCTGGTGCGCTATCCCTTCTTCCCCGCCGCGATGGCCGAGTTCGAGCTCCGCGCCGGTCGTACGGAACGCGCCGCCGAGCTCTTGCGCGCAGCCCTGATGCTGGCGCGCAATCACGCCGAGGAGGACGTGCTGAAGCGGAAGCTCGAGGCCTGTATCGACGAGCGATCGGTCTGAATCAGCTGGGATCGAGCTGTCGATGGAGTCGCTGCCCGCCCGGGTGCATCCGCCGAGCATCACGACGGATAACGTTGCGCTCATGCAAAGGCGGCCTCGAGGTGCTACGGAGGAGCTGCCCTGGGATGACGTGCGTCTCTTCCTCGCACTGTGCCGTGCGCGGCACCAGGGTGGCGCAGCCGAGGCCCTCGGCGTCGACGCCTCCACGGTGTCGAGGCGCCTCGCTGCGATGGAGGAGGTGCTCTCGGTCACGCTCTTCGAGCGCGGACGTGACGGCATCGCGCCGACCGAGGCGGCGGAGGAGCTCATGCCCGTCCGGTGGCGGGCGCGGCGCGGGTGCTGCGCCCGGTGACGTAGACGGTGGCGCCGGCGGCGCCGAGCTCGACGGCGATGCCGCGGCCCGCGCCACGGCTCGCGCCGGTGACGGTCACGACGCGATCTCGGAGGTTCGGCATGCGTGGAAGCAAACTCGTCGGCGTTGCCCGCACTCGCTAGCGCGAGAGCGGCGCTTCGAGCTCACGTGCCCGATTCTCGTAAATCCCACCGTGAGCGAGGAGCGATCCCCTACCGCGACGTCGTGACCACGCAGATCCCACCACTTCCGCAGTGTGAGCCCTGCCAAGCCGCACACTCGTTGCCCTTCGTCGTGCACGGAACGTTGAAGTAACTGTCGGTCGTACCATCGTAGTCTTGGACGGGTGTGTCCGTGGACGTGCTCGTCTTCAAGACGGCCTTGGCGGTCGTGACGCCCTGGGGCAAGGCATGGTCGAAGCCTGCCCTCACCGTCGGCGTGCTGGCGGTCGGGCCCCCGGTGTGATCGGTCGCGGCCGGCCCCTGGGTCGCCGGTGTGGTGCCGCATCCAAACAGCAATCCCGTCATCAACAGTCCCGTTGCTCGCTTCATGTGAGCTCCCCCGCGCTTTGATCGAGGCACGCCCATGGCGTGCGCTGGCAGTAGCGCATCCCCCGAACAGGCCGAACCGTGTTGCGAGAGCGGCCGGCCGATCAAACCAAGGCTGCTGACGACACCGTGCACGTTGGTCTGGTACCAACATTTCCAATCGAGCCGATCGCGCGTGCCGGCCGGGCTCATGAATATACGGATAGTGTGAGTGGTGTGTTTTTGTGACATTTGCCCCGCCCTCGTGCGGTACGGCAGGTCGTCCGATGAGGCGCGCGCCATCGGGCAGGGTGTGACCTCTTCGCGAGGAAGAGGTGTACGGGTCAGGGACGCCCGTGCTGCCGCGCCGACGCGGGCGCGTTAGGTGTTCGACGGAATCAGAGCCTCGCGCGAAGGGCGGGGCCGTGAGCCGGGGCACACATGGAAAAGGTGAACATCGCCGAGAAGCTGGGGCTCTTCCAGGACACCTGGAAACCGCGAATCGTAGCGGAGCTCAACGGGCAGCAGGTCAAGGTCGTGAAGCTCCATGGTCCGTTCGTGTGGCACCAGCACGAGCGGGAGGACGAGATGTTCCTCGTGGTTCGGGGGAACCTCCGGCTGGAGTTCCGGGAGAGCGTCGTCGAGCTGCGACCCGGAGAATTGCTGGTCGTACCTCGTGGCGTGGAGCACCGGCCGGTCGCCGAGAATGAAGTCGAGGTCCTCCTGTTCGAGCCGGCGAGCACGTTGAACACGGGGAACGTCCGCAACGAGCGAACGGTGGGCGAGCCCGAGCGCATCTGACGCGCCAGGTACCCGGCGGAACTGCCGGGCGCGGCCTCCGCGGCCGACCTCCCCGAATCCCGCCGTGCGGTGGTGCCTACTCCACCTCGTTGAAGTCGTACGCTCCCGTCGCCTGGATGAGCAGGTAACGCAACGGCGCCCCTGTCGTGTTCACGACGCGATGGACGCGACCGGCCGGAATCTCCTGCCGCTGGCCGGGCCGTGGCCGCACGGTCTCATCGGGCCTGCGGAGCCCGATCTCCAGCCCTTCCTCGAGGCAGAAGACGTTGTCGGTCACCACCGAGTGGAAGTGCCAGGGAGTACCCTGGCTCGGCTTCAACGTCGCGATCCGGACCCGGACCGCCTCGGTCTTCACAAGCCACTCGACGTCGTCGAAGTCTGGCATGGCGACACCTCGCACTGATTCGACCTTACCAGAGGTTCGCTCTCAGGCCTCTGATGACGCCCTGCGCCGAGGATCCGGCTAGGATGGCCACCTCTGGAGCGCCGATGAGCAAGAGCCCCTCCACGCCCGCCACCCGCCTGCTGCGCCAGCAGCGCGTCGCCTACACCGAGCACCCCTACCGCTACGAGGAGCACGGGGGGACGGCCGTCTCCGCGCGCGAGCTGGGCGTCGACGAGCACGCGGTGGTGAAGACGCTCGTCATGGAGGACGACGGCGGCGCGCCGCTCGTCGTCCTCATGCACGGCGACCGGGAAGTGTCGACCAAGGCGCTGGCCCGGCAGCTCGGGAAGCGCGCCATCCAGATCTGCAAGCCGGAGGTGGCGCAGCGACACAGCGGATATCTCGTCGGCGGGACGAGTCCGTTCGGCACCCGGAAGGCCATGCCGGTGTACGTGGAGCGGAGCGTCCTCGCCCTCGACCGCATCTACGTCAACGGCGGGTCGCGGGGGTTCCTGGTCGGGATCGCACCCTCCGAGCTCGTACGCGTCCTCGCCGCGACGCCGGTCGACGTCGCGATCGAAGGCTGATCGGCGCGCTTTCCGGCGGCCCGGCCCGAGAGCCGCTCTGCTACGCTCGGATCGTCGGCCTGTCGGTCGCGACCGGCCCACCCTGGAGCCCCGTGTCCTTGCTCTGCCCCATCTTCGTCCCCGACCCGGAGCGCGTCACGTGGCAGCGAGGCTGAGCCGTCGCCCGGCGCCACGGCCCGCGCCGCGCGTCCCGGCGCCACTCCGCCGGGCGCGCTTCGCGCCCGCCGTGATGGAGGTCCTGCGTCGTCTCGATGCGGCCGGGCATCGCTCGTGGCTCGTCGGCGGGGCCGTCCGGGACCTGCTGCTGCGGCGGAGCCGGCTCGACCCGGCCGACCTCGACGTGGCGACGCCCGCCCGGCCCGAGCAGGTGAGCGCCCTGTTCCAGAAGGTGATCCCGACCGGCATCGAGCACGGCACGGTGACGGTGCTCGCGGCGGGCGGCGTGCCGGTCGAGGTGACGACCTTCCGCGGCGAAGGCGCCTACCTCGACGGGCGGCGGCCGTCCTCGATCACCTTCCTGTCCGACATCGACGACGACCTGTCTCGCCGCGACTTCACGGTGAACGCGCTGGCGTTCGACCCCATCGGCCACGAGCTGCGCGACCCGTTCGGCGGTCAGGACGACTTGCGGCGGCGGCGCCTCCGGGCCGTGGGGGATCCCGCCGCGCGCTTCGCCGAGGACGGCCTGCGTCCGCTGCGGGCAGCGCGGTTCGCGGCGCAGCTCGGGTTCACGCTCGACCCAGCCACCCGCAGCGCCATCCGCCCGGCGCTCCCCGTGACCGCGAAGGTCTCCGCGGAGCGGGTCATGACGGAGGTCTCGAAGCTCCTCCTCGCGGCGCATCCCGGGCGCGGCCTCGACCTGCTCGACGCGACCGGGCTGCTGGAGGTCGTCCTGCCCGAGCTCGCGGCGTGCCCGGCCCCGAGGCGCCGGCACGCCTTCGCGGCGGTGGGCCTCGCACCGCGCGAGCTGCCGGTGCGACTCGCGGCGTGGCTTCACGTCGTGCCGCGCGGGAGCAGCACGGACGAGGTGGCGAGCGCCACGCGCCAGATCTTGGCGCGGATGCGGTTCGCGGGAGCGGTGGTCGAGCTCGCCGCAGCGCTCGTCGCCGAGCACGTCTGCCTGCTCGACCGTCGGGCGATGGGCGTTTCCGACGACGCCGCCGGCGTGCGCAGGCTCATGGCGCGGATCGGGCGCGCCCGGTTGGCGCACCTCTTCGCGATATGGGAAGCGGACGCACGGGCCTTACGTCCGCCCGGACGCTCCCGGAAGGAGCTGTCGGCGCTGCGTGCGCTGCGGGCGCGGGTCGCACGGATCGAGCGGGCGCACCCTCCGCTCACCCCGGCCGAGCTGGCGCTGGACGGCCGCGCGGTGATGGACGTGCTGGGCGTCACCCCCGGCCCGGACGTCGGTGCGGCGCTTCGCCACCTCCTCGCGTGCGTGCTCGAGGACCCGCGGCTGAATACCGCGCCCGCGCTCACGTCCGAGCTGAGGGCGTGGTGGTGGCGTCGGCCCGATGGGGCGCCACCCGCCCCACGGTGAGCAGCGGGCGGGCCTCCCGCGGCACCTTATACTTGGCGGCGAGGCGAGCACCGATGGCGCAGCGGCTCCTCCAGCACGACGTCGTGGGCGCCTCGGCGGCCGAGCGCGACCGCCGGCGGTCCGCGTTCATGAAGGACCTCGCGCACGAGCTCGCGACGCCGCTCACGCCCATCGCGGGGTACCTGAAGCTCCTGCAGACGGCGCGCCTCGGCCCGCTCTCGCCGGAGCAGCGCAAGGCCGTCGACGCGATGTCGAGCGCGGTGACGCGGCTCACGCGCATCGTCGACAACCTGGCCGACTTCGCGAGCCTCGAGGGGGGACCGGCCACCCTGTCGACGTCGCCGATCGACCCGGACGCGCTGGCGGAGGAGGTGGCGAGGGAGGTGCAGCCCTACGTCCGCGACGCCCGCCTGCACCTCGAGGTCCGGCGCGCCGGTGGTGGGCCCATCCTGGCGGATCCGAAGAAGCTCCGGCAGGCGCTCGCCAACGTGGTGCAGAACGCGGTGAGGTACTCGCCGCACGGAGGGGAGATCCTCGTCGAGGTGACGCGCGACGCGAGCCGGCTGCGGTTCGCCGTGTACGACCAGGGGCCTGGCCTCTCGGCGGCGGAGGTGGCGCGGATCTTCGAGCCCTTCCAGCACCCGTACCGCCCGGAGGACCGCCGGCGTCCGAGCTCGGGTCTCGGGCTACCGGTTGCGCGCCGCATCGCCGAGGCCCACGGTGGCTGTTTCACGGTCGAGAGCCCGCCGCGCGCGCAACCCGCCTCCGGCCGTCATTTCAGCGGCGCGAAGTTCGTCATCGAGATCGCGCTCCACGCGCCGTCCTCCACGGCGCCCGCGACCGTCCCGAGGTAGAATCGCCGCTCTTGCGCGTCCTCGTCGCCATGTCGGGCGGCGTCGATTCCTCCGTCGCCGCCGCGCTGCTGCAGGAGTCCGGGCACGACGTGCTCGGCGTGTCGATGCGCGTCTTCGACTACGCCGACCCGTCGAAGGGCCGCTCATGCTGTGCCCCGGAGGATCTCGACGATGCGCGGGCGGCCGCGCGCGCGCTCGGGATTCCGTTCTACGTGGCGAACCTCGAGGAGCACTTCGGACGCGCGGTCATCGACCGGTTCGTCGACGACTACGTCGCCGGCCGGACCCCGAACCCGTGCGTCGCCTGCAACAGCGAGGTGAAGTTCAAGTGGCTGCTGCGGCGGGCCCGCGCGCTCGGGGCGAAGCTCGCCACCGGGCACTACGCGCGAGTGGAGCGGCGCGGCGATCGGCTGGCCCTGTGCGCCTCGCCGCACGCCAAGGATCAGAGCTACTTCCTGTACGGCCTCGGCCAGGACGCGCTCGCCGACGTCCTCTTCCCGGTGGGCGCGCTCGAGAAGGCCGAGGTGCGCCGCATCGCGGCCCGGCGCGGGTTGCCCGTGGCCGAGAAGGCCGAGTCGCAGGAGATCTGCTTCGTGACGCGGGGCGACGCAGGCGACTTCGTGGCCCTGCGCGCGCCTGATCGGCTCCGTGCGGGCGAGCTGGTCTCGACCGCCGGCGAGGTGCTGGCGCACCACGGAGGCGTGCACCGGTTCACGGTGGGGCAGCGCCGCGGGCTCGGACTGGGCGGCGGCGATCCGCGCTACGTGGTCCGGATCGATGCGGAGGCGGGGAGGGTCGTGGTCGGGAACGCGGCGGAGGCGTCGCGGCGCGCGTTCCGGGTCGGCGAGGTGAGCTGGGTCGCCGGGCGCGCGCCGGCCGGCGCCGTGACGGCGCGTGTGAGGGTGCGGCACCGGCACGAGGGCGCCCCCGCCACCGTGCGCGCCGACGGCACCGGAGCGGAGGTGGAGCTCGAGGTACCGGTCCGCGGGGTCGCGCCCGGGCAGGCCGCCGTCTTCTACGACGGCGACGAGGTGCTGGGTGGAGGGAGGATTCTCCCGGGGTGAATACCCTACGGTCGGTCGGGTGCGGCGGCGGGGGACAAGCCCCCGCCCTACAGAGCTGTAGGCGGGGCCTTGCGCCCCGCCCGATGCGCTGCGGCGGTGCGGGGGTGTCGGGGGCGGAGCTCCC
>Ga0306923_10003157_pt1 | contig 15402 bp, 17 predicted proteins | sample sta12Can44000108_FD_203841 | JGI IMG/M metagenome (GOLD analysis project Ga0306923, IMG submission 203841) | Lab enrichment of tropical soil microbial communities from Luquillo Experimental Forest, Puerto Rico - statanox.12C.anox.44.000.108 (v2)... | ecosystem: Environmental > Terrestrial >... | reverse complement strand
TCGCGTTGGCGCACGCGCTAAATGTGATCCGCCCCTGGCCGTCGGCCGGGAGACGCCCGCGAACCCGGTCCTTTAATTCTGCGACAGCATCCGCTTCCATCAGTTCGAGGTTCGCCCGGGGACCCCCGTAGCTGTGGTCACTTGCCAGAAATTGTCGAAACTGTCGAAGCTGCGTTGGACCGTGATCGCGCGGGTCTCGATCTCCTCCAGTCCTGCATCCGTCCACAAGCCGTGCAGCGCCTCCATGCGGGAGGCGTGGACGCTGGGCGAAAGCGCTGGCGTGACGCCCAGGCTCCGCATTTCCGTCAGGATCGGCTCGATGGGATCTCCGCCGCCGAGCGCATCCCACACATAGGCTGCAACCAGACCGCCGGGACGAACCACCCGTGTTAGTTCCCCGATGCTTTTGGCTGGGTCGGGCACGAAGTGGATCACCAGCGCCATCACAGCGACATCGAACCGGTCGTCTTCGAAGGGCAACGCCATAGCATCCCCCTGCAGAAATACCGCGCCTGCTGCCCCTGGCCGGGTGCGCGCGAAGGCCAGCTGAGCCTCGGACGGATCGATGCCTTGCGCTTCGACCGGCGCGCAGCGTTGGATGAGCTGCTCGGTGAAAGCCCCGTTGCCACAGCCCACGTCAATCCACCGCTGGCCCGTGGCGGGCGACAGCCAATCGAGGAAGACCTGCCCCACGAGCTGGCTCCAGGCGCCCATCATGCGCTCGTAGGCTGCTCCATCATCGAACCGAATGGGTTGCTGGATCATTGGCGTCGCCCTCCATTGATCACAGGCTTTTACTGCCGAGAGACGTCGATCTGAAAGATGGCGGGACGCCAGGAACTTCACGCCGCCTGGGTGGTATGGTCGGCTTTGGGTCGGTTTGACTCGTTCGACCTATGACAGGCGAACGGCTGGTTTCGGCGCATCCTCCTCGTTGCCCCTCGCTCCGGCGAAGGCCCCTTAACCGAACCCACAGCGGCCACTCAGGCTCGCTGGCCTGAACCGGTCTTCCTGCCCCGAAGCCGAGCCCCATGATCACCCTCGCGAACGGCGAGGTAGGGTGGTGAGCGGACGCAATCGAAGCGAACGGCCTCGCCGTGAAAGCCTGCCCCGCACTCCGTCGAGCCGGGCGGGAAACCACCCGTGATTAAGATGCGCGCGGCCGGACAGTCTCCCCGTGATCGGATCATCTCGCTCGTCTCTTGCTCGGCGAGTTCCTCGAACTTGATCGAATTGACCAGATCGAGAGATCATTACAGCGGGATCGCTTATCGGGAAAATCCGACAGTGATTAGGCTATTCCGAATTGTGAGGTTCGCCATTGCCTGTGGCTTCTGGCTCGGTGCCGGCAGCGCATCGGCCGGGGCGCTGGTCGAGTTTCCCAATGTTTCCGACAAGGGCCCAACGCTCGCCGGCTACCTGGCCCGGCCGGACGTCGGTCTGTCGGCGATCGCCGGCGGCACCGCGGTGAGCGGCCCGCCCTACGCCGCGGTAGTCGTCCTCCACGGCTGCGGCGGCATCTCAAGTCATTCGATCGCGATCGCCGATCGGCTCGGCTCATGGGGCTATGTCGCACTCACCGTCGACAGCCTTGGCCCACGCGGTATCGCCAACGCCTGCGGGGGCAGTGTCGGCGCCTCCCAGGCGTTCGACGCCTACGCCGCCTTCCGTTACCTTGCAGCGCAGGACTTCGTCGACCCGAAGCGGATCGCGGTCCTCGGCCAATCGATGGGCGGCATTGCCGCGCTCTATGGCGTCGATTGCGACATGGCGGCGCAATATTTCACGGAGCGCTTCCGCGCGGCGATCGCCTATTACCCTAAGCCGGACAAGCCGGAACCAAACAGGCGATTTCGAAGACGCTCCGCCCTCGGCCATACGGGCATTTTTGGATGATCTGCCGATTCACATCCGCCCGAATCTTCCCGCAGCGCGGGTGCAAACTCAGCGAACCCAATGGGTTCAAGCCATTACGGCCCATACATCATCGCATCATCTGCGCTTTGTCGCCAATAAATTTTGCTCACAAGCGGCAATGAGTCCGTTCGTAAGGGACTAATGTCAACAGGCCCTCGGAAAGGCACAAGATTTGTGCCTAAATATGTATCCGGCGCAGCCCATGCAGTCGGCGCAACATTCTACCTGGTCGGCGCGGATTGCGATCGACGGCCAGTGACAGCAAGCTTTGAACTGCCAAGTAGTAAGTTACCCAAAGATCGCTTTGACAATGCGCAAGGCATTATCCAAAGAGTCGGTGCCCGGGGTATCTATGCGGCTCGGGCGCTCTTGCGGCGCAACGACACTGAGTCCAAGTATGAGATAGGTACCTTCACAATGGAAAGTGCAACTGAACGAAACTTGGATAGTGTCATAGACGATATCGCTGTCCTTACCGCCGCGATCGATAATTCCGCCGAGTCATTGCCCCTGTACCTTGCCCCAGACCACGGATACGGTGGTTTCTAGAATTGAGTACCTCTTAATTCTGAATAGGTTAAATCTCCTGACAGGTGCCCCTGTTGTTGAAGAGATGCGCGAGGCCTCCTCCAACGAAGCCAATTTCGTAGAACCGCCTGTGCGACAATCAGGATGGGAATGCCGAAGGCGATACCAACGAACCACACTGCATTCGGCATTTTTGAGCCTCCTCCCCTTTCGAGGCCTCATCATATCACTGAGGTCAGTCAACAGACCGTCACCATCACAAATCTTCAGTTTTGCCACACCCCGATTATCGTTGTTGCGGCAACAGGGCGGCGGTGCGAATCTGTTCGGAGGTCTGTGTATGGTGTCGGGACAGCGTTCTACGCGATCGAAGCAGATCGGGTGCAGCTGCCCCTTTCGAGAGCTTCGACAGGGCCGAGAGCTACTACGCGACCCTCTTGCATGAAGTGACGCACTGGACGCGGCATCCCTCGCGCATGGGCCGCGAATTCCGGCGCAAGCGCTGGGGCGATGAAGGTTATGCCGCTGAGGAGCTGGTCGCTGAGCTGGGTGCCGCCTATCTTTGTGCCGATCTCGGCATCACGCCCGAGCCGCGCGAGGATCACGGATCACGCGAGCTACATCGCCAACTGGCTCTCGGTCTTGAAGAACGAAGAACGACAGGCGCCATCTTCACGGCCGCCGCTCATGCGCAGCGCGCGGCCGATTATCAGCACGGGCTGTGCCGGAACGACCGGTGCGGCAAAGAATTACATTACGTTACCGCCACGGGCGTCAAGGCAACATCCTTTACTTCGGGGGCGGCGTCTAGCTGCTCTAACTTAGTGAACTCAATGATGCCAGATGTCGGCAGGTCCTCAGCAGGCGTAACGTCCTTCGATATGATGAAATCCTTTTTCGCGCGTGCGAAGGTGCCGTCGAGATCGTACCACACACCCGACAAGCGTACCGGACGCTCACGATCGAATTCTATCTCCGTATGCACGAACACCTGTCCTTCGACAATCCGACCGGACTTCATTTCTAAATGCGGTTTGTAATATAAATCTAAATTGGCTGGGTCTTTCGCCGGCCATATGCTGACGGCGCGGACTGTCAGCTGATCTTTTTGCCAGAAAGGACCATCTCGCACATTCAGCCGGACAACTAATTTGTATGTGTCCTTGTCAACGTCGAATAAAGCGTGGTCAATAGGCCGCGATTCGATAATCTTGCCTTCATCGTCGTAATTCCATGACCTGAATTCTATTTCCCAGTATCCAGCAAGCTTTTTTCTGAAACCGGACAACATGTCTTCGTTCCGCAGTTTCTGCATATTGGTCTCTCGGAAAGACAGAAGCACTGAAATCGCCGCAACGGTAGCCAATAAGACGAAGAATTCGGCAACGAACCGTGGGCCATGAGCTACAATTGGAATGTAGTGATCTCCTGGCGTCAGCGCGCCGAGAAATATCATTGTAATGTATGTCGCTAAAAGAGAACTGACAAAACCGACGGTTAAAGCATATCCTATAGTCTTCGCTGTCAATGTTTCGATTAGCGTCTCTACAGCTTTTTCTGCAGTTTTTTCAGCGATTGCCATCTGTGTTTTTGGCAAGATTGCAAGTATCTCCCGTTGCCAACGGACAAGTGTGAACTCGCTCACACAGGGCGATATTTTTTGGGCTCACGACGATCATGGATCATGGCTGGCGTTGCCGTTTAGGCCGCCTATTCCGCTCCCGTTGACCGTTGCCAGCAGTTGGGTGCGCCCCCTCCCCTGCCCGTTTCAGCACCCTGCGCCGGAATTCCGTCGCCGTGTCATCTCGCCTCTTTCCACGTTGCCCTTTGCCGCCGCCGGTGCCTTTCGATCTGTCGCGGATCCTGGATCGCACCCCAGCGCTTCAGGGCAAGGTCTTGACGACCTCGGCGCGGTGTCCCCGACTTTCGGCCGCTTTGCGTCCTGCCAAGCCGGGTGATCCCCCTCCGCGCCTCGCCCTTCCGCCGCCTGGGCCCCGCGCTCCGATAGGACCGCATCGAGGCCCCGCGGCCTCCAATCAAAATCACTCCGCCCAAGTTCCTCCCTCTAAGTCTAGCCCATATGCTCCCTTGGCTACCGCAATAAACTGGTTCAACGTTTCTGCATATTCCTTTCGACAAAATTCGGAATCGCCAACGATAAACAGAAACCCCAACTTCCCCGCTCGATAATAAATTCCAATGCCGCGTTTGTTAGAATTGGACGCGAGGACTGTAAAACCTGACTTTCCCTCCCATGGCCATATTGATACTTCGGCTGATTGTAGATATTCCAGCTTTCCCGAAACCCTCGCGTCAACAACTCGGATAACACAGCCGCAGATCGCTCCAACGGAGCTCTCTCGTCGCCGTTGCCGAGTCAACTCCTCCAGAGCATTCGATATCTCTCCGAACTCGATTTCGCCTTCGCTCTCGATTAGGGGGGTCTCGAGAAGGTGCCATCAGGCTGCTGCACGTGCTGTATCTTCGGAGAGCAATGAGGACGCCTCAGTTCCGTCATACGTTTATATTCGACAGAGATCGCCAATGTAGGCGCGATCACAGTAGCGCACTCCCTCGTGTGTTACGTGCGCTAGCTTCCTTCCCTCTGGGGTAAGCTGCAAGACAAGGAAATCACAATTTGGTGGTGTTTGGCTTTCCTCAGTAAGTAATTGTTTGTAGGTCTCGAAGAGCCGCTCGCCTACCTTTGTTCTCGGGTGTACTCTTAGCTCCGGGTCCAGATTGTTGATTAGTTTGAGCGATGCCGCAACATTGCCCGCGAACGCTATAGCGGTGTTAGGATTTAGAATCTGTATCTCCAATACGTGAGATTCGGCGTTTACGAGCCTGTCAACACCTTTGAGGTCATACTCAAAGGTTAGGAGCGTATCAGCGACCAGAACCCGGTATCCGAGGTCACTCTTCCTACGACAAGGGTCATTGCCTTCTCGTCACGCGTTTTCGGCGGGACTTGGCCCGCCCGAATATTTCACCGGCTGCGCTGCGCCGGATACCCAAATCTAGCCAGCAGGGGCCTCGTCGTCACAGTCGCGAAATCGTGCTCTTGCCCACGCCGTAGCTGCGCGCGAGTTCGGCAAGCGTAGCACCCTCAGCCCGTCGCCGCCGGGCTTCGGCCTGCTGCGCGTCAGTGAGTTTCGGGGGTTGGCCCATGCGTTGCCCGCGCTTCTGCGCCCGGCTGCGTCCCTCCGCGGTGCGGATACGGATCAGATCGCGCTCCACGTCGGCCAAACCGCCGAGTACGGCAATCATCAAGCGCCCGGTGCTGGTGCCGGTGTCGGCCCACGGCTCGGCGAGCGAACGGAATTGAGCCTTGACGTCCACGATCTGCTTGACGATGGCGAACAGGTCAAAGGTGCTGTGCGCGAGGCGGTCAATACGCGTCACCGTCACCACGTCGCCGGGTGCAAGGCCCTTGAGCATTTTGAGAAGCTCGCGCCGGTCGCTGCGCGCGCTCGTCACCTTCTCGCGGAAAATCTTAGTACAGCCCGCGCCGCGAAGCTGCTCAAGCTGGGCGCCGAGCGTCTGGCCATAGGTGCTGACGCGGGCATAGCCGAAACGGCGGTTTTGCGGGTGAGTTTTGGTCATATCTGACGGTAAGCGTAACCCCTGATCGGGCAGGGGCAAGGAATTTTCCCGGAAATCTTTATTTCTGGAAATAAGACCCCTCGGAGTCAGCAGGGTCTAAAAGCGAGCTGCCCGGCGGTCTGAAAGGCAGTACAATCGGTCACATACTATCCAACTTACTGGAACGTAGTGTTGACAGGCCAGGGCGGCGGAGAGGTCGTGCAGACCACGGCTGAAAAACCGGGCATCTTTATCTCATATGCCCGTTCGGATAGCAGCGCGTTGGCCGAAGAACTGGTGGAGGGCCTTGAGCTCGCGGGTTTCAGACCTTTTCTGGATCGTCACGACATCGCTGCCGCCGAGGACTGGGAGGCGCGGCTTGGCGCGCTGATCGTCGGCGCCGACACAGTCGTCTTCATCCTCTCACCCGCCGCGGTCAGGTCCAAGCGCTGTGTGTGGGAGGTTGAGCGCGCCGCTGAATTGGGCAAACGGCTGATCCCGGTCCAGGGAGCGCCTGTGCCCGAGGCAGAGGTGCCGGAGCGGCTGCGACGCCTCCAGTACATCATCTTTCGCAACGGCCAGTCTGTCATGAAGCCGCTCGCCGAACTAGCGGAGTCACTGCGGCGGGATGTCGAATGGATCCGCGAGCATACGCGCCTGAGCGAGGCCGCCGCGCGCTGGCAGGCAAGAGACCGAGGGACAGGGGCAGGCAACGATCTGCTGCTGCGCGGCGACGAATTGGCCGACGCCAAGGAATGGATCGCACGGCGCAAGGAAGACGCGCCCGAGATCACAGCGCTGCTTACGTCGTTTCTGACAGCAAGCGATGAGAGAGAACGCGAAAGCCTTGCCGAGCGTGAACGCCTCGTCGCCGAGCGCGAGCTTGCCCAGCACAATGTCAGGCGAGTTCAGCGGCGTTGGTCCGCGATCCTGATGGGACTGGGTATCGTGGTTGTGCTTGGCACAGCGGCAGGGCTGTGGTCCGTGTTCAACGGCTGGCGTGACCTGATGACCACTCGTTCGCAGTTCCTCGCCGGGATTGTCGATCAACAAACCGGCAACGGTGATCATGTAGGCGCCATCCTGGTTGGCCTTGACGCGATTCCGGACGCGACCAGCGAAAGTATTCGTCAGCGTGTGTTGAGGCCGGAAATGTCAGCCGTAAACGCGCTCGACGGCGCGTGGCGTAACTGGTCGTCGGGTTGGGGCGAACGGTCGGTTTTCCAGGGACACACGGCTCCCGTCCGGGCTGTTGCGTTCTTGCCCGATGGCACGCGCGTCCTCACCGGCTCAGAGGACAACACAGCGCGGCTGTGGGACCCGGCCACCGGCAAGGTCTTGGCGACCCTCGACGGAGAGGGCGTCGCGTTCTCGCCCGACGGCAAGCGTGTCCTCACCCGCTCCTCTGACGGCTCGGCGCGGCTGTGGGACGTGGCCACCGGCAAGGCCGTGGCGACCCTCGCCGGACACACGGATCGCATCACGGCCGTCGCGTTCTCGCGTGACGGCACGCACGTGCTGACCGGCTCCAAGGACAACACGGCGCGCCTCTGGGACGCGGCCACCGGTAAGGTCATGGCGACCCTCGCCGGACACACGGATTCTATCTTGGCCGTTGCGTTCTCGCCCGACGGCGCGCGGGTCCTCACCAGCTCTCAGGACTACACGGCGCGGGTATGGGACCCGGTCACCGGCAGGGCCGTGGCAGCCCTCGCCGGACATACGTATTTCGTCACCGCCGTTGCGTTCTCGCCCGACGGTAGACGTGTCCTTACCGGCTCATTAGACGACACGGCGCGCCTGTGGGACGCGGCCACCGGCCAGACCGTGGCAGCCCTCGCTGGACACACGGATTCCGTCACAGCTGTCGCGTTCTCGCCCGACGGCACGCGCGTGCTGACCGGCTCCGAGGACAACACGGCGCGCCTCTGGGACGCGGCCACCGGCAAGGCCGTGGCGACCCTCGCCGGACACACGGGTTTCGTCACGGCCGTCGCGTTCTCGCCGGACGGCACGCGCGTCCTCACTGGCTTCGGGGACAACACGGCGCGCCTGTGGGACGCGGCCACCGGCAAGGCCGTGGCGACTCTCGCCGGACACACGAGTACCGTCATGGCCGTCGGATTCTCGCCCGATGGCAAGCGCGTTCTCACCGGCTCCTGGGACAAGACGGCGCGGCTGTGGGACGCGGCCACCGGCGTGGCGACCCTCGCCGGACACACGGGTTTCGTCACGGCCGTCGCGTTCTCCCCGGACGGCAACCGCGTCCTCACCGGCTCCTGGGACAAGACGGCGCGGCTGTGGGACGTGTCCACCGGCCAGACCGTCGCAGCCCTCGCTGGACACACGGATTCCGTCACAGCTGTCGCGTTCTCGCCCGACGGCACGCGCGTCCTTACCGGCTCCGAGGACAACACGGCGCGCCTGTGAGACGCGGCCACCGGCCAGCCCATGGCGACCTTCGCCGGACGCCCTGGTCGCGTCGAGGCAGTTGCGTTCTCACCCGACGGTACTCGCGTCCTAACCGGCTCCACGGACGGCACGGCGTGGCTGTGGGATGGGGCCACCAGCAAACTCGTGGCAACCCTCGCCGGACACACCAGTTACCTCCACGCCGCCGCGTTCTCGCCCGACGGCGCGCGCGTCCTCACCGGCTCGGAGGACAGCACGGCGCGCCTGTGGGACGCGGCTACCGGCAAGGCCGTGGCGGTCCTCGCCGGACACACGGGTCCCGTCGGGGCCGTCGCGTTCTCGCCCGACGGCACGCAGGTCCTCACCTCGGAGGGCTACTGGGTTCGCCTCTGGGACGTGGCCACCGGCAAGGCCGTGGCGACCCTCGAAAAAACGGGTCCTGTCGCGGCCGTCGCGTTCTCGCCCGACGGCACGCGCGTACTCACCGGCTCCGGCGACATTATGGCGCGCCTGTGGGACGCGGCCAGCGGCAAGGTCGTGGCGAGCCTCGCCGGACACACGGATTCCGTCACAGCTGTCGCGTTCTCGCCCGACGGCACGCGCGTCCTTACCGGCTCCCAGGACAACACGGCGCGGCTGTGGCCCGTATTCAAACACGTCCATGACCTTATCGACATCGTCAAGACCTCAGCGCCCCGCTGCCTGACACCGATGCAACGCGAGGCGTTCCATCTGGCCACCCCGCCACCACGATGGTGTTTTGAACGCGATCTGTGGCCCTTCGCCGATCATGGCCAGCCATATATCGGGGACGACAGCCCACCCTAAGGCCCACCAACACTAACCTGGGATGAACGGCTGCTTGCGGCTTGGGATTCGATGGGTTCGTGGTTCAACAGACCTGTTGCAAAGCGAGAGAGCCAGTAGCACCGACACGTAGACTACCCGACTGAACACGCAGCAGAACGTCGAGACGGCTGAACTCCTGCTTGCTCATCGACAACACGGCCACGGTGCACCCCTCGGGACCCCAGAACCTGCGGGAGTGTCACCTCTATCTTGCAGACGGGTGTCATCTCTATATTGCGCTTACAGATTCTTGCCGCGTAACCGGCTTTCTGGAAAATCATTGACTGTCGCTTTCGGGCTGGCTGAAAATCCATGTGGCCGGTCGCTTCTGCGGCAATGCGCCATGGGGTCGACGCAGATAAAGCACAGACGTAGCAGAACAGCGGGGCAAGAATGGCTTTGATTCCACCAGTTTTCCAAAGTTTTAAAGCTGAGGGAGAAATCATCGGTGGGTTGATAGTAGCCTACGGTGAGCTAGAGATCGCTCTGTGCCGCTGTGTTGCCGAAGCAGTGAATAATCTCGACATGGTTGTCAAACCACTGTTTGGAAAGCGGCTAGGCGAGGCTCCACGAATAAACAAGGCTGTGTCTATTGGTTTACCTGCTTATCGTGCACTGGGGCTTGACGAGTTGTGCAGCGAAATAATTTGTGAAATGCACCATTGCAGAGAAATCAGGAATCAGTTTGCGCACTGTGTGTTCTATGAAGACCCACACAGGCAGGGACATCTATTATTTTCGAACGTAGAAGAGCGCGCGAGCCAAAGCGAGCACATAGTAGAGTTGACATCAGCATCGGTACCGGCGAAGCGAATTGCAGTGGAATTATTGAAAGAGCAAGAAACGTACTTTACGTATGTGTGGGGTAGGTTGAACGCATTGGAAAATAAAGCGCGAGTGCGAGCGGGGAAGCTTAAAGAAGAGACCTATACAGTTGAAAAAATGAATACGCCCGAAAGACATCTACAGCGGTAGAGTAACACGCTTATGCAAAATCACGGCTGGCTTCAGTCTTCGCTTTCTTCTTTGACCGGCGGTGTATCCATTAGACGCGCGCTCGTATCGGCTGCGGCGTGTCCGTGGTTTGGCGGGCAGCGGGGCAGGCATATAACCCTGAAATCAGTCTATAATCCCGGCGGGATGGCTTCTCGGGGAGCCTGAAATGTGGTGGTTTCTGCTTTTCGTCGGACCAATCATCCCGGTCGTAGCCGTCGTCGCCGTGGTCCTATGGCTCCGCATCGGTTGGGCTCGATGGCGATTTTACGGCTCCCCGTTTCGTAAGACTTTTCCGCAGCCGGACCCGAGGGTTGTTGCCTACAATCAACGCGTCTTGCAGTACCACAAGGAAGTCAACGCGCCGATGGCGCGCCACCCGAGGAATTGCAGGAGAAATGGCGACGTGAGTGGTTGATCTAGCCGCTGTCGGTGGGTAGCGACAATCAAACGGATCTTGCCCTGCGGGAACACCTAAAATTTCTCTCTCAGGCCACAGCCGAACATTCTCTATCCCGGAGAGCACCCATATCGATTTGAAAAGGGAGGGGGCGTTTTGGTATTATAATCATCATAAAGCCCGCGAAAGCCTCTAAACAAGGATAAATAAATGATGAAGTATCGGATGCGCATGTTCAGCTCAGGTAATTCAGAGCCGCGACTGTGGCAAACACACGATATTTTTGCTCAAGATGATGAGGCAGCAAAGATCGCTGCGCAGCAGCGATACGATGAACTTGTTGTGGAGTTGGTTCGATCCAAAGCCGACTTAACACTCGTAAATTTCTCCCTGTGCGGTGAAGGCGACCGTCTCGTGTGCGAGAACCCCACGTAGAGATCACCGCCTCTGCGGTTAGATGGCAAAGGCCATAGAAAGTGAAAGCTTAGCAGCGTGTGGAGAACAGCCGCTCGCGTTTGCTATCCTCGATCAGCTTTGTGGATTCTAAAGGCATGGATGAATTACCGCTCAGCCCATACGAAATCGCTCAGCAAGAACGGTCGAAACGAGATCAAAGGAAACAGACTGTAAATAATTCCAGCCCCCACGCGTGCTTTTATAGCCCTAACAGTGCTGTGCTTCGCCATTGGCTTGTTCCTGCTCGTATCCGCACTCGATCAGGGCCAGTCGGGGTGGCACTGGCATAGCGGCCCTTTGGCGGACACCAGCCCGGAGGTCATCTGGTGTTTAGGACTTGTAGCGATTGCCCTTCCGGTGCTCATGCTCGCCGGCTATGTGTTTTCCCGCTTGAGTGATGTCGCGCGCTTTGTCGTGCTCGTGATCGCCCGCCACGGAGCGCACCGGCTAATCAGGAAGCTCGACAGCTAAGCTTGACAAACTACATCTTGTGGTTCTGCGCCGTCCGAGGGCAGCTGCATGTCGGCATAAGTGATTCTGGAAAAATCGCACCATTGCGGAGTAGCGCACGGCGTGCTGTTCAACCGTCGCCTATTCGAAGTTGTCATCAGTGTCGTCATCATCTCCAGCAGCCGGCGTCGCGGCGGTCATCATCAGCGGCGCGCTGCTGCTCTTTGGTGTCGGCCTGGTCGTGCCGATGATGGGCGTAGTGGCCGGGGTCGCCGTGATGGTCGGGGTCAGCCTCGACCGGCTCAAGCTCCGGGTGGATGCTCTCGAACAGACCCCTCGGGTGGCCATTGCCGTGAAGGCGCCCGGCCGAGCGTCGTCAGACTGTCAGTCGTGAAATCGTGCTGCGACTGACATTATAGCTCTTCTAGCTGAGCGGGGATGCGCTCGGAGCCGCCAGCGCTGGCCCCGAGCGACATTCGCACCGAGACGGTTTGCTTAGCCGCCTAAGTAGTGGATGATCGCGAGTGCGACGTATGCACCAGCGATAATGGCATAGATGAATACGATCATCTGCCGGACCCCTTGGGTTGGGGTTGGAGTCTCCAACTTCTTGATTTCGGGTGCGGCAAGGCCTAAGTTCGCGAGTGTCTAGGGTCGCGACGCCAAGTCCGGTCCCGCGGGGCGGGAGTGTGTGGAGACACAACACCCCGCCTCTTTTTCTGTGTTCTGTTAGGCTGTATTCGAACTACGGGAAGTCGTCATCCATCCGCATTTCCCATGTCTTCTTCTCGGTCATTTTATCGGTGCTCCCAACCGTCAAGCCCTCGCATTCGAGCAGTAGTGCATTTTTGAAGCGCTGCTTTAAGACCGCCGCCGCTGGTTTTGGTCATCACCACTCCGTCGCCGGCACTAGAGCAAGGTTCGGGCCGCATCGTTCCTCTGCACCGTTCGTCTTGACCCGGCATCCCCCACTCCGCTGTCCAAAACCAGAGAGCCTGAATCCTCGGCGTCGTAAAAGTATGTGGGTTCCAGCACGATCAACAACCAGTTAAACATAACGGGGCGAGTGTTATACCTGTCGCGCTCGAACGCCGCCTGGATTGCTTCGAGCGGCTGGCCGGTCTGTTTGACGCAGATCTCGTTGAGCCGCGCCCGCAGGGCCGGGATCTCACGAGCTTGGATCTCGATGTCGGTAGCTTGGCCCTGCGCTCCGCCCGAGGGCTGATGGATCATGATCCGCGAATTTGGCAGGGAATAGCGTTTGCCGTTTGCACCGGCGGCATCGTGGATCGGCCCGACCAGAAAGATGATCCGCTCTTTGAGCAGACGCGAGTAAATGTTGTCGTAAGCGCGCTCCCCACGATTGGTCTGCTCGACGACAACGCGCTGCGTCCCGGCAGCTTCGAGGCACTTGCTGACCTCGCGCTGAGTGGTCTTGAGTTATGTATGATAATGTCCTTATCAGATACTCTATACCGGTAGCTGCGCGAGGGGAGGGCACGAACTTGCTGCCAAGTTTTCAGACTTCTCGGCTCACGCTGCGGCAACGAACGACAGCGGACATCGAGGCATGCCTGGCGATGGACCGTGACCCGGAGGTTACGCGCTTTATGGTCGGCGGCCCTTGGGCCGATCCCGTCGCGCACAGAGCATTTGTTGAAGCGCGCATTCATGCCGCCTATCCCACGGGGATGGGCTACTGGTCGGTGCTCGCATCCGATCGCTTCGTCGGGTGGATTCTGCTGACGCCGCTCGGGGTGTCAGACTACCCACCTGTGGACCTCCCCAATCCCGATACCGAAATCGGCTGGCGCTTTGTCAGGGCCGCTTGGGGCCGCGGCTACGCAACGGAAGCCGCGAGGCCGGTGCTGAACCATGCGCTCGTAACGCTCAAGCTGGCCGTGGTGGTGGCCGATATCGATCCCGCCAACACAGCATCTATCGGCGTTGCCCGCAAACTCGGCTTCCGGCTGCTGGAGCCGATTCGGACATGCCGGGCGGATCGTCAATCGCTACGTTGTCCGGCCAGAAGGTGCTTTTGAATGACCGCGCCAATCAACCAGCTCATGCCCATTGGCGCGACGACTACGCTGCCGGCGCTCGCCGCCGCCGCCGGCGAGCGGGCCTCGGTGCGCTTCCTCGAATTCTTCGCGGCCAACGTCCGCAATCCGCACACGCGGCGGGCCTACTACCGGGCGGCCGAGGAATTCCTGACCTGGTGCGCGAGCGCCGGCGTGCCGTCGATCGTCGACGTTCAGCCGTGCATGTGGCGACGTGGATCGAGGCAGGGACGCGTGAGCTTGCAGCGCCCTCGGTCAAGCAGCGGCTCGCAGCGCTGCGCCATTTGTTCGACTGGTTGGTCAACGGCCAGGTGATGCCGCTCAACCCGGCGCACACTGTTCGCGGGCCTCGTCACGTCGTCACCTGTGGGCAAACGACGGTGCTCGATCCATCGGAAGCGCGCGAGCTGCTGGAAAGCATCGATACCTCGAAGCATGCCGGGCTGCGTCATCGGGCGCTGATCGCGCTGATGGTCTATTCCTTTGCGCGGATCGGGGCGGCGCTCGGCATGACAGTCGAGGATGTCTATACGCAAAACCGCCGCCTCTGGGTGCGGCTGCGCGAAAAGGGCGGCAAGCGGCACGCGGCACGCGATGCCGTGTCACCACAACCTCGAAGAATACCCGACAGCCTATCTCGACGGTGCCGGGCTGCGCGATGATCCGAAAGGGCCGCTTTTCGGCCGCGGCACCGAGAAGCTCACCCGCACCGTCCTGCCTCAGGCGAACGCCTACGCGATGATTCGACGCCGCGCCGCTGCAGCCGGCATCGAAACGAAGCTAGGCAATCACAGTTTCCGGGCAACGGGAATCACGGCCTATCTCAAGAACGGCGGCACACTCGAAAAGGCCGCTGCCATGGCAAACCACGCCTCAACTCGCACGACGCAGCTTTATGACCGTCGGCGAGATGAGGTGAGCCTCGATGATGTCGAGAGGATGGTGATCTAAACGCCGTCTCCTTTGGGTCCGCCAGCTATGGTTCGTCTCGGCGCCAGCGGCAGGATTCGACCGAGGCTGTGGGAAAACCCCGGCGTTCAATTTGCGCCTAGAAAATCCTTCTCGATTTAGTCGATCGGAAAACCAAAAGTGCTGGCGACGGCTATCGGAAGAAGCCAATAGAGAAAACCGTTCTGCGCTTTCTCGGCTCGCACACGTTTTCCCACAGCCTGGACCCATAAGAGCCATTCGCGGCCACGCCAGGAGATCATCAGGTTGACCAGGAAGCGGTCATTCGTGGCAGTTTAATTCAACCGATATCCCGACCATCTATCGTGACGGTTCGGAATGTCGGGCAAGGAGCTAGAAACAATGGGCGAAACCGGCGTTGTGCCGAACTGCCTCGACGGGGTTCGGGTTCTCGACCTCTCGCAATTCGAGGCAGGCCCGTCATGTACCGAGGCGCTCGCCTGGCTCGGCGCCGAGGTGGTCAAGGTCGAAAACCCAAAGGGCGGTGAACCCGGGCGGGTGCTCGGCACCGGCCCCAAGCCCGAGGCCGATGGCTATTACTTCATGATCTACAACGCCAACAAGAAATCGGTCACCGTCAACCTCAAATCCGAGCGCGGCCTCGCCCTGGTCAAGGAAATGGCGAAGCGCGCCGACGTCTTTGTCGAGAATTTTGCCCCTGGCGCGATCGAGCGGTTGGGTCTCGGCTGGGACGACCTTCACGCACTGAACCCGCGTCTCGTCTATGCCCAGGTCAAAGGGTTCGGCCAGGACAGCCCTTACGAGAACAACCTCGCCTTCGACATG
>Ga0306923_10003155_pt1 | contig 15413 bp, 14 predicted proteins | sample sta12Can44000108_FD_203841 | JGI IMG/M metagenome (GOLD analysis project Ga0306923, IMG submission 203841) | Lab enrichment of tropical soil microbial communities from Luquillo Experimental Forest, Puerto Rico - statanox.12C.anox.44.000.108 (v2)... | ecosystem: Environmental > Terrestrial >... | reverse complement strand
GCGCCGCGCCTTGTCTTTGGCAATCGATCGCTGGCGCGGAGCAGAGACCCTCGCCGATACAACCTTTCTCAAATATGTCGGCGGGCTAATGCGGCCCGGGACGGCCATGAGCATCCCAGAGGCCGAGCTCGTCACGATCCCCGGCTTTTCGCGGGATATCGTGGCCTCGCGCGCCGAGGCGCGGCGGCTGCTGGCGGAGGCCGGGGTGCCCGGCCTCGCCTTCACGCTCACCAACCGCAACGACGTCCCGATCCCTTATGGCCCCGCCGGCGATTTCGTGATGGCCGCTTGGCGCGAGATCGGCGTGCAGGTGACGCAGGAGATGCTGAGCACCAAGGACTGGCAGACCGCGCTCGAAACTGGCCGGTTCGCCGCCGCGACAGATCTGGCCGCCGACTATTTCGATGATCCGACCATCCAGCTGGCGCGATATGTGTCACGCGACTTGTCACCGATCAACCACTCGGGCTCCACCGACCGCTATCTCGACGCTCTCTTCATCGGCCAAGCGATCAGCACGGATATCCGGCAACGCGCAAACATCGTGCGGGAGTTTGAGCGGCATGCCCTGACCGAAGCGTTCACGGTGCCGCTGCTGTGGTGGAACCGCATCATCGTGACGGCCGAGAAGTTCAAAGGTTGGAACGTGTCGCCTAGTCACTACATCGGCCAAGACCTCGCCGACGCGTGGCTTCAAGACTGACGCATCGCCGTCCTGCGCCGCAAACAGAAGCCGGTTTTTATAGGATATCGAATGACTGCAATCCCAGTCGCGACGCGTGTGTCCCACCAGCGCTGGCTGCAGCTGAGCCTCGGCATCCTCTGTATGGCGATGATCGCCAATTTGCAGTACGGTTGGACATTGTTCGTCAACCCTATCGATGCCAAATACCACTGGGGCCGTGCGGCGATACAGGTCGCGTTCACGATATTTGTGCTGACTGAGACGTGGCTGGTGCCGGTCGAGGGTTGGTTTGTCGACCGCTATGGACCTAGAGCGGTAGTTTTGTTCGGCGGCGTACTGGTTGGCGCCGCCTGGATGATGAATTCCATCGCCAGCTCTCTGGCGGTGCTCTATGTGGCTGCCGCGGTCGGCGGCGTCGGCGCCGGGGCGGTTTACGGGACCTGCATCGGAAACGCTCTGAAATGGTTTTCGGATTTGCGTGGGCTCGCGGCCGGCTTGACTGCGGCGGGCTTCGGCGCCGGGTCGGCCTTAACAGTCATCCCCATCCAGAGCATGATCGCGACCGGCGGCTACGAAGCGGCCTTTCTGCATTTTGGAGTTGGGCAGGGCATTGTCGTTTGCGTGATTTCCTGGTTTCTGCGAGCGCCCCGTCCGGGCGAAGCCGATGCCGCGAGCCCTGTGGCAGTTGAACCGACGAAACGACAATACACGCCGCTCGAGATGGCTCGCTCGCCGATCTTCTGGATCATGTACTTGATGTTCGTACTCGTTGGCTCGGGCGGCCTGATGGCGACGGCGCAACTCGCCCCTATCGCCAAAGACTTTGGTGTCGATACCGTGCCGGTGAGCCTTGTGGGTATCACGCTGCCGGCTTTGACTTTCGCATTATCGCTCGACCGAATTCTCAATGGCGTTACGAGGCCCTTCTTCGGCTGGGTCTCCGACAAGCTCGGCCGCGAGAACACGATGTTCATCGCCTTCAGCCTCGAAGCATTGGGCATCTGGCTGCTCAGCATGTTTGGCGAAGACCCTCTGACTTTCGTTCTGCTCAGCGGGCTAGTCTTCTTCGCCTGGGGGGAGATCTACAGCCTCTTTCCGTCGACCTGCACCGATGCCTACGGCACCAGATATGCCACGACAAATGCGGGCTTGCTTTACACTGCGAAGGGCACCGCGGCGCTTCTCGTGCCTTGGCGCAACGTGCTAACGAGCGTGACCGGTAATTGGCACGCCGTCTTTACGGTCGCCGTGCTAATGAATGCAACCGCCGCACTTCTCGCGATCTTCGTATTGAAGCCAATGCGGGCGGCGCATCACGCACGAGAGAACACTCCCACGGTGCGCCGCGCCGCGTGAAAGAAATTGGCCGCGCTCAGCGGCGGCTTAACCTTCCTTCAACGCATTTGTGGCGTAATGAAGGGGCAACACAGGGCTCATTCTGCGATCATACCATGTGGAATATCTCGTCGAACGATGTCGAGCAGGCGAAAGAGTCGATCAAGCTTCGTAGGGCGGAGGTCGAGGCGAAATATGTCGAGCAGAAAGCGCAGCTCGACGCCGAGTTTGCCGTGATCGAGACGCTCGAGCGCGCGGCTTCCGAGTTCGCCCTGAAGCACAGCCCGGAGCAGGTCCAAGCAGCGCCAGAAACCACGGTGCCGGCCGAAACAGAGACAAGCGACGGCTTCGACGAAAAACCCCATTCGCGCTGGCGCCTACATCTCGGTAACCGACCGTCCGACGTGGATGGAGCAATGGGCAACGCTCCCTCCGTTCCGCGGTAGAAGCACCAGTCTGGCAGGGATTGCGCCTTCGCGCGAGGCGCTCCCTGCAATGACATCGCGCCGATCGCTATCGGCCGACACCAGCGCGCCACCACACCCGAGATAAGCCGTTTCTTAAGCAGGGGCGGATAGGCTGCCCGAGGGCAATTTCGGGCATCGAGGAAGACACGGAATGGACGACATACTCGGTCGGGTCGTGGCGGTGTCCGGTTCGCAAATGAGGGCGCAGGTCACCGCCGATCGGTTTACCGACGCTTCCGTCCGCATCGGCTCCATGATCAAAGTGCAGAGTGCCGATCTCGATGTCGTCGGAACGATCAGCGCAGCTGAGCTCGACTCTGCAGCGAGTATTCTTCTGATCATCGACTTGCTGGGGGAGATCGGCTCCTTGAGCGAGGGGCGGCGCCAGTTCCATCGAGGCGTATCCTGCCATCCTATTCCGGGCGCTCCCGTCCGAGCCGCAGCCGCAGCCGATTTGGCAGCGGTTTATACCCGGCCATCGGCCGCCAACGTCAGTGTCGGAAGCCTCTTCCATGATGCGGCTCGGCCAGCCTTTGTCCTGATAGACGAGCTGCTGGCGAAAAATTTCGCGGTCCTGGGCGCGACCGGCTCGGGGAAATCCTGCGCCGTCACGCTGATGCTGTCCGCCGTTCTGGCGGACCACCCAAACGCGCACATCATCGTGCTGGACCCGCATAACGAATACGCGAGCGCGTTCGGCGAGCGCGCCGAACTCTTCAATGTCGACAACCTGCAGTTGCCGCTCTGGCTGTTGGATTTCGAAGAGGCGGTCGGCGTGCTGGTCCGCGGCGGGACTGTTCAAGAGCAGGAAACTCAAGCGATCATCCTGAAGGAGGCGATAATCCGTGCGCGCCGCCGCCACTGGAGCGATGCGGCGACGTCGATCACAGTCGACACCCCGCTGCCGTTTGCCGCTGCCGATCTTCTGCGCTTCATCGACGAGGCGATGGGCAAGCTCGACAACCCGAACACGTCGGCTCCTTACCTGCGGCTCAGAACACGCCTCGAATCCTTGCGTACCGACCGGCGCTTTGCGTTCCTGTTCTCCGACTCGGTCGCCGTCCGGGACACTCTGTCACGCACCGTAGGCCGGCTGATGCGGATTCCCGTAGACAGCAAGCCGCTGACGATCATCGATTTGTCGGGCGTACCGTCCGAGATTACGGATGTCGTCGTGTCGCTGATCTGCCGCCTCACCTTCAACTTGGCTCTCTGGTCGGACCGCGAGCGACTCCCGCCAATCCTTCTCGTTTGCGAAGAGGCGCACCGCTTCGTCCCCGCGTCCGAGCCAATCGGTTTTGGCGCGACCTCCCGCGCAATCACCCGGATCGCCCGGGAAGGACGGAAATATGGTGTTTCTCTCGCATTGATCTCGCAAACGCCGTCAGAATTGTCGGGTCAGGTACTATCTCAATGTGGCACAGTTTTCGCGATGCGGCTGGGACATTACCTCGACCAGACCCTCACGAGCACGTCTTGGCCTGATGCAGCGCGCGGCATGTTGGAGGCTCTGCCCAGCATGCGGACGCAAGAAGCAATCGCCTTCGGAGAGGGTGTCGCATTGCCGGTGCGCATCCGCTTCGATGATCTGCCGCAGGATCGCCGCCCGCGCAGCGAGAGCGCAAAATTTTCCAGGGCCTGGCGGAGTGAGTCTGGCGGCAACGAACTCCTCGACGAGGGCATCCGATGCTGGCGCGAGCAGCGCCGCAAGCTCACTGTAAGCTAGCCGCGCAAAGGGCGCGGTCCGGGCGAGAGGGTCAGTCGAGGACACGGTTCAAAAAGGCGTCCATCCTCGCCATTGCGGACTTCGAGAGATCGCTAGGAAACAGCGTAAAGCCGTGTGCACCACCGGGATAAATCGCCAGCTCGGCATCATTGCCCGCGGCGACCCAGCGCGCATGCATAAACAATGTATCGTCGAGTAGCGCATCCTTGGTCCCGACAGTGAAAAGAGCCGGGCACAAGTCCTTGAGATCGGCATAAAGCGGCGAGACGTCGGGCACGCGCCGGTCGGTGACCGTCGGCAGAAACGCGTTGTAGAATTGCTGCATATCGATCGTCCGCAGCACCAGCCGGGCATTGCCGAACTGACGCTGGCTCGGCGTCAGGCTTAGGTCGAAAGCGCCGTAGACGATGTTGGCGCCGCGGAACCCGGTATAACCGTGTCGATCCCGCATGCGCAGAACCGTGACGGCGGTCAAGTGCCCGCCCGCCGACTCGCCGCCGATCGTTAGGACGTCGGTGCCGAACTCCCTTTTGGCATTCTCGACCAGCCACGCCGCGGCGGTCTCGCAATCGTCGGGACCCGCCGGATAGGGGTCTTCCGGGGCCAGCCGGTATTCCACCGCGACGACCGCCTGGCCGGTATTGTCCGCGATCCGCTCGAGCATCGGATCCTGCATATCCGCGCCGCCGAGCACCCAACCGCCCCCATGAAGATGCAGATAAACCCCGCGTGGCTGGGCAGGCGCGACCACGCGCAACGGGATTTTATTGCCATCCTTGCCGGTGATCGTCAGCATTCGCGCCCGGCTCGAAATCACTGGGGCCGGAAAGGGTCCCTCGCCCCGCCGCCGCGCGACCCGAGAGGCTTCGGCGCCGGTGATCCACCACTCCGGCTGACCGGTCAGCAATTCGATTATTTCGGCATTAAATTTCGCCGTTTCGGCGTCGATCGCCGCCTCGCCGAACAAAGCTGGATCGAACGGGCGCGTGTCGGGCATGGCATCCTCCTCGGCCTGCGGGGAGCGCCACGATAGCGCATTCCGGACCGCTGCTGAGGCCTCGGGTTAAAAACCTGTGCTTTGGCTAAAGATCGAATGCGGGTAGGTTCACATCCGCACTATCGGGAACGGAGATGGCGATGGCAAAGGCGTATTGGGTGGCGACCTATCGTTCGATTTCGGATGCGGAGGCTCTGGCGGGTTATGCCAAGCTGGCCGGCCCCGCGATCACGGCTGCCGGGGGGCGATTTCTGGCTCGGGGGAACGCCGTAAAGGCATACGAGGCCGGGCTCACCCAACGGGTCGTGATCATCGAATTCGACAGCGTCGAAAAGGCTGCGGCTGCCCACGATAGCGCGGGGTATCAGGCGGCGCTCAAAGTTCTCGGCAAGGCCGCCGATCGCGATCTGCGCATTGTCGAGGGGGTGGCTTAGCTTCTCAATCATTGCGTCACAGGAGACCCGTAATGCCGCGCTTGAACTTCGGGGCGTTCCTCGCCCCGCATCATCCGGTCGGCGAGCATCCTTTACTGCAGTTCCGACGTGATCTGGATCTCGTGGAGCATCTCGATCGGCTCGGCTATGACGAGTTCTGGTGTGGCGAGCACCATTCGAGCGGCTGGGAGATGATCGGCTCGCCCGAAATGTTCCTGGCGGCCGCAGGCGAGCGGTCAAAGCGGATCAAACTTGCCACGGGGGTGATCTCACTGCCCTATCACCACCCGTTCAATGTCGCGCAGCGCATGGTGCAGCTCGACTGGATGACCGGTGGGCGGGCGATCTTCGGCTCCGGCCCCGGCGCCCTCGCATCGGATGCGCATACGCTCGGGATCGACCCGATGGTGCAGCGCGACCGCCAGGACGAGGCGATCGGCATCATTCGCAGGCTGTTCAACGGTGAGCGTGTGACCGCGAAAAGTGACTGGTTCACATTGCAGGACGCGCAACTACAGCTGCTGCCGCTGCAGGAGGAAATGCCCTTCGGCGTCGCCTCGCAGATTAGCCCGTCGGGCATGACATTGGCCGGCAAGCACGGCATTGGAGTCATTTCGATTGGCTCTTTAGCCGAGGTCGTGCTCATTGCTCTTCCCACGCAATGGGGCTTTGCCGAAGCCGCCGCCAAGAAGCACGGCATGAGCGTCAATCGGAAGGATTGGCGCGTGCTCCTTTCCTGGCATATCGCCGAGACCCGCGAGCAGGCGATCGCCGAGGCGCGGCAGGGTCTCCTGCGCCACCACAACCAGTACATCGTCGGCACATTGCAGCGGCCGGGCGTTACCGCGTTCGAGGACCCCGATGAGGCGATCGAGAAGACCGCGTTCGGCCCCGGTGCCGCAGCAACGATCGGCACCCCGGATGATCTGGTGGCGCGGCTCAAGCAGGTACTCGAGATGAGCGGCGGTTTTGGCACCGTCGTCGGCTTTGTTCACGACTGGGCCAACCCGGAAAACACGTTCCGCAGCTGGGACATGGTGGCCCGCTACGTTGTGCCGGAAATCAACGGCTATCTCGCAGGACTGCGCCAATCGCAGCATTTTGTCGCCACCAACCGCGGCGTCTTCGACCGCGCGAAGGAAGCCATTATGGCGAAGATCAACGAGAACGAAGCCGCCGTCGCCGCACTCTCGGTGACGCGCGGATCGCGACTGGGCGACGTGGCATCGGCGAGCAACGTCCCCGACCTCGAGAACGCCCGCGCACAGGCCAGGCGGCGTTGACCGAGGTCTTGCGGGAGGAAACGAAATGCCGGATTTGCTCGGACATCGTGCAAAAATCGGGATCGTAGTCCCGTCAACCAATACGACGATGGAACCCGAGATGCACTCAATGGCGCCTCCCGGCGTCACCTTCCACACCGCGCGGCTATACCTCGCTCAATCGGCAATTCGTACGCCCGAGGAAGCACAAAAGGCAGCAGCGGCCTTTCAAGACGCACTCGACATCGCCATCCGGGATGTTGTGACTGCCGAGATCGATCATCTGATGATCGGGGTGTCCGCCTTGTCTTTTATGGATGGCGTTGCCGGCGGCAAGCGATTCGAAGAACGCTTGAAGAAGATGACCAGTGTGCCGACGACAACGGCGTCTGCAGCAGCGATCGCGGGCCTCAGCTTGTACGACGTCAAGCGAATCGGGATCTTGTCACCGCACCCCGCAATGCTCGACGAGCACTATGTTCGTTTTTTTCGCGAATCCGGATATATGGTTACAAAACTGCATCGCATTGATTGTCCAACGACGCTGGCAATCGCGATGATCGAGGAGCCGAGAATCCGCTCGGCCTTGCAGGACCTGATCGAAGCCGGCAGCGAGGCGGTTGTGCAAGTGGGAACCGACCTCGTCTTTACCCGCTTCGCGGACGAAGCCGAGCGCTGGCTAGGGCTGCCCGTGCTTGCGGTGAACGCGGCTATGCTCCGGCATGCGCTACGAGCACGACACATCCAAGACCGGTTGTCCGGTGTGGGATCGCTCTTGCGGGTGAACTGAACCGACCGGGGCATGGCGCTGGCTTTTGAGTAACCGCAAAACCAAAGCAACAAATTTGGCCGCTTCCAGGAGAATTGAATGGCGCTGTTGATTGTCAATCTCGACAAACTTATCGGCAATGCGAAGGCCTGGCGGGAGATGTTCGAGGAAAAGCTCCCCGATTTGGAAATTCGCATCTGGCCCGATGCGGGGGAGCCGGCGGATGTCGAGTATCTCGCCTTCATGCACCCCGATTTCGACGCGCTCCCCGAGCTTCCGAACCTTAAAGCCATGTTCAGCCGGTCCGCTGGGGTCGAATCCTTCGTCAATCATCCTAGATTGCCAAAGGTCCCGCTCGGCAAGATGGAACCGCCGGGCGGCGACCCGATGATGACCGAATACGTCGTCATGCACGTGCTGCGCTTTCATCGCGACCTGCCGGCTTATCAGGCGGCTCAGGCCAACCGTGAATGGCTGAGGAAAAGGATCGTCCGGCCCGAGGAGCGGCGCATCGGATTTCTCGGCTACGGCATGATGGCCAAACCCCCTGCCCTTGTCTTGAAGTCGCTCGGCTTCCCGGTCTCGGCCTGGGTGCGGTCGCCGCGGAAGAAGGAGGAGGTGCCGGTTTTTCATGGCCGCGACCAGCTCGAGCCGTTTCTGAACCAAACCGACATCGCGGTCTGCCTATTGCCGCTGACGCGGGAGACCGAGGGCATATTCTGCGCGCGTACCTTCGCAATGATGCCGAGCGGCGCGATGCTGGTGAATGTCGGGCGCGGCAAGCATGTGGTCGAGGCGGATTTGATCAAGGCGCTCGATTCAGGCCAATTGTCCTATGCCGCATTGGACGCGCTGTGGCCCGAGCCGCTGCCACCGGAAAACCCGCTGTGGTTGCATCCCAAAATCACCGTGATGCCGCACGTTGCGCGGCGCCCGACTGTAGCTCAGCTCGTGACCGAGATTGGCGCGAACATCAGAAACCTCCAGGCGGGTGGCGGGCTGCTACAGGAAGTCGACATCGCGCTGGGGTATTAGCGGCGAAAGAGGTGATCCGATGACGCAGACAAAATCCGGCCGCGCCCATCTAATCGCCGGTGGTTTCCCGCTCGGTTCGATGGCCGGGCATGATCATGACTATGCCCGTCTGCGGCTGCTCGGGCTGCTGGCGGAACGGGACATCCCGACCACGGTCGCGAACGACTTCGCGGATGTCGACAAATGGCTCCCGGTCAGCCGGTTGCTGATCACCTACGTGGCCGGCCCCTACCCCGATGCGACGCAATGCGGCGCGATCGACCGCTGGCTGCAGGCGGGGGGCCATTGGCTAGCTTTGCACGGGACCAGCGGCGGTCGCGCCGAGCGCGTGGAAGGCAGTCGGCAGCGCCGCACGGTGAAGACCGAGCACCACGCCCTCCTCGGGAGCTACTTCCTGACCCACCCTCCGATTTGCAAGATCCACGTCGAGGTCAGCGACCGCGATCATCCTCTCACCCGCGGGCTCGGCCAATCGTTCGACGTCGAGGACGAGCCCTATTTCGTCGAGCTCCAGGATCCAGGTTCGACACAGATCTTGCTCACCGCGGATTACGGTCCTGATGCCGTCTCACCGGCGATCGGCACCCTCTACGCCTCGGACACCTCATTGCAACCCGACGGCAGGACCCGCGTGCTCGGCTATACACGGGCGGTCGGCCGGGGCGGTGTCACCTACATCGCGCTCGGCCATTGCCACAACCCCGCGATCCGCGCCGCCCGGCCCGCCGACCCTACGGACAACACGCCGCTCACCTTCCACGGCTCGTGGGGAAGCGAGCCGTTCATTGCATTGCTGCGCAACGCCATCGCCTGGGGCGCGCAGGCCTAACCGCGCCGTCTTTTGGTGCAAACCCGACCCGGCGACGTAGTCGTCTTGAGCCCTCACGGTAACCGAGCGCGAAAACTTGGCCAAAACTCCGCCAAAATGGCACCCCGAAATCGCCGAAATGCGGGACAAATTCCCGGTGCAAGGGAATTCTGAGGAGACTGCTCATGTGGAAGGCACCTGCCTCATTCCTCTGTGGCTGCCTGGCTGCGCTGCCGCTGATCGGGTGCGAAGGGAATATCCCCGTCTCCGGGCAAGCCGCGACTGTGCCGTCGCCGGCGATAGCCGAACCGCCGCCTTATTACGCTCCGGCTGCGCGCGTTTATGCGGTTGGCTCGGCGGCCCCTGCCGCGGTTCTCGTTTTGTGGCCTAGCGAGGACAGCCTGGCGCAGGATCCTGCGCTGTGGACTGCGCAAGGGTTCGATGTCGTAATGCCGGAGCCGGTAGACCTGTACCGGATGGTCGCCGACCAGCAGGCCGTGTTGGCGGGGCTCGTCGCCTCCGCGCACGCGTTGGCGAATGCCCCGATCTGGCTCGCGGGCCCCGACTCGCTGATCGAAGCCTCTCTGGCCCCGCCGCAGTTCGGGCGAGGCGTGTCAGGCTTCGTGGTGACCTCGGTCACGTCCGAGAGGGGCAGCTGCAGCGAGAGGCTCGTCTACGCGGATCCGGGGACCGGGGCGCCACCAAAAGTCGAGGTCAGTCGCTCCGGGGATTGCCCGACGGGTGCGCCGGCCATCGGGCGGCAACCCTCCGTCCTTCCGGCACCGCAAGCGCCCCGGCCAACTCAGCCGCCCCTCATCGAAGCGTCCGCACCGGGGAGCAGTCTGCCGCCGGCTGCCAAGGCGCGGTATCTGGCGGAACAGATCAAATCGGCACCCCCGAGCTGATCGTCACTGCGAGTGCAGCGTAGCAGCCTTCGGCATCGCCTCCGTCGCGCCAGGTGCTCCGAGCACGGACACTGCGCCGATCGGGTCAAAACCGGCTCTAATAGGAAGGATACGGAGCTGGCGGAGGCGGGTAGCCATAGCCGCTCGGCGCGGGTGGCGGCGGGTAGCCGTAGCCCGGACCATACCCGTAACCGCTTGGAGGTGGCGGCGGAGGTGGTGTCGGTGTCGTAGCGGCGCCGGTCACGGCACCGGTGGCGCCGCCAACCGCCGCGCCGATTGCGGCGCCGCGTCCGCCGCCCGCGGCACCACCAATGGCCGCACCGGCGCCAGCGCCGAGCAGGCCGCCGCCGACCGCCCGCTGACCAGGGTCGTAAGGGTTGGTGCAGGCTGCCAGCGCCAGTATCAGCCCCGCGGAAAACACACCCGGAACAATGGACTGCTTCATGATCTCGTCCTCTCTGCAAGGCTCGGCGCGATAACGGGCCGAGCGCAAAAATCGTTCCTGGTGGCACTATACTCCGTTCTTCCGCCGCATCTTGCGGTGTCGGAAAAACTGCCGCGCGAGACGGGGCGAGTCCGGCCGGAGGCATTTTATGGAACAGCGAATCGCGATCGTTACGGGCGGCTTGCGCGGGCTCGGCCGCGCGATGGCGTTCGGTCGCGCGCGGGCGGGGCACCAGGTGGTCGCTGTCGGCCATATCGACGCCGATGTCGCGACGATCGAGGCGGCCGCCGCCGGGAATGGAACGACGGGTCGGATCCTGCCGCTCGTCTTGAATCTGCGTCGGCGCGCCGATTGCGACCGCGTTGTGGCCATTGGTCCCTCCCCTCCTCTACGTCGTCTCGCGCGAGGCCGACGTCGTCAACGGTTGGCGCTTCGACGCCAATCTCTGGGACCCCTCATTACCGCCTGCGGAGGCCGCCTACCGCGCCGGCCGCCCTGCCGGCTTCGAAATGCACCCGCGGCCGGCTTGAGGATAGGCCGAAGGTCATTCATCTGGGAGACCGGCCCGGCGGAGGCCGACACCAGCCGTCTTATCCAATATCACGACGAATTGCGGGTTACTCATAGACGAATAGGTGGCACGCAGACAGGCGACAGAGTTGAACTCGGGTTTGAGGCGGAGCGCTTCGGCCAAAATAGCTTGTGCCTCATCGATATCGCCCCTCGCTCCGAGCGCCGCCGCCAGAAGCCAATGAGTAGCCCAAAGCTGGGGATTTGCAGCACGAGCCTTCCTGAGGAGGTCTACGGCCTTATCTGCATTGCTCATTAGAAGATGGCAGTAGCCTAGCCAAATATAATTGTAAAATACGTTTTGATATCTATCTGTGTTTAGTTGAAAACATTTTCTCCAGGTAAGGAAGCGCTGCCTTTGGTCGGCCCTGGTATAATAGTGTTATACCAAGCTGATTGATTGCGAGCGCGTTGTTCCGATCGACCGCGATCGCTTTTTCGAGCTCAATTTGCGCTTCGATCAAACGGTTCTGTATCCGACGAAGTCTTCCTAGTTCAGTAAGCCCCCTGGGAGTGCTTCGATCGCGTTCGAGGGCTTCCAGGAGTAGTTGCTCGGAGCGCGCCATATCCTGTTCACGCGATTTGCTCCATCCGAGAGCCAAGCGTTCACCCAGAACGTTTCCGATCCCGACCCGCGCATCGACCGATTCCGGATCGATCTCCAACGCTTGCTCGAAAGCCCGCAGGGCCTGTTGTCGGTTTGCGTCGGACAGCGGTCGCCAGACGCAAGCCCACCCGCGCATGACGAGGTCGTGAGCATCCAGATTGACGGCACGTTCCTGCTCAATCCGTCGAGCGGCTGCCTCCAGCAGCTCGAGGTGAAGCGCCCGCGCGAGTCGCGACGTGATCTCACTCTGCGCTTTCGCGAGGTTTGCGCGGTCTGTGTCGAACCGGTCGGCCCAAAGGTGCGCGCCGCTTTCGGCATCGATGAGCTGAACATTGACCTGGACCTGGTCGCCCAGCCGTCGCACGCTCCCTTCGAGGACATAGCGAACGCCGAGTTCGCGGCCGATCTGCCTCACGTCGATCGGTTTGCCCTTGTAGGTGAAGGCCGTCGTGCGGGAGATCACGAAGCTGTTCACAATGCGCGAGAGATCGGTGGTCAAATCGTCGGTGACCGCGTCGACAAAATATTCCTGTTCCGGATCGCTCGACAGGTTGGCAAAGGGCAGCACGACGATTGAGAGCCGAGGCGCGGTGCGCCGCGACCTAGTTCTACGCACTGCAGGTTTCGGCCGAGTCGGAACGGCAACAGGAGGGAATGACCCAATGATGGCCGCACCGAGCGCAAAGGCGCCTACAGGTCTGACGATATTCTTGACGCTCTGCTCACCCAAATCCTCGAACGGATAGAGAAGCTTATCGCGGACCTGGTCGTGGACTGTTCGCGAGATGCAGATCCCTCCGGGCTCCGCCAGCGCCTCCAGCCGAGCAGCCACGTTCACGCCGTCGCCGAATATGTCACCGCCCTCGACAATGACGTCGCCGAGATTGATGCCGACGCGAAATCTGATCCGCCGGTCATCAGGTTGGTTGGAATTGCGGTCGATCATCGCCCGCTGGATCTCGGCGGGGCAGCGCACCGCATCGACGACGCTCGGGAATTCGACCAGCATGCCGTCGCCGGTCGTCTTGACGATTCGGCCGCGGTATTCCTTGATCTTCAGGTCGATGAGCTCGCGGCGATGCGCCTTGAGCCGATCGTGCGTGCCTTCCTCGTCCGCGCCCATCAGCCGCGAGTAGCCCGCCACATCGGCGGCGAGAATCGCGGCAAGACGACGTTGGACCGGCTGTTTCATAGCCTCCCCCGGCGGCACCGATAGTAACAGAACGGCAAGACCTGGTGTGGAAAAGAGGGGAGAACCCTCATTCTTCCGGGAAGCCGGCGCGGCGCAGGCCGGCATACAATGTCGGCTCGGCGAGGGCGACGAACTGAGCATTGGCGTACCACGGGTATTCCGCACGCCACCGTGCCAGCGAATTGATCTCTGGTCTCAGCTTCGTTGATTGGGCGAGCGCCTCCTTGGCCTCGCCGAGTTCGCTTCTGAGCGCCAGCGGTGCGGCGAGCCACAGATGGACAAAGAAGAGCCGCGGGTTTGCCGCGCGCGCCTTTTCGAGCAGGCTTGCCGCATCGTCGATCCGGCCCGAGACGAGATCCGACGAGCCCAGCGCCCAGTAATAACTGGCGATATTCGGGTCGTACGGGTTGAGCCGGATCGCCTTTTCGATCTGCGGGATCGCGCTCTCCGGTTGACCCAGCCACATCAGGGTCAGGCCGAGCTGCTGCAACGCACGGGCGTTATTGCGATCCAGCGCAATCGCGGTCTCGAGCTCGATTTTGGAATCGCTCAGTCTGTTTTGAACCCGGCGGAGCACACCCATTGCAAAATGGGCCATTGAGCGGTTGAGGTCCCGCTCGAGAGCCTCGCTCAGCACGTGATCGGCGCGCGCGACATCCTGCGCCCGGGAATTGCTGAAACTGAGTACCAGATCATCGGCCAAGACTGTTCCGATACCGATCCGTCCGTCTATTGATTGCGGGTCAAGCTCGAGCGCCCGCTCGAAAGCCTGCAGCGCCGCCTGGCGAACAGTCGCGGAGGCGGGCCGGTAGTACAAGGCCCATCCGCGCAACAGGAAGTCCTGCGCATCGATATCCACCACGCCCGCCCGCTCGGTCCGGCGATGGACCGCCTCCGTCAGTTCGAGGTTCAGCGTTCGCGCGAGACGGCCGATGATTTCTTTCTGCCCTTTCACGAGGTTGGCCCGATCGCTTTCGAGCCGATCGGCCCAAAGCTCTGCGCCGCTTTCCGCATCGATCAATTGAACATTGACCTGAACATGGTGGCCAGTGCGCTGCACGCTGCCATTGAGGACGTAGCGCACTCCGAGCTCGCTCCCGATTTCTTGCGTACCGACGGCTTTGCCCTTGTAAGTAAATGCAGTCATGGGCGCGATCACAAAGCTCCCCGAAATCCGGGAGAGGTCGGTGGTGAGATCTTCGGTGATCGCATCAGCGAAATACTCCTGTTCCGGGTCGTTCGATAAATTCGCGAACGGCAGGACGACGACCGACAAGGGCGACGATACGACCTTGGTGGGGGCTGGGACGGGCGAGCCCGCTGCCGCAAGGTTCCGAACCGACGCTGCCGTCGGGGGTGTTTGACGCCACGCCCACCAAACCGCGCTCCCGACCCCGATCGCTGCGATCATCGCCGCAAGGACCAGGGCTGGGCGAAGGCTGAACCGCGGTGATGGCCGGCTGGGTTGTGTTTGCGCCAGACGGAGCGGGGTCAATGCGACGGAGGCCACGTTCATTCCATAGGCGCGCACCGGCCGTGCGATGTTCTTGACGCTCTGCTCCCCCATATCCTCGAAGGTATAGGAGAGCTTGTCGCGGATTTGGTTCCGCACCGCGCGCGAGATACAAATACCGCCGGGTTCGGCCAGTGCTTCGAGCCGCGCGGCGATGTTCACACCATCGCCGTAGATGTCCTCGCCGTCGATGATCACGTCGCCGAGGTTGATGCCGATGCGGAACGCAATGCGCCTGTCCTCGGGGACATCGGCATTGCGGTCGATCATCGCCCGCTGCAGCTCCACCGCGCAGCGGACCGCATCGACGACGCTGGAAAATTCGACCAGCAGTCCGTCGCCGGTGGTCTTGACGAGGCGGCCGCGATGCTCTGTGAACTTCGGATCGAAGAGCTCGCGGCGAAGGGCTTTGAGGCGGTCGAGCGTACCCTCCTCATCCGCTCCCATCAGGCGCGAGTAGCCTGCCACATCGGCGGCGAGGATTGCCGCGAGACGGCGAGTGGCGGTCGTAGTGGCCATTGCTCGGACGGCGATAACTCCAGCGCCGAATCTAATCTACTCCGAGCAAGAACGCGCCAATTTCCTGCGGCGCCGCGGTCACAAGAAACCGGCGATGCCAGTCATTCCTCGGGCATTCCGGCCTTGCGCAAGCCGGCGAAGTAC
>Ga0306923_10003151_pt1 | contig 15417 bp, 12 predicted proteins | sample sta12Can44000108_FD_203841 | JGI IMG/M metagenome (GOLD analysis project Ga0306923, IMG submission 203841) | Lab enrichment of tropical soil microbial communities from Luquillo Experimental Forest, Puerto Rico - statanox.12C.anox.44.000.108 (v2)... | ecosystem: Environmental > Terrestrial >... | reverse complement strand
CGGCTTTGCCGAGAATATGGCCCTCGATGGCCCTCATCACCTCTTCACGCGAAGCATCCGGCCCCAAGTCGAGTTTTGTGTCGAGCGCGAACAGTTCAAACGTATAATGATGATCCGGACCCGTCGCGGGGGCGCCTGGCCCCATGTAGGCGTTCGCGCCGCGGGTGTTCTTGCCCTGGACCATTCCGTCCGGCAGGGTGCCGCCTTCCTTGACGCCTTCTCCAAGTTTGGTGGCAGTGCCGGCAATGTTCCAGGCGATCCAGTGCGTGACGTCGTTCAGCTTCCTTTGAAGCGCAACATCGGGGTCATGGAACAGCAACGCGAAAGTGACCGTGCCTGGAGGGACGTTGGTCCAATTGAGCTCCGGTGAAACCGCGTTGGGAACCGCTTGGGTATACTTGTCGGGAATCACTGAGCCGTCGGCAAATGCGGGACTGGTCAGCCGCATCGCCGGCGGAGGCGGTCCCTTCTTCTGTCCTTGTGCCAGAGCCGTGCCGCTCGCCATCAGTGCCAGGGCAGCGACCGATCCTACAACGTGCAATCGCATTTCTGTACTCCTTTGAAAGTTTTTATCGGCCGGACTTCCCCGGAATCCTGGCCATGAAACCAATATGATCGGAGTCAGTATAACACCGGGCCTCGCCCGATTGGACATGAGGCAGGCTAGGGCTAGAAATCGAAGCGGAAACCAAGGCGCGCCGCGCGCGCCGCCTGGATTGCCACCGGCAGACGCCGCGTGAATAACGGGCCGGTTCGGTCGTCCTCCTGGATGGCGTGGCCGCCGTTAGTGAGGTTGAGCACATCGGCAACGGCGCTAATCGTGCCGCGAGGCAGGCGGAATTCACGGCGCACACGGAAATTCCAGTTGGTCACGTGTTCGGCTCGATTGCCGCCTTCCGGGCTTCCGCGCACGGAAGTGGCGACGAGGAAGGGCCCCTGCGCCAAACCGGTGACTAGCAACTGGCGGGCAAACGGAAGCCCATCGAGGTAGTTCGCGACGGTCGCCAGTTCGATTCCCCACCCGGGCACCCGATAGGTTGCCTGCAATTTCCCGACGTAGGCTCGGTCGAAGAAGCTCCGGGAGGCCGCATGAATGGCGGTGTTGGGATCAGCCAGCAGACGACCGATCACCCCGGGATCGTTGGCGTACGGCGAATCGCCCGGATTGGTCGGACCCCAGGACTTTTCCGCCGCGAACGAAGCGCCAAAATCCACGCCATGCCACTCGGTGCGCGCCTCCGCCACCAAGCCGGCGTCGAGCGTCCGCAGCCCCGGTGGATTCGTCAGCAGATAACGGTCCTGGCCGAAGCTGGCCGGGTTCTGCTGATACACGGTCAGGATCTGATCATCGAAAGTGCCGGCCATGCCATCCGGACCGGGGTCCCGGATCGCAACGGGCGTCCAGGCTTGGGGCGGAATCCCGGCATCGGTCGCCGCGATCCGGTCTTTGTCGTCGCGCCGGAAAAAATGAATTCCGGTAAAAGTCCGAGGGGCAAGCGTCAGCTCCGCGCCTATGTCGAATTCATCGGAGTAGGGTCGCCGAAATGAGGAGGCGATCGAGGAATACAATCCGCCGAAGCGCAACAGCAGGGGGCCTTGCTCGCCGGGCTGAAAGAGGCCGTCGCCATTCTGATCGATCCATCGATACTCACTGCCGCTCAGGCTGTTCGGATTTCCAAAGTCGAGAAATCGGCCGGCCAACGGCGCGTAGAGGCGGAAGTACCCGCCGCGGAGAACAAGGCCGCGAGCCGCGAAGGGTCGGAACGCAAAAGCGGCGCGCGGCGATACGCTGTTCCACTCGATCAATGTGCCGGACCGGCCTTCTACCGAGCCACGCGCGAGATCCGCGAGGGCCCCCACATCGAGCGTCAATGCCCTGGTCAAGGTCACATGATCGGCCGCATAGAGGGAGAACGACCGAATCGTCTCGGTGGTGTCAAGCGGGGTGTTGAACCGCACCAGAAAGGCCGGCGTGCCGGCGGCGGTGATCAGGTTCATGCCGGAAGGAGCGCCGAAGCGGTTGCGAACTGCGGAGAGCTTCCACCCACCGCTCGCCAAGATCTGATGACGGACGGTCCCGGTTCCCCGAGGTGCCGGCTGCCAGGCGGCCTCCAGGCTGTGGCGGGCGCGGACGGCAAGGTTCTGGAGCGGTGGCGCACCCGTCACCGCGCCATCCAGCAACTCGACGCGGCTTTGGGCCGTCCCGGCGCCGTGGCCCGTTTGCTGCCCCTCTAGGTGCGCTGTAGAGAATCCGTAGCGGAACTCAAGGACACCCAAGCCCGACGCCTCCGGCCATTGGTGCGTCCATCCGGCCTGCAGAAAATCTAAATGGTCGACCTCCGATTCACCTGAAAAACCGCCGGGAAGGACGAACGAAGGCGCCATGCGATTGCCGGCCAGAGCTTCAAGCCCCGCCGGCACGCCCCAATCCGAGAGGTCGATCCGCGAACCGACGAAATCTCCGTCGAATTGGTCGCTGGCGCCGGCCCGAATGCGGCTACGCACGTTGGCGAACAGCAGCCTGCTCGCTTGATCGCTTCCGGGTGTCGCGAGAGGCACGGCCTGGGAGGACCACTGTCCTGCTGCCGAAGCGTACAGGTCCGCCCAACTCGCCAGTGGCCCGCCCGCCTCGAGACCATCGCGCGTGAACCATCGGAACCGGTCGGTTTGTTGCACCAGCCCGCGGCCCGCCGGTGGCGGCAGATTCGAGGAGGACAGCGGCGAGCCGCTCTGGGTGCTGTCGAGGGCACCGTGCCACGACCGACCCGGCTCGGCCAGGAATAGCCCAACCTCGGTCCCATTACTAGTGGAGGCACCCTGCGCGAAGCCCGTTCGCACCACGACGCTGTCCATGGCCTCGACGTTGGGCAAGATGAGCGGCCGCCCCGGCTGATAAGCATCGGTGGCGTCAATCCCCTGGAGTTTGTACTGGGTTGCGGTCCAAGACGCCGCGTGCTGCGATTCCAGCCAGAGGCGATTGTCACTAAGGCCGAGATAGTTGAGCGGTTCGGTCACGCTCAGCGGTTCGCGGCTCAGCAGCACTCCCGGCAGGCTGAAAGGGTCCGGATACACGCGGGCGCGTGTGGAATCGGCCCAAACACCGGGCGTCGTGTGATCTTCAGAAATTCCGGGTGTGTCTGTGACCAGATTGATACGGGTGTTGTGTAAGGGAGCGACGAATACCGACCGACCCGAGATTCGATAGTATCCGTAGGGCAAGATGAGTGTGAACGTGCCTTCCGCGCTCGTTCGAATGGTCCGGTGAAACCCGGCGGCACCGGTGATCTCGATCGGCGCTCCTGTCACGGCACGGCCGTCGGCAGTCCGCAGAAACCCTTCGACAGTGCCAGTGGTCAACTGTCCCAATGCGACGCCCGGTAGCGCCAATGCCAAAGCCAGCGCGAGGGCGGGGCGGTTATTGGCGCAGCACCGCAAAGCGGCTAATCGAATAGCCAAGGGAGGCTCCCATAAAGACATCGGATGCAAAGTGCGCCGAAAGGGTCATCCTGGAGAAGCCGACTACTCCCGCAAGCCCATAGGCCACAAAGGGGACCCAGCGGTGATTTCCATACCGCCGGGCGACTACAGTGGCAATGGAGAACGCCGCGATGGTGTGGCCCGAGGGCATGCTGCCATTGCCTCGCAACACCGATCCTGAGCTTTTGAACCAGGTGTCGGAGAAGTTCCCCTGGGGTGGGATGGCGACCGGACGAAGGCGTCGGAAGCTGTCCTTCAAGACCGTGGTCAAAATCTCCGAGTCCGCCACGGCTTCCCCGGCCAGCAGGGCGGTTCCCCTCATTTTCGAGTCTTTCCCAATCAATCCGGCGGCATACAGCGAGACCGGGGCGGCGATCATGCCATACCCCGTGGCGTTGCCGGAAAAGACATGGTTGAAGCCGTCAAAGGCAGAAGCACGCCGGAAATAGGCCCCCTCGTGCGGGTCGGCGGCGATCAGTCCAGCGGTCACGGCCAGGACCGCCGCAGCAGGAACCCAGTGTTTGTCGCGATGCGCACGTATCGGGAAAGGCCAGATCTGTTTTTGATCGCTGGCCAGATTGGGAATCAGCTGCTTCCAACTAACCGGACGTTCCGCACTCGAGGCTGGCTGGGCTGGGTCTTTGGGAACAGGCGAGGCATCCGGCTCGGACGCCGTCTGAGCAGCCATCCAGGATGGCAGGGCGAACGCCGCAATCAATAGGAGTCGTCCGACCGTTTTGATTTCCATAGGCTCCTCACCACTCCACGCGGGCCAGCACCTCGAGTTGGCGCGCGGACGTCGAGGTATGACTGATGACGCCTGCGGATTCGACACCCAGGACCCAGTTGGGTAGTGCGAGATTCGTCTGGTTCAGGAGATTGAACACATCGAGGCGCATTTGAAGGCGCAGACGTTCGCCAACCGAGAATCGCCGGCCCAAGGCTCCGTCCGCACTGGCCAGTCCTGGGCCGCGCAGAATGTCGAAGCCCGAATTCCCGTACTGGTAAAGAGCGGGGATGGCGAACGCCCGAGCCGGGTCGGGCGGGTCGAGATTGGTGTTGAACCAGTCCCGGTAGGAACGCTGATTGGCGGGCAGAGATCGGTTGGCGACGCGGTCGGGAAGCTGATCGCCTCGATTGTTCAGGCTGTTGACCGCCATTTGCGGCATGAAGGGATACCCGGTCTGAACCTTGATTACGGTACTGGCCAATTCTCTATTATCGCGTGAAGCCGGCGGGACCCCATGTCCGCTCCAATCCCAGCGCTCTGGAACGGCAGATCGCAGGAAGCCGTGAACACGAGCCGATCTCCTGAAGCTTCTTGGGGAACTATGATGACCGATTAACTTGTAAACCGGACGCTTAACTGATGAGTTGGGCCGGCTCCCGGACCGAATCAAGGGGCTTCACTCGGTTTGATATGCTGAAGATCCTTCGCGAAAGGAGCCGATTGGTGCGCATGCTGGGGATTGTCTGGTGTGGCGCCGCGCTGGCGGCCTCAGCTCTCGGCCAAAACGATTGCCGGTATATGGCGGTGACCCCGGCAACAGGCGCTACTCCCGGCTGGCGGAGATCGATACCGGCAACGCGTCCAAGCTCGCCGAGGCGTGGGTCTTCGACACGCGCCCCACACCCGCGGCGCACGCCAACCGGCCGGCTCAGGCGACACCGCTGGTGGTGAATGGCGTTATGTACGTGGTCACCGCGCATCAGAGCCTGGTGGCGCTCGATCCCGAGACCGGCAAGCCGATCTGGATCTTCACCCACCAGCACGTCGGCCGGCCACCGCGCGGCGTGGCCTATTGGCCGGGCGATCGAGACAATCCGGCGCGCATTCTGTTCGGGACCTACGATGGGTTTCTGCTGGCGGTGAACGCCAAGACCGGCAAGGCGATCCCGGGATTCGGCAATGAAGGCGAAATCGATTTGAAAGTCGGGATGAAGGACCACTATCCCGACGTCCACTACGGGCTGTCCGGCGCGCCGGTCATCTATAAAAACCTGGCTATCACCGGTTCGCACACGCAAGACAGCCCGAGCCTCGGGTCGCGCGGCGATGCGCGCGCCTGGGATGTGCGCACCGGCAAGCCGGTATGGACCTTCCACTCGGTGCCGCAGCCGGGAGAGAACGGCCATAATACCTGGCTCAACGACGGCTGGAGAGACCGCTCGGGAGCCAACGCCTGGACCACGTCGTCGGTCGACACCGAAACCGGCACGCTCTACATGACCTTCGATTCGCCCTCCTATGATTTCTACGGCGGCGACAGGCCCGGCAACGACCTGTTCGGCAATTCTCTGGTAGCGCTCGATGCCGCCACCGGCAAGCTGAAGTGGTATTTTCAAACCATTCATCATGACGTGTGGGACTACGACGCGCCGGCGACGCCCACTCTGGTCGACGTCATTCAAAACGGACGGAAGATCCCCGCGGTGGTCGAGACCGGCAAGACCGGCCTGGTGTTCGTGCTCAACCGGCGCAGCGGAAAGCCCATCTATCCGGTCAAGGAGCGTCTGGTGCCCAAAGGAGACGTGCCCGGCGAGTGGTACTCGCCCACCCAGCCGTTCCCCGTAAAGCCTCCCCCGCTCACGCGACTGAGCCTCAGCCGCAGCGAGATAGCCCAGATTACGCCGGAGCATCAGAAGTACTGCGACGCACTGTTCGACGCCGAAGGCGGCGTTCACAACGACGGGCCGTTCACGCCCATGGGCCTGAAACCCACGGTAGTGTTCCCGGGCGCCGACGGGGGAGGAAATTGGGGAAGTGGCTCGGTCGATCCGAAGCTCGGCTATTTCTTTGTGAACGTGAAGAACGAGGGCGCAATCGGGCGCATGATCCGGCCTTCAGAAGCCGATCCGCCGGCCACCAAGGACGGACTCGGCGAGGACGTGAGCGCCAATGCCTACATCCGGACCGGAATCCGCGTCTCCGCGGGCCGCCCCACCGGCGCATTTGCCAACCCGCAGACCGGCTGGCCTTGTAACGCGCCGCCCTGGGGCGAGCTTTCTGCCGTCAATCTGAATACGGGCGAGATCGCATGGCGAATCCCCTTCGGCCGAGTCGACGAACTCGAAGCCAGGGGCATTGCCAACACCGGATCCTTCAACAAAGGCGGCTCGTTGGCCACCGCCGGCGGCGTGCTGTTCATCGGCGCCACGCCCGACCGCCGCTTCCACGCCTACGATTCGAGCACCGGCAAGCTGCTGTGGGAAACCCGCCTGCCGGCGCCGGCGGAGGCGAATCCGATCACCTACTTGGGCAACAACGGCAGGCAGTACGTGGTCGTGGACGCCGGCGATTCCATCGTGGCGTTCCCTCTGCCTTGATTTGATGCCGCGCCGCTTCCTTCAAAATGGCTCCGGGTGCACGGTCACATCTGCCCGCGGCACGATCTGGTGAATGGTTTGCTCGATGTTTTCCGTCACATCGTGCGCCTGCGTGAGGGTCTGGCCCCCGTCCACCAGCACGTGCAGATCGACAAACAGAATTGGCCCGGAATAGCGCAGCCGCACCTGATGGCAATTCCGCACACCGGGCACCGCCTCAACTGCCGCCGCAATACGTTGCTCCATGCCCTCTGGAGCCGTGTCGAGCAGCGCATCGACCGTGCGCCGGCCCAGCCGGATGCAGATCCAGACCACGACCATCGACACGCCCAACGCCGCCACCGCATCTCCCTGGCGCAGCCACTCCAGGTTCGGGAACCACTCTCCGGCCTTCACTGCGATCAGTCCCAGCACCACCACTGAAGAACTCCAGATGTCGGTGCGGAAGTGGAGTGCGTCGGCCTCCAGAGCCTGGCTGCGATACTTCTTGGCGGTTCGTGCCAGAACCCGCGAACGCGAAGCGTCGATGGCAATGGAGATCAGCATCACCGCAAATGACCAAAACGTGACTTCGACCTCCACGCGGTGGTAGACCAATCGTCGCACCGCCTCCCAGGCGATCCACGCGCAGGTGGCGACCAGCAGCAGCGCCTCAAACAAGGCCGAGAGGTTCTCCACTTTCCCGTGCCCGTACAGGTGATTGCGGTCCGCGGGACGAGAGGAGATCCGCACCGCTAGCACGGTCATCAGAGCTGCCACCAGGTCCAGCGCCGAATGCGCCGCTTCAGCCAAAATGCCCAAGCTCCCGGTGAGTAGCCCAACCACCGCCTTGAAGGTGGTGAGCCCGGTGGCGGCCAGCAGTGAGGTCAGCGCCGCCGCCTGCTTCTCGCTTTGCTCCCCTACAGGAACCGGCGTCTTCCTCCGTCAAATTCAGGCTAACATGTGGCACCAACGCAGGGCGTGCCGACAAGCCATGCCTTAACCTAATGACAGCGGAACTCTGTGACGAATAGGGAGGCTTGCCACTCCAGTCGCATCGGGCCTGCTATGGCGCTCGATCGGTGTGCGGCCTGGGCTGTCTTTGTGATCAGCTTACTGCGCGGCATAGGCGATCGAACGCTCGAACCGTAATGTTCCCATGCCCGTAGACGGTACCCTCCGAGCCGCCCACTCGTTCGCGCTAAAGGACTCGGGGTCCTTTGCGCCTATCCAATCCGGGCAACCGCCTGTAAAGACTGCCTCATGGCGTTGGGGGGATTCTCGGGCGGCCTTCTCGGCCTGCGGCTAGTTATCGCGTCGCTAAGATCGGTTGCTCCCGGCAGCAGGGCTTGCGGCGCGACGGAAGTTTGGCTCCTATTTCGAGAAGAGGTAACCCCCGGTTGGCGGGCCTGCGTGGGCGCTCATTGAAGTTGCTCGCCCTGCGGAGACAATACGGGTACTTACGGATCAGGAACGGACGATAGGACGCGGACCGGGTCAAACCGTCGAGCCAGTCGGCGAGATCCGCGCTCCCGTGGCGACCCGAAACAACAGCCACTTCACGGATAGCTGGAAGCCAGCCGCAGCCGCCCACGCCGTGACTGGTCGAATGCCTGCGACGCGTTGTTGGCTTAGTCTTAGCGAGCAGCGGTAACGAAGCCGCCTCGGTTGTCGGCCGTCCAATCGACCAAGCCACTCTCGGAGGTCTGCCTGTTCCCGCTTCCACTCTCCTCGCTCCCGCCCAGGCTCAACACTTCCACCTTTAGGCCGCACGGCAGACGCTGGAGGAGAATCTCCCGCCCGCTGACAAAACGCACCGCGTCTCGATAGGTAAAGGCTTCAGCGCTCTGTTGGACGAAAGTGACTTCTTCGACCTCCCCGATCCCCAATCTACGCTGCAGAGGCTGCGCGATATCCTCGATCCGCAGTCGGGCTCCCGGAGGAACGCAGACCGCCGGCACGCCGCTCGGAAACAGCCGCTGCCACAAGGTACGCCGGGAGGACGCTAGCCCCAGTGTGCCGCAGGGAAAGCGATGCACCACCAACTGCTCCCCCTCCACCGCGAGGCGGTTGGGAAAGTAAGCCAACGAGTAATCACACATTTGCGGTCGCTCCTGGCGATGGGCAGGCGGGCGGCCGAGGTTTATCTCGGGCCGCCCCGCTGCGTGTAAGCCTACGGTTTCTTCTCCACGATGTTATTGCCAAACACGTATCCAAATTCCGCCACGGCCCGGGTCTGGTTGTTGTCCAGACCGGCGGGACCGAAAGCCGCACCCGGCGTGGTGTTGCTCGCGTGAACATATCCAAAGTCCCCGCGAACAAAGAATCCTCCAGCTTGAAAGGTGGGAGTCACCGTGATCGACGTGCCCGCGCTGCCGGGACCGTACATCAGGTTGACGGCAGCGGCGCTCCCGGAGCTTGAAATATACTCCCAGCGCACGGGCAGCGAAAAACCGTGCTTGAAGGTGTGATTCACAAGGATCGCGCCGCCGGTGGTCGAGGCCCCTTCCGCGATGCCGATATTCGCATTGGTCGGCACACTGGTGTATTGAAAGTAAGGCTGGACAATCCAGGACCCCTTCGAGTACGTGTAGATGACATTGTAAATGCCACCGTTGTTTTGCACGGGCGTGGCGGGGGTCAGATAGTGCGTTTGCCCCAGGTTGCCAGCCCCCACGAACGCGAGGGCATGAGGCCCGTTGGTATAGGTGAGCGAGCCGCTCAGCCACGAGTAGCGGCCGGAATAGAAGCCGTCGTTCCAACTCACCGAGGCGGCGATTTTACCTATGGTCTGATTGAGCTGGATTCCGCGGCTGATGGCCGTTTCCTGGTTCCACAACAGGCCACGATTGATGTTCATGTTTTCGAACGTGAAGGTGTATTCGGCGCCGATCAGCGTCGGCAGCGAACCGACCTCGATCGAGGTATTCTTCCCGGGCTGTAGTTTTACGTAAGCGACCGGCACCGGACCATAGAAGTTGCTCACTGTTTTGTCCGACGCGAGGAATGGCGTTCCCAAGGCGGGAATATTGTAGATTCCGGCCTGCAGGTAGAACTGAAACCAACCGTCGGCCTTCTGAATAAAGACCTGTCCGTTGCTCAGAGCCGCTTGTTTGCTGTCATCTAATGGGATGTGGTTGTTCTGTACGAGACCCATGCCGCTGAGAAAACCGTTCACCGCCAGTTTGCCGAAAGGCCCGGCGTCGAACTCGGCCGGGGGCAGGTTCGAGAGCGGACCGGTTATGGAAGGCGTGGGAAGGGGCGACGGCGGGGCCGGTGCAGCAGTTGCCGTCTGCTGACCCGATGCCGGGGGTGTGGGGGCGTTCTGTGCACCGCACACCGAGGCGAGCGCCAGTCCGAGTGCACATACGCTGATTTGTTCGAACTTCTGAAATCGCATAATTCTCCTGAAATCGTTGGTTTTCCCGTCCCGGCGCCGGAGCGCCGAGCCCGTGCACGGCAGGGGGCACGAAGCTTGCGAGCTGTATTTTCGGATCTTAAGACTCAGGCCGTTACACTCACAAGACAATAATTTTTATGTGGGGCATTGAAAAACCTTTGACATCGTAAACCCTGGTGAATCAATGATAAAGCTTTCTTCATAAGGAAGTAGTAAGGAAGCCGTGAAGAATTTATAATCGCCTCGTGAAGACCATCATCGAGCCGTTCCGCATCAAGAGCGTTGAGCCTCTCCACCACACGACAGCCGCCGAACGCGAGCGGTACCTGGTCGAGGCGGGCTACAACCTGTTTCGGATCGAAGCCCGCCACATCCTGATCGACCTGCTCACCGATTCCGGCACGAGCGCCATGTCGACCGAGCAGTGGGCGGGTGTGATGCGCGGCGACGAATCCTACGCCGGAAGCGAGAGCTTCTTCCGTCTCAAGCGCGTCGCTGATGACCTCACCGGTTTTCGCCACATGATCCCCACGCACCAGGGCCGCGCGGCTGAGCGCATTCTCTTCTCCGTGATGTGCAGGCCGGGAAATGTGGTGCCCTCCAATGCCCACTTCGATACCACCCGCGCCAACATCGAATTCACCGGCGCCCGCGCCGTAAACCTCCCCATCCCCGAAGCCGCCGATACGCAGGCCCGCCTCGATTTCAAGGGCAACATGGACGTGGCCGCCCTCGTATCCCTGATCGCCGCCGAAGGCGCCGACAATATCCCGCTGGTGATGCTCACGGTGACCAACAACTCGGGCGGCGGCCAGCCGGTTTCTCTCGCCAACATCGAAGCCGTGGAGCAGGTCTGTCGCCGCCACCATATCCCGCTCTATCTCGATGCCTGCCGGTTCGCGGAAAATGCCTGGTTCATCCGCGAGCGCGAGCCCGGCTACGCCTCCTGGTCGCCCAAGCAGATCGCCCAGAAAATGTTCTCCCTCGCGGACGGCTGCACATTCTCCGCGAAGAAAGACGCCTTCGCCAACATCGGCGGCTTTCTCTCCACCAACGACGACCGCCTGGCCCAGCAGCAGACCAATCTCCTCATTCTCACCGAGGGCTTCCCCACGTACGGCGGACTCGCCGGGCGCGACCTCGACGCCATTGCCGTGGGCCTCGAAGAAGTGCTCGACCCCGATTACCTACGCTACCGGATCGCTTCCACTTGCTACCTCGGTCGCCATATCGCCGATCATGGTGTGCCGATCGTCGAGCCACCCGGCGGGCACGCGATTTACATTGATGCCGCACGCATGCTGCAGCACATTCCGCCGCACCAGTTTCCCGGGCAGGCTCTGGCGGTCGAACTCTACCGCCACGCGAGTATCCGTTCGGTCGAGATCGGCTCGGTGATGTTCGGCGTGCCCGGAGGCCGCCCCGCCGCCCACGAGCTGCTGCGCCTCGCCATCCCACGACGCGTCTACACGCAAAGCCACATCGATTACGTGGTCGAGGCGATCCTCGAAGTCAACGCCCGCAAGCACGAGGTTCGCGGCCTGGAAATTGTGGAAGAGCCGCCTTTCCTCCGGCACTTCAGCGTTCGTTTCCGGCAGCTATAATTGGGGGTCCGCGTGGGTCTCGTGATTGGCATCTCTGAACCCCTGAGCCTGGCCGCGGTGTCGACTGCCGTTTCCCTTATCCTGGGCGTGCCGCTGGCCTGGTTGCTGGTGAACCGCCAGTTTGCCGGCCGGCCGGAAGTCGCCATCATCGCGGCGGGCGTGTTGGCCCTTCCGGCGCCGATCCTCTGCTCGTACTTTCTGCTGGGCCAGCCGCCGCTGTGGTCTTGGGGTATGGCGGGGGCGTCGATCCTGTCGGCGGCGCCGCTCGTGGTGCGCGCGGGGCGCGCGGCGTTCGCCGCACTGGACCCGCTCTACGGCAAGGCCGCCCGCAGCCTCGGCGCATCCGAGTGGCGCGTGCTGTGGCGCGTGGAGTTCCCCCTGGTCTGGCGTCGGACCCTCGCCGCCGCGGCATTGGCGTTTGCGCGCGTGCTGGCCGAGTGCTTCGCCATCGTGCTGATCGCCCACCGGATCTCGCGATGATCCGCGCCCGTATCGGTAAGAAGATCCCGCCGGGCTTCTCGCTCGATGTCGAGTTTGAGACGGGCGGCGGTGTTACGGCGCTGTACGGCCCTCGGGGAGCCGGCAAGACCCTGATTCTCGAAATCCTTGCCGGCTTCGTACGACCGGATTCCGGGCGTATCCTGTGCGAGAATGTCCTGCTGTTCGACGCCGACGCCGGCGTCCATGTTCGCACGCGCCGGCGCGGCTGCACCTACCTTCCCCGCCGTGATTCTCTGTTCCCTCACCTGACGCTGCGGCAGAACCTGGCCTTCGCCGCCCGGGGCGCCCGCTTGGAACGCCACCGCCAAATCGCCGAGATGCTCGATCGCTTCGCTCTCTCGGCGGACGCGCCCCGCCGCCCCGCAGACCTCGATCCCGCTCTAAGATTGCGCGCCGCGTTGGCTCGCGCCTTACTAGCAGCGCCGAAGCTCCTTCTGGTCGACCATCCCGATTTCTCCGAACCGCTTTGCCGGCAGCTTCGCCGCGAGTTCACCGGACCTGTGTTCGTGGCCACGCGAGATCTCGATCTGTGTGCGGCCGTGGCCGGCCAGATGCTGGTTCTCGAAGCCGGACGAGTTCTTCGCCAGGGGACTCCGGCTGAAGTCTTGGACCAACCCGAATCGGCGGCGGTTGCCCGCCTGCTCGGCATTCCGAATCTGTTCGAGTGCACCATTGCCGGGCTCGACCCGGGTCGCAATAGCAGCCGCTTGCGGATCGAAATCGCTTCCGAGTCATTCGAACTCGTCGGGCCTTACGTTCCCGGCCATTTTCGAGGCGATCGCGTGTCGGTCGCCATCCGCCCGGAGCGGGTCCGCGTGCATTCGGCGGATTCTGTGGAGGTCGCCAACGCCTGTCCTCGGCAGCTGTCGCGAGCGTCTGAACGCGTGCACGGGGTACGGCTGGAGTTTTCCGGCGGTATCGTCGCCGACCTCTCCCGTGAGGAGTACGATCGGCAGAAGGATAATAGAGGATGGAAGGTCGAACTCCCGCCCGAGGCCTTGCGCATTCTCTAGCCAGATGCCGCTCAAAACGTTTGCGGAGTGCGAGAAGCTGGCCGAAGCGGCCCACGGGATTCTCGGCCTGCGGATGGCACTCTACGGAGTCCGGTTGCTGGGGCTCATGAACCCCGTCGGCGCCGACCGCAAACGCCTCATCACCTACGTCGAAATCGATCGCTGTGCGACTGACGCCATCGCCGTGGTCACCGGCTGCCGCCTGGGCAAACGCGCGCTCAAGTTCCCTGATTTCGGCAAAGTCGCCGGTACCTTCTGCGATCTTAGCGATCAGCGCGCAGTCCGGCTGGTGGCCCGCGACACAGCCACGCAGCGTGCGCGAGAACTGTACCCGGAAATCCTCGACAAGAACCAGCAGCACATGCACGCGTATCGCCAGCCGTCCGACGAGGAGCTGTTGGAGCGCCAATGGCTGCGCGTTTCGATCGGCGTCGAAGATCTTCCCGGATATAAGGCCGCCCGAGTAATGTGCGCCCCATGCGGCGAAGGCATCAATTTCAAGCGCGAAGTGGTCCGCGAGGGCCGCACTCTCCGCCGCGCCTGCGCTGGCGAGCGGTACTACGAGCCGCTCGGATGATCCGATATTACATCACCGATCGCCGCGCGGCCGGCAGCGTCGAAGCACTTCTTGCGTGTGTCGTGCGAGCCCTCACCGCCAACGTCGAGTTTATTCAGATCCGCGAAAAAGACCTGTCCGCCCGTGATCTGTGCGATCTCGCCCGGCGCGTCGTCAAAATTGCAGCAGCAGCTTCTACCCGGATCCTGATCAACGACCGCAGCGACGTGGCCCTCGCCGCGGGAGCTCACGGAGTGCACCTTCCCGCAAACTCCATTGCGCCACTCACTCTGCGCGCGGTGGTGCCGTCCGGCTTCCTGATCGGGGTCTCCACACATTCGGTAGAGGAGGTTCGCACTGCTCAGCAGGAGGGCGCTGATTTTGCGGTGTTTGGTCCGGTCTTCGCCACGCCGTCCAAGGCCGCCTATGGTCGACCCCAGGGTCTGGAACGGCTCCGGCAAGCCGTACGTGCTGTTACCATTCCGGTGCTCGCGTTAGGGGGAATGACCGACGCGAATATCCAAGAATGCCTCGCTACAGGGGCTGCCGGAATCGCGGGCGTTTCCATGTTCCAGCAGCGCTGAACAAGAACGCGGATCCGGCCCCAGCCTAGTCAGGCCCCGTACCGTTCGCGCGCCAGCGACCGGGCGGCAATCTGCCGGCGCCGCGCCACCGCGTTCACGGGCTCGTAGCGGGCCAGCCGCCGCAGAACGGCCATCTGAGTCCGCAGCCCATCGCCCTCCGCGCAGGCGCCGAGCACCTGCCGCGCTGAAACTTCCATCCGCGCTATCCCGTCGCGGAGAAACACGGCGCACGCGTCGACGGCGTTGGTTTCTTTCGCTCTCGCCGCCAGCTTGCGCGTTCGCAGCAGAACCGATTCCATGGCGAAGGCCTCCATCATCAGGTCAGCGATGGCCGTCATCACTTCTTGCTGCTTTTCGAGTTCGTTCAGGTATTTTTGATACGCCAGCCCGATCGCCATCAGCACAATCTTCTTCGCGCTTCCCACCAAATGCAGCTCTTGGTCAGAACCGTCGGAGCCGGCGGACCCGCTCAAAACCTCGCCCAGCACCTTCTCCACCGCCGCCACCAGCGGCAGTTGTCCGCGGGCGGCCCGCTTCAGCACCATCCCGGTTATGACGAGGCGGTTGATCTCGTTGGTGCCCTCAAAAATTCGGTTGATGCGTGAGTCCAGGTACGCCCGCTCCACCGCGTAGTCCTGGTGATATCCGTAGCCGCCATGGATCTGCACGCCTTCATCGACCACATAGTTCAGCATCTCGGACGAGAACACCTTGACCATAGAACATTCCGCGGCGTATTCCTCCACAGCCCGCAGCATGGTCTGAGAAGCGTCCGGCCTATCCCACGAGAAGCCTTCGAGCTGGCCTTCGATCAGTCCGACGACGCGCCAAACCATCGATTCCGCCGCGTAGATGCGGATCGCCATCTCGGCGAGCTTATGCTGAATCGCTCCGAACTCGGCGATCGGCGAGCCGAATGCCTTGCGTTCTTTGGCGTACTTGAGCGAGATCGCCAGCACATCCTTGGCGCCACCCA
>Ga0306923_10003149_pt1 | contig 15419 bp, 12 predicted proteins | sample sta12Can44000108_FD_203841 | JGI IMG/M metagenome (GOLD analysis project Ga0306923, IMG submission 203841) | Lab enrichment of tropical soil microbial communities from Luquillo Experimental Forest, Puerto Rico - statanox.12C.anox.44.000.108 (v2)... | ecosystem: Environmental > Terrestrial >... | reverse complement strand
GTTGCGAGACGGTAACAGCGATCGCTCACCGGCCCCGGACTTGCGGGATTCCTGTGGAGCGTGTGCGCAGGGAGCGTAGTCCTGGAAGGCGCCGGGCGGATGCGCCCTGGCTGGATGCCGGCTTTCCGGGGCCAGTCGCGCCGCGCTCCGGCCGGCGGCGGATAGCCCGACAACTCCCGCGGGCCCGTCACGGTATCCGTCACCGATAGTGACCACAAACCTGTCGCCTTCTCCACGAAGGCGAGCCGAACGCCGATTCGGATCGACTTGCGTTGCCGAAGGTGCGGTCGTCACGCGCGCGCAGATCAGCCAGTTCTGTGCGCACGGCTGCGGCGAGGATGCCCCCGCCGCTAGCCGTGACCAGCCACGGCTTGGTCTGCCCCCGGCGGCGAGCGTGGAACTGGCCGCCGGGGCAGCGGTGTGGTGAGTGTGAGGCGGGCCAGCGGCGGTGGGAGTCAGTGGCTGGTCGGCTTGCGGGACCGCGCCGAAGGCGGCCCGGCAGGCCCGATGCCGGTGAGGGCGCGGGCGGCGTCGATTAGCGCCGCGGGTGAGGTGTCCGGCAGGTGGGGCGTGAGCGATCCCTGGCGGCGCAGGAGGGCGAGGCCGTGGAGCAGGGCCCAGGTGGAGGCGGTGAGCTCGGTGGTGTCGGCGTCGGGGTGCCAACCGTGCCGCTGGCATGCGGTGACCAGGTCGCGCAGGAGCTGGAAGGCCTTGTCCCCGGCGCCCTGGTAGGCGGGGTCGCTGGTGTTGAGCAGGGCGGGGCGGAACATGATCTCGAAGTGTCCCGGGTAAAGATCGGAAAACTCCATGTAGGCGCGCGCGTTGGCGGGCAGCGCGTCGAGAGGGCTGCCAGCGCCGTCGACGGCTGCGCTGAGGTATTCGGTGAAGAGCTCGAATCCTTGCACGGCAACGGCGGTGAGCATCCCGGCCTTGTCGCCGAAGTGGTGGGCGGGGGCGGCGTGGGAGACGCCGACCCGGCGGGCCACGTCCCGGAGGCTGACGTGCTCGGCTCCCGCGTCGGCCAGCGCGGCGGCGGCGGCGTCGATCATCGCCTGGCGCAGGTCGCCCTGGTAGTGAACCCCAATGCCCCGGACGGCCTTCATGTGATTTCCCTCCGCTCGTGCTTGACAGTGTCTATCTTAACGGTCTAGCCTGACAGTGTCAATCTAACTGACAGTGTCAATCTTGTGAGGCCGACCATGAGCTCCAACTCCTCACCCGCTTCCTCAGCTGCCGCCGATCGCCGGGGTCCTGACCCGCGCCTGCCGGTCAGGGCCACCAAGATCCTGCGGGTCCGGGCGGTCTGGACGATCCCGCTCATCCTGGCGTCCGTCGTGGTGGCGGTCATGACCGTCTTGTACATCGGGTCGGTCGTCAACCCGCTGGCTCACCTGCACGGTCTGCCGGTGGCGGTCGTGGACCAGGACCGCGGCGCCACGATCGGCTCGCAGCACCTACAGGCCGGGCAGCAGCTGCAAGCCGGCCTGCTGGCCAGCCCGGCGGTCTCCGGCCGGCTGCACCTGGAGGTACTGTCCCTGTCGCAGGCGGAGCAGGCCATGGACCGCGACGGCCTGTACGCGGCGCTGGTGATCCCGCCGGGCTTCACCGCCAGCTTGCTGACCGTGGCCGGCCTGCCCACGGCCGCCCCGGCTGCCGTTACTGCCCCCCACGTGCGGATCCTGGCCAACGAGGGGGCCGGCACCGTCGGGACCCAGCTGGCGACCGGGATCCTTCAGCCCGCCCTGGCGGTGGCGTCCCATCAGATCGGCCAGCAGCTGGCAGCCCTGGCCCCGCCGGGCGCCGGGACCGCCGCGACGCAGGTCCTGCTGGCCAGCCCCGTCACGGTGACGACCGCGCCCTACCGTCCCCTGTCGCCGGGCACCGCCCTGGGGCTCAGCGCGTTCTACGTGGCGCTGCTGACGCTCATGTGCGGGTTCCTCGGCGCCACGATCGTGAACTCCGTGGTGGACTCCGCGCTCGGCTATTCCACCACCGAGATCGGGACCAGGTGGCGCCAGCGCCAGCCGGTGCCCATCAACCGATGGCAGACGCTGCTCATCAAGTGGGCCATCGTCGCGGCGCTGACGGCCGTGCTGACGGCAGCGATGCTCGTGATCGCTGCGGGACTGGGCATGGAGGCGCCCAACCCGGTCCTGCTGTGGGCCTTCACCTGGCTGTGCGCGGTCAGCGTCGGCGCGGGGACGATCGCGCTGTTCGCCGTGGCCGGCGGCTACGGGCAGCTGATCGGCCTGCTGGTGTTCGTCTACGCCGGCCTCGCCTCAGCCGGAGGGACCGTGCCGGTCGAGGCGCTGCCCGCCTTCCTGCACACGCTCAGCTACGTTGAGCCGCTACGGCAGGTGCTGGCCGGAACCCGGTCGATCATGTATTTCGGCTCCCAGGGCGTCGCCGGGCTCACCCGGGGCACCGTGGCCGCCTCGGCCGGCCTGCTGTTCTGGCTCGTCGCCGGCACCGCCATCGTCAAGTGGTACGACCACAGGCGCCTGTACCGCCTCCACCCCGACGTCCTGGCCCACGTGAACATCGCCGTCCAGGACTACAAGGCCCGGCAGGCGCCCCCGGCGCCAGTCCCGCCCCAAGCGCCGGCTCCTGCCCAAGGCCCTGCTCCCGCCGAGCCCCATGCCCATGCTGACGACGCCGGGCAGCCGTCTAGCGGCGGAGCCGACTCGAGCAGACCGCAGGCAGGCTAAGCCGCCGCGGTCAGCAGGCCGAGGACCGACCCTATCCACCGCCACACTGACCTCGCCGGGGTGAGGAGACCGGCGCACTGCGCGGCGCGCCGTCTGGGAGGAACTGCCGCACCAGGCTGACCTGCCCCACGTCCCGTTGACCGGCGCCTTACCGAACCGGCCTGTGACACCACCACGAGCAGTACCTGGCCAACAGTGCTGCCCATCGCCAGGAGCGCGGCGCGTAGTTCGCACATATCAACCATTGTGCGCGAACTGCCCGTCGACGGCGTGGTCGGCGGGGTGTGGCGCCGCGGCGCTTCGGCCGGAGGCTCGCCCGGCGGGTAAGCGGCGGACGGCAGCGTCTTGCATGAGGTACTTGAGGTCTTGGTCGGGGAGCCATGCCCGCAGCGGGTCGGTGGCCAATGTCAGGTCGTCGGCCAGGCCGGCCACCATGGTGGTGGTGAGCCGGTCGATGAACTCGGTGGGCACCCGCCGTGTCCACATAGCCCACCAGGCGAATACAGGTGCCGGAGCCACGATCGGCACGACCCGGACCCGCGGGTCGGGTGGTTCTCCCATGGACATGCCAATGAACGCCGGCCTGGCCATGGCTTGCTTGAGGAAGTTCGGGAAACCTCTGGTGGTGCCGGAGTAGTCAATCTGGAGGCCGAATCGTCCAGCCAGTTCGGGCAGGTAACTGATCCAGTCGCCGGGGGATCCGCGCAGCGGGAACCACAGCGGCTCGGTGCGCAGCTCGTCGAGCGTGACCGTGCCCCGGTCGGCGAAGCGGTGCCCGGCGCCGACTAGCAGGCCGATGCGTTCCAGCAGGACGGGCCGGCGCAGCAGGTCTTCGGGCCATTCCGGTCCGAGCGCTCCCGCCCGCCCGAACGCCACGTCGGCGGCACCGCCGCGCAGGGTCGCCAGCGTCGGTGTCGTCTGGCGCATGGTCACGTCGAGCGCTAGGGCGGGATCTTGCTCGGCCGCCCGGTCCACCAGCTGCAGCGGTGTCAGGTGCTCGTCGATGACGTCCACGACCAGGGCCCGCTGCCGCACCTGGACGGCCGCGACCGCGGCATCGATGCCGTCCAGGGCACGGCGCGCATGCGGCAGCAGTCGCTGCCCGGCTGCCGTGATGTCGACCCGCTGGTGGGTCCGGTCCAGTAGGCGCACCGCCAGCAGCGCCTCCAGGCGCTGGATCCGTTTCGACAGGGCCTGCTGGCTGAGGTACATCCGCTCGGCGGCCCGGCCGAAATGACGCTCCTCCGCGGTCGTGACGAAGGCCCGCAGCAGCGCACTGTCCAGGTCCATGCCGCAATCCTCCGTCACAACCGGCGGTTGTCAAACCCGCCGCCATGGCTGTTGGACGGCCACGTACCGGCCCATGTGGACTGAAGAGAGAACTGACAGCTGCGAAGGAGAGGTCATGACAGGCGCTCTGTACCGCCTCGGCGGCGCCTGCGCCCGCCACCCGTGGCGGGTCATCGTCGTGTGGCTGGTGGCGATCGCGGCCCTGGCCGGGCTGACGTCGGCGCTGGGCGGGAGCTACCGCGACGAGGCGACGGCGCCGGGCACGTCCAGCGCGCGGGCCGATGCGCAGATCGCGGCCAGTTTCCCGGAGCAGGCCGGGGCCGAGGCCCACGTCATGGCCGGCTGGCCCGGCCACGTGGACCAGGCCGCCGTGACCGCGGCTGACCATAGGCTGCAGGCCCTGCCCGGCGTCCGCGCTGTTCAGGAGCGGACCAGCGCGGACGGCAGCACCGTCATGCTCGTGGTCCGTTACCGCGCCAGGCTGGCCGGCCTGAACTACACGCAGGCCACCGGCGAGCTCACCGCCGCGGCCGCCGCGCTCCGGCAGGCAGGCGCCCGGGTGGGCGTGGGCGGGGAGGTTCCCGAGGCGATCCAGGGACCCAACGGGACCGCGGAGGCGGCAGGCGTCGCGGCCGCCCTGGTGATCTTGCTGCTCGCGTTCGGCTCCGTCCTGGCCGCCGGGCTGCCGCTGCTGATGGCCGCCGCGGGCCTGGGCGCCGGGCTGAGCCTGATCGGCCTGCTGGCCGCGGTCACCAGCGTGAGCGCGGTGAGCACGACGCTGGGCAGCTTGCTGGGGCTGGGCGTCGGGATCGATTACGCCCTGTTCGTCGTGGCCAGGTACCGCGACCGTCTGGCGGCGGGGTCCCCGCCGGCCGTGGCCGCCGCGGAGGCGAACGCCACCGCGGGGCGCTCCGTGGCCCTGGCCGGCACCTGCGTCCTGATCGGCATCACCGGCCTGGCGTTCGCCGGCCTGCCCAGCTTCGCCGCCATGGGCGTCGCCGCGGCGCTGGTCATCGTGTGCACCGTCACCGCGGCGATCACCCTGCTGCCGGCCCTGCTGCGGCTGATGGGGCTGCGCGTGTTCGGCCGCCGGGCGCGCCGCGCCGCGCCGCTGCCGCTGACCTCGTTCCGCTCGGCCCGCGCCGAACGGCTCGCCCGCGCGGTCATCCGCCGGCCGGCCCGCTCCATGGCCATCAGCCTGCTGCTTCTCATCGCGCTGGCCATCCCGGCCGCCTTCATGAGACTCGGGCAGAACGACGCCGGCAGCGAGCGGGCCGCCAACCCCACCCGGCAGGCTTACGACCTGCTCGCTGAGGCCTTCGGGCCCGGCGCGAACGGCCCGCTTGAGGTGGTGGTGAACCGGCATTCCGTCTCGGCCCAGGCGTACGCCGCGCTCAGGCACCGGATCGCCGCCACGCCGGGAGTGGCCGGGGTGTCCGCACCAGCCGTGTCGCCGGATGGCCGGACCGCGGTCCTGCAGGTGATCCCCGCCACCGGCCCCCAGCAGCCGCAAACGGCCGACCTGGTCCGGCGGCTTCACCACGGGGTGCTGCCCGCCGGCGCGGACGTCACCGGCCCGACCGCGGCCATGGTGGACATGACCGCCACCTTGTCCGGCCACCTGTGGCGTGTCCTGCTCGCCGTCCTGGCCGCGACATTCGCGCTCATGGTGACCGTCTTCCGGTCCATCGTGCTGCCCGCCAAGGCAGTCATCACCAACCTGCTGTCCGTCGCCGCGTCCTACGGCGTGATGACCCTGGCCTTCCAGACCAGCACCGGAGCCTGGCTGCTCGGGCTGCCCGGGCCCGTGCCGATCGCCGCATGGGCGCCGATCGTGCTGTTCGCGATCTTGTTCGGCTTGTCCATGGACTACGAGGTCTTCATGCTCAGCCGCGTCCAGGACAGCTACGCGCGCACCGGCGACCCCCGCGGCTCCGTCGCGGACGGCCTGGCGGCCACCGCCCGGATCATCACCGCGGCGGCGGCCATCATGATCGCGGTTGCCGCCGGCTTCGCCCTGGATCCCAGCGTCATGGTGAAGATCGTCGGGGTCGGCATGGCCTCGGCGATCCTCGTCGACGTGACCATCGGACGGCTGCTGCTGGTGCCCGCCGCCATGGCCCTGCTCGGCGCCCGCAACTGGTACCTGCCCAGCTGGCTGGACCGGATACTCCCCCGCCAGGCCGCGCCCGCCGGCACTCCGGCCGAACCCGGGCCCCAGACCAACCGCGATCACTGTCACGCCGGCCATCGTGAACGGCCCGCCACCCGATCAGGGAGGTACAGCTGACATGAACAACCTGCTCCTAGGCGCTCACATCGTTTGCGGTGGCCTCGGGATCGCCATCGGCCCAGTAGTCATGTGGCAAGAGACACAGCTGGTGCGGACCGGCAGACCTGCACACAGTCGCGCCGGCGGCATCTACCAGGCCACCGTCGCGCTGATCTGTGTATCGGCGATTGCACTGGTCATCACCAGCCGCCCTGACCTGTGGTGGCTCATCCCGGTGGCTGCCGCATCGTACGCGCTGGTGCTGCTCGGGCGCGTTGCGGGTGCCCGCCGCTTCCGCGGCTGGACACACGCCTACGCTCATGGCGTCGGCGGCTCGTACATCGCTCTGATGACCGCCCTGGTGGTCGTCGCCCTCACGGTGGACGGCCCGGTGAAGGGAGGCCCGTTCGAGGTGATTCCCTGGGTCGCCCCCGCAGCCATCGGTACGGTCCTGATCGAACAGTGGAGACACCGCCTGACCCGGTCCGGCACCAAGGCCTAAACAACCCGCGACGAGCAGGCAAAGCCGCAGCGATCAGCGATCCGATCCGACGCACACAATCACGATCGCCACCTTGGCCCAGTGGCGCCATATCAGCCCGTTCTGCACCCCCCAGCCAGCTGCCGGCCCGGATGCCGCAGCCACGCAGATCGGCGGTTCGCGCTCAGGTTGAGACTGCGGTCCGTGACCAATTACGGCAGTGAGCTTCCGCCTGGCGGCCGCGGCCGCCAGGCGGAAGCGTACCCAAGTCCTCGCGAGTTACCGGGCGGCGCCAGCGACGTAGGCGGCGACGATATAGGTCGCGTGCCGGTCCAGGCTGCTGCGGGCGCGATAATACCGCATCGTGGTGCGCGGGTCAGCATGTGATGCTGACTCTTGGACGTCGCGCAGCGGCACCCCGGCATCTTGCGCCGCGGTGATGAACGCGTGCCTGAGCGTGTGGGGGGTGACGGCCTTGCCGATTCCGGCGCGGCGGGCAGTCTTGCGGACGATCCGCCCGGCACTGTGCCGGTCCAGCCGCCGCCCGTCCGCGGCCAGGAACACCGGGCCGTCGGCGCGCTCGCCGACGGCCAGGTCGATCGCCCGGGCGGTGCGCGGTGCCAGCGGGATGGTGACGACCTTTCCGCCTTTACGGGTGATCGTCAGCGTCCGGTGCCCGCGCTCGAGGCCGAAGTGGTCGATGTCGGTGCCAGTGGCCTCGCAGACCCGCAGTCCGTTCAGCGCGAGCAGGGAGATCAGCGCATGCTCGGCCGGCGGTCCGAGCCCGGCGGCGACCAGCAGGGCGCCGACTTCGTTGCGGTCCAGCGCCACGGCATGGGACTCGTAGTCCACCCGCGGACGGCGGACGTGCGCGGCGGGTGAGTGATCCAGGAGTTCCTCTTCGACCGCGAACTTGTAGAACCCGGCGATGGTGCACAGCCGCCGGGTGACGGTCGCCCGGGCGCGGCCCTTGTCTTCCAGGTCCCGGGCGAAAGACTCGATGTCGGCGCGGCGGACGGCGAACAAGTTCAGGGAGCGCGCACGGCACCAGGTGGTGAACTGGCGCAAGTCGAGTGCGTATGCCTCGCGGGTCAGCCCCCGGTATCCGGCCAGGAACCCAGCGAGGGCGAGCCGTTCGGGGTCGGTGAAGGCGGGCTGGATCGTGGCGAGCGCAGTGGATGGGGCGGCAGTGGTCATCGGGCACCTCCCGGCCCGGCTGAGACCCGGGGCTGGGCCAGCCACGGGTCCCAGCGTTTAAACGGAAGCTCAACGTAAGCCGTCCGGCCGCGTCACGCTATGCCACTAAAGGAGCAAGTGCCCGTGCATGGCAGCCCAAAAAATGCTCCATACCGCCGATTCCGCGCTGTCTTCTGATGGCGGGTTCGGCGCCGCTTAGCAGGACAGAACTGCCAGCTCTGTGCGGCACAGCACATCTGCAATAATGCGGCCAGCCGGGCGGGCCGGCCGGGACGGCGGGGAGCCGCAGATGATTGGGTCCGTCGATCCGGGACCGCCGGTATTCAGCCGGCGTGACGCCTGCGAAGTGGCGGAACTCATGGGCAAGATGTGGCTGGTCGTTATAGCTGTGCCCGGCGGCAACAGCTGCCCAGCCGACCCGGGTCTGGCCGTCGAGCGCACGAGATCCGGCATCTCTTGGTCCACGCTCACGCGCGGGTCGCGCTGGCCGCCGTTTGCTTCGCGAGCTCGAATTCCAGGCCGCGGGTCCGGGATCTTCGGACGGTTCGGCTGGATACTCATGAGGTGCTCGATTGGCCAGAGGCTGGCATTCGGGGTGGCCGAGACCGTGCATTCATCGGGCGGGCTCGTCGCCCACTCCGGCGTCACATTCGCGAGGAGGCACCCCGCCGATGATGTCGCCGACCGCGCTTCCTTAATGTCCGTCCCGGGGCGCCGCGGATTGCCGGGACACGATCGGGGCCGATTCGGCGGCTTGCGGCCGCGGGCTGAGACGCCCGGGCAGCAACGCCTTGCCAACCGGTGCCTGCGGCTGGGAGAGCACCCGATGGCCGTGGACATACACCAAGGCGCCGCCCAGGTAGCCGCCCGCGAGCAGGAGCGCCTCGCCGGCCAGCGCCAGGACAAGGGCGGCGGTGTGGACGCGGCCGTCTTCGTATCCCGCTTGGCCCGGGAACCAGCTAGCGGCGAAGACGGCGGTCGCTGCCAGCATGGTGACCAGATGCAGGTTCGCCAGCTTGCGCTTTGGCGTTCCGGAGGGCAGGCCGCGCCAGTCGAGCAGGCCGGTCAGCATCGTCGGCAGCGCCACGATCAAGCCGGCAGAGATCGCCAGCAGTGCTCCGTGGGCCATAGCCGGCTCCTCCACGCCAGCCGCGCCGAGGACGAGCAGCGCGGCGGCGATCGTGTACGCGCCGATCGAGACGTCGGTCAGCGGCGGGTGCAACGGGTGGCCGGGATAACCCTTGAGCCAGCGCAGCAGCGCCATCGGGATCTCCTTTGATCGGTGGCCGCCAAATGGCGGCGTTTGCCGAGGGTTCGCCCTCATGCGAGTCCTCGGCGGAGGGCATCACCGAAGTGATCGACTGCTTGGCGAGCGCGGTCCACGATCGCCTCCTGCAGCAGGAAGCCGTGCATCTGGCCGCCGAGGTGGACGTGCTCGACAGCCACCGCCGCCGCGCGGAGACGCTCCGCATACGCGCGTCCCTCGTCCCGTAGCGGGTCGAACTCCGCGGTGACGATCAGCGCCGCGGGCAGGCCGCTGAGATCGGCGGCACGCAGGGGGAACAGGTACGGGTCTGCGCGGTCGAAGCTGTCTGGCAGGTACTGCTGGAACGTCCACTTCATGAAGTCCCGGCTGAGCGTGTAGCCCTCCGCGTACTGGTCATAGGAGGCCCGGCCGGCCTGCCAGTAATCGGTCACCGGGTAGGCCAGCGCTTGGAAGCGGACGGCCGGGCCGCGGCGGTCGCGGCACAGGAGCGTGGCGACGGTCGCCAGGTTGCCGCCCGCGCTGTCGCCGGCCACCGCCAGCCGGGCCGGATCTGCCCCACGTTCCCGTCCGGCCGCCGCGACCCACTGGGTGGCGGCGTAGGCGTCTTCGACCGCGGCTGGGTAGGGGTGCTCCGGGCCGCGCCGGTAGGCCACCGAGACCACGACTGCCTGCGACCGGCTGGCCAGGCGGCGGCAGAGATGGTCATGGGTGTCGAGGTCGTCGACGGCCCAGCCGCCGCCGTGGAAGTACAGCGCTACCGGCAGCCCCGCCTCGGGGCTCGGCCGGTACCAGCGCAACGGGATGCCGCCCAGCGGCCCGGGGACAAGATCGTCCTCGACATTCGCGATCTGGACGCGGGGCGGGTGGACCACGAGCTGGCGTCGCCGGGCCCGCCGGGCATCAGGTACCGGCAACGTGAAGAGGGGGGGCTGACCGGAGGCTTTCATCGCTTCGAGGAGTGACTGGGCTTGCGGATCGAGCTGTGTCATCTGGCGTCTCCTTGTAAACGGGAGCGGCCACTTCGCACGCGTTCGCGGCACTGGCCGACCGGATGGGATCTAGCGCAGCAGCCAGCCCCGGAACAGCCGCGTCACCGCCGGCACGATGACCCAGGTCATGGCGGCAACCATCAGCCCGCTGAGGACCAGCGCGCGAACCGCCAGCGGCCAGCTCGCCATCGCCGGGCCGCCGACGGCGAGCACCAGCAGAACCACCCCGTAGGCGCCAGCCCAGGTGAGCAGCGCGAGCTTGGCACGTGACCACCGGCCACGGTGGCGGGAATAGCTGGCAGGCAAGCCATCTGCGCCGCCTGCCCGCGGGGTGCGCTCACCCGGCGGCGCTGGTATCGCCCCGGGTCTGGCCAGCTGCTTCGGCTTGGCCAGCGCCCGGTTCACGGCCGGGGCTTGAGTGCCGGGCCGCCCGGCGGCCGTGATCGCGTTCGGGTCCACCGCTGCCTCCGATCTGTTCGGATGATGTCGAGCGTGGGTTCAGCCGAACGATAAGTCCAAGACAGGAATCGTCTAGCTACGATAAGATCTCCTTATGGAACTGCGGCAGCTTGCCTACTTCGCGGCCATCGCCGAGGAACGCAACTTCACCCGCGCAGCCGAACGGATCCCGATCGCGCAGCCCGCCATCAGCCAGCAGATCCGCCGCCTGGAAGCAGAACTCGGCGAACCCCTGTTCGTCCGCGACCGCCGCGGCATCCAGCTGACCCCGGCCGGGCAGGCCCTGTTGCCCCACGCGCGGGCGGCGCTACAGGCCGCCGACGGCGGGCGCGAAGCCGTGGCGGCGCTCAGCGGCCTGCTCACCGGCCGCCTGACCGTCGGCCTGGTCCACCCCCTCCCGGACCGGCGCTTCCTCCGTCTGCTCGGCGCGTTCCACCGCATCTATCCGCGGATTGAGCTGACGCTGATCGAGGACCAGACCGACGCGCTGCTCGGCGCGCTGGCCGCCGGCCGGCTCCACGCCGCGCTGATCGGGCAGGGCCGCTACGACCGCCCGCCCCCGGACGTGGAGTCCCTGCTGGTGGCCCGCGAGCCGGTGGTGGCCGCCGTGCACCCCGCCCACCCGCTCGCCGGCCGCGGCCAGATCCCGCTGCGCGCGCTGCGCGAGGAGCCGATGGTCACCCTCACCCGGGCGAGCAAGCTGCGCAGCACGCTGGAGACGGCCTGCCAGGCCGCCGGCTTCGCGCCCCGGATCGCCGCCGAGACCAGCGATCTGGGCGTCGTGGCCGAGCTGGCAGCCGAGCAGGTCGGCGTCGCGGTGCTCCCCGCATCCGGGCTGGACGGCGCGGCCGGGCTGGTCCCGCTCGGCCTGACCCACCCCACCCTTGACCGCCGCATCCTGCTGGTCTGGCGGCCCGCCACCAGCCCGCCGGCCGGGCGCGCCTTCCTCACCCTCGCCCGCGAGCACCTGCCCCCGCTGCCGGGCAGCACCTGACGGACCCAGGCAAGGCCTACCAGCCCGCGGCCCCAGCACCCGCACCAGCAACCGGCCGGAAGGCACTGAGCCAAGCGGACTCGCCATGCCGCTGCCCGTGCTGAGAACCGCTGGATCGAACCTGCTTCATCCGCCAATGCCTGCCCGCGCCGGAGACGTGGCGATCTGACCGGCTGGCCAACTTCTGGCAGGGCACCCCGGCCGGAGAGACGTCAGCGCTCGACAGTCTTCCGGCTGGAGACACAGCTCCGAGGCTGCCTGCCCAGCTAGAAGGCCGCCGCAGCCCGCAACGGGTCAAGTTCGCGGTATGGTCGTGATCTTCACGAACCCCGATGATTGCGTTGTCGATCACCGTGGCCTCGCCGATCGTCCCGAACATCCGTTGGGGTGGGCCTGCGCCACCGGCCGCCCTCCTGCCACGGCCGTTTCAAGATCGTTAAGGCGGGCGTGGTCGCGTCACGGGGCGGGATTCGCTGGTGAGATTAAGCGAGTCCGCGTCGGCGTGTCTGCGTGAGGCCGGCGGCTTGGGGTAGACGATGCCGGTATGTCTGTTGCGACGGTGGCCGTGGAGTCCGAGCCTGATCGTCATGCCCTGGTGCTGCTGGATTGCGAGTGCGGGACGTGCCCGCCGGCCTGGGCTCGGCGGCGGGGCAGGTCCCGCCGATTCACCGAGCTGGCGGCCGCGCTGGAGCGGGAGGACGCTGCGGCCTGGCGTGGCGTGGTGGGGCAGCACCGGGAGAGGCTGGAGGAGCTGTCGGGGGCGGCGGACCGGCTGATCGCGGTGACGGGGCGGGATGATCCGGCCCGGCCCGGGTTGGGGTCAGGCCATCTCCACCGCGTTCACCAAGTCCGCGGTCAACCAGGTCACAGCAAGCGCATGGTCAAGGACAGCAGATGCGCTGGACCCCGCGCGGCGCCTACCTGCTGCTGCAGGTCCGCACCCGCGTCCTTAACGACCAGCTCGCCGGCGACTTCCGCCGCTGGTACCCCGGCCGCGGCGACGGGACCATAGCGCCCGCGCTCAGCATGATCGTCAGCTGCGCGATCTTGATGGCTGTCTGCAGGGCCTATCAGCGGGCCGGAATGTCCGGCCGCGGTCATGAGAGCAGGTCCTGCCCGGAACCAGGGCCGGGTACCCGGACAGTGCACGGGCCAGTGGGCCAGCGGGGGTTGTCCGAGCTGCGGGCATGCTTGGAGGGCCGCCCGGTGCAGTTGCGCCGGGTGCGGGGTGACAGGCTGGCCAGAGCAATTGCAGGAAGGGCGGGTGCCCGCCGTGGTGGCGGGCGCCGGGCCCGGGACGAAGAAGGTCACGATGGCGCAGGGCACGGTGAAGTGGTTCAACGGCGACAGGGGCTACGGCTTCATTGCGGTGGAAGGCGGCCCGGACGTTTTCGTGCATGTCAGCGCGATCACCGGTGGCGGCCAGCGCAGCCTGGAGGAGGGGCAGAAGGTCGAGTTCGACATCACGCAAGGCCAGAAGGGACCCGAGGCGGAGAACGTCAGGGTCATCAGCTGACGCCCCGGCCGGGATCGCCTCCCCCGGCGCTGCGCGATTCCCCCCGGCCCGGCGCGTGATATCCGCCCGGGTGGCACGCCGCGCCGGCCGCCGGCCAGGTCAAGAACGCGTTCCCCACAGCGCGCTGCTGGGCCTGCCGTGTCGCGCCCGGCCGGTGTCAGCCCCGGTTGGTGAGGAACAGCGCGATTGCGGCGTACTGGCATGCCGCGGCGGCGCAGACGCAGGCGTGGAAGACCTCGTGGTAGCCGAACACCGCCGGGCAGGGGTCGGGCCGGCGCCGGTGGTAGGACAGCGCCCCGGCCGTGTACAGCAGCCCGCCCGAGAGCATCAAGACGCCCGCCGCCGCCCCGGCATGGATCCACACCCCCGGCAGCGCGAGAACAGCGACCCAGCCCAGCCCGACGAACGTCGAGCCGGCCACCAGTTCCGGGGCGCTCATCCAGGCCAGGCGCAGCGTGGCCGCGGCCACGGTCAGCGCCCACATCATGATCAGGCAGGCCAGCCGGAAAGTCCCGGACGTCGCCAGCAGGAAGGCGGGAGTGGCGGTGCCGGCGATGAGCACGAAGATCATCGCGTGGTCCAGCCGCTGCAGCCGCCGGTTCCACCCGGCAGTCCAGGTGCCGCGGTGATACAGCGCGCTGATCCCGAACATGGCGCTCACGCTGGCCGCGTAGATGGCCAGCGCCGTGATCCGCACGGCGCCGTGGGCGCGGGCCAGCAGCAGGGTGCCCAGCACCAGCGACGCCTCGAACCACACCAGGTGCAGCCAGCCGCGCAGCACCGGCTTGACGTAATAGACGCCGCGGCGGGCGTCATACAGCCCGCCCGCCGCCGGCGGGGAAGAAGCCGCTGGCATAGGATCCATGGCCGTCACCGTCGACCTCGCTTCCTGGCCGGATCTCGATAACCTCCAGTGCCATCGAGACGTCCGCCCACCCCACCGGGCCCGCCGGGATCGGTGGCGGCGAAACCGGCGCGGCTATCACTCATCCCTGAGCATGCTCACCACAGATCGCTTACGAACGTCGAGCCAGCCCGTAGCATGACCAGAATCTAGCAACCCGGCTCCGGGAAACCCAGGGCACATCAGCCTGGGAAACGGGAGAAGCTCAAGCGTTTGCGGCGGGTATGGCAAGTCCGGCAGCTATCTTGGATGACTCGGCACCAGGCGGCGTCCGGGCCGCTCCTGACTGCGCCTAGGGTGATGTGGAACAGGACAAGGCAGCCGCTCTGATTTTTCTGTCATCTTGTCGTCGGTACCTGGCAGACAGCGCGGGTTCAGCGGTATGTCCCGTCTTGCCGTCCTGCATATCCGGGAGAGGATGCCTGTGTCGCGAGCCAGCGCGGCCAGCCAGCCAGGCGCCGGGCCCGCCGCGGCGCGCTGCGGCCCAGCGATCCGAACAGGTGATCGCGGTGGCAGGCGCGGCGGGCTCTGGGACGGCGTCCGCCGAAAGTGCGCGGGTGGGCTGCTCCCGGCAGCTACCTGATCGCTGCGCCGAAGCCGGGCCGGGTGCAGCTGCTCCCGGGCTGGCCGACGGCCCGGAGCTGGCTGAGCCGCCAGTGGTGGTATGAACACTGTCGTGGGTTTGGATGACCCGGCCGGCGCGGGCGGGGACAGCGGCGCTGGTGAGACCGGCGGCCCGCTGGCTGCGGCTCCGACCGGAAGGACGCACTCGGGCTCTGCCCTAGGTGAGCCTTGCGCCGGGCGGGAGGCGGCCGGCGAGGCGGAGCCAGGCACCGGCCAGGGCGGTGCCGCGGCTGCCGGCCGCCCGCTGGAGGCGGCGGGCGAGGAGAGCCAGGACGACCCGTTCGTGTCCGGCGATGATGACCAGGGCCTTCCCGCCGCCCAGGTGGCAGCCGGCGGCGCTACGGCCGACCCGGTCAAGGACTACCTCAAGCAGATCGGCAAGGTGCCGCTGCTCAGCGCCGGCCAGGAGGTCGAGCTCGCCAAGCGGATCGAGGCGGGCCTGTTCGCCGATCACAAGCTCGCCGAAGGCAGCGGGGTGCTGCGCCCGGGTCAGAGCATTGACCTGGAGCGGGTCGCCGAAGACGGCAGGAGGGCCAAGGACCACCTGGTGGGGGCCAACCTGCGCTTGGTCGTCTCGCTGGCCAGGCGGTATGCCGGCCGGGGGATGCTGTTCCTGGACCTGATCCAGGAGGGGAACCTGGGCCTGATCCGGGCGGTGGAGAAGTTCGACTACACCAAGGGCTACAAGTTCTCCACCTACGCCACCTGGTGGATCCGG
>Ga0306923_10003147_pt1 | contig 15424 bp, 17 predicted proteins | sample sta12Can44000108_FD_203841 | JGI IMG/M metagenome (GOLD analysis project Ga0306923, IMG submission 203841) | Lab enrichment of tropical soil microbial communities from Luquillo Experimental Forest, Puerto Rico - statanox.12C.anox.44.000.108 (v2)... | ecosystem: Environmental > Terrestrial >... | reverse complement strand
AAAATACATACCAGGACGAAATGGGCGAAACCAATTTTAATAGATTCTTAAATACGCATTTGATTAAAACGGTTATAGCATCGCAGTTAAAAAATAATGAATCTGTTTGGTGGGATAACGAGAATACACAAAACATAAAAGAAACAAGAAAAGATATTTTAACCCAATCGTTTAAAGAAACCGTTAGCTGTTTAGAAAAAAAATTGGGAGATAATATAAGTGGTTGGACGTGGAACAGGGTTAGCACCTTAGAGCATCAGCATCCGTTGGGTAAAGTGGCTGTATTGCGTAAATATTTTAATGTAGGTCCTTTCGAAATTAGCGGTGCCAACGAAGTAATCAACAACATGATTTCAGATTTTACAGACAAAAGCGAGTACCATGTAAAAGCCGGTCCGTCTACCAGGCGGGTAATTGATTTTTCAGACATCGAAAACAGCCTGAGTATTTTGCCAACCGGGCAATCCGGTAACCCGTTTAGCAGCCATTATAAAGATCAGGCAAAAATGTATGTAAATGGCGAGTATAGAAAAATGAAATTAAATAAAAACGAGATCATTCAAACATCTACCCAATTAGTATTTAAGAAAGAGCAATGATACCGGCAGCAGTTTTTCATAGCACCATCTCTTGCGTCGCAATCCTTTCATCTTCCAGTTAGTATGGCAACAGATTATAACGAAATATAATGCCGTATAAGTTATTTATAGTTACCAAAAAAGAGGATTAAGCCTCTTTCTTTTAAAAAAGCCTGAAGCTAATTTTGCACAAATACTTATTTGGGGGAATAAGTAACAAAAAGAACACCAGCAATGGTGCTTTTTTTGTTTAGAAAAGAGTTACCCTTTTTTAATAGAATGCGGTTAGTTCTTTTTAACAGCTTAATATCTTTTTTCTAACAGGTGTTTCAATAAATGCATAAGTAATTGCAGAAAACAATAACAATGCAGCAGTTATAATATAAAATGCCGCTGTTGTGTTTTTAATGCCCCACAGCAGTAAATATTTTCTGCCAAAGAGAAAAAAAGGTTTTTGCAAAATAAATAAAGCATAACTTATTTCGCCCAAAAATACCAATGTTCTTTTGGTAAAGATGCGTGTTATAAAATGATTGTTAACCGATAATAAATAAATAAACGGAACAAAAAACACTGCAAATAACCCGTCATGAAAATTAAGTTGTGTTAAAAATTTTAAAGCAACAATAAACAGGATAAGTACTGCTATTATGAACCAATCATTTTTTTTACCGGTTGTATTTTTCCTGTTTGCAAATAATAATCCGGTAATGTTTCCAATCAAAAATTCGTTCAAATGCATCAAAGGAAAATAGAAAAGTAAATCATGGCTTGCAGAAGGAAACCCTTTATAAAATTTTGTATGTAATCCAATATTTAAAATAAATTGTGTTATCAGCCAAATGATGGTTGCAACATAGATCAGTTTTTTTGTTTCAAATTTTCTGTACAAACGATTAAACAAAAAAGGGAATAAAATATAAAAAAATATTTCAGCAGAAACAGACCATCCCGGAGTATTTAACGATAAAGCATAATTAGGAACCCATGCTTGTATTGCAAGCAGGTTAAGTATTATATCTGTTTTAGTATAAACCCTGTTTTCAATAATGTAATAAGCAATTGTAATAAATAATGCCAGTAAATAAACAGGATATATTCTTGCAAATCTTGCTTTGTAAAATGTTTTTAATTGAATACCGGTTTCTTTTTTTTGATGGTAAGCAATAATCATTACAAAGCCGGAAAGAATATAAATATAGCTTACACCAACATTAGCAGATGTAAATAAAAAATTAATTACAGGAATATTGAAAGGATAGATTTTGGTGCCGAAATGAAAAATTACAATCGTAAATACTGCAATAAATCTGGTAAATGTTAATTGTTCAAGGCGCATTAAATAGTATTATGAATTTACTTCTCCCACAAGAAATACACTGCCGCAAACTAATATTAAATCATCTTTATGTGCAATTGATTTTGCATAATGCAATGCCGTATTCACATCATCAAAACAAATACCTTTTAGTCCAAATTTTTCAGCTTTTTGTTGTAAACTTTTTGCATCTAATGCTCTGGGGATATGTGATTGGCTAAAATAATAATTTGCCTGATGCGGTAACAACTGCAATACTTTATCAATCTCTTTATCTTTCACCATACCGATAATGATATGCAGGTGATGATAATTGGTTAATTCTAATTGAGCAACCAATTGTTTAATGCCATCTTCATTATGTGCAACATCTAAAATTACGGTTGGGTGCTGATGAATTAGTTCCCATCGGCCATGTAAACCCGTTAATTTTTTTGTATGCGGCAATGCTTTCTTTATTGTTTCCGTATCAGTTCTCCATCCTTTTAAATACAACTGGTGTGCAGCTTCCAGCACAGTAAGAATGTTTTTTGCCTGATAAATTCCCGGAAGATCCAATACATAATTTTCTCTTTCGGAATGATGATGATGTGCAATTTCTATATTTAGTTGATGGTGCTCGTATTTCCAGTTGCTTACAAATCTTTGTTCTTGAGCAAACAGTATAAGGGCATTTTCTATAGCAGCTTTCTTTTCAAAAACCGGTTTGGTTTCCTTTAAATATTCCCCAATTACAACCGGTGTATTTTTCTTGATAATACCAGCTTTTTCAAATGCAATTAATTCCAGCGTATTGCCCAATAAATTCATGTGATCCCAACCAATATTGGTTATCACGGAAATTTCCGGCGTAATAATATTCGTGCTGTCTAATCTTCCGCCCAATCCTGTTTCTATAATAGCAATATCAACTTGTTGTTCCGCAAAATATTCAAATGCCATTGCAACGGTTATCTCAAAAAAAGAAGGTTGAATGGTTGCAATAAGCGGTTTTATTTTCTCTGTAAAATCAATCACAAATTGTTCTTCACACATGACACCGTTTACTTTAATTCTTTCTCTAAAATCTTTTAAGTGCGGCGATGTGTATAAACCTGTTTTATAACCTGCGGCTTGTAAAATAGCTGCCAACATATGACTGGTACTACCTTTGCCATTGGTTCCCGCAATATGAACTGTTTTGAATGTTATTTGCGGGTTGCCGATTGCATCGCAAATTTTTGCCGTATTGGTAATATCTTTTTTAATAGCAGCTGCACCAACCCTGCTAAACATCGGCAATGTATGATAGAGATAATCTAATGTTTCCTGATAATTCATCTGGCTGCAAAGATGCAAAGATTTTGTTCTCGCAGAAAATGTCGAAAAATTTCACACAAAGGCACAAAGTTGAACAAAGAAACAAAGGGAATTTGTGAAATTTCAAAAAGGCAAAGTAAGCCTTGTGTAAAACCAAATCAACCTCTCAGTTTAAAATCAAAAACAATTGTTCCGGTTTGTTCTTCATCTTTACCGGCATTCAGTTTTAATTGTTTTGCTTTTCTGATAGCAATGGCACGAATATTTGCATTGGTGGTTGTAGTGCCTCGTGGATTAATAGTAGCCGAAGTAACAGCACCGTTTGCTGCAACGATAATATCTACAGCAACTTTAGCCGGTTCGTTAAAATCATCTTCAAAAGAAGGCAGGTGTGTAAAACGTCTTCCGTCTAAACCACTTCTAATACTAACGCCGCTTTTACCTGTACCGCCGTTACCCGTATAGCTGTCGCTATTAGGATTACCATTTGGTTTTCCCTGATCTCCGTTGCCACCCGCAATTCCCTGATTTTTTACACCATTGTAACTATCCGCATAATTGCCACCATTGCCATTGGTTGTTCCACCTTTATACAAAGCTTTTGGCATAACCGGTTTTGGTGCAGGGGCTGCAACCGTATTTTCAGAATGCCTTTTTACAGTTGTAGGTATGTTTACAAAAGGCTTCGGTTTTACTTCCGGCTTTACCACTTTAGTAGCATTGTTCACTTCTTCATCGCCATTTTCATCGGCAGCGATATTTTGTTTAGGTTGCGTAACTGCGCTGCTTGGCGGCGGAGAAACGTTGGTCTCGTTTGCATTTGAAGGTGTTCCCGGTAATTGCGGCGCAATATCTCCCAAACCGGTTTCACTGTTACCTAAATTCACTTCAATGCCGGTATCTAAAACGGGCGTTTGTGTTTGCGGCATATCCCATTGCAAATAAAAAAACAACAAAGCCAGCAATCCGCAGATAGCAACGGTATAGCCCGAAGCTTTTAGATTTTTTTCTGTTTCAAAAGATGCTGACTGCATTGCGTAGTTGTTCATACAAACTTATTCAAATCAATAGGCTTTATATACAATGTTGAAAACTATGCAAAGAACGTTCCTGCAATACACTAAAGTGTACAAAGAAAGGTTAATGTTTAAAAGGAGTGAGAATATAGAAATAAGAATTATTTTGTTACCGGCTTTTGTATGGTATGGCATCGGCTCTTGCGTCGCACTCTTGTGCGGTTGGAATATAAAGCAACACAAGTCAGACATTTTTAAAATGCCCAGCTTGTTGCTTTATTTACTCAAAATATTTTTATTGTTTTGTAACACAATTAAACATCCATTGAATACCGAACTTGTCTGTAAGTGTTCCGTAATAAGACCCCCAGAACATATCTTGTAAAGGTGCTGTAACAGTTCCGCCATTTGATAAAGCAGCAAATAATTGTTCTGTTTCTTCTTTTGAATCAGGTTCAATCATAATATGCACATTATTGCCAAAATTTACTGTAAAGCCCATTGATTCGGGAGCATCGGTACCCATTAAAACATGACCGCCTATAATTGGTAACTCAATATGCATTACCAATTCTTTATCGTCTTCTGCAATGGCAGGTGCGCCTTCCATTGGTGGAATATGTTTAAAACGTGCAATACCGCCACGTCCAAATTCGCCACCAAAAACAGATTGATAAAAAAGAAATGCTTCTTCGGTATTTCTTTGAAAGTTAAGATAGGTACAAATTCTTGACATGATTATAAATTTAATAGAATAAATATAGTACCAATTAGCAATTAAAAATGAACAATTAAAAGTTAATAAAAGCCTTTGTTGCGGAAAATTTTATTATTTGCTGCTATGAAAACGGAACTATGAAACGAGCGTGGCAACAGGCGATGCAACAGCATACAAAAGCTGAGTACAAAAAATTATTTCTTCATAAACACATCGTACGCAAAACGAATAAGTGTACCGATGATAACCAATAAAAAAAATATTCTGATGAACTGATTGCCCTTATTAATTGCCAGCCTTGCGCCGATAATGCCACCTAATGCATTGCTTATTGCCATTGGAATGGCAATGCCCCAAATGATTGAACCTTTAAGTGTAAACAAAATAATGGAACCGCAATTGGTGGCAAGGTTTACCATTTTTGCATTTGCACTGGCATGTAAAAAATCGAAACCGAGTAAGGTGATGAAGGCAAGAATTAAAAAACTGCCTGCACCCGGGCCAATAAATCCATCGTAAAAACCAATGATAGTGCTGATTAAAATTGCATAAACTAATTTTCTTTTGGATGATAAGTTTTTCTCTTCGTGTAAACCAAAGTTTTTTTTGCTATAAGTATAAATGGCAACGAATATGAGAACGATGAGAATGATGGGTTTCATAAAATCGTTGTGCACCATTGTTAATAGTTGGGAGCCTGCAAATGCAGCCAACATTGCAACAGCCATTGTGAGCAATAATAATTTTATATTAAGATCAACTTTTTTCAGGTATTGATAAGCAGCAAAACTTGTTCCGCTGAAAGAAGGGATTTTTAATGAACCGATAACCGATGCCACCGGAAATTGAGGCAACATAATTAATGCGGCAGGTAATTGAATGAGTCCGCCACCACCAACAACGGCATCAACAAAACCTGCGGCAAATGCAACAATGCAAAGCAATATAATAATGTGCAGCTCCAAAAGTTAGTGTGCAAAATCTAATTTGTAATCGCCTTTAATACGTTCCATCGGCGGATTGAAATAACCGAATTTAAGATCAGGGAATTCTTCGCGAATTAAATCCATCACCTGTTTTATGCCTAACATTTCCCCGGTTTCGGTAACACCAATTTGGCCCAGATACCAATCAGGATCAATATTAAAATTTCGCCATTGAATCATGTTTAATCCGGTTTCTTTAATTACTGTTCGTAATGCTTCATATTCTTCCACGGTATCCGTCATTCCCGGAAAAACAAAATAATTCATGCTGCTCCAACGGTTGTAATGACGAATAACTTTTAAGCTCTCCATAATATCTTCGAACTGATAATTATTAGGACGATAATATTTGGTGTATGTTTCTTTTCTGCAAGAATTGGTACTTACACGAATGCTATCCAAACCCGCTTCGCACAAGGTTTTTACAGCATCGGGTTTAGAACCGTTGGTGTTGATATTGATGCTTCCTCTGGATGTGTGTTTGCGAATTTCTTTAATGGCTTCTTTAATGGTTTCCCACATTAATAAAGGTTCGCCTTCGCAACCTTGCCCGAAACTTACAATAGGATAAGGAGCATTCATTAAATGCGGAACTGTAAATTCAACAATTTCTTCAACAGAAGGCCTGAATGTTAATCTGTCTTGTGTAGATACAATGGTTTCTTCTTCGGGTTGAAAAGAAATACAACCTATACAATTGGCATTACATGCAGGCGAAGTAGGGATGGGGCATTCCCAGCGAGCCAATGCAAAATTTCTTGCTGCAGGACAATTGTACGTATTGCAACAATTATCCATTAAATGTTTTACCAAACGGTTATGCGGAAAAGTTTCTATTAAATGTTGAGCACCTGATTTAATTTTTGCATCATCATAACCGGCACATTCCTGCCTAATATCCTGTTCAATTCTCACAGCAGAAACATAAAATTTATTATTATGCCAACCTGCCGCTGTATAACAAAACAATGGAAGCGTTGGTGCATCTTTTGCGGTTTCGAAAGCGGCAATAAATAATCCTGTATGAGCAGGCGGAATAAATGCAGCAACAGCCCAACCTTTATCACACAAACGTAATTCCCCTGTTTTTACATCCAGCCCAATACCACGTCTGCCGGGCAGTTCGTATAAATTACCACCATCGGGTAATTCAATCCAATCTTCCAATTCAACAGGAAAAGCATCCCAACCTGCACGACCAACGGCATATAAGGAAATATCTTCAAAAATTTTGCCTTTACCATCTGAGTATAATAAATAAGGAGAATGTTGCATTTGCAATTATGAATTATGAATTATGAATTATGAATTATGAATGAATACTTAATTATTTGTAAGTGGTTGATTACTTAAAGTAGGCTGCTCTTCGTCATCTGTTATCTGTTCACTTTTTTCAGTTAACTGTTTGCGGCAAAATTCGTTGAATTCTGCTTCTGTTTCTTTTGTTACTGGCTCGTTTACGACACGTTGAATTAGTTTGTTGTTTTTACAATCGATGGTTAGTAATCCGTCTTTTAAAATCACATTGTTAAAATCGCTCCATTTCCAAAGTTGTTTTGGAAATGTATTCAATACAATTTCGTGTTGGTCAAATGCTACTTCGGGCAATAATTTGGCAGGTTTTTCTATAATGGCAGCAATTAAAAAAATAATATATAAAAAATTCCCGTTCGGATATAAAAACCAACCCCATGCACAAAGTAATAGCCCAAATCTGTAAAATGGAATTTGACCTCTTTTAGTTTGTTGATAACAAAATAGCCACCATGCAGCAATTAGAACCGAGATTAAAGCCAATAACCCTGTTTTTCCACCAATATCAAATTTTTTTTCCAATACGGTTCTTACATAGATTACGTGCATAAAACTAGCAATTGAAATTAAAAGCATTAATCTGCTTATAAAATCAATGTATTTGTAAGAAGCATGTTCTTTTAATACAACTATGTATTCGTAAGTTTTTGATTTCCGGTTCATAAACCGCAAAAATAACCGATTGTGAACCTTTTGCTAAATATTTGTTGCGTAATGAGGAAATGTGAGCAAAAGATGATGAACATCAAGCCCTGATTATTGTTTTAACAACTACTTTTGTGAACGAAAAAATAATTCATGAAGAAGACGCACATTATAGCTTTGGTTTTAATTGCCGCTGCGATAACCATATTAATCAGTTACACCGGTAATTTAACCACTTACGAAACAGTGGCTTCGGCCAAACAGAAACAGGGCAAATTTGTAAACCTGATTGCAAAGTTGGATAAATCTCAACCCATGGAATATGATGCGGTTAAAAATCCCAACTATTTGGCATTTACTGCTGTTGATACATTGGGGAATAGCGTTAGAGTGGTTTATCATAATACCAAACCTACTGATATGGAAAAGAGTGAACGTATTGTATTGAAAGGAAAAATGCAGGACGACCATTTTGAATGTAAAGATATTTTGTTAAAATGCCCGTCGAAATATAAAGACGATACTAAAATGGTTTCTGAGAATGTGAAAGATTCTGCAAAATAGAATTGAGCCTACAATTATTCATTATTAATTAATTCAATGCAATACAACGGCGAACATCTGCTACCCGGCCAAATCGGACATTTTTTAAACCTCTTATCTCTGGTTGCTTCCTTGGTTGCAACAATTGCTTATTTTAAAGCCAACAGGCTGGAGCTGGAAACTGAAAAGCAAAGCTGGATTAAATTAGCCCGAGTAACTTTTTTAGTGGAAACGGTTTCTGTATTCAGTGTATTCGGAATTTTATATTTTCTGGTAGCCAACCATTACCACGAATACTTTTTTGCATGGAACCACTCTTCTTTATCATTACCGCCAAAGTATTTACTGGCTTGTATTTGGGAAGATCAGTCCGGCAGTTTTTTATTATGGAGTATTTGGCATTGTGTGCTGGGGTGGACTATTATCTGGCGTTCAAAAAAATGGGAAGCACCTATTTTAACAGTAGTCAATTTTGCTCAGTTTTGCATCATAACCATGATAATGGGTTTATATTTTTTCGATATGAAAATAGGCAATAACCCCTTTATTTTATGGAGGAACCACATGCCGGAGTTGCCTATTTTTACCGACCCTAATTATCTGGATTTGCCGAGAGTTCACGAAGGGAATGATTTAAATACTTTGTTGCAGAATTATTGGATGGTGATTCATCCGCCGGTTCTGTTTTTGGGTTTTGCATCTACGATTATTCCATTCGGGTTTGCTTATGCAGGATTGGTAAATAAAGATCATACCTGGATTAAAACCGCTATTCCGTGGGCTTCATTTTCTGCTGCTGTTTTAGGCTTAGGCATTATGATGGGTGCTGCGTGGGCATACGAAAGCTTATCTTTTGGCGGTTATTGGGCTTGGGATCCTGTAGAAAATGCTTCATTAGTTCCATGGTTAACATTAATTGCAGGGTTACATACCAACATTATTTATAAAGCAACAGGGCACTCACTGAGAAGCACTTACTTTTTTTATATCATCAGTTTTATTTTAGTGTTGTATTCCACTTTCCTAACAAGAAGCGGTATTTTGGGCGACACATCTGTACATGCTTTTACCGGTTCTGATATGACTGTTCAATTAGTATCGTTTGTGCTTGTTTTCTTTGTTCCAGCAATGATTTATTTTTTCATCCGATATAAATCTATTCCAACTATTATACAGGAAGAAAATACAAACAGCAGGGAGTTTTGGATGTTTATCGGTTCTTTGGTTTTGTTTTTATCATCTATTATCATCACTGCAAAAACATCTGTTCCTGTTTTCAATAAAATATTTAAAACAAACATTGCACCGCCCGAAGGCCCCGAATTTGCGTATAATCAAATTCAGATTTTTGTTGCAATTATATTGGGAATATTAACGGCCGTTACACAATATTTTAAATTTAAAAATACAGCTACAGCCTATTTTGGAAAGAAAATATTGGTGCCTACTATTGTTTCATTAACAATAAGTATTTTAATAAGTGTTTTTGGAAATATTAATTACGATAAACAAGGGGTAGGGTTCTTAATTGCAATTCATGTGGCTTTATTTGCTGCTGTTTATGCGGTAATAGCAAATGCCGGTTATATATGGATTGGAATGAAAGGAAAGCTTAAATCTTCCGGGGCATCTGTTGCTCATTTTGGCTTTGGATTGGTATTAGTTGGTATTTTATTATCATCGGCCAAGAAAGCAGTATTAAGCCAGAATACAACAGGGATAGCTGTTTTCAAAAAAGATAAAAAAGAAGACCCTGCTGAAAATATTACTTTATTTAAGAGAGTACCCACCGATATGGGTAAGTATACCGTTACTTACAACAGCGATTCTTTTAATACGTCAGAAAGAAAAAGGTTTTTTGAAATTGATTTTAAATCGAAAGACGGTAAAGAGAATTTTAAACTTTACCCGGATTTAATAAAAGGTAACAAAGGAATGGAAGGTTTTTCGGCCAACCCGTCATCTAAACATTATTTCAATAAAGATATTTTTGTTTACATCTCTGCTTTTGAAGAGAATAATAAACCGGATACGGCAACATATCATTCAAAGGAGATTAAAGTGGGCGATACCGTTTTCTACAGTAACGGTTTTATGGTATTGAATAATGTACTGGTTAACCCTGAAGAACAAAGAACTAAATATACCACAGATGAACAGGCCTTGTTTTTAGATATTACTTTAATCTCTAAAGAAGGCAAAAAATACAATGTAAAACCGGGGATTGCTTTGCTGGGAAATAACGCAAGAATATTGGCAGATACTATTCCTCAACAAAATATAGTGATACGCTTCAATAAATTGATTGATCCGAAAATAGGAAAGATGGAAATTGGCATTAAAGAAAGCGGTTCTGTTTCTAATTTAATTACACTGAAAGTATATGAATTTCCGTGGATTAATATTTTATGGCTGGGTGTAATTATAATGACTACCGGCTTTATAATGTCTATCATTCATCGCATCAAAAAATTATCTTTAACGTCTGTTTAAGGTTACTTATGTGTAATTACGGCATTCATATTAATGAATGCATTATTTTTATAACGGATGCTACGATCTTTACAACATATCATTTGTATTGTGTTGCTTACAGTGAGTTGCAGTTTGGGAAGTAAAATTTTTGCCCAAACAGCTCATGGTGTATACGATACTATTGTTGTTCACGGCTATATTACATTACAAGGCGATACCATTCCTACCAGTGATCTTCCTCCGGTGACAGTAGAAAAAAAGTTAGACAGAAAGCAAACTAAATATTGGCAAGATTGGACGAGGTTAAGAAATGCGGTATATGTTACTTATCCGTATGCCAAGGCTTCTTCTAAAATAATGAATGAGATCAATGCAAAATTGGTAAATGTTACGGATAAAAAACAACGAAAATCAATCATTCGTGCCAGAGAGAAAGACCTTAAAAAAGAATTCGCAGATAAGGTTACACAGCTTTCCATTTATCAGGGAAGGGTTTTAATGAAATTGATTTATCGTCAAACCGGCAATAGTTGCTACGAAATTATAGAAGAATATAAGGGTTTTTTTACAGCAGCTTTCTGGCAAACGGTTGCCGTTGTTTTTGGTGGGAATCTAAAACTTAATTATGATGCTAACGGTGCTGATAAAGATTTGGAGAAAATAGTTCGTGATGTTGCCAGAATGTACGGCGACAGGATTTAAATATAATATTCCAATAGTTGGAGAAATTGTTCTCTCATAATAAATTTGGCACCCAAACTTTCCAGATGTTCTGTGTGAATTTGACAATCAATTAAAACAACACCCTCTTTTTTCAACTGTTCTACATAACTAATAAAGGCAAATTTGCTTGCATTGGATTCTAAACTAAACATACTTTCTCCAAAGAAAATTTTTCCTAATCTAACTCCATATAATCCGCCTACCAGTTTTCCTTCTTTCCATGTTTCTGCACTATGGGCAAAACCTTTTTCGTGTAACTGGGTATAAGCGGCAGCTACTTCATCTTTAATCCATGTGCCATCCTGATCTTTTCTTTTTGTTTCCTTGCACTGTTTTATTACTTCAGGGAAGCAGTTATTAATGGTGAATTGAAATGTTTTTTTTCTGATAATAGCCTGCATACTCTTACTTACTTTTAGTTCTTCCGGAAATAATACAAACCTCGGATTAGGGCACCACCATAAAGGCACTTCGCCATCATACCAAGGGAATATCCCTTTTGAATAAGCTAATAATAATCTGTCTGTAGTTAAATCTCCGCCAACCGCCAATAAGCCATCTTGTAAAGCTTCTGCTGCGGGAGGAAACCATAGTGTATCGTCTAATGCAAATAAAGACATGAATTGAAGAAGGGTTCATTAATAATCTTTCGCGAATAACTCAATTGTTGCGCCTATACCTCTTTCCGTAATGGCATCGCACATTGATTTGAGCGTATCATAATCTCCTTGTTTTACAGCATATTTACCCTGTGTGTGAATAAGCAGGGCACATTGTTCCGCTTGTTCTTCGCTATGCCCGCAAATATCAATCAGCGTCTCAATTACCCATTCAAATGTATTTACTTCATCGTTCCATACAATAAGGCTATATGTATGTAGGGTATCTTCTACTACAGCTATAGCTTCTTCTTGTAAGGGATTGGTTGCAGTATTGTATATACGAGTTGTAATCATTACTGCAAAATTAAAAATTAGTTATTTATCGAACGTAATAAATAACAGGTACGGTATTAAAAATTATAAAATTGTATCAGCTTATTGCTCTTCAACTTTTTTTATATTAACGCAGTGCCGGTAAAATTTTAAATACTTTTTCCATTCTGCTTTAGAATAGGCCCAGGAATATTTTACAATCACTTCATATTCTCCGGCATTATTTATTTGTTTTGATACAAGGGTGGGGTTTAAACCAAAACAATTATCGGGAATATGATATAAATACGGCCTTTCAGAATTAAAAGACGATTCGTTTTTATAAACAAGTTTTAGTGATTTTTCGGGATATTGTTTTTGAAGTTGTTCTTTATTGTTGTTTTTACTTGAATATCCAAACAAAGAAGTTGCCATAAATACAGGCAATAAAAGCATTTCTTTTGCATATACAAAAGAGAATGCACAGAGTTGGTTTTGTTTCATGTGCAGTGCAAAGGGTTGATTTTCTCCTTTCGGAGAATGATTACATCAAATACTGTTCTATACAATTATACTGAAAAAAAATTAAAAAACAATAGTATATTTTAATATTAATAATAAATTTTTGGAGGATGATTGCAGAAAAGGTAATAAAAATAAAAGCCTCAATAATATTTTAATATTTATTGAGGCTTTTAGTGGGAGTTGACGGGTTCGAACCGCCGACCCTCTGCTTGTAAGGCAGATGCTCTAAACCAGCTGAGCTAAACTCCCTTAATGTTTTGGGAGTGCAAAAATAGGGGCTGAAATTTAATAGCCAAAAAAAATTTTAATTAAATTGTAAAGCAGGTAACCTGAATTGCTGACTATCATACACAAATAACTCTTCGATCTTAAAACTCCAATATTTATTTAAAGGTGATTTTTCTAAAATTTCTTCTACTTCCGTTTTGCTTTCTGCATTAACTGTTACCCACGAAGTTTGGCTTTCCATGCTAACGGCATAACTGTCAATAGTGCCTTTATTGATTAAATAATTGATATAAGTACGATGGGGTGGAACAAACGACATAAACTCTTCGTCCATATAAAATTTAATAATTGCCTGAAACTTTTTCATAAATGCCTCCTTCTTTGATAATTAAAACAATTTTCATGCTACAATTCTCAGATGGCAAATTGTCAAAACAATACAGACAAAAAATTGTTTAGTATTTTGCAGAACCTATTAAATTGAAGATATGAAAACTATTGCATTATTATTAGTATCAAATATTTTTATGACGTTTGCTTGGTATGGGCATCTGCGTTATCAGGGAATTGCTTTATGGAAAGTAATCTTAGTTAGTTGGGGAATTGCTTTTTTTGAATATTGTTTAATGGTGCCTGCAAACAGGTACGGCTTTGCCGGAGGTTGGTCTGGCTTTCAGTTAAAAATTGTACAGGAGGTTATTACCTTGGTTGTTTTTTCTGTATTTGCTGTTTTTTATTTAAAGCAACCTTTTGAATTAAAGTACCTGCTAAGCTTTGTATGTATTATGGCGGCAGTATACTTTGCCTTTAAAAAATAAAGAAGGCATTCCGGAAACGGAACGCCTTCCAACCCTGCTGCATAAAAAAATCTTTATTAAGACTTATCTGCTTTATTAAAGTTTAAAAGCAAACAAAATATTTTTTGTTTTATAGAGAGATGCCTGCAATTCGGCCATTGTTGCCTGCCAAAAATATTTTATTTCCTTTTTTAGCCTTTTGCACTACATGATAACTATCTGTAGAAATCAGTTGCCAGTTATTACCTCCATCATTACTAATATCAATACCGCTTGTGCCACAGCTAATTAATTGTTGTTCGCTGATATAAATAACACAAGAACGATAGCCGTGTGGCGATGTTTGAGGTTTAAAAAATGTTTTGCCCATATTGTCTGATAAAACGCAGTTATTCGCTGTGTCTTTATCATTTGCAAAATCTCCGCCTATGATAACCATTTTATTATTGTTGCTGATGGCAACGGAATTAGCACCGGTACTTTCTTTTCCCTCTATCATTTGGAGTTGAAAATTTTCCGTATCTGTAAAAAATCTCGACTTTTTCCCGCCGGAAGCAAAACCGCCGATAAGTTTATTGGCATTGTCTCTTTTAATAAAAATGTTTGTACCGCTGGATGCGAAAAAAGCTTCACCCAAAAACAGTGTAGGTAGTTTGGTTGAATCGCCTCTCACTGGGTCAATCCATGTATCTCCTTTGTCTAATGTCATTGCAATAAATGGTTTGGTATAAACGGGATCTCCAATAACCATTCCCGTTTCGTCATCGGCAAAACTCATGGCGTCCAAAAACATGCCCTTGGTAGTATCTTCAAAAACTTTGCACCAGTTTTTTCCGCCGTCTTTTGTTTTTAAAATAATGGCGGGTTCTGCAACAGCCATAATGATGGCAGTATTACTGTCAAAAGCTTCAATGTCCCTAAAATCTCTTTTCTCGAAATTAGGTACGGTTATCCAGTTGAAACTATTGCCACCATTGGTACTTCGGGCAATTTTGCCATTACTGCCGCTTGCCCAAATAATAGTATCGTTAACAACACTTAAACCGCGGATAGATGTTTTAGTGCCTTGTGTAAACACTTCTGTTTTCTGTGCATGAATGATGGATTGAAAACAAAAAACAATACAAAAGATTTTTATTAAACGCATAGTATCTACATTTTTGCACTTAAAACTAAGAAATGAGCCATGAAAAATATTCATTTTTATACCAAGGGTAATGAATGTTTTTTCGTGGCAAATTCCATCTGACAACTAAATACAATAAAAAATGTGCAGATGAAAACTATTTTCTTTGTTTGATGATAATATTTCGGAACGATGAACCGAGCGTGGCAACAGGAGATG
>Ga0306923_10003138_pt1 | contig 15437 bp, 15 predicted proteins | sample sta12Can44000108_FD_203841 | JGI IMG/M metagenome (GOLD analysis project Ga0306923, IMG submission 203841) | Lab enrichment of tropical soil microbial communities from Luquillo Experimental Forest, Puerto Rico - statanox.12C.anox.44.000.108 (v2)... | ecosystem: Environmental > Terrestrial >... | reverse complement strand
TCGACCGATTTCAAGTCAGCGCGTTGTCCGGTTGGGCAGTAGCGTTTGTCAAAGTCGACCATTTGCCGGCTGCAAATTTGCTCCCAAGCCCAATGTTCCGGCTCAGTCCACAGCGTCGCGCTCCAGCCCTTCTCCGAGCATTTGCTTGTAGAATCATTGAGTCGGTTAGGTGAACGCTCAACAACTGGCTCGTAAAAGTCGTCGTCAGACCTTTGGCACGAGGCGTCGGCCGCAGCCGATGCAGAAATGAGTTCGGCCGCTGCCAAAATGGCAATCGCCATAGCGAGGGCGTATTGCAGTTTTCTAAACAGAGGGCGATTCATTTAAATTAAACTAGCCGCTCCTCCCTTGAAGCTGAAATCCGAAGATTCTAGTAGTCAGTCAAGCTCTGACTCTTTCGCCGCGATTGCAGACCGGAGCCTTAAACGCAGGAACGGCGGACCGAAAAAGAAAAATGAGTCCCCCTGTATTTCCGGTTCTATTGAGCCATCATTGCTGGCCGCGAACATGGCGGAGGATCATGTCCCGCGACCATTAACCTGCCGATCGATGCCTGGGAGCGTGGCAAGTCCTCTTTACCCCAGAAAGCGCATTGTGCCACAAGCAGACATTAACGCAAGAAACCCCTGCCGCTGGCGATTGCCACCGATATCGGTGACGTAGAAATTCATGAGAATGACTTGCTTTCGATGGTACTTGATTGGAGATTTCTAGGACCCAATAAAAACCGCTGCCCCGATATGAACGGTATTGCGCTCAGCCCGCAGTGTGGGAAGCGCGTTTACTGCTCGCGTTTGCGATCGACTTCAGTGTGTAGCAACCCCAAATCATATTTGATGAATGAAAGGAAGGGAGTGTAGTCAGCGGCAAGAGTACGCGGTTTGCGATCGCCTGCCAAAGTTATACAAAAAGCGGAGATTTCAACGCCCAGGATCTCCTGGGAGTCCGGTGACCGCAAGAACGAGATAGCAGAGCAGACTAACGCGTTAGCGTCGTTCTTGAGAAGGCGCACAACGGCGGCCTCGCATTCTAGGTTGTCCAGCACCGCATGCCGCGTTTTTATTAAGTCGGCATCTGTCTGCCGCTGCAGATCCAAAACTTGCTCCCCGCCGAAGTTTGGGTCGAGAACCTCGTTGACCGTGGCCTGAAGCGTGGTTGGAAATTTTATTTCATAAAATAGCCCTACCGCCCATTCCAGGGTATTGAGGACGCCTTGCATCGTCTTGCCGAAACGATTGGAAATATGGATGCTGACAGACTGGACAACCTTGGTTTGCTCTACGATTTCACATGAAGGTAAAGCGCGCGGCCCTGTCTTCGATATTTCAAAAAGCGCGGGTAGCGTTTCCGTCCGCAATGGCTTGCTGAAGTAAAATAACTTGGTGGGATGGACGGACTGAAGCCTTCCGACTGTCGCTATGTCGTCTTTGGTGACGGTTCCAAAGGTCGCTACCACCAAAAACAGGACACCTAGCGTCACTGCAGCGATCCAACCCCCAGCAGTAAAATGGTTCAGGATCCAAGTCGCCACTCGCCACAACCGTTTGAACTGTGATTCCGGCTCGCCCTTCTGCTTGGTTTGACGCATCTCTTGTCGCGACCGGGGCAAGTCGATCCCCTAGGGTTAGTTCGTAAGCGGGTGGGACGGTTGAGCGTTACGGTAATCCGTTACTCGCCTCGTGAATAGTGGGTAGAGATGGCCGACAGGAGTGAGCAAACTGCTTCATAGGGACACGGTTTAAGCGAGGGACATGGCTTAAGCTGCGCTCAACCAAGACTTGTGAGCACATCTTTTGCCGCCCTGCAAATCGCAGCGCGGTTCTTCGACCGATCCGCTGAAACCAAAACATTCAAGCGCGGCATGGACGCGCACCGTCATCCTGTCTTCTATCGGCAGATCGGCAAGGAGCCGGAGCAACTGGTCAGAACGGCGCTGAACCTGTTAGCACGCCGGTTCAGGCTGGGTTGCCGGAACTAGGATCAAATCTTGGATTTTTGCTCAGCAATCTAAGCGCATTTGCGCCGCACTAACCGACCTCCGCCCGACGATCCGAGTCAAAGTCCGCGCCTATCAGGCCGACTATCTTAGCAGCATCAAAGACCTTTGATCATCGAGCCTGCTTGTCCTCACAGGCTCGATGGTCGAACATGGAGGAGAGTGGGAGCCTCCACTGCCGCCGCCAGGGAATGTGTTCGTCCGATAACCGATCAGGCGCGCGACGTTGCTGCCGACCTCCCAACGCCCGGGAACGGCCTGCTGCGCGTTGCTGTCCCAGCTGACAGGATCGACCGGACAGACAAGAGCAAGCTTGAAATTGCGCGCTGCCTGAGCAAAGCGCAGCGCAGAATCCGCCCCGAGTGAGTGACCGATGTAAATCACCGTGGCTCCCTTGCCAAGAGCTGACATCAAATCCGATGTTATCGTCGCGTCCTCGAGGCGCGGATCGTTGCCGCCCCGCACCGTGAAGTGACAGCCCACCGGCGTGACCCGGTTCAACTCTGCCGCAAGAGAGTCCATTCGGGTCGAAAAAAATTGCCGCCGAGACCATGTACGCACACGCCGACGATATTCAAAGCCATGACATTCTCCTCGTGTTGCACCCGTACGCGCGATACGCCAGGGTGTCTGATTGGGCAAACGAATTGCATCCAACGGAACAGGGGTTTAATAAGATCGCGAATGTTTTTTTGAATGCAATGCGAACTCGATTTCCCGGCCGAATTCAGCACCGGAGATGTCTGAGCAAGCTGCATTCGGCAATTGTAATAAAGCTCCGGCCCAGGCTGCGCTCCATAGCTTTGACAGGTCGCATCGTGGTGATACGCTCCCCGTCAAAGCGGACTTCCTCACGTCGGATTGGTTTGGTGCGCATGGTAACCGCCGATCTGTAACGCTAACGGTACAACATCGACCGCGGTCCGCATGTCGTTGCGTGAGCGCACCCGCCCTGCGAAAATAGAGGCGTTCGTTCAGAAGGAGTGTGTGATGAAATCCGCCACCATTCTGACAATTGGCCTGGTTGTTTCCGTGACGACTACCGCCGTTGCACAAAACGCAGATATCCGTCCGCAGGTGCCCGTCGTCATAAATCATTCGGCTGAGGGGGATGACCCTTGCAAGTACGGCGTTGTCTACAACCTTGATCCCAATGGCGATGGCTTTCTCGCCGTGAAGGCCGGTCCAGGATTGCAATATGAGCGCATAGACAAACTATACAACGGCGAACAAGTCATCATCTGTGGGGACAAAGGTGAGTGGTATGCAATCGTCTACACCAAGACCCACCAAGGGGATAATGACATGCGCTACTGTAACGTCGAAAAAAACTGGCCAATGACGTTGCCATACACTGGTCCTTGCCGCTCGGGATGGTCTGACCAGCGATGGATCAAACAGACCTCGGGTTAACGCTGTGACTGGAAAGGTTGTCATAAGACCGGGCAGCTTTTAGTTCGGCCAAATTATCCGCCGATTGTCCACGGCGCTCGCACGCCAGCACGGGCTGATATCATCGATAGGCGATGGTCGATCATCTTATGATGATCCTGTAACGCTAATGTGGAGCATTGCCGCCGCCGCGCATTCATTTTGCTGATCTAGGGTTGCACGGTGGGAAGAGTTGTCCGCGAGGTGGGCGCTTCTGTCCAGTCCGGGAGTTGCTGTTACCGAAGAAAGCCCACCGAGTGCTACTGGATCACTGCCCGACGCTGGAACGGTCGTAGCAGCGAGCCAACAGCTCAGCGTCCGCCAACCCTTTGATCCAAAGACGGCCGTGCTTTACGGGCTGAGATCGAAAGGTATGTGAATGCTTTTCTGAGGTGTATGGTCTTAGCGGCACAAACAGGAGGTCGGCTTGCATTTCCCAGACGCGCAGATGGATGTAGGCGTGTTTTTGGTGATGGACCCGCACACAGGGAAGCCAGTCAAACAGCTCGAATGGCAACAGCTCAGCGTCAAAAACTTCGATGGCAATAAATTCCAGGGCATAGAAACGACGCCAGTATTGACGGCGGAGAGGATCAAAGCAGCTATCGCGATGGTCGCTTAAGAGCCTCGTCCGCGCTGGCGAAGAAGCTCGCCGGTGACTGCGCACACCGCGCCGCCGTTAACTTCTCGCTTTGCGTTCAGCGGCAGACTCAAAAATCTCCTACTCGCAAACTAGGCCCATGTCCGCTTATGGCACACAGCGACCACCTAAGACGTGCCGAGCTACACTCCCCAGATCAATTTTTGCGCGCTTGGTTTTTCATGAACTCCGCGAGCCAGTGATAGGACGATTTCGGCGTGCGCCTGAGAGTTTTAAAATCGACGTAGACGACGCCGAACCGCCGGCTGTAGCCTTCCGCCCACTCGAAATTATCGAGCAGTGACCAGACGAAATAGCCGCGCACGTTTACACCCGCGGCAAGCGCGTGGCTCGTGGCCGCGAGGTGGTCGCGTAGATAAGCAACCCGATCATTGTCCAGTATGGAGCCAGTCGCCAGAAGCTGATCGTCGTAGCAAGCGCCGTTTTCAGTTACATAAACCTCTGGGTTGCCGTAGCGGTCACGCAGTCTGATCAGCTCGTCGGTCAGACCGCGCGCATCTACCGGCCAACCCATCGTAGTGAAGCGCGTGCCCTTTGGGGCGGGACCGAACCAAGCTCCGATCAGACTTTGCGGTGCATACTCGATATACATCGGCGAGTAGTAGTTTACGCCGAGGTAATCGATGGGCTGCTGCATCGCAACGAGGTCGCCCTCCGCGATTAGCGACGCGAAGTCCGAACTGACCAACATCGGATACGATCCGCGCAATAGCGGATCGAGGCAGGCGCCGTTCCACATCGTGTCAAAGCGTTCGGCCGCCCGGCGATCCTCTTCGCGATCCGAGGACGATCGGGCGGGTTGCAAAGAGATTATCGTGCCAAGCTCAAAATTGGACCGCTCTGCGCGCAGCGCCTGCAATGCGCGGCCCTGGGCCAGATTCTGATGATGGATTGCGGCCAGCATGTTCGGCAGACCAGTAAGGCCAGGAGCGTGCTGGCCAATGCCGTGCCCAAAAAAGGCATGCACGTTGGACTCATTGAACATAGCCCAATGCTCGACGCGATCTCCGAGCCTTTTAGCCAAGACCAGTGCGTAATCCACGAACTTGGCGCAAGTTTCGCGATTGAGCCAGCCACCCTCGTCCTGCAGCGTCTGTGGCAGATCCCAATGATAAAGGCAGACCCATGGCGTGATGCCCCTCGCGATAAGTCTGTCGATTAATCGCTCGTAAAAATCGAGGCCGCGCTGCTCGACAACACCGCGGCCTGACGGCAGAATGCGCGGCCAAGCGATCGAAAAACGATAGGCAGAAAAATTCCCCGCTGAAAGCAGATCAATATCCTCGCTCCAGCGGTGATAGTGATCGCAGGCGACATCGCCCGTGTCGCCATCCTTCACACGGCCCAGCGTATGGGAAAAAAGATCCCAGATGCTTTTGCCGCGTCCGTCTTCGTTGACGGCACCTTCGATCTGATAGCACGACGTCGAAGTGCCCCAAACGAAATCTGCGGGAAACGAAAATGGATCCGCTGTTGCGGTCTGCGCCTGTAAGGGCGGCGTGATGGCGAACGGGGCCACTGCCGCACTAAACAGTCGTCGGCGGGAAACCACTAGCTTTGGCATTAATCGCATCTTTTCGCCATTCTTCCACGCAACCAGGTCGTCACATACTTTTGTGTACGTAACAACTCACGAACGTAGTTCTATCGATGCCAAAACCACAGGCGAGGCGATTATTGCAGCGGCGCCGCGTTGTCCTGTACCCTCGATGGGCCGCAATAAAAACGAACTCGGTAAGGGAACAATTTCTGAAGGAGTGCTTGCGCGACCAGGAAGGGAGTCATGGCAACGATTTCAAATGCAATAGGTAACTCAAGCGATGTCGTGTCTCACGAGTCGTTGCAATACATTGCAGCGATCATTAAAGCGGCGAGATGTTTTGCGCGCGCGTCATGCGGCCGCTCCTTCGCGCTCACCATCGAGCGCCTTCATCACAATACGGCGGACATAGCTCGCAACCGGCCGGTCCTCGCGCGCTGCAGCCGCCTCGAGCCGCGCCTTCAATTCCGCATCGATCGGCACACTCAGTTGCGGACAACGATCCTCACGCATTGAAATCCTCGGCATTTGTTGCGGGATGATGAGAGCAAATAAAAATTATCGGCAACGCACCCTGCTGAGATGTGCGGGCACAACCGACTTTTGCATTTTCACAAGATGTAGATTGCGAAACGCATTGCTGGTTGTGGTGAGCGCGGGTGCAAAGACGCCGGCGCAATTGAGGGGGTACAGCCAATGACATCGCCGCCCACCACATCGCCGCCCACCAGGGCACGATTGCCGACGGCCATTGCGGCGCTTGGTGCGCCAGGCTTTCAAGGCTCTTCGGCGATACTCAGCTTTACTCGTTCTCATGATTTGCCCCCTTTGACAGGCTGAAGTTCAGCGCCTGTACCCTATCGCCAAGCTAGACAACACAAAAGTGACGACCATCACAGTTTGGCGCTTTCAACATCACCAAGCAAACAACAACATCAAAGGTGGCCTACGAAAGGGGTCGAGGAATTTCACACAAAATTTGCGAGGGGGTACTGCGCGGCCCGAAGCGAATGAGTGAGCGCTAATGATTTGATCTCACCGAGAATTTGCCTGCGCGGGTCCGCCGCTCTGATTGGCTTGAGTTTGAGCGGTGCCCCTGTTCCACTCGAAGATCACGGCGTTGTTCGCGAGTAGCTTTATAGCCTTTACTTTAAACATCCCTTCGACGATAAATTCGAATTTAGAATCTTTGATAGTGAAAATGTAATGTCGACGAAAGATTTTGAATGCCGTGGAAGTGGAAGCAAGATTTCCATCCAGCCAAAGTTGGAAGCACAAAAGTCCATCATCGTATCTCTCATTGAGCACGTGCATCTCGTTCAATTTTCGGATTACGATGGACCCTCCCTCAGCCGTCGCTGTCCAGGGGGCGGAGCCGCCAATCTGTGCTTTCAATCCGCTAATGAGTCGATCCATATCAACGTGAAACGAACCATGACGCACATCGAGACCGTTGCGGGTGGCAAGCCCTTTTAAGTCCTCGGGCAATTCAACTGCTTTCGGGATCTCCGCGCCATCCACGAGGATCGGTATTACAGAGATGCCGCGTTGCAGTGCCGTTGTAATCTCGATACGGACGAAATCATTTTCGCTGTCGAGCCGACGACCACCGTCGGCATTCTGGGCATCCAGCCAATGCTGGCCGATCACCGCAAGCAGCACGTCGCACTTACTGACTGCATCGCGCAAAACTTTGACGAAATCCAAGCCTAGAGGAATGTTGTCGACATCCATGAATACAAGACTATCGCCAAATTCCTGAGCGAGCCGATCGTGAACACGCCCTGCGGTGCCCGAGCTGTCGGCACGACGGTAGGAAATGAACACCATTGCCATTGCATTTCCCCAAGGCCGGTGCGCTAAGCCATCATATAGATTTGCCGGCCTTTCAGCAAAGGCGTTGTGAGGCTTGAGTTGGGGCCGACGAATTTTCACATCGTTATATTTTTATAGCGATTGAGTTGGGTCGAGGAAATTCAGAACGAATTTGCGCACGGATATTGCGAGCGAGCGATGAATTTTGGGGGTACCTCCACGTCGAGTCAGGTTGCGCAACAAACGTGCAGCTGCGCTCAGCGCGCAGAGATCGTGCGCGAGTGATTCAAATAAACATGGCTGATTTATTAGGAACAGAAACCGTTATCAGATAAACTGAAGCGGCCAGCCGAAGTGTGTCAGCACTCCGACTGTGTACGCGCACGCGATGATATGTGAGGGGCCGCCAGCGCAAAGAAAAACCCCCGGCGTTGAGGTGCCGGGGGCTTTCTCAGATCCGTCGCCGATCAGGCCGGGAAGTCCGTCGAGTTCGTCCGTGGGAGGGGGCCCCTCGACGGCTTTGCCTCAACGTTACCCGTGCGATTGACACCGGTTCACGGGCACGACTCGCTTCCGGGCAGCCCTTTGGTGCATCTATAGGGGAAGCATCCATTATCTTCAGCAGGATCCTCGATACAAACGTGCAGTCCCTTCGGACATTTATAGATACACTGCGAGGCGCGGACGGCGGCCTTCATTTTTTTGGTAGTGGCGGTCTGTTTGGTAGTTTGAGCCCACGAATCGGCTGATGGATAGGCAACCCCTAAGCCAAGTCCAACTGCCAAAAGAAGCACAAAACGTAATCCTAACATGGCTTCCTCCCTCTCACCCATTTGGGTGATGCCTGAAGGATAATCTCCGCGTGCCGTCCTCACAACAGCGGCATGGGCGGCCGATTAGACGTGTGAGGGTCGCCAGCGCAATCGCCGTCTCCCGCCGTCCTGGTCGATCGAGGAATTAGAAGCGTGCTTTGTCGTGCGCGACCACAGCGGCCAGGCGCGTCCACGGCTGCGCGCTGTGACCAACGGCACACACAAATCCAATGCCCGCCCGCCGCTTCCCGCCGCCCTGGTCGATCGAGGAATTGGAGGCGTGCTTTGTCGTGCGCGACCACGACGGCCAAAAGCTGGCCTATGTCTATTTCGAGGATGAGCCCGGCCGGCGAGCGGGCTATTGGTTCCTGTGGGTGCGCTGCCCGGCTTGCCACACGGTGAGCGCCATTGATCTGCGCGGGCTCGATCGTCACCCCGACGCTGCCGTGACTAGCCTCATTCCCGCGCTGTCGTGCCGATCGTGCCGGCCGAACGCTCCGTTTGCCAAGCTTGTGCGCCTATCGCGGACAAGCATCGCCGACAAAATGCGCGAGGAGCATCGGCGCAAGATACTCGGGGTTAGACCCCTTCACGAAAGACGTTGTATTTGTAGGTTAGAGCGGAAGAGCAGATAATGCGGGGTTGACAATGCGAGTCGCCCAAATGCACCTCTTAGACATGCGATCCGCACGCCGCCAGGTCGTCCGCCGCCGCGATCAAAGGCGCTACACGCCGCCTGAAACAGTTGGCCGAATTCAGCTTTCCGAATTGTTGCGCCAAAGCGGTCGTCCTGAGCTCGAGTCAAAGCAGCTGGACATGCTGCGCCGGGGCGAAACGACTACCGGCAAGGATATCATTATCCGCTATGCCGGCGATCTGCACGTTTTAGCCCGGCCAGCAGTTGCGATTGTCGGAACGCGCGAAGCATCTTCGTCCGGTCTGCAAAGAGCTGATTGGTTATCCTGCAAGCTTGCTCAGGCTGGCGTGACCATCGTTAGTGGTTTGGCGAAGGGCATAGACCGACGCGCACACGATGGTGCGATTGCCGTGGGCGGTAAAACGGCCGCCGTTATCGGGACGCCGCTCGATAAAGCATACCCGGTCGAAAACGCCGAATTACAGGAGCTCATCTATCGTGAGCATTTGCTGATAACGCCATTCGCGGCAGGCGAGGCCGTCTACAAATCTAATTTCCCTGCTCGGAATCGCGTGATGGCGGCAGTCAGCGACGCAACTGTGATCGTTGAAGCCTCAGACACATCTGGGACATTACACCAGGCCGCCGAGTGCACGCGGCTCAAACGGTGGCTCTTTATTTCGCGTGCGATTGTTGACGATCCGGCCATCACCTGGCCGGCGAGATTTCTCAGCTACGAAAAGACCGTGGTTCTCAACCGCGTGTCAGAGATTCTAGATCGCGTTCAGCGCTAAGTTGCCGACATGTCGCTCCTTGTTCGATCCAGGGCGCAATATCTGACGCGCCCGGTGGCCAATATGCGTAATGTCGACTATGACGCCACACACTTGGTGAAGGCGGTGAAGGGACTCCCACTCAATCCGAATTCCTATTCATGGGTGACGATTGATGGTCGGCGTGTGCAGATCACTGAAGCGACTAAAGATCGAGCGATGGACTGGTTCGCTGAGTGGGTAGCCGACTATGTCAACGGTCTCGGAAAACACCGAAAGATCATCGTGCCAGTACCGTCGAGCAAGACCACCCCTGCATCGTCGGCTACTTTCAGAACAGCCGAGATAGCTCGGAGGATTGCGGCGCGCTCAATCAACACGCTCCCTTTTCCGTCGCTGCGATTCAAAAAGGAAATGCCAAACACTCGCGAGGAAGGCGGAACTCGCGATGCGAACGAGCTCTATTCGGAGATGATGCTTTCGAGCAATATCCCGGCGGGCCAACTGGTATTACTTGACGACGTTCTCACCGGTGGCGGCCACCTGCAGGCTGCGGCGTGGAAGCTCGAGGACGCTGGCCGCGAGATCAATACCGCCATTTGTTGCGGTCGTTCACTAGAAGCGCAACTTGATGATCCCTTCAAAGTCGAGGTTGAGGAAATCGATCTGAGTCGATGATCCGGCACCACGGGAGCGGCGGGGAGGGGCACTGTGGGTTTTGCGTCATGGGTACAAAGCGGAAAATTGAAAATTTACTCGCAATTTCAACTTGACTGGCGGAGAGGGTGACCGCAAAAAATATTTTCGGTAAGCGACGGTAAGCATCGCTACAAGTGCACAAATCCCTCTACTTTCTATTTTGTTAGCATTATCGTCTGCCGTAACGCGCCGACAACAACCGGCTCAAATCGTAAATTGAGTCGGGGGTTCAGCTGGTGGTCGGGCGTGTAGTTGAATCCAAAATGACCGTAAGCATGACACTGACTGCAGTCGAAGTGACGAAGGTGACCAAATCAGGACGGTACGGCGACGGTCATGGCTTGTATTTGCAGGTGTCAAGCACTGGCGTGAAATCTTGGCTGCTGCGTTACATGCGCCACGGACGCGAGCGATGGATGGGGCTCGGGCCGCTGCACACCGTTAACTTGAAGGAGGCGCGTGAGCGCGCACGGCGTGCGCGGCAACAAATCTTAGATGGCGTTGACCCGCTTGAAGCGCGCAAGGGTGAGCGCGCCGCCCAGGCGCTACAGGCCGTAAGATCACTGACTTTTGAGGAAGCAGCCCAGCAATATTTCAACGCGCATGAAAGCAAATGGCGCAACGCCAAGCATCGCGCGCAGTTCCTATCAACGTTGCGTGCTTACGCCTTTCCAAAGATCGGCGGGCTGCCCGTTGGGGACATTGACCTTGGACTGGTGATGAAGGTGATCGAGCCGATTTGGCGCGATAAAACTGAAACAGCCAACCGCGTACGCGGTCGTATTGAAAGCGTGTTGGATTGGGCGGCGGTCCGCAGTTACCGCACGAGTGAAAACCCTGCCCGTTGGCGCGGTCATCTTGAGCACGTGCTACCGGCACGTGGGCGCATTGCTAGAGCCGCGCTGAACTGGACCGGATCATCAACGATATTCATCCGAACGTCGTGATTTTGGATTCCCTTTCAACACTAGTGCGCTCAGGCGTTGAGAATGAAGCCGAAAGTTGGGCACCCATTCAGGACTGGCTCCTTACGCACCGGTGGCAAGGCCGTACCATCATCCTGGTCCACCATGAAGGTAAAGGCGGTAAGCCGCGCGGCTCATCTAAACGCCGAGTCTATCGACGCAAAAATGAACTACTGAAACTTCACCTCACTGCTTTAGCCAAAGATGGCGGCACTATTGATAAAGATCTATTTTTGTACCTGAGACCATTAAAGTTGGCGGAGACAATTCGATTCAGAAGCCTGTTTGAGAAAAGATTACCCCTCATCTCTTTCGAAGAAGCCTTGTCGCGTGCAGTCGATAAATTGCCGCAGCGCTATGCATTTTGCGTCGGCGACGGCGATGAACGTTGGGGCGTTGCGCAAGTATCTTTTGAAAATGAACTTTGGACAAAATGGATCGTTCCCTTGTTTACAAACGTATCGGCGATCATCTCAATGCCGGGGGAAACGAACGGATGCCTGAATGAATCTCATTTGATTCGCAGCACAAATGAATTATGCAATAGAACGATCTTTGTTATTCCCCCGCTCAATTGCTATAACCCGCGAATATGGAAAACAAAGTTGGATATAAAAGACTATTACAATCAAGTTATCAAGCGGCACAAACAGGAGGTCGGCTTGCATTTCCCAGACGCGCAGATGGATGTAGGCGTGTTTTTGGTGATGGACCCGCACACAGGGAAGCCAGTCAAACAGCTCGAATGGCAACAGCTCAGCGTCAAAAACTTCGATGGCAATAAATTCCAGGGCATAGAAACGACGTCTGTTTGATATTTCTTTATGATTTGGTTGGCGCATAATTGGGCAGATTGCAGAGCCGCAAGAAACAATGTGCGAGCTCAACATCAGGAGCAATCTGGCCTTGGACTGAAGCTAGAATGATCGCGGTGACGATGCCCACTTAATCTCAGGAGGCAAAGCAACGGTCTCGCGCATGTTTGTCAATAACTATTAACGCAGGATCGTTTCGTGACCCGCACCTCCCTGAACGGCATCAGTATGGCTGGCCGCAAGACGCGGTCGATGGCGCGCTGCTTATAATGCTGGTCGCGGGCAACCTTCGCACTTGCTGATCAAAACTCGAACCTCTTGAGTCATATTGAGGTGCGCTCCTTTCAAGACTGGAAGGAAATCAAATAAGCGAGCGCACGCACGGCCCACAGAAATAGGTGTTGTGCGCTTTAGGTGGATGTATACTTGCCCAAGCGGTCAGTATCGAGCGCACGGCGAACGGGGCTCGGCAGGGAATTTGGTGTGGCAGTGGCTCCTGTGCAAGCTATCCCTGATGATCTGGAACAGACTAACCCAGAGTCAGGTATGGCTCTTTGCATGTCCGGCGGCGGCTTCCGGGCAATGGTGTTCCACATCGGCGCCTTGTGGCGGCTGTATGAATCCGGTCTGCTCGGGGAGATCAAAAGAATCTCCAGCGTTTCGGGCGGCTCGATAACTGCCGGATTGCTCGGTTTGAAATGGCGCGAGCTGAGCTTCCAGCCCGCCAGTCTCGAGAACGATTTCGTGCCAAAAGTCGTCGAGCCGCTCCGCCGACTTGCCAGCGAGACAGTCGACGAGGATGCTTTCATTCTGGGACACCTGCTTCCAGGCGGCGTCAGTAACCGCGTTGCAGGCACTTATGACACCTACCTGTTCAAAGGTTCAACGTTGCAGGACCTGCCGGACGAACCTCGCTTTGTCATCAACGCGACCAATGTTCAGTCGGCCGCGCTGTGGCGCTTTATGAAGCCGTATATGCGGGACTATCGGGTCGGCGAAGTACGATGTCCGACCATTCCACTTTCACAGGCGGTCGCCGCTTCATCCGCATTCCCCCCAGTCCTTTCTCCTGTAGAGCTGCAGCTCGATCCGGACAAGTTCACGCCGAAATCAGGGCTCGATCTCCAGCGCCCGCCGTTTACCACCCGGCTCATCCTCACCGATGGAGGCGTATACGATAATCTCGGCCTGGAAACCGCATGGAAGCGGTATCAGACAATTCTTGTCAGTGACGCTGGAGGTAAGACCAAGCCGGAAGAGGAACCTCACAAAGATCCGCTTCGCCATTCCTATCGCGTGCTCGACTTGATTGATAATCAGGTGCGCTCGTTGCGCAAACGGCAGGTGATCGACGCGTTCAAGGCGAAAGCGACGGATGCGGTGCACCGCAAGGGCGCCTACTGGGGTATCCGCACCAACATTAACGATTATGGTCTGGCCGACGTGCTCGACTGTCCGTTCGAGCGCGCACTCACTCTCGCCGAGACGCCAACTCGGCTAAAGGCCATGGATGACAATCTACAGGAGCGGCTCATCAACTGGGGCTACGCTGTGTGCGACGCGGCGCTGCGGAAGCACGTGGACACGACTATCAAGAGGGGCGTGTTTCCATATTCTGCGGTCGGGGTCTGAATGGCGTTTTCGATACCGAGACCATTGGTCGAGTTCATCCTCCTGGGTCCATCGGACGACCGGCGACAACTACAAGATTCCCCCATTCTCGGTGACGTGTGGATCGAGTTTGGAACGAAGCCAGCATCGCGCGTCGATCTATTGATTTCGCCGTACATGACTAAGCATGCGGGTGCGGTTGCAGCTGCAATTGACGAGGGACTTGGATACGGCGAGGACGACGACCCCGCCAATATCGCTTACTTGCAAGGACTAGTGGCCGCGCGCTTGACGTTCGATGAGGTCTTAAGGGTTGTCGTGCCCAAGACGAAATGGTGGATCGACAAGTGGATCAAGGAGAGCCATCGCCCAAAGAGTCGGAGAGTGAAGCGAGGGGAGCGCAAGAAGAGGGCTAGACGACCAGACTTCCAACACGAGGCGACCCGCCGATATGACGGTCAAGAACCGGCTGTCGACCTAACCCAGATGCTGAAAGAAATCATTCATGCGGCACAGGATTGGAATACCAAGGAGCAAGAACCGCGGCGACCATCGGAGTTGATTCCCTTTGATCGGTTCGCCGCACTCGCCGGATTGATCCTTTGGGCTGGCAGCTACAATGGGTCGGTCGGGCAAAACCAACCGATGAAGGCACTCATCGAGAATTTCCTAAATCAGGCGGAAGAGCAGGTCGGCAACATAGCCACAAGACTAAACAACGTGTTGCGGATCCTGACGGACCAGTCGCGGGAGGGCTCAAACCAACCACCGAATAAGGCTGAACCTCTGATCTTTCAGGTGTCACTTAATCGCAACGCGTTGCCCGCGCTTACGAAGTCGGTTCCGGCGGTGAAAGCGGATGCAGCCACGATTCTATTCAAGGTCAATTGCAGCGAAATCGGATGGGCAGTGCTAGATTCCGGGATCGATAGCAATCATCCGGCTTTTTTCACGACCGTTGGAAACGGCAGCCGCGTCAAAAGATGTTTCGATTTCAAGAACTTCCGCAAAATCGTAAGCCTAAGCAATATCAAACCCGCGATTCGCGCGAAGAATAAAGCAATTCTAATGCGAGACAAAAACCTTCTGTTACAGGTGCCCACCGATCCCGATGGCGACCTCGAGAGACTTGCGAAGGATGCTCGCAATAGAGGTCCCATCCATTGGGACTTGGTCGAGAGATTCGTGGAGATTAAGCCCGGAATGTTGCCCCGGACCAATCACGGCACGCACGTAGCTGGAATCATTGGGGCTAACAAGAAGGCATGCATGGAAAGGGCCGGTCTGAAGGAAGATGACAAATCTGCCGATGCCGAGAATATCGACTTTGCCGACGGAATGTGCCCGGACATTTCACTATACGACTTTCGAGTTCTCGGACCCGACCTCAAGGAAACCGAATTTGCAATCATCGCTGCGCTCCAATTCATTCGTTATCTCAACGATCGCGACAATTTTTTCACAATTCACGGGGCCAATCTCAGTTTATCGATAGCCCACGATGTTCACAATTTCGCCTGCGGGCGCACACCGATCTGCAATGAATGCGAGCGGGCGGTGGACAGTGGGGTTGTCGTAGTCGCGGCCGCTGGCAACCATGGATACAAGAGTTTTGAAACCGCAGAAGGCGCCTTCGAGAGCTACGCGGCGTTCAGCATTACGGATCCCGGGAATGCGGATGG
>Ga0306923_10003132_pt1 | contig 15450 bp, 17 predicted proteins | sample sta12Can44000108_FD_203841 | JGI IMG/M metagenome (GOLD analysis project Ga0306923, IMG submission 203841) | Lab enrichment of tropical soil microbial communities from Luquillo Experimental Forest, Puerto Rico - statanox.12C.anox.44.000.108 (v2)... | ecosystem: Environmental > Terrestrial >... | reverse complement strand
CCGTAGCGTTCGGCCAGACTACAGATGCGATTCACCGGCGCCACATCACCATCCATGGAATAAAGGCTTTCAAACACAATCAGCTTCGGTCGGTCAGGAGCGGCCGCCGCCAGAAGTGATTCGAGATGCAGCATGTCGTTGTGACGGAAGATCTGCTTCTCGCAACGCGCTTGGCGTATGCCCTCGATCATTGAATTGTGATTGAGCGCATCTGACAGGATCAGGCAGTTCGGCATCAGTTGGGCGAGCGTGGAAATCCCAGTCTCGTTGGAGACATAGCCGGACGTGAAGACCAGCGCCGCTTCCTTGCCGTGCAGGTCGGCGAGCTCGCGCTCGAGCTCGACCAGCGGGTGATTGTTGCCGGCGATATTGCGCGTGCCGCCGGCGCCGGCCCCCATCCGCGTCGCCGTTTCGACCATGGCGCCGATCACTTTGGGATGCTGCCCCATGCCGAGATAGTCGTTGGAGCACCAGATTACGACGTTCTTTTTGCCGGCGGGCGAATGCCAAATCGCCTGCGGGAAACGGCCGGCGATCCGCTCAAGATCAGCAAAGACCCGGTAGCGCCGTTCGCTCCGCAGGCGAGTCATTGCGTCAATGAAAAAGTCATTATAGTTCATAACTACCATAGTTCATGATCACCCCATTTCGCTTACATCAAACAACAAACCGGACCGTCAATAACCAGGACCACGCGAATGGCTGGTCGCCTTGTCCCCGTTAAAACCTTCATCACGCACCGGTGCGATGAGTACGTGCAAAGCGTCGGTGATCTGATCGCTGGATATATCTGGATCGATGGCGCGTACGAATTTGCCTCGCGGATCCATAAGGTAAAGGTACGTACTGTGGTCCATGACATAGTCATCAGGACCGGATCCGGTCGAGTGCCTCACGTAGTAGGCGCCGTATTCGTGGGCGGCTGCAGCGATTTGCTGCGGGGTGCCAGTAAGGCCGACGATGCGCGGATCGAATGATTCGATGTATTGCCGCATCACTTTCGGTGTATCGCGCTCTGGATCGACCGTGATGAACAGTGGCCGTACTTGTGCAGCGTCCGGCCCGAGTCCCTCAAGGACCATGGAAACCGCCAGCAGTGTCGTCGGGCAGCTACTTGGGCAGAAGGTATACCCGAAATAGACCAGCAGCCATTTGCCGCGATAAGTCTGATCGGTCACTGTCGTGCCGTCCAGCGTCGACAGCGTGAATGGGCCGCCGATCGTCACCGTCGACGCCGCAGCACGCGCAGCCAGCTCTCGCATGAAGAGCGCGAAAGCGACCAAGACGCCCAATAGGATCAGCGGCCGAACATTGAAACGCTGAACCATTCGAGAGCGGAGGTTCATGCCGACTCTCCACGAATCGCTTTTACTCCAGCGAGCCAATTGCGGCGATGTGCTAGCTCGCCTCGCTAGAGGATCGGGTGCTGTACCAATCGAGCCACGCTGCCACGCGTAAGACGGCTCGGAGTCGCTGGTTTGCGCTCCCATTCCGAAACTGTCTCTGTCGCTCGGTGCGGCGACGCGAGGGTACCGAATGGCTTTGAGCTGTTCAATTCAGTCTTGCTGATGATTGGCCACGTGTTTGCTTATTAGGAAGCCGGCTGGTCGCGTCGTCTTGGTCGACGCGGCGTTAAACGCCACTTACGGGAAATCGAGTCGGAATCGGCCACTTTGCGGGACACGTTCGCAGCTCCCAAAGGTCGGGTTTATCTTGCCGCGGCAGTGATGTGTGTTGTCCGAGATATTGCCGGTCGTCGTTCGCCATTCACAGCGTGCGCAAGGCCGACAGCTATCTCCAGTTCGGTCCTGTGCGATTGTTCGCACTTAAGCGTTCTAAGGAGAATCTGGCCGAGCTCCAGGAAATCGGCTTTGCGGGGCGAGGTTGGCCGCCAAGCGAGCCCGATTTGGCGCTGTGGCTGTGGTTCAATAAAACGCAGGAGTTTCACGCGCTCATCGCGCACCTCGACATCGACTGCAACTTCAGGCAGCAACGTCACGCCATAGCCGCTTGCCACCATCTGCAGGACGGTCGCCAAACTCGTCGCACCGAGCTTGGTATGGTCTATATCGCGGTCCCCACAATAAACTAGCGCCTGATCGCGCAGACAATGCCCTTCTTCTAGCAGCACCAAGTGGCGCGCCTTCACATCCGACGGTCCCACTCTGTTGCGTTCTGGAAGGGGATCGTCCGCTGGCACCGCGAGCAGGAATCGGTCGTTGAACAACACAACAGTTTCAAAGTCGGTGTTCTCGAGGGGAAGCGCTAGCAGGAGCACATCCAACGTTCCTTGCCCAAGCTCTCTAACCAGCGTTTTGGTTTGGGTTTCGAGCAGATCAAGACACAGATCCGGGTAGGCGCGGTGAAGTTTTGGCAAGAGCAAGGGCAACACATACGGCGCCAGAGTCGGAATCACCCCAAGCCGCAAAGTTCCGCTGAGCAATGAACCGCTGTAGCGCACACAATCTACGAGGTCACGTGTTGCGCTGAGGATAGAACCGGCGCGCTGAGCAACTTCGGCGCCGGCTTCAGTGAGCACGGTCACGCCTTGGCGACGCGTTACCAATTCTGCCCCGAGCTCATGTTCGAGCTCGCGGATCTGCATGGACATTGCAGGCTGACTGATTCCACATTCTTCCGCTGCTCGACCGAAATTTGCATGTCGAGCCAACGCGTCGAGATATCGAAGCTGCCGAAGGGTAAGCATCGACAACTCTCCCCATACTCGATTTAAGCAAATTTCGACTTCTGTGACTATCATATTTTCTTATATAATCATCAGTCTTATTCCATTGCCGCTGGAGTTCCCTAGCTATCTGTACAAGTCACCTGTCGCACTCCGGGGACTGGGCAGAAATGACAGTGCTTGCCCGTGTGCCGGGTCTCCGCTTTATGCGGCGGTGCGCCCCTGCTTCCGTGTCGAACTTGCAAAGTGTGTTCTCGAAACCTTACGGGTCCTACGTCAATCCGCCAACTGCGGACCAATTCGATTTTACCCGATGCCATTCTGAATGTGCATTTCAACAGCATCCGAACTCTCGCGTTTCGTCCATCAGACCTGCGCATCTTTGCATAAGAATTCCTGATTTCTCACGATCAGAGAACTGGCAGAGACTAAGGCTAAAAGCCTCCTTGTATAGTTCGTCGATAAAAGAGGGCTTATTTGAGGATACGCGCAAGTTCAATCGTTGCGTCGGCCGCGTTTGCTCTTGCGAGCGGCGCCATGCCGGCGTCTGCTTATGAGGAGGGGTCGGTCACTGGCAGCGGAAGCATCGAGGGCCAAATCATCTACAAAGGCCCGGTGCAGACGCGCAAAATCATTCCGAACAAAGACGTCGAGGTGTGCGGCGGTATCCGCGAGGAACCGCTGATCCGGCTCGGTGCCAATCAAGTCGTCGAGAATGCAGTCGTGTACCTTGCCGATGCCACCAAGGGAAAGGCTTGGCCGGCAGAAACCAAGAAGCCGGCGGAACTCAACAATCTCAAGTGCCGTTTTGTGCCCGACGTTCAGGTGATCCGTGCGGGCCCACTCGTGGTCATCAACAGTGACCCGGTGCTGCACAATACCCACGGCCACTATGGCCAGCGCACGGCATTCAACATGGCGTTGCCGAACCAAGGGCAGCGAATTCCCACCGAGCTGACGCGAGCCGGCACCGTACACGTAGACTGCGACGCACATGGCTGGATGGAAGGTTGGATCTACGTCGTGGACAACCCCTACTACGCGATCACCGGAGTCGACGGCAAATTCCAAATCACTGACGTGCCGCCCGGGACCTACACCCTCGTGGCGGTCCAGGCCCTTACCGGCCCCAACCAGCAGACTGTTTCAGTCGCTGGCGGCAAGCCGACGAACCTGACGATCGAACTGAAGAAGCAATAGGCTGCAGCAAACGGTCTGCCTTAGCCATGAGGTCTCAGAGGCGATCTTTGTAAGAGATTCTAGGCGCTAAAAGAGGCGGTCCATCGAGGGAGGTACCCGATGTCCGAGCTTGATCGTGAACGACGTGAGATGGCTGCGGTGCTTGAACGCCCCGAGTTGACTCCCGATCCCAAACTGCGGATCACGCGCCGCACTTTCGTCCACCGATCGTGCCTAGCCGGCGCGGCGACGGTTGCGCAGACCTTCGCATGGTGGCCGCTGATCAACACCATCGACATGGCTTACGCCGCCGAACCACCGTTCAAGTTCGCCTGGATTTCCGACACCCATCTCTATCCGGAGTCGGTTAACACGCGATTCGTCGAGAAGGTCAAACGTGCTGCCGGTGAAGTGCAAGCGATGAATCCGCCGGCCGATTTCCTAATCTTCGGCGGCGACCTAGCCCAGCTCGGCAGAGCCAACGAGCTTGCGCTCGGGGTTCAGCTCTTGTCGGAAGTCAAAGTTCGAAAAGTGTTCATCCCGGGCGAGCACGACTGGTATTACGATATGGGCCAAGAGTGGATGCGGCACTTCGACAAGCCCAACTGGACCTTTGATCACAAGGGAGTGCGGTTTATCGGCCTCGATACCGTCAGCCGCGCGCCCGACTATTGGTCGGCACGCAAGATGAGTCCCGAGGAGCGCATGGATTACATGGCGGACCTCGACGGAAGCGTCGCCGGTCCATGGGCTGGCGTAGGTCGCGATCAGCTCGACTGGTTATCGAAGACGCTCGCCCCTTGGGACAAGTCCCGGCCAGTCGTCATCTTCAGCCATAATCCCCTCTACGAGTACTACCCGCCCTGGAACTTCTGGGTGCGCGATTGGCGGGACGTCAACGAAGTCCTGAAACCCTACGCCAACGTCACCAACATCCACGGTCACGTCCACCAAGTGCTTTACAACGAGATCGGGACCATGCGCTCGATCGGCATGCTGGCGACGTCCTGGCCGTGGCCATATGCCCCGGAGGGCGTGCCCAAGCTGACCGTGCCAATGATCCGAGCCGACCCCGGTGATTTCTACGACGGTGTTGGCTGGAGTCAGCTCAGCATGAACAATGATCGCATTGAGAACGAGTACATCATGTGGGGCCGCAAGCAGGTCTTCGCCACGGACATATCGGGGCCGGACTCCTCGCTGAGCCAGCCGGAGATCCTGCGGCCGCGGATGGCCGATAGATTGTACCCATACTAGGGAGGATGGCGATGAATCCTAGAATGACATTCCTCTTAGCGGGTTCTGGCATTTTGGTGGTCGCAGTGTTCGCGACCGTTGTCGCTCTCGTTGGCTCTGCCAGGGCAAATAAAGACCCCGTGACGCCGCAACAGTTGGAAGCCTACAACCAGGTATTCATGGAGGAGGTCAAGAAGGGAGACCTCTTGTTTCACGGCGACGAGGCGACCGCGAAGGCAATGGGAGTCAAACTCACCGCGACTGGCATGGCCTGCGCGATGTGTCACCCTTTTGCCTCCGATACTCATCCGCAAGCATTCCCGAAATTCCAGGTGAGCATGAACGAGTTCGCGACGCTACGCGACATGATCAACTGGTGCATCGACAAGCCAAACCAGGGCGAGAAGATCGATCCTAACTCGGAGGCGATGAAGGCGCTGGAAGCCTACATCTACTGGTCGAACACCGGGTCAGTGTTGGTCCCCGGTAGGTATTAGTTCAACTTAAAAACAAGTGGCAGGATCCTGGTGCCCCATTTGGACTGACAACCAACGAAGGATCGATCTCGGTGTAATCGGGGGCACGGCGCACTCTCATCGGTCGTTGGCTGTCTACCACGTTAACCGACGGAGCCGGGGCCATGACGGAAACACTGCAGTTGCGAGGGCGGTTCGCCGGCGTCAACCTTGACGAGTTAGTGGATGTCCAGGTGGTGCGAACCTGGCTCTATTGGGGCATGTTCTGGCTCATGGTCACGCCCTCAATGGGTGTGACCATTTCGGGCCTCTTTAATTTTCCCGACTATCTCGGCACTACGCAACTGGGGCTGACATTCGGTCGACTACGACCGATTCATGTGAACGGCGTGATATTCGGCGCCTTTTCCTCGCTGTTCATCGGCGAATGCTATTATCTGGTGCCGCGGTTGTGCGGCGTTCGCGTGCCATGGCCACAACTGGGCGTGCCGCTGGCCTGGGTGTGGAATTTGGCCCTTATGGCCGGCCTCGTCGGGTTGGGATTTGGCTTAAATCACGGGCTCGAAGCAGGCGAACTGCCACTGTACGCCGAAATCCCGATTTTCATCGTTACCGCAACGGCGACTGCTCAGTTCCTCACTACCATCGCGCAACGCCTCGAGCCGCCGCTCTATGTCGCGCTCTGGTATCTCATCGGCGCCTTCGTATGGACGACGATGAATCTCGTTCTTGGCAGCTACATCCTTCCCTATACGATCTCAGGCATCAATAGCGCGGGATTCCATGGTCTCTATATCCACTACATCGTCGGGCTGTGGATCACGCCGGCGGGTTATGTGCTCATCTACTATTACCTGCCCGTTGCAGTGCGCAATCCGCTTTATGCGCACAAGCTGTCACTCGTCGGTTTCTGGTCGCTCGCGTTGTTCTATCCGTTCGTAGGTATCCATCATTATCTTTACAGCCCGATCGCTGACTGGGCCGAGACCGTCGCGATCGTCACGTCGATGCTGCTGATCATTCCGGTGTGGACCGTGCTGGTGAATTTCTTCGGAACGGTGAAGGGCAAGTGGGAAGGTTTCGGGAGGAATCTGCCGGCCAAGTTCCTGATCATGGGATCGCTCATGTATCTTGCTGGCTGTTTCCAGGGCTCGCTCGAGGCGTTGCGTTCGATCCAGCAACCCACCCATTTCTCCGACTTCGTCATCTCGCACTCGCACTTGACCGTATTTGGAACGTTCGTGGTCTGGGCGATGGGTGGTCTCATCTACACTTGGCCGCGACTGTTTGGGCGCGAGCTGTGGTCGTGGACGATGGGCAATTGGTCATTCTGGTTGATCACCGTCGGCATCTCGACCATGGGGCTGGTATTGACCGCCGCAGGTCTCCAACAGGGGTTCCAATGGATGAACGGCACCGAGTGGGTCGACACGGTGGTGCACATGCGGCCCTATTGGTGGGTGCGGACGCTATCGGGCGTGAGCATGGATATCGGCATGTCCCTGCTCGTGGTCAATATGATGCTGACAGCGCTCACCCGTCCTGGTGAAGTGCGAGAAGCGATACCCAGCGGTTTGAGGCCGATGCCAGCTGGAGGGGCCGAATGACCGCGCGTTTTGTGGCTCTGGTTGCCGGAGTTCTGTTTTTCTTTCTCGCGGTTTTTACCCAGGGCATCCTCACTTTGCTCGAGCCATCGGCGCGGACCGCCGACGTCACCGCCGTCGTGCGCACCGATTTGGGCCAACTCAAGTGGATGTTGACCGAAGCCACCGACTACACGCCGCTGCAACAACGCGGGCGGGCCGTGTACCTGAGCGAGGGTTGCTGGTACTGCCATTCCCAGTACGTGCGTCCGGTGACTGGTGAGACGCGGCGCTGGGGGCCGGTGAGCGAAGCCGGCGAATACGCCTTCGACGTGCCGCACCTGTTCGGTACCCGGCGCATCGGGCCGGACCTAACGCGCGTCGGGCTCAAATACGGCGACGAGTGGCACTACGCACATTTCTGGAATCCGCGCATGCTGTCCGAGGATTCGATAATGCAACCCGGCCGCGGGTTGTTCGATGCGCCGGGAAACCGGATCAAGATCGTAGACGACGGAGCGGGCAATCGGACCCTTGAGAAGACGGCGTTCACCCAACGGCTGTTCAACTTCGAGAGCAAGGAGCAAATGAAGTTGACGCCGAACGCGGACGGCCTGCTGTTCGTGCCGATGCAGGCACGTGACAAGTACCCGCTGATTTGGACGCCGAATAAGGAATATACCGGCGACACAGTCGGGGTCGCTGCCGAAACGGACGATCTCAAAGCCCTAGTGGCTTATGTGCAGAAACTCGGGATGAACCGCGGCAAGTGGCGCGACCTTTTCGAGCCTCAGGAAATCGAGGTGACCGACGTTACCTTGCCGCGCTCTTCCGAATGGATTGCCTACGGCAAGGAGGTCTACGAGCGGCGGTGCATCGGCTGCCATGGTGAGAAAGGGGATGGCAACGGGCCGGCTGCGACCTTCCTGTTCAACCAGCGGCCGCGAAACTTCAGCGCCGGTGTATTCAAATTCAGGTTGGCCCAGAAACCGATCCCGACCGATGGCGACCTGTTGCGGACCGTCACCCGCGGCGTACGCGGCACGGCGATGCCGGCTTGGTATGAGCTGCCGCTGAATGACCGCCTGGCCGTCATTCAGTACATCAAGTATGAGCTGGCAGTGGACCGCAGCGACCCCGCAAAGCCGTATGCTTACTTCATTGAGGAGCCGCCCGGTGAACCTCTGTACATCGGAACGCCCCCGACGCCTTCACAGGACATCCTCACGCACGGCAAGGAAGTCTGGCAGAATGCCAAATGCTGGGAGTGTCACGGCCAAACCGGCAAGGGCGACGGCGAAAAGGCTCCGGGGCTGAAGGACGATTTCGGCTTCCCGGTCCGACCCGCAGACCTCACCAGCGGTCAGTTCAAGTCCGGCCCAGCGGTGCAGGACATCTTCAGGACTATGAGCACTGGATTGAGCGGCACGCCGATGCCGTCCTACAGGGACTCGCTATCGGAGCAGGACCGCTGGGCGCTTGCCTACTATGTCCTCGCGCTTTCCGCCTTCAAGGATCCGTTGACCGGAAATCCGCTGCAGATTTCAGACGTCGACCGGAAGGCGCTTAACGATCCGAAAGTCGCGACGGGATCGCCGGAAGATCCCTATGTTCCAGGCACAGGATCCAAACGTACCGCCGCCGCCGCGGAAACTGTATCGGCCAATCCCGCACGCGCGCTGGTTCAGACCAGCAGCGATGCTAGCCCGCACAAGAGTGAGTGAGCCATGAGCAGTTATGATTTCGAGGTCATCGGACCGTACGTAGTCGCCTTGCTTATGAGCATCGGTGCCGTGTGCATCTTCATTTGGGCGGTTCTCTCCGGCGCTTTCAATGGTGCCGACGAGGAGGCGCTGCGCTTCTATCACAGAGAGGTCGACGATGACGGATCCGCAACGCGATAGCCCAAACGCCCCACCGCATGCCGAAGGGCATGCGCACGAAATGGAAGAGTATGCCGGCGGCTATATCCAGGCGTGGATCGGGCACATTCCGGCTTGGCTGCTGGTTGTCTATGCGGTGCTTTTTCTGTGGGCTCTCTATTACGGCTGGCAATATTGGGGCGGGCTAGGGCCGGGACGACCAGGCTAAGATCATTGATGAGGCGGCACGATTAACGGTCCCACTGATGAGTTCATCGATGGCGAAAACGCTGAACGAACCTGGGGAGAGGACGGCGAATATGGTTGCAGCAAGGATTGTGCTTGCGGTGGCGGCTTTGAATCTCCTCTTCCTATTGTCCGAACTCGGCATGAACGCGTTTCGGGCTTACTTCGGCTAAAGAGGAAAGAGCATGCTGGCGCAAACAGCCTTTTCGCTCGACCAGGCGAGCGCAAGCCAAATAGTCGCCTATTTTGGCGGCGCGGTGGTCACCATCGCCTTCTTCGTCTGGGTCGCTTACCTTGTGAGACATAAAGGGTAGCGGTTCTCGCAACGGATCAGACAGGCCGATCCGTCATGACCTACTATTTGGTTACATTCCTAGCGGGCTTTGCCGGGAGTTTTCATTGCATCGGCATGTGCGGTGGCTTTGCTTGCGGACTCGGCCGTGATCCGCGTGGGCGTGCCGCCACCATGCTGCGCCACCTTATCTACAATTCCGGACGATTAACGACTTACTGCTTTTTGGGAGCGCTGGCGGGCGCATTCGGACAAATCGTGTGCACGCGGCAGGGAACGACGTTCACGCTGCTAGGCGGGTCGGTGGATGTCGCCGACCGTATTCTGGCGATTGTTGCCGGCCTGCTCATGATCATGATGGCGCTGCAATTCTTCGGCTTACTGCAGGCGTTTCATCGCCTGACGGTCGGCTTCGGCGGCAGCACCCTTGCCATGTCACTGCGCACTCTGATGACGGCCCGCAGTCGCGCAGCACCGCTTGCTTTTGGAGTATTCAACGGCTTCCTGCCGTGCCCGTTGGTCTATGCCCTTGCTGCCCAAGCGGCGAGCACGGGCCAAGCACTTCCGGGATTCCTTACCATGGCGTCATTCGGGCTGGGCACATTCCCCGCGATGCTGATGATGGGCGGCGTCGGACGAATTCTTGCGCCGGGGTGGCGCCGGCATGGCGTATGGCTTGCCGGCGGCTGCATCCTGCTGCTTGGCATTATCACCCTTGGCCGCGGCATCCTACCGTTGGGCACACTCATGCCGCACGGTCTGTTAGGACGGCACACCGCATGACTGCGTCCGGCGGCAGCTTGTGCCACCATTGTTTGCTGCCCGTGGGCGTGCGCTCCCTGCACCAAACTGTCAATGGCGAAAGCTGCGTTTTCTGCTGCTACGGGTGCTCGATTGCCTTTCAAGTGAAGAATGGCAAGACGGAGGAATGGGAGGCGGCTTGGCTACTAATCCGGCTTGGAATTGGCGCCTTTCTCTCCATGAACATCATGCTGTTCAGCCTGCTCATTTACGGCGGGGTCTTTACCGGCGCCGATGCCAGGATGCTTCCCATTATCGACATCCTTCTCCTGATTCTGGCTACACCGGCGGTGATTATCCTCGGCGTTCCCTTTTTGCGCGAGACTTTGGTTGAAGGCGCTCGTGGTCGTCTAACATCTTCGGCATTGATCGTCCTCGGCGTTAGTGCGGCATACGTGTATTCGGCCGTAGCTGTCATCGAAAGCAACGCGCAGGTCTATTTCGATAGCGCCACCATGGTGCTGATGCTGTTTACGCTCGGGCGCTATTTGGAGGCGGCGGGGAGAGCCAGGGCCGCGCGCGATCTCGAACCGCTCTTGGCCGCGGAACGCGAAAACGTCGTTGTGCTCCAGAATGGGATCGAGGTGTCACGCTCGGTGCGCGAAATCGAAGCCGGCATGCTTGTGCGCGTGGGGCCGGGAGAACGCATCGCAGTGGACGGCGTCATCGTCGAGGGCATGTCCCGCGTCGATGAAGCGGTGATCACCGGCGAAAGCCGGCCGGTTGAGAAAGATATTGGCTCGCCGGTCATTGCCGGTAGCGTGAACATGGAAGGACTGTTGTTGATCCGCAGCAACGGGAGCGGGACCGCAACACGGTGGGCGCAAATCTGTCGATCCGTGCATGACGCGCTGGTCCGGCGTAGCCCGATCCAGCGTCTAGGCGATCAGGCGGTCGCCATCGCCGTGCCTGGCGTGTTAGTGCTCAGCGCCTTGACGGTAACCTATTGGGCTCAATGGCTGCCGTTCGATCGCGCGCTGCTGATAGCCGTATCGGTTCTGGTTGTTGCCTGTCCGTGCGCCGTCGGTCTCGCTGCGCCGCTGGCAACATCACTTGGCATCGGGCGGCTGGCGCGGCATGGCTGCCTCGTCCGTGATGCTGGCGCTCTCGAGGCATTGGCGCGCGTTCGGCTATTAGCCTTCGACAAGACCGGCACGCTCACCTTGGGTAAAGCGCAGGTGGTCGCGATCGAAACTGCGGGCGGCGCCACTGCCGAAGTTCTGGCGGTAGCTGCCGGGCTGGAACGTCATTCCGAACATGGCTTGGGCCGCGCCGTGGCTAATGCAGCGGCCGAACGCGGCATCGAGCCGATCCTCGCCCGTAATGTTCGTGCTGTGCCGGGACGCGGCATCGTCGGGCAGATCGACGCAGGAACGGTGGCCGCAGGAAATCTTGCTTTGATGCGCGATTTGAGCTTGCCGGTCGCGCCCGGATTGGCGGAGTGCGGGCGTCGCGCGGAAGCGAGCGGTCATTCCGTGATCTATGTCGGTTGGGGAGAGCGAACGCGCGCCGTGATCTCGCTCGACGATACGCCGATTCCCGACGCGCGCGCAATGATCGAGGCACTGCGCACCCGCGGCCTCCATCTAGCTGTGCTGACGGGAGACCTTGCACCGGCGGCGCACCGGGTGTCGGCCGCCTTGGGAATCGAGGATGTGCGCGCCGGACTGACACCGGAAGACAAGCGGGCGGCGCTCGACCGGCATCGTTGGTCGCGGGAGGCAGTCGCAATGGTCGGTGACGGCCTCAACGACGGACCGGTCCTGGTCGAAGCTGATGTCGGCATCGCGGTCGGCTCCGCAACCGATCTCGCACGTGAAACGGCATCCGTGGTGCTGCCGGTGGGCGGCCTGCGGTTGCTACCATGGATCATCGACGTAGCACGGGCCGTTCGCGGTACCGTGCGTGCCAACCTGCTCTGGGCCTTCGGCTACAATCTCGTGGCCTTGTCGCTAGCGGCGCTCGGCATGCTGCAACCAATCATCGCCGCTGCCGTCATGGCCGGCTCGAGCGTTCTTGTGGTGTTAAATTCGCTGCGGCTGGAGCGCCTGCCCGAGCCCGCTCTATCGCAGCTTCCGGACCGAATATCGGGCGCAACGACCGCTCGGAGCCTCGGCGTTCCGATCATGCTTGGTGCGGCGACCGAACGGGGCTGAACGAGCGTTGCTCAGCCGAAGACGTCGTGGGTGAATGCCGCGTACCAGCCGTCCGCCGCGCGTACCACATCGCGCCGCAGCTCGTCGCTCTCGCCCACCTGGCTGACGAAAATATCTTTAATTTTGATCGATCCTGCTTCGGGCTTGAAATTGATGGCGTCGCTCACCGCATCGTTGGGCGCAAGAATTGTAAAGCACGTATTGAACAGGTGCGGTTCGGTCCGTTCAATTCCGGTCAATGACGCCAGGATTGCAAAGGCACAGGCCTTGGCCTGACTGTTGGTGGCGAATGCTGATTTCGGCATCTCCCCGCTGCCGATCGCATCGCCGACCACGTGAATGCCGGGCTGCAACTTCGACTCGAACGTCATCGGATCGATTGGGCACCAGCCAGACTTATCAGATAAGCCGACGCGCTGCGCCAGTTCGCCTGCCATTTGCGGTGGGATAATATTGGCAACGCTGACCTTGAAGGTCTCGCCCGCAGTCTTGATCATGCGGGTTTTCACATCGACGGATTTGACTCCGCCGGTGAACTGGCCGGGAAGCCACTCGATCATTCCTGGATAATGCCGACTCCAGGCGTCCTGGAATAGATCCTGCTCGAAGAAGGTATCCTTCGCGTCGAGAATGATAATTTTCGCCCGCGGCTTGAACTGCTTGAAATAGTAGGCCACGAGGCAAGCGCGCTCGTAAGGACCGGGCGGACAGCGAAACGGGTCGGGCGGAGCAGCGATTGCGAAAACCCCGCCGTCCTCCATGCTCTCGAGTTGCTCCCGCAGTAGCCTGGTCTGCGGCCCAGCATTCCAGGCGTGCGGCAGGACTTGCGTTGCCGGTTCGTCGTAGCCCTCTATGGCATCGAATTTGAAGGCGATGCCAGGGGCGACCACGGCGCGGTCGTAATTCAGCTTGCCGCCCACTTGGAGTGCCACCGTCTTCGCCACCGGATCGATCGTTGTCACGGTGTCGTGGATGACCTTGACGCCATACTGCTGCGCCAACTTCTCATAGCCATGGCTGAGCGACTCGAGGGAGCGAAGACCGGCCAGATAGAAGTTGCTGAAGAAGCAGGTCGTGTATCGCTCCTTCGGTTCGACCAACGTCACGTCCAGTGTCGCGGCGCTCGCGGCCAAATACCTGGCGACGGTTGCGCCGCCGACGCCACCCCCGACTACCACGACGCGTGCGTGGACTTGGCCTCTTGCCGCCCTTTTGCCAAGGGCCGCGAGACAGCCCGCTCCGGCAAAGCAGCCGAACTTGCGACGCGTCCAAGTCATCGCTGCTTGGTTCCCGTTGGCTGCGCGGCGAGGTATGCCGCCAGCGCGGCGATCTCCCCATCATTGAGCGAAAGGGCGATCGCGTGCATGATCTGGCTGGAGCGCTGGCCCGATTTGAAGGCCGCCATGACGTCAACAAATTCCTTCTGGTCTAGTCCGACGATCGACGGAATGCCTTTGTCGTGGCCATCGAGGCGGTGGCACGACGCGCATGTTGCCGCAAGCTGAGCGCCTAGACTGTCGCCCTCTGCCATGCCCCGGTTCCCGGTAAGAATGAGCATGCCCATCGCGACGAAGAGCACAATTATTTCGCCCACCCTCAATGCTTTTGCGGTTCGGCGGTGCTTTGCGGCCGAGCGCGCCTCGCTCCCGGCGTCAAACAGCGCAACCCATACCGCGGTCATCAAGACACCGCGAGTTGTTGCGCCAGCGAATAAACGCCGCCGCCGTCCTCTTCCCAGATGAAATCGAGGCGGCCGCTCTCGGTCGCGCGCAGATAGAACTCGAAATAAGGATTGGCGGCGACGGCTTCGTGCAAATCGACGACGAACACGTCGAGGCCGTTATAACGGCAGACGAACTTGTTGATGATCTTGCGGGGAATAACTTTGCCTTCGCTATCGTGCCGCAGGCCCGTTTCCATCTGATGGCTGATCAGGGCCTTGACCTGAAAAATCTCGCCTTTTGTCGCAGTGCTCGACACTTGTACACGCGGCATGGGACCGACCCTCTTCTGCCTCACTTCAACAACTGTTCAGATGCAACCATTCGTCGCGACCTCGACCCAGGTCCTCGCCACCAGCAGCGTCCCATCACTCATCTCGACAACAGCAAGGACATATTGCGGCTCGGCAAGGCGAATGCGCGTCGATACGCGCGGTTGGCTGCATTGCGGCAAGAAGTGAAAAGTGGCTACCTGGATCAGCGGATTACGCGGTGCTACCACACGCACGAGCTTGACGTGGTCGTCTTCAGTCATAGGACTGTCGACCTCGATCGTGAGCGGAACCGTATAACCGTTGGGAAAGATTCGCGGCATCGCAAGGTGAACGCGATCCGATTCCGTGGGAATCTTTCCAGTCAGCTGCTCAATCAGCTCTGTCGCTTCATCGCTCGCGCTGGCTGGTGAGACGATAATCGCTGTCGCTAACCCCGTGACGCCGGTCAACAGCAACTCGCGGCGTGTCGGGCCCGTTGTCTCACTCTCTTCCGGCATGCCAGCACTCCTTCTACATTCTACAGGCGCGCCCAGTGTAACGAGTTGATCTGAAATCAAAGGCCTACCTTCGCACGCGCGTAGCGAACGCCGATCCCACTGGTCAGAAGTCGATGTCGCCGCCATGCGGTGGATGCGGGTGGCCTTCCGGAATTGTTTCGTCACGCGGCTCCGCAATCATCGCTTCGGTGGTGATTAGCAGTCCCGCGATCGAGGCGGCGCCCTGCAAAGCGATGCGCACGACCTTGGCGGGATCGATGATGCCTTTACTGAGGAGGTCGCCGAATTCGCCGGTCTGTGCGTCGAAGCCGTAGGCGTAGGTGTCGTTCTCCAGAATCTTGCTGGCCACGATAGCGCCGTCTTCGCCCGAATTGATCGCAATTTGGCGCGCCGGCCAGCCGAGCGTCTTCCTGACAATTTCGACTCCGTGCCGTTGGTCC